>VOFH01004200.1_pt1 | contig 80910 bp, 105 predicted proteins | sample 5384091 | NCBI WGS metagenome assembly VOFH01 (sample SAMN12384727, study PRJNA508395) | human gut metagenome | isolation source: healthy gut G | host: Homo sapiens
ATGGAACTTGGCTCGCTTTTCGGTCTCTGGCTCAGTCGTTTCTGATACAGCTTACCATGCTTGCCTTAAATATCGTTATCTTTGTCATTGTTTACGGCCGTATGATTGAAATTTACTTACTCACAAGTTTAGCCCCGATCCCCTTTGCAACAGTTCCCAACCGGGAAACCGGACACATGGGACAGAATTATTTCCGCTCGCTGTTTGCAGTGGGATTTCAAGGGCTTCTCATTCTGGTCTGCGTTGCCATTTATGCCGTCCTCATTCAGAGTATCGCAACGGACGGCGACCCCATGGGGGCCATCTGGCGCTGTGTCGGCTATACGGTGCTCCTGTGTTTTTCCCTCTTTAAGACCGGGAGCCTGTCAAAATCAATCTTCGGCTGTCATTAGCTTCGGGCCACAATGACCCGAAGCAGAAAGGAACCCAACGTTGAATGAAAAATTTACTGTGATTTATGCTGACCCGCCATGGCGGTATGAACAGAAAATGTGCATGGCTCCGCAGAACACCATTACCCCACCATGAGCATAGAGGAAATTTGTTCCCTCCCAGTTAAAAATTTAGCCGCCAAAGATTGCGTCCTCTTTCTGTGGGTGACTTTTCCGCAACTGCCGGAGGCTTTCAAAGTAATCGAGGCATGGGGATTTTCTTACCGTTCCGTAGCGTTTGTATGGGTCAAAAGAAACAAACGCTCCTACTCCTGGTTTTATGGCTTGGGCTATTGGACCAGAGGAAATGCGGAAATCTGTCTGCTGGCAGTAAAAAGGGCACCCCAAACGCAAATCGGCTTCTGTTCATCAACTGATTGTTTCCCCATAGAGCAGCACAGCAAAAAGCCGGATGAAGCAAGAAAGAAAATCGTGGAGCTGATGGGGAATGTTCCACGTCTGGAACTGTTTGCCAGAGAGGCAAAGCCGGGCTGGGCTGTTTGGGGAAATGAAGTAGAAAGCACTGTGATTTTATAGCAGCTTCGGGCCAGCATGACCCGAAGCAGAAAGGAGCTGTCATGCAGGAAAAAGAAACGAAAGCGGCATACGCCCCTCTGAAATTGGATGTGAGTGTGCGGGTCATTGAACCCGTTAAAAATCTGATGGGCTTTGCCAGTGTGAAATTCAACGACTGTTTTGTAGTGGAAAACTTAAAAATCATCCAGGGAAGCAAAGGCCTCTTTGTGGGGATGCCCAGTGCCCCGGATGGAAAAAGGCGGCTACCGGGAAACCGCAAAGCCCATTACCAAAGAATTTCGTGAAGAATTAAATGCGGCGGTGCTGGAAGCCTATGAGGCAAAGCTGGAGCAGATGGTGGAGCGTGGTTCTGCCGGGCGTGGTTCCATCAGCGACCAGCTCAAAGCCGGAAAAGAGGCTGTGGAGCAGGCCAAAGCTGAAAAACCCCAGAAAGCAAAAGCCAGCCGCAATGCAGAACGCTGACTTCGGACCACAATGGCCCGAGGTGGAAAGGAGGCAGACCCATGCCGGGAAAACGAAAGGGCTATGACGCCGCCTGCTATTATGCCGGGAAATGTCTGGGGCACTGTACCAAATCGGACAGTGAAGCCTATGTGCTTCTGATGAAGTCCTGCGGCGGGGATGCTGCCCGGGTTCTGAAAGAATATGCTTACTTCTCCCCGGAACTGAAAGGCATTTTAGAAAAAGCGGCTCTCATGCAGGCAGACCGGAACCGGACCGCCGGACTGTTTACGGAACCTGTCACTTCTCCCTGGGGCGAGGTGCAGAGCTGTGAAACCCTCTGTCCCGGTGTGTTCCTTGTTTCCACCGCCAGCCATGGAGGAACCATGGTGGCAGACGAAGCCGCCGCCATCTTATCCCCGGCGGCAAAAAAATGCGGCTTTAAGGACAAGGGGTATCTCTGTTATGAGGAGGACGCACAGGAAAGCGTGGTACTCCTGGAACTGCTGGATAAAAAGCTGTGGCATATCCCGGAGCGGATCAAGGACAGGGAAAAATTCGAGGAAACCATCAACCAGTCCATCCGCCGCTACAACCCGGACTACTGGCGGGCAAGACAGAGCGGGCTGGAACACGCAAAGGTGGTCCGCAGACAGTCCCCTGCCAAAGAAGCTGTCCGGTAACATGGCTTCGGGCCACCATGACCCGAAGTGCAAAGGAGGTGTGAATCAATGGCCTATGTGCCAGTACCAACAGACTTATCAAGGATCAAGACAAAGCTGGCGTTCAACCTGACAAAACGCCAGCTTATCTGTTTTTCTGCGGCGGCTGTGATTGGACTTCCAGCCTATCTGTTTACCCGGGAACACATTGGCAACAGTGCCGCCATGTTCTTAATGATCGGGCTTATGCTCCCGTTCTTTCTGTTCGCCATGTACGAGCGGGACGGACTGCCGCTGGAAAAGGTACTGAAAAATATACTCCGCACCCGGTTTCTTTACCCCCGGGTGCGTCCCTATAAAACAGAAAATTTCTATGCACTGTTAAGCGGAAAGGAGGCAGAGCCGATTGCCGAACCGAAAAAAGGCAGGAAAGCCCGCAGGAAAAAAGCCTGAGAAAAAGGGATTTCTAAGCCTGTTCAAAAAGGGGAAAACTCCCCCGTCCACCGCCCAGCAGACCCTCCCTTACCGGGAAATGTACCGGGACGGGGTGTGCCGGGTGGCAGACCGTTATTACACAAAAACCATTGCCTATGAGGACATCAACTACCAGCTCGCCCAGACCGAGGACCAGGCGGCGATCTTTGACGGGTGGAGTGCCTGCCTTAACTACTTTGACAGCACCATCCCGTTCCAGCTTTCTTTCTTAAACCACCGAAGCCGCCCAGAAAGCCGGTACAGCGTCAATATCCCCATGCAGGAGGACGATTACAACACCGTCCGGAAAGAATATGTGGAAATGTTAGAGGATCAGGTGGCAAAAAGCAATAACGGCATTGTCCGTACAAAGCTGATGACCTTCGGCGTAACTGTGGACGACCTTTCCACTGCCCGGGCAAGGCTGGAACGGGTGGAGGCCGATATTTGCGGAAACTTTAAAAAGCTGGGCGTAAAATGCCGCTCCTTATCCGGTCTGGAACGTCTGGAGCTTCTGCATGGACAGCTCCACCCCGGAGGAAATGACCCGTTTTCTTTCTCATGGGACATGATCCCTAAAACCGGGCTTTCCACAAAAGACTTTATCGCCCCGGACAGCTTTGATTTCCGGTTCAGCCGTCTGTTCCGGGTGGGAACCACATGGGGAGCCGCCTCCTATTTGCAGATTTTGGCTTCGGAGCTTTCGGATAAGCTGCTGGTGGAACTGCTGGAACTGGATGCGGAAATGGCGATCACGCTCCATATCAAGACCGTAGACCAGGCCTCCGCAGTAAAATCTATCAAGGCCAAAGTTTCCGACATTGACAAGATGAAGGTGGAGGAACAGAAAAAAGCCGCCCGGGCAGGGTACGATATGGACATTCTTCCGCCGGACCTTGTAACATACAGCAACGATGCAAAAACCCTTTTAGAAGATTTACAGAGCCGCAATGAACGAATGTTTCTTTTAACATTCCTCATTGTGAACATGGCACCCACCCGGAGGGAACTGGAAAACGACCTGTTTACAGTGTCCGGTATCGTCCAGAAATACAACTGTACCTTAAAACGGCTGGACTTCCAGCAGGAGGACGGCTTTCTTTCCAGCCTTCCGCTGGGCTACAACGGCATTGAAATCCAGAGGGGCATGACGACCAGCTCCACCGCCATCTTCGTGCCGTTTATGACGCAGGAGCTCCGCATGGACGGGGGAGGCGGTTTATTACGGTTTAAATGCCCTTTCCCATAACGTCATTATGGCGAACCGGAAAAAGCTGAAAAACCCAAACGGGCTGTTTCTCGGTGTTCCCGGTTCGGGAAAATCCTTTGCCGCAAAGCGGGAGCTTGTGAATGTGTTCCTTGCCACCAAAGACCGGATTATCGTGGTAGACCCTATGGGCGAATATGCCCCTCTCATTAAGCGGTTAGGCGGGCAGGTCATTGAGATTGCCCCGGACAGTCCCCACCACATCAACCCGATGGATATTGATTTGAGCTTTGACGAGGAAAACCCCATGGCCTTAAAGGCAGACTTCATCCTTTCCCTGATGGAGCTGATCGTGGGTGGAAAGGACGGCTTACAGCCGGTGGAGCGTACCGTCATTGACCGCTGTGTACGCCAGATGTACCGGGAGCATTTGCAGAACCCCAAAACAGCCCAAATGCCCACTTTGCAGACCCTTTATGACCTGCTCTGCTCCCAGCCCGAGGGCGAGGCTGTCCGGCTGGCAACCTCTCTTGAAATCTATGTGTCCGGCTCCTTAAATGTATTCAACCATGAAACCAACGTGGACTTAAACCGCCGTCTGGTCTGTGTGGACTTAAAGAAGCTGGGGGCCGGGCTTCGGACCATTGCCATGCTCATCATGCAGGACCTTGTAAACTCCCAGGTGTCCTTAAATTTCCTCCGGGGGATTGCGACCTGGTGCTACTTCGACGAATTTCATGTGTTGCTTCGTGACCCGCTGACTGCAAGCTATTGTGTGGCAATCTGGAAGATGTTGAGAAAAAAAGGGTGCGTTCCCAGTGCTTTAACGCAGAACGTCAAGGATTTTCTGGCAAGCCCGGAAATCGAAAATATCTTTGAAAATTCTGATTTCTTTGTGCTTCTCTCACAGGCACAAGGCGACCGGCAGATTTTGGCAAAGCAGCTTGGTATCAGCCCCCACCAGCTTTCCTATGTGACCCACTCGGGCTCCGGCGAGGGACTTTTATTTTTCGGGAACACCACTATCCCGTTTGTAGACCACTTCCCGCAGAATACCGAGCTGTATGCCATTATGACCACACGCCCGGAGGACAAAAAGAAAGAGGAAAAACAGGAATAAGAAACTTCACTTCGGGCCATGATGGCCCGAGGTGTGAAAGGAGGGATACGCTATCGGAAAGAAACCTGATAAGCGGAATTTCCAAAAATCAAAGCCGCCGGATGCCGGGGCAAATGCTTCTTCGGATGCCAGCCGGGAGGCTTCCGGCCGCTCCAGCCGTCTGCGGTTTAAGGACGAGGACGCCGGGACAGCTTCGGGACAGTCTGGCCCGAAGTCCAAAAGCGGCAAATTCCATGAAACAAGCCAAACAGCAAAGCCTTCGGACCGGATACGGCAGGAGGACTCCGGCCAGACAAAGGAGGACAGCCACGCCGGAGAAACCAGAACCTCCCGGGAACCAGATGGAAAAAAACAGACCTCTGGCAAATCTGACCCGTTAAAAAAGGCACAGGATAAAGCAGACCAGGCAGGCCAGAAATTAGGAAAGGCTCGGGAGAAACTTGAGAAATCCGAAGCCAGACGGGCGGCGAAAAAGCCTCCGGGACTGGCAAAAAAGGCTTCCCGGGCGGTGCGTACCGAAGCATGGTTTTACGCCCACAACAAAATCCATGAGGTGGAACAGGAAAATGCAGGCGTGGAGGGAGCCCATAAATCAGAGCTTGCCGCCGAGGGCGGGACCAGGGTGCTGACCCACTATGCGAAACGCCGTTACCGGGAGCACCCGGCCCGGAGCGTGGCAAAATGGGAACGGAAAGAACGGGCCGCCCGGGCAAACGCCGACTTTCAGAAAATGGCTGCCGAACACCCGGAGCTTTCCAGCAATCCGCTCTCCCGCATACAGCAGAAATGGAAACAGAAACGGAAGTATGCCAAAGAGGCAAAGAAAACCGCAAAGAACAGTGCAAAGGCGACAAAGAAAACCGCTGCCGCTTCGGGAAGTGCCGCCAGACGGGCCGCCCGGTTTGTGACCCGCCATCCCGTAGCGGTGCTGGTGCTGGTCGTGCTTCTGCTTCTCTGTTATCTGGTAACGGCAATCAGTTCCATCTTCCCAACGCTTGGAAGCGGGCTTGCAAATGCAGTGTCCGGCACCTCTTATGCCTCCGAAGATGCTGACCTTTTAGGATCAGACGAGGATTACACTGCACTGGAACGGGAGCTTGCCAACACCATTGCCAGTATTGAGAGCGACCATCCCAGTTATGACGAATACCGCTACTCGGTGGACGAGATCGGCCATAATCCCTATGAGCTGGCCTCCTATCTGTCTGCCCGATACCATGTCTACACCCGGGAACAGGTACAGGGCGATCTGCGGGAGCTTTTTGAAGCCCAGTATGAACTGACCCTGACGGAAGAAGTGGAAATCCGTTACCGAACTGAAACAAGCACCGATCCGGAAACCGGGGAAACCTCCAGCGAGGAAGTTCCCTATGAGTATTACATCCTGAATGTGAAGCTGACAAACAAGACCCTTCCTGCTGTGATTTTTGAACGGCTGACCGAGCAGGAAAAAGAAATCTACAATGTAATGTTGCAGTTAAAAGGCAACAAGCCCTATCTATGGGAGGGGATTTATGAGGGAGGCACAGACCCCGAACCGGATTATGAGATCCCCGGCGAGGCACTGAACGATCCGGCCTTTGCGGCACTGATGAAAGAAGCTACAAAATACATCGGCTGGCCGTATGTATGGGGCGGTTCCAGTCCCTCCACTTCCTTTGACTGCTCCGGCTTTGTCTGCTGGGTCTATACCGCAAGCGGCGTCCACAACCTCCCCCGCACTACCGCACAGGGGATTTACAACCAGTGTGCCAGGGTATCGCCGTCCGAGGCAAAGCCCGGGGATTTAATCTTTTTTACCGGGACATACGACAGCGGCGTGCCAGTGTCCCATGTGGGAATTTATGTAGGGGACAACAAAATGCTGCACTGTGGAAATCCCATCCAGTATGCAGACATTACAAGTTCCTATTGGAGCCAGCACTTTTACGCATTTGGCCGTTTATAGGCCGGGAAAGGAGTTTTGCATGAATAAGATTGACAAGATTGACCGGGAACTGGAAAAGGCTCGGGAGAAAGCCGCCGAATGGCAGGCAAAGATCCGGGAGCTGGAAAAGCAGAAACAGGAGGAAGAAAACAGCCAGATCGTGCAGGCTGTTCGCTCTTTGAAGCTGACACCCACAGAGCTGATGGCGTTCTTAAATGACCCGGCAAACCGTTTTTCCACTTCGGGACAGAGTGGTCCGAAGCTGGAAACATCCACAAAGGAGGACAATGCCCATGAAGAAAACTAAACCGTTCCGGCTGGCGGCCATGACTGCCAGCCTTTTTTGTGCCCTGACCCTGTTTACCATTCCGGCCTACGCCCAGAGCAGCGAGCCACAGCCGGAAACCACACCACCCCCGGCAGAAACGGAAGCCCAGCCGGAAACCCAGAACCCGTTTACCCCGGATGGCACCGGAACGGTGGTGGACAACGCCACCGACCAGGACGGCAAGGAATTTTATACCATTACCACTCCGGATGAGAATGTGTTTTTCCTTGTGATTGATAACCAGAAATCTGCTGACAATGTGTATTTCCTAAATGCTGTCACAGAAGCTGACCTTCTTCCCCTTGCAGAAAAAGGCAAAGAGGAACCGGAAACGCCTGCCCCCGAACCGGAGCCGGAGCCAGTGCCTCCGGAAGAAGAAATCCCCGAGGCCGAGCCGGAACCGGAAAAGACCGATAACCCTATGCTTTCCCTTTTTCTGATCGGGGCGATTGTCCTGATCGGCGGCGGAATTGGCTATTATTTCAAGATTTACAAGCCAAAGCATGAAACCCCGGATTTGGAGGACGATTACTGCGAGTATGAGGAACCGGAAGAATTTGCAGAAGAAACCGACGAAGAAGCTGAGGATATGGATACCCCGCCATGGGATGAAGAAGATACTGACGAAGAAAAGGAGGAAGAAACCAGATGAATTTTACCGCCAGCCCCTTTGAACGAATGATGAAAGAAACCCCGCACCCCGGCTGGGACAATGACGATCCATGCCGGGGCTGCCGTTATTACAAGGAGTGCAAGGGAAAGAAACGCCAGTGCCGCAAACGGTTCCGGGCTCTGATCGTAGAACCCCGCACTTCGGGCCAGCGTGGCCCGAAGTCTTAAATGTCTGCCCGGGAGCTTACCCGTAATGAGAAGAAAAAAATCCGTTCTCTTGTTACGGGAATGTGTGCCAACTATGACGAGGAAACCGGGTTGTGCCTTCCCCTTGATACCTCCTGCTATATGCTGACGAAATGCTGGACGGGGGCTTACTGCCGGTATTTTGAAAAGGCGGTCCTTCCGCTGAACCCGGCACTGGAGGCAGCACTTGCCACAGAAAGCATTTCCCCGGAGCTTCGTACCTGTGCCGTCTGTGGGAAGGCCTTTTACCCGGAGGGACGGCAGACCTACTGTTCCTCCCGCTGTAAGGCGGAGGGAAACCGGAAAAAGAGCCGGGAACGTATGCGGAAAATGCGTGAGAAATCAAAGGGGGACTGTTACGATTTGCCTCCCGAAAAGGTCTGATATTCCGGGCTTTTTTCGGGGCATTTGTGGGGGAGGCATACTGCAATCCATTTTCCCCGGACTGCTCCTTATTTCGTAACAAACGACACTTCGGGCCATCATGGCCCGAGGTCTGAAAGGAGGATTTATTTGGAACAGATAAAAGGCTATGAAATCTTAAAAACCACTGTCTTTGAAAACAGCCGGGGCTTTGCACTGGGGCATAACCCGGTGGCTCCGGCCCCGTATGTGACCTGGCAGTTTACAGAGGGAAAAAATGGCCAGAGGGATTACTACTGGGGGCACTATGGGAATAGCCGGGCCTGGGCGGAAAAAGACTTTGCCCATCGGGTGGCCGATTATAAAGACCTCCAACAGACGGCTATCCGAAACATTTCCGAAAAGCCAACGGAATTTTATCTTTATTATTCCACCCAGCGCCCCATTGACCTGGGGACATTTCCAAAACCAGCAGGCAATCTGCCTTTAGAGATCGTCAACTATGACGACGACCGGAGGCGTCCCGTAGCAGGCGGTAATATACAGGCGTGGGGCGAACTGACCTATGCAAAGCCTCTGACTGAAAAACAGATGGCGGACTATGAATTAAAGCCCTCCCCGGACAATCCCGACCGATCCCGCCGTTCCATTACTGCCCGGCTGAAAGAAGCTCCCGCCAGACAGGAGGCAGACGTCCACAGCCAGAAACCGCATTATAAAAATCAGGAAGAACGATAGGAGGAACACCATGCACGAAAAAGACAATTATTTAAGGACCGCAGAGCTTGCCACCGAACAGAACTGCAATATGATCGACGGCGTACCCAACAATACGCCGCTCCCTCCCATGCCGCCGGAGCTGGATAAAAAACCTCTGGATAAGGTAAAGGAGCCGAAAGAACACCGCAGGGGCCGGGAACTGGAACGGTAATGGGAAACCGGAAACGGAACCTCCATCTGCACGTCATGGTCACAGCGGAGGAACTGGAACAGATCCACGCCCGCATGGCCGAGGCAGGGATTTCCAACACCGGGGCCTATGTACGGAAAATGGCTTTAAACGGCTATATCCTCCACGTGGATCTTGCCCCGGTAAAAGAACTGGTTTCCTTGCAGCGGCGTTGCTCCAACAATCTCAATCAGGTAGCCGTACACGCCCACACCTACGGCGTGTACCCGGAAGAAATCGCCGGACTGCAAAAGGATTATGAAAAGCTGTGGGGCGAGGTGTCAAAGGTACTGCGGGAACTTACAAAACTGGTGGCAAAGTAAAAGATGGGCGGCAGGCTCCTATGGAGATTGCCGCCCTTGCTTTTTATGGTAATGGAAATAGATATTCCGAGTAATTCCCTTTAAGGAAAGTTGATATAAAAATTGTGTTTTAACATTGCTTGGAATAATTATCTTTACTAAAGTATGTCCATTCTTCAATTCATCTGGAACAATAGCCGAATGCGGCTTAAATTTGTTATTTCCGGCCCTTGAGAACCAACGATTTGCGGATACTAAGGCTTTAGAAAATTCAACTCCACATACATAAAAGCAACCTTCTTGTCTTTGTAAACGGATATTTTTATCATAACTTTCCTTATCGGGTAGCACCATAAAGCCATGGTCAAGAAAAGATATAACCGCACCATTTAATTCTTCTATACTTGAAAATCTGTTTCTAAATTCGGGATGATACCTCAAAATTTCGTCGGAAAAATCTTGAACTGAAATTTCATTTTCCGTTTGTATACGAGTTAATTCACTTAATATTACAGCGGTATACCACTCTGCTTTGTGAGGAACATAATCATAAATATAGAAAGCTCCGTTTTTGTCATTGTTTGCTGAACAGGCAAAATAAATTGCCACATCAGGGTTCATTGTAAAATCTATGAAACGTGTACTTTGATAATGATGTTGAATATAAGCAATCGTTCCAAAAAGGGACATTGTTTCTTTAGGTGCATAAGTTTCTAATAGTTTTTCTTCTTCAATGTTGGATCTTACTAAACTTGGAGTAATATCCCATTCACTATTACTTTGCCCTCTATAAAACGCATCTAAATAAGGCCCTTTGTCATTAAAACCAGGACGTGGCAAATTGCGGAATGCTTTATATTTTTGAATGATAAGATATATTTCCTCGATTGAAGATACTATTACTTCTTGATATGTGTCAATACATTGATAACCCATGTGTGTGTTCTCCTTTTTTCTTGAGTTTAATTCAGATAATGTTCTTTGTCAATTTACTTCGGGCCATGATGGCCCGAAGCCCGGGGACAGGATTGGCTAATCATTCGCATCCTTTTTGTCCCCGGGCATACATGGTAAAATAGAAGTAGAAATGATAAAGGAGGTTTCGCTGATGAAGATAATAAAAATGCTATGCAAGATATTGATGGTTCCCTTTGTTCTATTGCTGATCCTATTTACTGCCATGATAAAATTTCTTTTTTCAGTCGGCTCATTTCTGCTGACGGCTGCCTCTGTGGTACTTGTCGTGCTTGGGATTGCCTTATTTTTTACGCCTACCCCATTGGGCGGAGCTGTGTTTTTGTTCCTCGCCTTTCTGCTTTCTCCGTTTGGACTGCAAGCCGTTGCGGATTTTTTGATAGAGGTACTGGACGGAGGCAAAAACGCTCTGTGCAGATTTCTGGCAGGTTGAATACTTCGGGCCAGCGACCCGAAGTGACGGCGGTTCTGCATAGACCGCTTGCTCTTTTTGAACAGGAGGGATGATTTCTGGCAACTACTACCTTATTACAGCGTCATGCCAGCGAGGGAGAAACCATTGCCGAGGCAATCCGGGACTGTCTGGACTACGGGAAAAATCCTGAAAAAACAGAACAGGGAAAATATATTTCGGCTTATGAATGTGATCCGGCTACGGTGGCGGACGAGTTCCTTTTGGCAAAAAGGCCAGTTATGCTGTTATGACTGGACGGGAGCAGAAAAAACAAGTGATGTACTGTGCTATCAGATACGGCAGTCTTTTTATCCGGGCGAGATTACCCCCAAAGAAGCGAACCGGATGGGCTATGAACTGGCTATGCGGTGGACGAAAGGAAAACACGCCTTTCTTGTAACCACCCATACCGATAAGGAACACATCCACTGTCACATTTATTATAATTCCACGACCCTTGACTGCACCCGGAAATTTCGCAACTTCTGGGGCTCCAGCTTTGCCCTCCGCCGCCTTTCGGATCGGCTCTGTCTGGAAAATGGATTATCCATTGTAGAAAATCCGAAACCCCGGAGTAAAGGTCAGTACCGCCATTATGGGGAATGGGTCAAAGACAGAAACCGCCCCCTTTCCTATCAGGATAGGCTGCGGCTTGCCATTGATACAGCACTTGCAAAGCGTCCGGCAGACATGAAAGAATTTTTGTCTTTCATGGAGCAGGCAGGATATGAAACAAAGCGGGTTCGGGGCGGCGGTATCAGTTTCCGTTTGACCGGACAGGGGCAGGAACGTTTTACCCGTCTGCGTTCCTCGACACTGGGGGACGGCTATGACTTAAAGGACATACAAGCGGCGATTGATGGAAAAAGAAATATCCCGGGACAGACGGAACGAAAAATTAGTCTGGCGGTAGATATTCAGGCAAAGCTGGCGGCTGGAAAAGGGCCGGGATATGAACGGTGGGCAAAGGTATTCAATCTGAAACAGATGGCTGCCGCTCTTGCCTATTTGCAGGATAATGAGCTGACCGAGTATGGGCAGTTAGCAAATAAAGTCACAGCAGTAACCGACCGTTTCCACACCCTTTCCGAACAGATCAAGCAGGTGGAAACCGCTATGAAAGTAAACTCAGAATTAAAGGGAGCCATTGTACGGTATGCAAAAGCCCGCCCGGTCTTTGAACAGTATAAGGCTACAAAATACAGCCGGAAATTTCTTGCGGAGCATGAGGCGGAAATTGAATTGTACCGGGCAGTACAGGCAGACATGAAGCAGCTTTTGAATGGAGCGAAACTGCCAAAAATGGAAACGCTGAAAGAAGAAAGCCGCAAATTGGCGGCAAAGAAAAACAAGCTCTATGGAGAGTACCAGAAAGTACGCCGGGATATGCAGGAGCTTGTGACGATCAAAGCAAATATTGACTGTCTGCTGGGCTATAATGAGCCGGGCAGAAAACAGGAAAAGGAGCGATAGGAATATGAAAACAAGGAGCAAAGCGACGCTACTGCTTCGGGCCATGTTGGCCCGAGGTTCGGGTTTGGGGCGAGCCCCAACAAGCCGCCTTTGTGCCACTTGTGGCCGCAGAGGCATTGCTTGCCATTTAGCGACACCCCAAAAATAGCACAAAAAAACAGAGGCTCTTATTTCTGAACCTCCGTTTCTCTGGCTTTCTTGAGCCCTTCGGCTGTGGCCTCCATGACAACTAGCTCTCTTCTCATTCATCGAGCTTAAAAGCACATCAATGTGCTTTCTGCAACTGTGTTCGTCCCGCTGTTCTTCCCGGTAGAAAAACTGATCTACGGAAATGTCGAACAGAGTGACGAGTTTGAAAAACAGGTTGAAGCTGGGGTGCTGGCCTTTGTTCTCGATGTTCATAATGGTGCGGTCAGTCTTGCCGACCAGCTTCGCCACATAGGCTTGCGTCCAGCCCTTTTCCTATCTGGCCTGTTTCAAAGCGAGCCCGAGCCCATGAAAGTCAAACTTCTTTCATCTTGGTTCATTCTCATATCACCCTATATCATTGTACATTTCATGTTGAATTATGAGAATGTAATGAGATTTTATGTTTAGTAGTGTTTTATTTCATATAGGCTTGCATACAAATTTTTATTAAGTTAAAGTTTACATAGATTAAAAGAGAGCAGAGAAAGCGAGGATTAAATTTCTTATATCAGGAATTTATGATGTAAACAAAAAGGAGGAATCTGTATGGAATGGTTGAAAAGAATAAACAACGCCATAGATTATATAGAGCATAATTTGGATAGCGACATATCTTACGATGAAGCGGCCCGGATAGCGTGTTGTTCAACTTATTACTTTCAACGGATGTTTTCTTACATTACAGGAATTTCATTAGCTGAATATATAAAACGCCGTAGAATGACACAATGAAGTCTAACACACAGAATGCAAAAATTGAAGCTATTACAGAAAAAACTTTGGTACTCGGAATTGATGTCGGAAGTGAAACGCACTATGCTAGAGCTTTTTGATTACAGAGGAATCGAGTATTCGAAGAAACCATTTAAGTTTAGCAACACAGAGGCTGGATTTGTGACATTTAAGGAATGGATCCTGGACCTCAAAGATAGGCATGAGAAGGATAAGGTGGTTCCGGGGATGGAACCGACAGGGCATTATTGGTTCAATCTTGGAAAGTTTCTACAGGATAATGAAATGAAACCGGTGCTTGTAAATCCTCACCATGTGAAAAATCAAAAGAACTCGACGACAATAATCCAACTAAAAATGACCGTAATGATCCGAAAGTTATAGCATGATTAGTGAGAGAGGGACGTTACATGATCCCATACCTGCCGGATGGTGTTTACGCTGATCTCAGAACAGCATCAAACATAAGATTCCAGTTACAGGCGGAACTTACAAGAATTCAAAACAGGATCAGTCGTTGGTTCAATATATATTTTCCTGAATATAAGACGGTATACGGAAAGCCGGATGCCAAGAGCGGAATGCTGATCCTTAAAGCAGCACCACTTCCTGAAGATATCCTGACGTTAGGTATCGATGGGGTGAACCAGATCTGGCGGGATGCGAAGTTAAGGGCAGTTGGAAAAGCGAGGGCGAAGACCCTGATAGAAGCTGCTGGGCACAGCGTTGGAAGCAAAGAAGGTGCGGTGTCTGCAAGAATGGAAATCCGAATGCTTCTGGAGGACTATGAATCCAGAAATATGCGTCTACAGGAAGTTATGGTTCTAATTGAAGAACTGGTAAAAGGGATTCCGATGGCTGAAAAGCTGTTAGAGATCAAAGGAGTGGGAATCAGGACAGTGTCAGGATTTCTTGCAGAAGTAGGTGATATCAGCCGCTTCAACAATCCGAAGGAACTGCAGAAGCTTGCAGGATTGGCATTGGTTGAGAATAGTTCCGGAAAGCACAAGGGCGAGACAACAATAAGCAGACGAGGTCGAAAGAGACTCAGATACCTGCTCTTTGAGGCTGCAATGTCGCTTGTGGCGAAGAACCCGGAGTTCAGAGAACTCCATAATTATTACACAACCAGAAGACGGAATCCATTAAAGAAGATGCAGTCACTTATGGCGGTTGCAACCAAGCTGATACGTGTCTTTTATGCGATGCTGACAAAAGGTGTGGATTATGATCCCAAAAAAGATGGTCAGTGATATCGGGAGACCGGAAGCTTATCTGCAAGCAGCATAAGAAAAAAGTAACTATAGTGGAGGCTGTCATGTGGGCAGCCACTGAATCGAGCAGAATGTAGCAGATAACGTCCACTGATCACAGTGCTGGAACAGGAAGCGAGTCAGTAATCAATAATAAAAAGAATGAGCCAGTAGTCGGCAGAAATAGTCACCATGGGGCATATGACCCCGTTAAGGAGCATAGCTGACACCCTGGTTATGGGCAGGCAGGACGAAGGAAGTTAGGACCTCTGGAGACAGAGATGATCCTGGTGGATATAGGAGGTTAGCTGCCATAGAGGGAAGGGTATACACAAGGCCAGTAAAACGGAAAACAATGACGTTTTATTTCGTATACCATTCAACCGCTATTTCAGTACCTGATACATCGAAATGCTCATAGCTGTGGCTTATTCACTGAGATATGAAAGGTTGAAAAACCTTGAATTTTCAATAAAAAACACTTGATTATATGAGGAGGAAAATATATAAATGTACCATTTAAGATTAAAAGGCGAACATTATCAGATGGGTGTTAAAAGAGTAACAATTTTTCAAAAGGCAAATATATCGTTTCCACTTCATCTTGATACCTTTCAGCTAGACCATGGAAAGAAAGTGAAAAAAATTCTTAGAGAATTTTTTCCCGAGGTATGTGAAGAAATAAGAGGTGTAAGTGATACCATAGGTGCTGATTACCTTTCTTTTATATCTTGGATGTTATGTATGGGCTGTTGTAAACTTAGAAAATAATATTCCAGTTGAGATAAGAGGCTGTACTGCTTTCGCTTATTCCAAAGATGGTAATATAATTTATGGGCGTAATAATGATTTACCACCATATTTACGGGATGGCAGTAAAAGTGAAATTTATTCTCCCAAAACGGAAACCGATTTAATATCACTACTTCTTCTTTTATCAATGGAGAGGAGGGATTAAACGAACATGGATTAGCGGTTGCAATGACTTTCGTTATGACAAGACTTGAAAAAATTAAGCCAGGCTTTAATTCGTGCTTTATCGTTAGGTATTTATTGGAAAAGGCAAATGATACAGAAACCGCTATTTCGTTGCTTATGGAATTACCCGTAGCTTCTAACTGCAATATCCTTCTCGCAGATAAAAATGGGAAAATGGTTGTTGTTGAATGTACTCCAGATAAAAAAAGGATTCGAGAAGCCATAACATCAAATAAAGGAAGTATTGTATGTACAGTAAATAGCTTTACATCTGATGAATATGCTTCTTATGACGATTCCAATGGCGATGATTATGATTCTGCCAAACGCTATAAAGTTGTTATGAATAGTTTCATAGATAAGATTACCAGTAATTATTTAGAAAATACGATTTCCCTTCTTAAAGGCGAATATGGTTTCATGTGTCAATATGAAGATCCTAATTTTCAAACGGTTTGGAGTTCCATATTCAATCTAAAAAAATTTGATGGTTTATCGAGCAGAGGGAGACCCGCGAAAAAAGAAATTCATAACAGACAGTCGGTTACATGATATAAAATTTGGCAGATAAGGTTTTGATATACATAAGTTATCAATTTTATATCCTATCAATCTGCCCGGCGGCAGAAAAAAAAAACCGCTGACAGGCAGATGATTCCTCATGCAAACTTACACAGCTAATACGGCGGTTTTGAGTAAATCAGAGCCGCCGTTTTTTTTGCCTAAAACAGAAACCCGACGACCCTCATGCAATCAGCAGGGGCGGCATATAGGAGGATGCTGCCATGTCTGTCTTGATTGTTCACAGTACCCATGAGTTACATCAATTAAAAAAAGCCTTGCCCCTCCTCCGGGATATTCCGGTTACTTATATGAAAAATATTATCATGTAAACGACAGTTTTATTTCATACGTCCGTATGGCTTCATGCCGTCCGGGCGTTTTTCTGTTTTTATGGGACAACTTCGGGTCATACTGGCCCGAAGTCCAGCCCCGGTGCCGTTCCCCACCGGTTCCGTTTCGGTCACTTGTTAACCAACAACCGAAACGGAGGTCTATATGGCTATTATCAATTTGCGGGACTATTACCCATTTTATACATCAGATTGTTTTATGGAAGTATCAGAGGAAGTTGCTGAAATGTTCAAGGAATTTGACCGGAAAGAGGCGGCTTACCGTCTGCGTACCTACCGCCATAAAGCCTACTATTCCCTTGACCGGGCTGATGGGCTGGAGCATGAAGCGGTATTTGTTTCTCTTTCTCCCCATGAACTGTATGAACGCAAGATCTCCATGCAGGAACTTCACGCAGCTATTTCCAGTCTGCCGGATAAACAGGCAAAAAGGATTTATGCTCATTTCATTCTTGGCATGACAAAAAGGATATTGCCCGGGCCGAGGGCGTGGATGAAAAGGTGGTTCGTGTGGCGATTGAGCGGGGGCTGAAAAACTTAGAAAAATATTTGAAAAAATTTTTGTAAGGCGTACCGTTTTTGCTTCAAAAATGAAAAGGCTTATGAAAGGCAACAGAACTTCGGGTCACAGTGGCCCGAGGTTCTCACAATCCTTCTGCTCCTTGACAACTGAATAAAAAGAGAACCGGATACGAATGGTAAATGTACTGAGTGACAGGCCCGCCATGACTTCTGTTTTTGGGAAATATTTCTTCCCGGACAGAACGAGCGATTAGGCTCATGCCGCAAGCAGGCTGTGGTTAGCTCTGCTGGATAAGGTACAGATGCCTTGATACTTGCGTTTGGTCGAAGTCCGAGCGTTGAAGCGGTAGATTACCGTAAGCCGTCGCAGGCAACGAGAACGCCTTGCCATCAGAATGGGGAGAGGTGAGATTCCTATGGGGCAATAACCTATGCCCGTCCGGCAATCTGAAAATATAAGCAATCATATCTGGGGAGCTTCCGGCTCTGCTGTCTGATGATAGGTCAATTCTAACCGGAAGGCTCCCCTATTTTCAAGGAGGCTCTTATGAATAAGACAGGTTATATTCCCGGGCTGGAACCTGATGAATGGAGCAATGACGCCTGCCGGGGCTATGTCATTATGGCTATGCAGGACTGCGGCTTTTCATCGAAGGATATACAGCGTGTTCTGACCCAGCTTTATGAAGTCTTTGATTTCCATACGCTGGAGCAGGCAAAACAGAAATACGATTCTGGTAATTACTAACCTCGGGGCAGAATGGCCCGAAGTGGAGAAAATTCAAAGGGCGGCACTTTTGGCGTGCCGTCTTTTGACATTTCCCCACAGGACAAAAGGAAATGAGTTGGCACATAACCCCCGTTTTTGAAAAGGAGGTTTCCTATGACACAGGCTGTTACTTACCAGAGAGAAACAAAGGCTGTTGCATTTCAGGGAAAGACCATCGTACTGGAAAATCTTACTCCGGTACTCCCGCCGAAAGAAAAGGAACGCCGCAAAAAAGAGATTGAACGCAGCTTATATGATGTGTTCAGCAAGTACGGGGACAGGTTTCCCTAATCAACCGCAACATTGCTGTCCGGGGCTACTGATGGTATAATATACTTGTAAGATTGGTAGCTCCATTCCAACAGGAAAGGAGCCCAACATGGATATTATCAGAGAAGATTGCATTTACGCAAGACAGTCCGTAGACCGTAAGGACAGTATCAGCATTGAGAGCCAGATTGATTTTTGCAAGTATGAATTGAAAGGCGGAAACTGCCGGGTATTCAAAGACAAAGGATATTCCGGGAAAAACACAGACAGGCCGGAATTTCAAAAACTGCTTGAGAAATCCGAAAAGGAAAAGTCCGGCGGGTAATTGTTTACAAGCTGGACAGAATCAGCCGTTCTATTCTCGACTTTGCAAATATGATGGAACTGTTTCAAGAATACGATGTGGAGTTTGTATCTTCCACAGAAAAAATTTGATACCTCGACCCCGATGGGCCGGGCAATGTTAAATATCTGTATCGTATTCGCCCAGCTTGAACGTGAGACCATTCAAAAGCGTGTCACAGACGCCTATTATTCCCGTTGTCTGAAAGGTTTCCACATGAGCGGTCAAGCTCCCTACGGCTATCAACTGGAGCCTACCGTAGTAGAGGGAATCCGCACAAAGAAAATGGTTGCCGATCCGATAGCCGCCGACCATGTGAAGCTGATGTTTGAAATGTACGCACAGCCGGAAACCGCTTTTGGAGATATTACCCGGTATTTTGAGGAACACGACATAAAAATTTATGGCAAGTCCATGTTTCGTACATTTCTTTCCCATCTTTTAAGAAATCCCGTTTATGCAGGCTGATTTAGAACTGTATGAATTTTTCAAAAAGCCAAGGGGCAGCCATTGTAAATGATGCCGCTGATTTTGCCGGAACAAATGGCTGTTATCTATATCAAGGACGGGATGTAAAAGAGGACAAGGACAGGTGCCTGAAAGACCAGATACTTGTGATTGCTCCCCACGAAGCATTGATTTCCTCTGAAACATGGCTGAAATGCAGAAAGAAGCTGATGACAAATACCACTTTCCAGCATGGCAGAAAGCCGAGGAATACCTGGCTTGCCGGAAAAATCAAATGCGGGCACTGTGGGTATGCTTTGAAAGCGACCCATGTTCCAAACAGCACCGGATATTTCCGTTGTACCAAACGGACAGAAAATAAAGGCTGTCCGGGCTGTGGCAAAATCCGCAAGGAAGAATTTGAACAGTTCATCTTTTCTGCTATGAGTGACCGGTTCAGAAATTTCCAGCTACGCCACAGTGGAGAGGAAAAGGTCAATCCAAAGCTGACCGCCTATCAGGTGGAGCTGGCACAGGTAGAGGCAGAAATTGAAAAACTGCTTGATACGCTGACCGGAGCCAACGCAACACTGCTTGCCTATGCCAACAAAAAAATTGAAGAACTGGACACCCGCCGCCAGTCACTTACAAAGTCGATTGCCGACTTGACCGTTGAAACAATCTCGCCCCAGCAGATGAAGAACCTTTCGTATTATCTGAACAACTGGGACAGCATTGAATTTGACGATAAAAGAAAAGCCGCTGACATCGTGATTACAACAATCCGAGCCACCAGCGACTATGTAGAGATAGAGTGGAAAATTTGACCTCTTATCAATTTGCCACTCTATCCGATATTTCAAATCTATCATTTCTTTTTAATCTTGTTTGTACCCCTTGTACACTGAACTTTACGTTTGCGTAGATAACATACCCCATCATATACCCCATCATCGCAGCATCGTCCCTGATACAGATATTGCCATAATGCTATTTGTACCAGTATTGAGGCTAGCGCAGCAAACATGGTAAAAAGGATATTGGATTTATATATCAGCTTGCCTTTTAGTTCAATCATAATACTCCCCACTACATTCTCTCCTTCCTTGATGCTTCATTTCCCATATAAGTAGGATTCACAACCTTTTTTAATATATTTTGCACAATTACGGCTCGAAATTTATTATGCTCCAAGCAAATAACAATTCATTGGCCAGGATCCCTTACATCAGAATATAGCACCTTTATGTGCTTCCAAATAAATCCCACAAAGAACTTTCAAAAACCATCCTTGATATTCCGATTTTCCACACAAAATCACAATCCCTATGATATAACATTATTTCTCTCATAAATGGCATCTGCTTATAATATTTTCCCGGACGCATACTTCATACTTATAGAAAAGCTTTCGTCCATTTGGACCACCTCCTATGATTTTTGAATTTGACTTGCTACACCATTTTCATTGTATCATAGGAGGTTTTTATGGATATCTTTACCTCTTCCGTTTACTCCATTCTCCCCAGCATAGCTGGGGGATTAGACTTTTCATTCAGCTATATCTTTCCAACTATTCGATCATTTTCTGGACTTTCACCCATTAGAGCGTGCCCATGGCGTGCAAACCGTAAAAAAGTGATCCACCATTAGCAAAGCAGATCACCTTCTCTTTTTTCATACCTATTTTATTAACCCTTCTGGAATTTCCGGCTGATATCCAGCTCCCCATGAGAAAAAACCCCGCACCAGATTCCGCTGCCTTGCCAATCAGCCATGTTATCATAGTCAGTACTGTATCCATATTAATTCTCCCCCCTTTTTGCCATTTCCATCATTATTGCTACTATAAAGCTTGTTACCGCTATCAGATAGCCCCTCTCATTTCCAACAAACCAGTAGATTGAAAAGATACTCCCTTGTATCCATAAAATTCTGTGGGAATATATACGGTTTATTTCATATCTGGCAGTTTTCCCTTGATATCTGTGAGGAATAATTGGAGCGTTTTTCCATATGTACCAAACAGCTCCAGCTCCCATAACAAAAGCAACAGCATTTACACATCTATTCCCAATAGAGTGCATCCATTCCGCTATCATGATGCATCCTGCCGCTATCGCATTTGTCATTATAAAGCATCTCCCATAAGAGCCTGCATGATAACCTCCGGCAGTGATTCGTATCGGAATAAAGACAATAAAAAATATGATTGCCTCCTTCCCGTATCCCCCAATATTCCGCAAACCAGAATAGCTCCAATACACACAGCTGTGGATACAAGGAGTTCAAATCCATATTTATAAATGCTTTTTTGCTGTTCTGTAATCTTATTATACTTTATAAGATATTCTGTACATTGTTCTGCTGCCTTTGATAACATTTTCGCCCTCAAATTCATTAATAAAATAATTATAATCTCTTTGCAAAGGAAATAAACGTTTGTCCTTAAAATATACTTAAAATGTCCTTGAATCTATTTTTCTAAAAAACAATCCAAGATCAGTTTAAAAATCTGATTTAACTTTTTCTCTCTGACTGGGTGTACATTTCTTCAGCAATTCCATGACTTCCGGGTCATCAAATTCAATATCCTCTCTCTGCTCATCCAAAATACCCCTGCTGGAACCTTTAAGGATCTTGCGATCAGTTGAAGGGTTTGTACCGATACCATTGTCTCTCCAGATTCCAGCCTTGTAATGGAACTCGGAGAGATCATAACCCTGTCAGCCAGTTCTTTGTGCGTAATTGACCGTTTCTCCCGAAGTGTCTTAATTCTCCGTCCTATTCTTATATTCTCAGTACTGATATCTTTTTTATCATTTGTATTCCCCATTCTTCTTCAAATCTTTTTGGCATATACCATCGTTATTGTTTCGTTTTTATGATACCAATGGGGCAATAAAAGTCATAATGTGTATATAGCAATTTAAAATGTTCAATAAGCAATTCAAAATAATAAAAGGATAGCTTTTATACTATCCCTTTTAGGTTTCTATTCCAATTGTTTTTACTCTCTGCTCAAAAAACGAGATCGTCATAAAAAGATCCCCTCCTTGTATCCCGTTTCCTGTACCCCTCCATACCTTTCAACGATCTCACGGATGCTCTTTGTCCCGATTCCATGAAGCGTTCCCTGTTTTCCAGAAACAAATTCTTCTCCAATCCTCTCCGGTTTCTGGGCACAGGTGTTTGAAACCTTTATAAACGACGCGTTTCCCATCTGCCGGATCACGATCTGGATCCAGCGGTCCTGCGGCTCCATCTTATCACAGGCTTCCAGTGCATTGTCCAAAAGATTTCCCAGGAGCGCTGTCACCTCTGTTTCCTGCAATCTTAACTGGACTGGTTCGATCAGACAGTTGATTTGTATTCCCTGTCTTTTGGCCTGGTTCAGTTTATACTCCAGGATTATGTCCATGGCCTCGCTTCCTGTATGGAATCTGATCTCCTCCATATGTTCTCTTCCGCCCAGTTCTTTTATGTAATCCTTTGCTTTTTCATACGCTCCTGTCTCCAGATAGTTCTGTATCAGCAGATGCTGGTTCTTCAGGTCATGATAAAACGTCTGTTTTGAAGCGCTGGCATCCTTTAAGATCTGGTAATTTTCTGCCAGCATCCTGTTTTTTCCCGTTCCATATCCGCCTTTTCCCTGGATACAGAGGAAATCTGCTTTTTGCAGTCTCAGATGTACATACATAAGGACAATCCCCAGAAGAAGCAGCCAGTTTAAGAGGGAGCTTCCATCTGTCTTTTGGATCGTCCTGTCAGCCAGATAAACAGACACCCCTATTGCTGCCAACAGGGACCAGTCTATTTTTGTATACTGGCTGCTGACCGCATTACACAGCCACACGACAAACCAGCATATAAGAAGAAGCATTGTTTTGGACAAGAATAAAAATACCATACGGGCCTCTGATAATGCCGATGTCATTGATGCTGCAAATCCCTGGTCTCTGGAAACTGTTCCGCAAAGGGTCAGCACAATAAAATCACAGGCATACAAAAGAAACATAAAAAATGCAGTCAGCGGCAGCACGTCCACAAAATTCCTCTGGTAAACCAGACATCCTCCAAGAGCCATCAATAAAACTCCAAGTACCGTTGTCCAGGCAGAAAACAGCACGTACTGGTTGATCCCCCATACCACCGCTGTCAGAACGGCCGCAACAGCAGCCAGTCTTATTCCCCGGACCTTTTTTCTCCCAGAAGCTTTGCCGGCACTGCGATTCCCAGAGCCGACTCAGCCAGCGACGCAAGAATCTCAAACAGATGAATCATCATATCAGCTTCCCCAGTATATGCGGATCCTTCGTTTCAGTTCCTCAATGCGGCCAGGACTGGAAGGGATCTCGTGTCCTGTATCCATCCGCACATTCCCATCCCCAACGCTCCGCACATGGAACAGATTCGGGATGATCCCCGGTCCAGGAAAAATATTTCCTCGTCGCTCCCAAGCGCCTGGTACAGCCGGTCCAGTGTCGTTCTCTCGTACAGATTTCGTCCGTCTGTCATGACGAAAACAGCGTTCTTCTGGTCCTTATAAATATAAACCACCTCCCGGTGGGAAAACTTAATGCATCGTTTCTGGTTCTGGATCACATAAAAATAATGGCTTTCCAGACATTCCAGATGGGAAAACAGATCGTCCAGGATACGCGGCAGCTCCCTGTCCAGATCCTCCTTCATCATATACCGGAAAATTCCGTCCCACAGGCTCCCACTGCGTACTTCATGTGGGAAGTCAGAAAAATAATACACGCCATTTTCGATTTTTTCCGTATTTCCTCTGCGATCTCGATCCCGGAATAATCCTGCATCTCTATGTCCAGGATATATGCGTCAAAAATCTCTCCCCGCTCTGTCATTCCCATAAGAATATCGCTGTCGCTAAAAGCGGAGAATTTTACATTCCTGGCCTTTTCCACACAAAACATTTCCGCCCGATCCTTTAAAAGTTCTAAAAACCTTCTGTCATCATCGCACAATGCCACCCGGAACACAAAACCACCTCTTCCCCCGTTGTTTCAAAAAGTAATTTATAAAAGATTAACAGGCACTCGCCGTATCTCTCCATAACTCTCCCTAAGTGATACCCGTATTACCTTTTTGGGATTTCTACTTTCCCTAACTCGGTCTATCACTCCATAGCACTCCGTAAGTTTAGTATTACGATAGTATAAAGAAAAGCCTTAACCATTCATTCGTGGTCAAGGCTTTCGTTTTTACTGTATTTCTTCTATTTCACCAGTATCTTTGTTTACATGGTATTCTTTAAGAAGCATACCGCTGAAAAGCAATTTTGCATCATGTTCTTCTTTGTCAACATATTCATACACAGACACATCTAACAGATTTCCCATAACAGAGAGTTTTGTTGTTGTCTTGTAATTGAAGTTGACTATTGCATGGATTTCATCATCACTCTTGAAATGTTCTTTGTAGTAATCCAATGCGTAGTCTTGCATTTCGATATTTTCTGCGATTGTAGCAATTCTCCAATTTCCAGTAACATCATTAGGAACATTGGTAACTACAAAGGAAATATCGTCTTGGGCTGTACTTTCGTCCTGTGTTTTATCTGCCTGTTGTTCCGTTGAATTGATTGCGTCTTTTGCTCCGTCCTCAACGCTGTCCTTTGTTCCTGTGTTTCCAAAGATAGCGGCCAGAATAACAACAATTATTACCCAAAACCACCACTTCTTGAAAATAGGTTTCTTGCCATTGCTTTTTGGTTGCTTTATCTTTCATAATGCCATACCTCCAAGTTTGATTGATATTAGCATTATAGCAGAGTGTAACACAAAAGTACAGTATAAAATCAACTCACTATTGTGTCATAGTTTCGAGGCACTTGTCAATACTATAATGTAATCAAAACCAATGGAGGATTTGCATTATGGAGAAATTTATCGTAACACCTAAAGAAGATAAATCTGTCACAATGACGATACGCATAGATAGAGCCTTGCAAGAGGAGTATAACGATTTAGCAGCGAAAACAAATCGTTCCCGTAATGAGCTTATCAGCATGGCTTTACAATATGCTTTGGACCACATGGAATTGAAAGATGAATGATGACTAAATGAGAGCCTTTGGATTTTGTCCTCTGGCTCTCAATTATTTATGCGTTCAATCGTAAGAACTCATTTACCTTTGTTGCTACTTCCTCTTGCTGTTCCTCAAAGCTGTGAGCATAGATATTCATTGTGGTTGAACAGGTTGAATGACCTAATGTCTTTGATATTTCAATGATGTTGACTTCCAGATAGTTAAGCAGGGTAGCACAGGAATGTCTCAATCCATGAAGTGGAATAATCGGCAATTCCTCTAATCCCTCGGCCTTTGCTTTGTCTGGATTATTTTGCACCCACTCATTGTAACGGTATAAATGCTTTGTGAAATACTGATAAGGTGTTGTATGCCCCATGAGTTTTCCGTCTGCTTGAATGAATAGGTTTCCACCATTGTTCAAATCGCCTTGCCATGCAGTACCATGACTAAAGCGTGTCTGTATGTACTCAATGTGATACTGCTTCAAAAGTGGGATTACATCATCTGGGATAGATACCTTTCTGACAGATTTCTTTGTCTTAGGCTCTTTATAATCAAATCCGTTTTCTGTCATACCCACCGATTTAGAAATAGAGATTTTCTTCTCCTTAAAATCAATGTCATTCCAGTGCAAAGCAAGTGTTTCGCCTTTTCTGAATCCACAGAATAATGAGAGAGTGAAGAACACCTTATATTGTGTAGGCACAGTATAGGATTCTGTGTACTCATTCACATAATACGGTTTTCCTGTATCGTCAACACGCTGATGGCCTTTATAGGTTACCTCGTATGACATATCCAGAGATTTCATAAACATCAATGCTTGCTTTGGAGTAAAGAACTTCAAGCCTGTTTCTTCATCTTTCCTTTTTGGCTTTTGTGCGTCTTGGCAAGGATTGTTCTCAATCATGCTATAACGCTTGGCTGTCTTAAATATCAGATTCAACACATTAGCAAATCTCTTTATAGTGCCTGTGGAATAATCATCAACCAGAGTTCTGTAAAATGCTTCAATGTGTGGCGTTTTGATATAAGCAACCTTATCTCCCTTAAAGTAGGGAATGATTCTGCTTTCCAATACCTGTTTATATCCTGCGTAGGTACCGTAAGCAATGTTATCTTTAACACTCTCAAGCCATTTGTATGCAAAATCTTCAAATGACATTTTTTCTGCGTTGTAGTCGTAGCCATATTTCAGCTTATCTTCCATATCCATGGCATACTTCTTCGCTTCTCGTTCTTGTTGTTTGGGTGTTGCTGACTGATTGACTGAATATGTAAGATTCTTAACCAGTTTGTTTCCCTTTTTATCGTATCCTTGACAGATAACTATGCGATAAACAACTCTACCGCTTTTGTACTCAACTCTTTTAACAGATGCCATTCTTAACACCCTTTCTCAATTTGATTTTTGTAACGATAGAAGGTAGGCTTTGTCATACCTAATTCTTTCATCAGTTCAAATGGTTTCTTTTCCCCTTGCTGTACTAAGCGGTAGTGGGTAGCAAATTCTTCAAGGTTCATAACTCTTGGTCTGCCATAATCGTCCCATTCTCCACGAGCCTTTTTCTGCTCAATGCCTTCTCGTTGCCTTTTCTCTTTTTTCTCAATTTCAGCCTGTGCCATACTTGCATACAACTCAATCATCATATTATTGATAGTCTCTAACATCATACGAGCCATTGAGTTTTCCATAGCTGACAGGTCAATCAATGTTGTGGGTAATTCTAACACCATAACACGAATACCATTGTCCTTAAAGAATCGTAATTCCTTTAGTGTGGCTTCCTTATTTCGTCCTAATCGGTCAAGCTCTGTGACGATCAGCACATCACCACTTTCAAGAATTTCATCTTTCAGCATTGTGTAGCGTGGTCGGTTGAAGTTTTTGCCTGTTTGTTGGTCTGTGTAGACCTTGCCCTTATACAGAGAAATTCCATTATCAGCACAATACTTGGTGAGTTCTGCAATTCCTCTGTCTAAGTGCTGGTCCTTTGTGCTTGTCCTGTGATAAGCAACATATTTCATTCCGACACCCCCTTATCGTATAAATCACAGTTGCCACCATCAAAAACGGTAGAGGGCTTTTCTTCGTACATCTCACATTTAGAAACATTGCATGGCATATTCGTATCGTCATATTTATATAGGCAATCCGTACACACCAAATCAGCGTTTCTGATAAGTTCAAACCTTAACTTGTCATTCTTAAACTTATCGTTCATCTGAACACCTCATTTCTTTATCGAACACCTGTTCGTTTCTGATTTAATCATATCAGGCAAGTCTCAAAAGTACACACTCTTTGTGAGAATAATCAAAAGTTTTTACGCATACTTTCTGATACTCATTTGAGGTTTCATTTGCATGGTTTCAAAAAGTATAAATTCTGATACTAACAGCAAGCCACCGCCTGCCTGCGTTCTCTGTAATACCTCTTGATTGACTTTGCTCTGCGTTTATTTGCTGTTCCATAGTTGATATTCTGCTTGCAGGTAACTACTTCAGATTTTCAATGCAGTTATTTGTTTTGCACTCATCTTTATGATTGATTTGCATACCGTCTGGAATAGCACCTCTATGAGCCATATACACCAAACGATGAATACGCATTTGTTTTAGTTTCCCATCGTCATTGTAGATTCGTGCAAGTAAATATCCGCGTCCATTTATATCAACCTGTTGCACCAACTTATCACTAATCAGACTATAAACAAGTCCTGTATCAGAAATGAGGTATCTGCTAAAGTTTGGAGCAGTTTCCCACTCAATAGGGGTACCGTCCTTTCGCTGAATTGGTATAGTCATTGCTTATCACTCCTAATCCGTTTCGTGTTCTCCGGTATTCAGAAACTCTACGAATTTATCTACATTGACGAGGTACTTAGCACCGGATTTCACATATACAATCTTATTCTGTTTGCACCATTGCCATATCGTTTTGTATGAGATACCGATTTCATCACTCAATGTCTGAATAGGTACCATACGAGGGATATGCACATCTGGCACAATAAAGTTAAATTCCTGTTCTGGTAAAGTGTTCGTATTGTTTGCATTATTCTTCTTAGCCATTTTGTATTCTCCCTTTAATCGGGACACGAATACAAATTCTTCTGAACGGTTGTATTTGTTGTCCATGTAATAGTTATTTGCTCCGCCTTGGACAACTGGACTAATCTTTAGTAACCGTTTTATTTTCTTCTCAATTTTATGTTTATCCCCAGAGGTTCTCAGATGGCTTCTGAGGAACTTTTGATTTCAGCCATATAAATCATTATCCAATAACTTTGAATTAAATCTGGTTTATCCTGTGTATCTCTGGATAGGTCCTTAAACTGCTTCATTTTCTGGATTCCATGCAGAAGGCTTCTTAAATGCTGTGACTTGCTTTTGCAATATTTCTAAGGTGGAATCCCTGCATATACACAGAAGCAAGAGCCTGTTCATTTTCTCTTAACTGTGCAGCATTGCCATTTTCAAAGGCTTTCTGTGCAGGGGATTTGCTACCCTCAAATGCACGCTCACGAACAGCAGTAGATACCCTATCAGCATAAGCAGGATATTTGAGCAATTCCAAAACCGCTTTACTTCCTACAACACCAGAATTGATACAGTCATTCAATTCCTTAGTAATACGGTTTGCGTTGGTGTTGTTATAGACTTTTGGCATCTTAGCCATGAGCTGAAGCAACTTGGCCTGTACTGCTTGTGTATCGTCTTTTCTGCGGTAAAGTCATAAGTGCGGCTTCTAACTTCCTCAACCCTTGCATTTGTACGCTGATACACAAACTCATTTTCCTCAAGCAAATCATTCATCTTGGTCTGCAACTTCTCATAAATTCGATTAACAAGGTTTTTGTCAACTGTCTTATACAGAGAAATAAACTCTTTAGCAGAAGCAACCATAGCACGCACTTCATCAACTGTCTGTGCTCGGCTGATCTGCGTAAACAGATTGTTGTAATTCTCAATAACGGTAAGTCCATTATTCGCAATCGTGTTCTTCTTCGCCATTTTCATTTTCCTCCCATTCTTCGTTATCGTTGTTTAATACCTTAAATTCCTGTTTGGCAAAGAAACTGTCATAAGCACCTTTCGTTACTTCAATAGTCATTTTGCCATTTGTAATTTTAATCACTGTCAGAGTCCTCACTTTCATCTGGTGTTTCGTTCCATTCGGTTTCCCAGTCATCTTCGTTCCAGTCCTCGTCCTTGACCTCTTTACCGTATGGCACAATCTGAATTACCGTAGGAGCAGTTTCTTCCGTACCGTCGATAAGAAAAGCAGTATTTACACCATAGGCTTTGTCAATGATGTACTTACAAGCATTGAATCGGTCCTTGTTGTATCTGTCATTGGCAATCTGAATTATGCTTTGCAGAGCTTCAACGGTAGAAGATTTAAGCAACCTCTGAAATTGCTCCTTTTGTGATTTCTGCTCTGCGGTTTGCTTTGGCCTGCCTTTGGGATTTCCAGACCTGCCTTTCTCAAACGGCATATAAAATCACTCCTTCCTACATATCATAGATGTTCACGCTCCTTGTCGTTGGATTCCAGTTATCTATGAATTTTTGTTTTACTTCGCTTTTGGTAAGCTGGGATAGAATCTCTTGCTTTTCCTGTATCTCTGCTTTGAGAGATTGAATCAGCATATTGTAAGCCTGTGTTCCCGTTCTGGGTTTGTGCTTCAATGTAATGTCTGCTGATATTCTTTCTACCTGCATTTGTGAACACCCCTTATTGTAAATGCGTTGATAGCAGTAGTAGTCTCTGTCTCATATAATTATGGACAAGATTTGATTTCTGCATTTTGCTCAAATCCTTTGTGAAATACCTTTTACACCACAATGAATGGGGTTTCAGGCTTACTTTTTGAGATTTGGGCTTTTCCAAGTTTGGGGTCGCAGAGTAACAATTTAGGTTACTTTTTAAACCCCATTTTATCCCATAGAATTGTGCATAAGTTTGATTGTTTTTAGCACATCAACAGGAATACCATAACTTTTATTGTTGCGATAGTAAGACACCATGCGCTTTGAATTATCTGGCATTTTTCTAAACTCATACCACCGCTTCAATGCTTTTCGCAATATCTCAATATCCACAATCAACTCTTTGCACCTAATCAATGTATCGCTTATCTCATTGCCAGAATCAGAGCAAGTCAGACTTTCAAAAACCTCTTGCACACAGTTATTCAACATAACCTTGATATGTGTTTCGCATATCTCGTCAAAAGTTACTTGATATTGGTCTATCAGCGTTCTAATGGCTTTCCTTGTTAGAATATCCTCTAAGGACTTTTTTCCAGAATACATACGGTCAAGCATTCTTTCCAAGAAAACAAGTTCAACACGCACTAAGTTAGGCTTAACATTGAGATTTCCATTCTCCATTTGCTGAAAAGTTTTATCATAGACCTTTAGCACCCACTCATGGGGTTTTGTCGTGGTAATCCCTCGCTCTGGTTTCTTATGTGATTTCTTTTTATCTTTTGTTTCCTTGTAAACTGTAACTTTAGGGAAAGACCTCTCAAACAGATTGATAACATCTTTTGGCTTACAACCACCGACACATTGAATCGTGAGATTGCACTCCATTTTCGTTATGTTCATCATTGCAAGAAATTCATCTGAATACTTGTCTTTCAAGTGCCTTTGCAGATACGACCTCATGTATTCCACAACTTGATTTCTGACTAATTCCAGTTTGATACAATCAGATAACTGAAATGGCTGAACATTGTTAGGTCTAATTGCATGGGGTAAATTGATATAGGCAGACAGTTTACCACCCCAACAGGTAACTCTGATAATATCGTTGCCTACTTTATTTTTTAAGGTTTCCTCTGGCAGATTGATACTCTCTAATCCTGCAACCGTTAGTTGTAGCTGAAAGTTCAATCCATCAACACCTTGCATTTTTTTATTTCCCATTGTCGTACACCTCGCCCATTGCTTTTTTTATTTCGCTGATAATTGAAGCAGTCTCTTTGATGATTGCGTCAATCAAAGCAATGTAGCTTTCAGCATAATAATTTCTTTCTTCAATCGTTGCTCCGTTCATATTTATACCTCACAATCTTTGCTCATATATTCGTCAATGCAGTTCACATCAATGCTGTTTAAGATTTCCCTCAGCTTAATAAGTTCGTCCTTTGAAAGAGTGATACCACGCAACGGATATTGCAGTCCGTCCCTTTCAGATACCCTCCACGCTCTGATGTCAAATGCAGGTTCTTTATCGCTCCATTTGGCAATCGTAACTTCTTTTGAGAATCCACGCATACCAACCATAATAGTATCAATATGCTTTTTTACTTCGTATTCGGTAACCTTACCAACATTACATGCAAACTCATGTTTAGGTCTTGCTTCAAAGTTATTCATTTTCTTGTTCCTTTCGTATCTCGATTTTAGGCAACAAAAAAGAGAAGCCAGTTAAACCTCGTCTAAGGCAACTTCGCTTCTCTAAAGCACTTAAATTATTTAATTGACCAGTCCTTTTTTGACCTATATATATTATACCACAAGTCTTGAAATTCGTACATAGGTTTTTGAAACTTTTTTTCCCTAATTTTTCTTTTGTTTGATTTTGGTTCAATTTTATATATAATCCTCAGATAATCCAGAATAACCCCAGATTGATTTGTTTTAGATAAAAGGTATTTTATATATCCTAAATCCTAAAATTCATTCTGGTTAATCTGGGAACCTCTGGTGATAATCCTAAAATAAACAGTATTAGATTAGTATAAAGTTGTTTCTCTTTATGGGGAAATTACCTCAAATAACAGGAAAGAAAAACCGAAACTCATTTGTTCAGTCCTGCTCTGTATAGTAAGAGAGGAAATGCTTAAAAAGCCTTTATTTGCAATACTTTATTGGCTTTTACACTTCCATAAAAAGTAGAACTGAAAAGGGGGTTGAGCTTGTTGCTTATGCTGACAGTATTACGCTTGCTGAACAAACAAGCACAATCTCCGAAAAAATTATACCATCGTTTTCTCCCCTGTAAATTGCATCATCCGCACCCAGGAATTTATTTACCAGTCCCCACGCTTCAGCGCTGCCGACAGGCGGACCAGCCTGTATATCCTGTATACGAAAGGAACGGGCCGGAAACGGCCGAAAGGATACAGGACACGAGGAAGATCCCCACATCGTCCTGCCGCTGGTGATTGGAGGAGGCCGCGTATTTCGCAGTAAATGGCTCCATTTTCAGCATATCCAGCTCTGCCCGATGGCGGAATGTGGGATAGTCGATGCGTATAAAGGAGCTGAAGGGCGCAAAGAAGCAGATCGCCAGAAACAGGATCCCTCCGGTCCTGGATGGATAAAACATATCGAAAAAGAACTGGTCATTCACCAGAACATTGCCAAAAAACAGAGGGACGACCACATCTCCTCCCGGCTTCTGAAAATAATAGACCGAGCAGATATGGTTCCGGAAGGCCAGCACCGATCCCACAAGGGCAGCTCCCACAAGGAAAGAAACGATCAGCCGCTTCCGGAGCTTTTTCACTTCCTTCCCGGCACAGTTCCGGCAGACGCCCAGCCTGGCTCCCCTTTCGGTGAGTTCTTTATAACAGTCCCGACATAATTTCTTTCTCTCTGTCATACTCCATTCCTCCCTTCCCATCTGAAACCTCCGGTCCTGATTTCAATATTTTTCACACTACATCGAATTAATGTTTGTATTTAACAAAAGTATATCATTTTTTTTATTTTATTCAATAAATTATTTCTTACGAATGATTTCTTTTTCTTAGATCCACGTCTTCCCGTCCATGAAACCATTGAAAATCCCCCGGACCTATATTATACTATACTATTGACCGGGGGCGCGTCGTCCCCGGTGAAGCCGTGTCCGGAGGCCGCCCTGAAAACCGGATCCCGGCGGGAATTCGCAGTCATTATATCTGTACAATACTAGGAGGAAACTATGATACTGTCCTGCAGCAGCATCTGCAAATCCTTTGGAAGCGACGACATCTTAAAAAACGCTTCCTTTCATATAGAAGAACACGAAAAAGCCGCCATTGTGGGCATCAACGGAGCCGGGAAGTCCACGCTCCTAAAGATCATCACCGGAGAGCTTCCGGCAGACTCCGGGGAAGTGGTCATCTCCAAGGGAAAGACTCTGGGCTACCTGGCCCAGAACCAGGACCTTTTAAGCCACCGGACCATTTATGATGAAATGCTGGAGGTAAAGCGGCCGGTGATCGAAATGGAGGAACGGCTCCGGGAGCTGGAGGTCTCCATGAAGCTGGCTGACGGTGAAGAACTGGAGGCCATGATGGATACATACAGCCGCTTAAGCCACCAGTTCGATCTCATCAACGGCTATGCCTGGAAAAGTGAGATCGTGGGCGTTTTAAAGGGCCTGGGCTTTCCGGAGGAGGAATTCGGAAAACAGATTTCTACCCTCTCCGGCGGCCAGAAGACCCGGGTGTCCTTAGGAAAGCTCCTTCTGACCAGCCCGGATATCATCCTTCTGGACGAGCCCACCAACCACCTGGACATGTCCTCCATTGCCTGGCTGGAGAATTATCTCTTAAACTATAAGGGAAGCGTCATCATCGTGGCCCATGACCGGTATTTCCTGGATAAGATCGTCACCAAGGTGGTGGAGCTGGACAACGGAAAGGCCACCGTCTACCTGGGCAACTATTCTGCGTACAGCGAAAAACGGGCCCAGATGCGGGCCATCCAGATGAAGGCCTACTTAAACCAGCAGCAGGAGATCAAGCACCAGGAAGAAGTCATTGAAAAGCTGAAATCCTTTAACCGGGAGAAGTCCATCAAGCGGGCGGAAAGCCGGGAAAAGATGCTGAATAAGATCGAGGTGCTGGAAAAGCCCACAGAGATCAACGACGCCATGGACATCCGTTTAGAGCCCAATATCTTAAGCGGAAACGACGTCTTAACAGTCCGGGACCTGGAGAAGTCCTTCGGCCCCCAGCATCTGTTTTCCCATGTGGATTTTGATGTAAAGCGCGGCGAGCGGGTGGCCATCATCGGCGACAACGGCACTGGAAAGACCACGATCCTGAAAATGATCAACGGCCTTGTGACGCCGGATCACGGGGAGATCACCCTGGGCTCCCGGGTCCACATCGGCTACTACGACCAGGACCATCAGGTGCTCCATATGGATAAGACCCTGTTTGAGGAGATCTCCGACGCCTATCCAGGCATGAACAACACCCAGATCCGCAACACCCTGGCCTCCTTCCTGTTTACCGGCGACGACGCCTTTAAGCGCATCGGCGACTTAAGCGGCGGCGAGCGCGGCCGCGTCTCCCTGGCAAAGCTCATGCTCTCGGACGCCAATTTCCTGCTCTTAGACGAGCCCACCAACCACCTGGACATCACCTCCAAGGAGATCCTGGAAAATGCCTTAAGCCATTACGGCGGCACGGTCCTTTACGTATCCCACGACCGCTACTTCATCAACCAGACAGCTACCCGGATCCTGGATCTGACCGGAGGGAAGCTTTTTAAATTATATCGGAAATTACGACTACTACCTGGAAAACGGGAAGCTATGATGGCGGCCCATTTTGGGACCAGCTCCGACGGGACAGCCAAAACCCCGGCTGCGGGAGGCTCTGTGTTCTCCGGAAGCGTGCTCCGGACCGCAGGAACGGCTGATTCCGGCCAAGCCTCCGTTTCTGTCCAGTCTGTTTCCCCAAACTCTCCTGCCACAGACACAAAGCTGGACTGGAAGGCCCAGAAGGAGGAACAGGCCCGGCTCCGGAAGCGCCAGAACGATCTGAAAAAGGTGGAGGCCGAGATCCACGACCTGGAGACCAGGGACGGAGAGATCGACGCACTCCTCTGCGACGAAAGCGTCTTCACAGACGTGGCAAGGCTCATGGAGCTTAATAAAGAAAAAAGAAGACCTGGCAGCAAAGCTGGAGGTCCTTTATGAAAAAAATGGGAAGAGCTGGCGGAATAACGCCAGCTCTTTTTCTGCCTGTCCGGTGCTCTTCTATAATCCCCGCTCCTTCAGCCCTTCGGCCAGATGGATATAAAATTCGATTACGTCGAAGCCCTTATAGTCCTCCCTGGCCAGATCGATCATGTCGCCATGGGAAATACCGCGGAGGTATGTATTCTTAAGAGTGCCCCGAAATTGGTCCACCGTGCAGACTCCTCCGTCACAAGCCCGTCGCTCCCTGCGTCCAGGAGCTTCAGGATCCAGTAGGGGATACTGAGAAGCCTGCAGCTTGCCCCGCATTTCATCATGCTGGCATAGCTCTGGTAATACACGCTGGATGAATCCGGATATTTCCGGTTGAATTCCTGTGTCCAGGCACAGGATAACTGGCGGCTGGCAACATAGGCGTTGGGCGCCCGGTCTCCCAGCATTCCAAAATACCGGTCTATAAGGCCGCAGATCCCCGGTACAGAAAATCCGGCAGCTTCATTAAAAGATCCGCCAGCATGGAGCCGCGGTGGGGCGTACAGATGGTGGTCAGAGAAGCCACATAGGGGGCCATATGGAGGCCGCTGATGAGATATCTGGAATCCAGCCCGCCCTTGGAATGGGCAATGATGTTCACCTTCTCCTCCCCGTTCTCCCGAAGGATCTCAAAAATTTTTTCCCTGAGGATCCCGGCGTTTTCCTCCACAGTCCCCCAGGCCTCCTGGTGGCCGTAAAAGACCCTGGCTCCGTTTTTCTTCAGCGCCCTGGGGATCCGCCCCCAATAGTTAAAATAATGAAAATCCCGGAAGCCCACGCCATGGACCAGCAGCAGCGGATATTTTGTGCTGCACACATTCTTTTCCGCCCGCACATCGTCCAGGCTGATCCTGTAAAGGATATGGTCCGTCTCCTGCTTTGCCAGACCGAGCACATAGAGAGCCAGGCCATAATTTAAAAACGGGATCCACAAAAGCATCCATACCAGCAGCCGTCTGGCGATCCTGAGCCGCCGGCACACCAGGCACATCCAGCACAGGATCCCCAGGAAACACACATAAGCTGCCAGAAAGCCCAGGATCAGAAAAATGCCGGAAAGCCCCGGGCCATGGGTCATCAGATCCCATATCCCGAGGCTTCCAAGGACCGGCATTGTCCAAAGGGTACACGTCAGCGCTCCCGTTAGGAGCCTTAAAAGCCTTACATGAAGCTTTTCCGCCGCTGTCAGCACGGCCTCATACCGTCCAGCCATTGTGATCCTTTCTCATCCGGTGTATTCTTACAGTTTTTCCACAGCCTCCGCTGCCTTCTCAAGGAATTCTGCCTTCACATATTCCACGGTTCCCTCGTCCACGGAGCCTGCGATCTCCGGACGGATGGGGATCTGGGCCAGCACGGGGATCCCGTACTCTTTTCCAACTTCCTCCACCTTGCTCTCGCCGAATACAGAGATCTTCTTTCCGCAGTCCGGACACTCCAGATAGCTCATGTTTTCAATGAGACCGATGATCGGAACGTCCATCTTTTTAGCCATGTTCACAGCCTTTCCGACGATCATGGAGACCAGCTCCTGGGGAGAGGTCACGATCAGGATGCCGTCCACCGGCAGGGACTGGAATACAGTCAGCGGAACGTCGCCGGTTCCCGGAGGCATATCCACGAACATATAGTCAATGTCCTTCCAGTAGGTCTCGTTCCAGAACTGTTTTACAGCGCCTGCGATCACAGGTCCTCTCCAGATCACCGGATCGCTCTCATGCTCTAACAGCATGTTGGAGGAGATCACCTCGATCCCGGTGGAGGATACCGCCGGTACCAGAAGCTTTCCGTCCGGGGTCACGCAGAGGGGATCGTGGATCCCGAAGGATTTGGGGATGGAGGGACCGGTAATATCCGCATCCAGGATCCCCACCTTATAGCCTCTGGCTCTCATCTGGCACGCCATTAAAGAGGTCACCAGGGATTTTCCAACGCCGCCCTTTCCGCTGACAACGCCGATGACCTTCTTTACAGAGCATCCCTCCGCCAGCTTTTCCTCAAAGCTCTTTTTATCCGGGACCCGGCTGTCGCAGTTGGCAGTGCAGGATCCGCAGTCATGATTGCAATTCTGTGCTTCACTCATTTTGCTTGATTCCTCCAGATATAGTTTGTTTCTTTATTCCTTTAAGCCTGTTTCAATGAGGGTACATACGGCTTCCAGAGCCTCCTCCTCATCCTTTCCGTCGCAGCAGACCTCCACTTCCGTTCCGCACCGGATTCCGGAAGCCATGACATTTAAAACGCTTTTGGCATTGATCTGCTGGTCTTTATACAGAATATTCACCTTTGATTCAAATTTCATGGAAGTCTGACATAATAATCCGGCCGGACGCAGATGGAGGCCGGAGGGATTTACAACCTGAACTTTTCTTGAAACCATGGACAGAACTCCTTCCCATTTTATACTCTTATGCAATTCTATAATAGTTTGGCGGTTCTGTCAAGGTTTGGCCTGGCGGCGGGAAAAGACGCAGCCGCAGTAGTCCTGGCGGTAAAGCCCGTATTCCCTGGAAAGCTCCGTGGACCGCTTATAGCCGTTCCGTTTTTAAAGTCCGAATTTAAAAAAGCGGACGCCATACCGGGCCCCGGCTTCCTCCCCGATGCGGTTTAACCGCTCCGCATCCTTTAAAGGACTGATGGTGAGGGTAGTGGTAAAACAGTCGAAGCCCCCTCCTTTGCCAGCCTGGCGGCCTCCAGAAGGCGCAGCTTAAAGCATTCCGTACACCGGGCTCCTCCCTCCGGCTCCTGCTCGAGTCCCTTCACAGCCTCGTAAAAAGAGCTCCGGACGGTATTCCCCGCAGAGAAAACGGACCGGGTGGACCGTTTCCATTTCCCGGATCAGCCGCTCCTGCTCCCTGGCCCGTTCCTCATATTCAGAAGCCGGGGAGATATTGGGATTATAGTAAAAGACTGTGATCGTAAAATATCTGGACAGGTATTCCAGCACATAGCTGCTGCAGGGAGCGCAGCAGCTATGGAGAAACAATGTGGGCGCCCGCCCTTCCTTTTCTATATTGGAAAGCTCTGCCTCCAGTTCCTTCTGGTAATTTCTCCGGTTCATAAAAACGCTTCCTTCCGTTGGAAAAGGACAGCCGGATGTGACTCCTGCTGCCCTCTTTCGTTTTCTTACAGGAAATCCCGGATCCGCTTGCTGCGGACAGGATTTCTTAACTTCCTCAAAGCCTTAGCTTCGATCTGACGGATCCTCTCCCTCGTTACGTTGAATTCTTTTCCAACCTCTTCCAGTGTTCTCGGATGTCCGTCCTCCAGACCAAAGCGCAGTACGATCACCTGGCGCTCCCTTTCCTTCAGGTCGCCAAGCAGTGCGTCGATGTGCTCCCTTAACATGACAGATTCCACATTTCCTCGAGTCACCGCGTTGCTGTCCGCCACGAAGTCGCCTAAGTTGGAGTCGTCCTCCTCGCCGATGGGTGTCTCTAAGGATGCCGGCTCCCTTGCGATCTGCATGATCTCCATCACCTTATCCTCAGACATTTCCAGCGCCTCTGCCAGCTCGGAAACAGATGGTTCATAGCCCAGTTCCAGAGTCAGCTTTCTCTGCATCTTGGACATTTTATTGATGGTTTCCACCATATGCACCGGCACGCGGATGGTACGCGCCTGGTCAGCCAGAGCCCTTGTGACGGACTGGCGGATCCACCAGGTTGCATATGTACTTAATTTGTAGCCTTTTGTATAGTCAAATTTCTCTACGCCTTTAATAAGCCCCAGATTTCCCTCCTGGACCAGATCCAGGAAGCTCATTCCACGGCCCGTATAGCGCTTTGCGATGCTGACCACCAGCCTCAGGTTGGCCTCGATGAGACGCTCCTTGGCAGACTCATCGCCCTCTGCTTTTCTTTTGGCCAGCCGCAGCTCTTCCTCTGCAGACAGAAGCGGAACCGTACCGATCTCCTTTAAGTACATACGTACCGGATCCTCCGTTCCGATCCCCTCCAGCAGGTCGATCGCATCCAGGTCGATATCCTCTTCCATCTTGTCGTCTGAGAAATCGCCGTCCATATCGTCCATCAGCAGTGAATCATCTTCCGCAAGCAATGCGTCGTCGCTTATCGGAACCACATCAATATTGCTGTGTTCCAGATAACTGTAAATTTCATCCATCTGCTCCGGACCCAGATTGTCTCCGGTGAAAAAATCGTTGATCTCAGCCACGTCCAGCGCGTTCTGCTTCGATCTTCCCAGCTCAACAAGCTTTCTGAGTTTTACTAAAAATTGTTCCTTTTCCACGAGTTACGCCCTTTCAAGTGAAAAATGTCCTGTGATACAGACAAACTGTTCCACGATGATTCATTATATACCATCCCACTACATTTTTCAACATTTTTTTATCTTTTCTCCGCATCTTAAGGCAATGGCTCCGTGGATGTTCTCCACCACAGTCTCCTTCAATGTCCCTCCGTATTCGCCGTCTAAGACCCAGGATACCTCTTCTTTGGCGGTGATGACCACCCGGGAGGTGTGGAACCGGAATACATAAGCGTTTTCCTCATCCTTTAAAAACATATAGGAGACGATATTGGACAGATCCGACGGGGTCTTCGGCGTCCGGATAAATAAGGCCTCAAACATTCCGTCGTCAAAATCCACATCCCTGGGAGTCAGGCCCTTAAAGCCGCCGACGCTGGTGGTATTGGTGATCATTCCGAAGATAAACTCTCCCTCAATGGTCCCCTCCTCCCACTGGATCTTCATATGATGGGATTTTAAAGAGGCCAGGCTCTTCACTGACTCCAGGATATAGGCCTGATGGCCCAGGACATTTTTCTTATCCTGGGGAGTTTTATAAGAAACCTCGGTAAAGGCCCCAAAGGCCGCAATGTATACAAAATACCGGTCCGTGCCGAACCGGCCCACATCCACCTGTCTCTCTCCCGCCGTCGAGGGCAACCTCCGCGGCCTCTCTGGGATCTCCGGGGATCTCCAGGCTCCGGGCATAATCGTTGGTGGAGCCGGAGGGAAGATAGCCCAGCACCGGCCGTTTTTCCAGCGCCATGAGGCCCGATACCACATTGTTTAAAGTGCCGTCCCCGCCGCTGCATAAAAACAGATCCGCGGAGCTGCCGTATTCCCTGGCGATGCGCTCCGCATCCTGGGAGTTCTGGGTCACATACACCGAAGGAAAATAGCCCTGGCTGCAGAAATAATCCAGGATCCCCATGAGCTGGCTCCGGATCTGCTCCCGGCCGGACCGGGGATTAAACAGAAATATCATGTTTTTCATTCTTCTTCCCCTCCATATCTCTGATCCAGATATTTTTTATAGACTGCAAAGGCGTTGGGGACCGGATACTCCTTCCGGATCTCCTCCCAGGTCGAGGAAAAGCGCCGGGCCGCTCTCCTCTCCCGGCAGCGTTTCCGGCATTTCCTTTAAGGAGATGAAATATCCGCCCATATGCCATTCCACATGACTGAAGATATGCTTCGCCTCTGGAAGCCGCCCGGCCGGACCTCCTGGTCCAGAAGCTCTCCGGCTTCTTCGGCAGAAAGCTGTCCCGGCACGTTCACAAACTCATAAAGGGAAGCCAGGAGTCCGTCCTCCCTGCGCTTTCTTATGGCTATTTTATCCTGGTATTCCAGTAATAATACGGTCTTTTCCTCGATCTTCCTCTTTTTCTTCGGCGTTTTTACCGGCAGCTTTTCCGTCAGCCCCTGGCTCCTAGCGGCACAGACTGTAAAAAACGGACACTGGCTGCACAAGGGCGCTCCCCCGGGGATGCAGATCATGGCTCCTGTCTCGATGAGCGCCTGGTTAAAGTCCCCGGCGCTCCCCGGCTGTATGACCTCTGATACCAGGGCCTCCATTTTCTTCTTTGTGGACTGCTTTAAAATATCGTCAAAGCTCCCGGTCACCCGGGACAGCACCCTCAGTACATTGCCGTCCACCGCCGGCACCGGAAGCTCGAAGGCAATGGAGGCAATGGCTCCCGCCGTATAGCTGCCGATCCCGGGAAGTGCCAGGATCTCCCCGTAGCTTTCCGGAAAGATCCCGTTATATTTTTCCGTCAGGATCTCTGCGGCCTTTTTTATATTTCTGGCGCGGCTGTAATATCCCAGCCCCTCCCAGCATTTTAAAAGCTCCTCCTCCGGAGCAGCCGCCAGATCCGAAATCCTGGGGAAGTGCTCAAAAAACCGGAAAAAGTACGGTTTTACCGCCTCCACCCGGGTCTGCTGGAGCATGATCTCAGAGATCCAGATCCGGTATGGGTCCCGGTTTTCCCTCCATGGAAGATCCCTCTTTTCCCTTCTGTACCAGGAAAGCAGGGGGCCGGAGGCCAGTAAGAGCCGCTCTTTCCCGGACAGCTCCCGCTCCTCTGGCGGGAGGACCTGGAGGGCCTCGTAAGGAGACGGCCTAAACATAGCCGTACACTCCCCGGACTGAGACCTCTCCCGAGATCACCTCTGTGACCGTGCCGTCAGAAAGCTCCACCAGAAGCCCGCCAGTCTTTGTGATCCCCTGGCAGAGGCCCCGGTACTCTCCCTTCGGGTCCAGCACACAGACCTCCTGCCCCGGTTCACCAGCTTTTCATTATATTCCTCCAGCAGCACGGACATATCCTCTGTTTTAACAAAGATCCCGTAATACTCCTCCAGAGCCTCCAGGATCCTTTCGATGATCCGGCTCCTGTGGTACTTTTTCCCCGTTTCCAGATAAAGGGACGTGGCCGTCTTCCTAAGCTCCTCCGGAAACTCCTCCTGGTTTACGTTGATCCCTGTTCCTATCACCACATATTTGATCTCCATAAATTCCGTTCCCATTTCCGTCAGGATCCCGCAGATCTTCTTCTTATTTAATACAAGATCATTGGGCCATTTGATCTGGCTCTCGATCCCTGTGGCCTCCTTGATGCCCTTCTGGGCTGCCAGAGCCATGACCAGGGTCAGCATGGAGGCAGAAACAGGTGAGATCTCCGGCCGCAGCAGGAGGCTCATCCAGACGCCCACACCTGCCGGGGAGATCCAGCTCCTTCCTCTCCGTCCCCGGCCTCCGTCCTGGATCTCCGCCACCGCCAGGGTCCCATGGGAGGCGCCAGCTTCGCCTGCCAGTCTTGCCTGGATATTGGTGGAATCTGTCCGGTCAAAATAATGGATCTCCTTCCCCGCCCATCGGGTCTTTAAGGAGCTTTCCAGCTCCTCCTTTGACAATACGTCGGATACGCTCTTTAAAATGTATCCCTTGTTCCGGACGGCCTCGATCTCGTAGCCCTCTTCCTTTAGCTGGTTGATCACCTTCCAGACCGCCGTTCTGGATACGCCGAACCGCTCGCAGAGCTCCTGTCCGGAAAGATATCCGTCCGACTCCTTCAGTAATTTAAGGATCTCTCCCTTCATCCTCTACCTCCACCAGATGCTCACTGCGCTGATGACTGCAAGGACCGCCAGGGCTCCTCCAAACGCCATCTGAAGCGCGGATGAGATCTTTTTTTTCTGGTTCCTTACACTGCGCTTATATCTGTATTTTCCGGTGACCAGATTTAATATAGCCGCCAGAAGAAAAATGACCGGAAAGAAAAACATATATTCCTCCGGATTTATAAAGGAAATGACCGCCATGACCACCACCGCCGCACCAATGACGATGTGCAGGGTATCCAAGGCCATGGACTCTCCTCTCACTCTGCGTCTTCTCTCTTTTCCAGGCATCCAAAGTCTCCTAACTCTTTCCTAATATCCTGTGTACCCGCTCCATGATCCCGTCCGCCGTATAGATATCAAACACCTCCAGATCCATGGATCTGGCACAGACCTCCAGGACTGCCCCGTAAAGCTCCCTGTAATCCCAGTCGGGCTTCAGCCTGAATTTTTCTGCCAGGGCGGGAAATACGCGCTCCGTATACATCCGGTAGCCATAGGTCCCCTCTCCGTCCCCATGTTCCAGATGGACGGAAAAATAATGGCGGAAGATCTGGATTTCAGTCATAAGGCGGTTGAAATAATAGGCCTCTGTATGGGGCAGATAAAAATAATACTTTCTGCCAGCCAGACCATAAAGCAGCCGCCTGGCGTCAAAATATCCCAGGGTCATGCTCCGCCTGGTCCTCTTTTTCTCAAACTCCAGGATCCCGCCCAGATTTCTCCTGGGAGCGATCCTGTATACATTCACGTCCTCCGGCAGCTCCGCCCGCCGTTCCGTATCCACGCCGATGCCATAGATCCGGATCACGATCAGATTTTTATATCCCCGCTCTGCCAGGACGTCCACCGGCACGTTGTTCACCATACCGCCGTCCAGATACGTCTTTCCGCCCAGCTTTTCATTTTTAAAGGCCGGGAAATACGCGCTGGCTAACAGTACGTCCTTTATGGTCCCTGGTGGAGCCTGCTTCACGTCAAAGACCACCTCCCTCCGGTCCGTGACCGAAAGAGAGGTGACATAAAGATCACAGGGGGAGCTTCTGATCTTTTCCTCATCCACGTATTTCTCCAGGAGCTCTTTAAAGGGGGTGATATCAAGCCCCCGGCCGAAACCTCGGCGTCGAGGATGACTGACTCTTTATTTCCCTCTGCAACAAGGATTGTTGATTTTTTCTCACCCTCTGCACGAAGAATTGCCTCTCGTCTCTCACGCTCTGCCTTCATCTGCTTCTCCATGGCATCCTGGATGGCCTTTGGAGGTATGATGTTTGAGCTCGACACGGTTTACCTTGATGCCCCATGGATCTGTTGCCACATCGAGTGTTGCGCGCATCTTGGTGTTGATTGTCTCACGGCTGGTGAGTGTCTCATCAAGCTCTAAGTCTCCGATGATGTTACGAAGTGTTGTGGCTGTGAGGTTCTCAATTGCCATGATTGGATTCTCTACGCCGTATGCGTAGAGCTTTGGATCTGTAATCTGGAAATATACTACAGTGAAGTCCGGCCAACGCCATAAAGAACGCCGCCAGGGCTCCGCCTGCAAACCAGATGGTCGTCAGTGCCATGGTACCGACTTCTATTCCCACCAGTGCCACAAAAACCACAAGCCAGCCTATCATTGCCATCGTATCAGCTCCTTTATTTCATGCTGCGGCCGCTCCTCCTCTGCCTGGCCGTCTCAAACATCAGGATCGAGGCCGCCACAGCCGCATTTAAGGATTCCACCTTTCCGGCCATGGGGATCTTCACCCAGGCGTCGGCAGTGGCAGAAAGCTCCTCTGTCAGGCCGTTTCCTTCGTTTCCAATGAGGAAGCCGGTATTACCAGTATAATCCTCCTCCTCATAATTATTCCTTCCCTCCAGATGGGCCGCAAACAGCCGGATCCCCCCGGCCTTCAGCTCCCGGACTGTTCCGGGAAGGTCGTCCGTATAAAGAAAGGGAACGCGGAAGGCGGAGCCCATGGTGGAGCGGACCACCTTGGGATTGTAGATATCCACCGTATCCCGGCTCATGATGACGCCGGTGATCCCGGCCCCTTCTCCGGCTCTTAAGATGGTGCCCAGGTTTCCCGGGTCCTGGAGATTCTCCAGGATCATCAGATGGGCCGGGCCCGGGGCAGAAAGCAGATCTGAAAGCACGTATTCATACTGCTTTGCCAGGGCCAGGATCCCCTGGGGCGTCTGGGTGTCGGACATGGCAGAAAAAACCTGATCCGTGACGATCTCATACCGGGAAAACCGTTCCAGCAGTCCGGCGTTTTCCCTGTTTTTAAGGAAGCTCTCCGAAACATAAAGCCGCCAGGCCCGATCCGGCGGAAGCTCTGAGACCATCCGGAGCCCCTCGGCCACAAAAAGCCCCGCCTCATTCCTGGCCTTTGCCTTTTTCCTCAGCTCCACCACCATTTTTACCTGGTCATTCTTTGTACTGCTGATCATCGGGAACCCTCCGCCATAAGGCTCTCCGCCTCCTCCAGCCAGATCCTGGCGGCCGCATCCGACGGCATCCTCAGATCTCCTCTGGGAGATACGGCCACGGAACCGACCTTGGGGCCGTCAGGCAGGCAGGACCGTTTAAACTGCTGGGAGAAGAACCGGCGGTAGAAGGTCTTTAACCACTTAAGGATCACAGCGCTGTCATAGATCCCGGCAAAAGCCGTTTCTGCCAGACGGAAGATCCTGGAAGGCCGGTATCCATACCGGAGGATATAATACATAAAGAAGTCATGGAGCTCATAGGGGCCCACCAGATCCTCGGTCTTCTGGGAGATCACCCCGTCCTCCGGCGGCAGCAGCTCCGGGCTCACCGGCGTGTCAAGAATGTCATAAAGGACATCCTTCAGTTCTTCGTCGCCGCAGGTATCCGCGTAATACCGTACCAGGTGGCGGACCAGCGTCTTGGGGACCGATGCATTCACCCCGTACATGGACATATGATCCCCGTTGTAGGTGGCCCAGCCCAGGGCCAGCTCAGACAGATCGCCGGTGCCGATGACCATTCCTCCGTTTTCATTGGCCAGATCCATCAGGACCTGGGTCCGCTCCCTGGCCTGGGAATTTTCATAGGTCACGTCATGGTCGTCCATGCTGTGGCCCAGATCCCGGAAGTGGACTGCCACAGCCTCTTTGATGCTGACCTCCTTAAGCTCTGCTCCCAGCTTTTTCGTAAGAAGGCAGGCATTCTTATAGGTCCGGTCTGTGGTGCCGAAGCAGGGCATGGTCACAGAAAGGATCTTTTCCCTGGGGAGCTTAAGCATATCAAAGGCCCTGGCCGTCACCAGAAGGGCCAGCGTGGAATCCAGTCCGCCGGAGATCCCCACCACTGCCTGGGTACAGCCCGTGTGGGCCAGCCGTTTTTTCAGTCCCAGCGCCTGGATCGTTAAGATCTCCTCGCACCGTTCATTCCTTTCGGCAGCTCCGGAAGGGATAAACGGAGACGGATCCACCGGACGCTTAAGCTCCTTAAGATCCTCCATTTCCAGTTCAAAATCCATATAATCGTACTGCTCCCTGGGATTTTCCACCTGGAAGGTGGTCATCCTCCGACGCTCGCTGCAGATCCGCTTAAGGTCCAGGTCTGCAAGGATCATCCCGTTTTCAAACCGCCGGGACTCAGCCAGCACCGTACCGTTTTCTGCGATCAGATCATGACCGCCGAATACCAGGTCCTGGGTGGATTCTCCCTCTCCTGCATTGGCGCAGATATATCCGCACACCAGTCTGGCCGACTGTCCGGCAATGAGGGATCTCCGGTAGACATGTTTTCCTGCGGTCTCGCTGCTGGCAGAGCAGTTGACGATCACAGTGGCTCCGGCCCTGGCATGGGAGATGCTGGGCGGGTCCATGACCCACACGTCCTCACAGATCTCTCCGGCCACCACCAGCTCCGGAAGATTCACGCACCGCAGCAGGATCCCGCTTCCAAAGGGAACGATCCTTCCGTCCCATTCCATGGGCTCCGGCACATCCGGCCCCGGCGTAAAGTGGCGCAGTTCATAAAATTCCGAATAATTGGGAATGTTTTTCTTCGTGATCAAGGCCAGCAGCTCTCCGTCATGGACCGCCGCAGCCACATTGTAAAGCTTTCCGTCCTTCATCCACGGAAGTCCCACAAAGAACAGAACATCGTGGCCTTCACTCCTGCGGATCAGCTTTTTCAGCATGTCCGCCGCCGTATCCACCAGGATATCCTGGTGGAACAGGTCTCCGCAGGTATAGCCCGTCAGGCAGAGCTCCGGGAACACCATGAGCTTTGCCCCGTTTTTCTCCCCCTCTTCGATCATATTCCAGACCTGGGCTTCATTGTAAACCGGGTCTGCCACCTTTATATCTGGCGTAGCAGCCGCAACGCGGATAAAACCGTCTTTCATTTCGTTACTCCTTTTCTAAGCCATAGCGTTACTGTCCAGTACACGCAGCCGGGATATCCCCGCCTTTCTGCGTTATCTCCATTATACACGTTTTTTCGTAAAAAGGGAAGTTGGGAATTGAGTCATGAAAAAGTTTATGATACACTCATAAGAAAACCAGAAATGGAGATCAATCGTTATGAATGAAACCTTTATACGGACGGCCCAGCTTCTGGGAGACCAGGGCTTTTCGCGGCTGTCCTCCTCTGTCGTAGCCGTATTCGGCCTGGGCGGCGTCGGCTCCCACTGTGCGGAGGCCCTGGCCCGGTCCGGCGTCGGGACCCTGTTCTTCATCGACTCCGATACGGTGGCTCCCTCCAATATCAACCGCCAGAGCATCGCTCTTTTAAGCACTGTGGGACAAAAAAAAACGGACGTGATGAAGGAAAAGATCGCAGACATAAATCCAGAGTGCTCTGTTTTCACAAGCAGCGCTTTTGTGCTCCCGGAAAACCTCCGGGAGGTCTTTTCCTCCTGCCCTGTGAAGCCGGATTACATCATCGACGCCATCGACACCGTCAGCGCCAAGCTGGCCCTGGTCTCCTATGCCAGGGAAGAGGGGATCCCCATCCTGTCGTCCATGGGCACCGGAAACAAGCTCCATCCGGAGGCCTTCCGCATCGGGGATATCTACTCCACCAGCGTCTGCCCCCTGTGCCGGGTCATGCGCAGGGAATTAAAAAAGCGGGAGATCCCCGCCTTAAAGGTCCTGTATTCCGAGGAGACGCCCCGCAGACCCGAAACGCCGGGAGAGACGAAGGGCTCCGGCCGTCCCGCTCCTGCCAGCATCGCCTTTGTGCCGCCGGTGGCCGGGCTCCTCATAGCCGGAGAGGTGATCCGGGAACTGTCCGGCACAGACTGACACGCTCCTGCTCCTCCCGGGACAGGCTCCCGGCCCCTCTCCTTCTTTTTACAAAGCGAAACGCTGCATTCTCCCCACAGAATGCAGCGTCTCTTCACGTTCAATATACCTCACATTATACAGTTCCCCAAAATTATTCCCCAATAATTTCAGACAGCTTGTAATATACCACAATTATGCATTTCCGTCAACCAGATCTATCGTAAAATCTGCACAATTTTCTTTTATCCATTCCTTATGTACATCTGTCCGTATATTTTCACTGGTCCTGGGAAGACTTCCATCATAACAATGGAAATACAGGCGGGAACCGTCCGCCTGGGAAGGACATTTATTATGAAGCTTTCATCCGATCTGAACCAGACCATGGCACGTTTTCACCAGCTTCTGGACGTGCAGACCAATTTCGATATTGTCTACCATACCCTGACGATCGGCGGGAAACAGGCGCTGATCTATTTTGTGGACGGCTTAACCAAGGACGAGGTGCTCCTGCGGATCATGCAGGGCTTCGCGTCCATACAGCCGGACGATATGCCGGATTCTCCCCACGGATTCTCGAAAAAATACGTTCCCTATGGAGAGACCGGCCTGGAGGACGAAGAAAGCCAGATCCTGGTCAGCCTTCTCTCCGGCCTTTCCTGCCTTCTCATCGACGGCTATGACAAATGCATCACCATCGACTGCCGCACCTACCCGGCCCGCGGCGTGGAGGAGCCGGAAAAAGACAAGGTGCTCCGGGGCTCCAGGGACGGCTTTGTGGAGACCCTGATCTTTAACACAGCTCTGATCCGCCGCCGGATCCGGGACGTGGACTTCACCGTGGAGATCACTCAGGCCGGAGAACGTTCCCATACGGATATTGCTATCTGCTATATGAAAGGGCGGGTGGATCAGAATCTTTTAAAAACCATCAAGGAGCGCATCCAGAGCCTTCATGTGGATGCACTGACCATGAACCAGGAGAGCCTGGCCGAGTGCCTTTACCCCCACAAATGGTACAACCCGTTCCCGAAATTCCGTTTTTCCGAGCGGCCCGACACGGCGGCGGCCTCCATCCTGGAGGGGAATATCATCATCCTGGTGGATAACTCCCCCTCCTGTATGATCCTCCCCTCGTCCGTATTCGACATCATCGAAGAAGCGGACGACTACTATTTTCCTCCGGTCACAGGAACGTATCTGCGGCTTTCCAGAATGACCGTCTCCCTTCTCACCCTGTTTTTAACGCCTCTGTGGCTCCTGCTCATGCAGAATCCCCAGTGGATCCCGGACTGGCTCCAGTTCATCCAGATCGCCGATGAGCAGTTTGTCCCGCTGATCTGGCAGCTCCTCATCCTGGAATTCGCCATCGACGGCCTCCGTCTGGCGGCAGTCAACACTCCCAGCATGCTGACCACGCCCTTAAGCGTCATCGCCGGTATCGTCCTGGGTGAATACTCTGTGAAATCCGGCTGGTTCAACTCCGAGACCATGCTGTACATGGCCTTCGTCACCATCGCAAACTACTCCCAGGCCAGCTTCGAGATGGGCTACGCCCTAAAATTCATGCGTGTGATCCTCCTGGTCCTCACGTCCCTCTTCAACCTGTGGGGCTTCATCGCCGGGACCGTGCTCTGCGTCTGCGCCGTGGCCTTCAATAAGACCATTGCCGGAAAGAGCTACATCTATCCGCTGATCCCCTTTTCATGGAGCGAATGTAAAAAAAGATTCTTCCGCGGCCGCCTCCCGCATAAGTAGGCAGCTTCCGCCCCCGTATCCAGACGCGCTCCCGCTCCAGTCTGCACGCAGCGGCGCATAGGGCCGCAAAATACGCGGCCCAAACGCCGGCGTGCAGAAGGGTCTGGCTACGGGGGCGGAAGGTGCTGTATAAGGGGTGGCGGGCGCTAGGGGGAAGGGCGGCGTATCCAGACGCGCTCTCACTCCGGTCTGCACGTAACGACGCGTAAAGCCGCAAAATTCACGGCCCAAACGCCGGCGTGCAGAAGGGTCTGGCTACGGGGGGCGGAAGGTGCTGTATAGGGGGTGGCGGGCGCTAGGATAGGAAGGGAAAAGGCAGGTTCTTTGGCGTCCGTGACATCTACCAGCCCAAAACTCCCGGAGCCTTTCCCATGTCGGAGGGGGATGGAACTTCTTGGGCTGTGGGGGGATGCGTTATGGGGGAGCATGGACTTGTCTGAGCGGAGCGAGTTGTCCATGGTCCCCCATGCCCTTCGCAGCCCTCCGGAGCCCTAGATGTTCCGCCCCGCAGACCCAGGGAAAGGCTCCGGGAGTTTTGGGCGTATCTCTGGTAATGTTCCTCTCCTGTGGTACAATAGGTTCCAGGAAAAGGAGGTACTCAATTATGTTTCTTGAAAAAATCACCTGGAAGCAGGCGGAAGGCTATTTTAAGGAAAAGGACATTGCCATCATCCCCGTGGGAAGCACGGAGAACCATGGCTCCCAGCTCTGCCTGGGCACGGATTTCCTGATCCCCCGCCGCCTCTGCGAAATGATGGACGAGCGTTTAAATATCCTGATCGCTCCCACGGTCCCTTTCGGCGTCGGCGACCAGCACATTAATTTCCCCGGCACCATCACCATTGGCTACGACGGGCTTTACAATCTGATGACCCGGATCGTGGACCAGCTTTACGGTTTCGGTATCCGTAAGTTTGTTTTCTTGAACGGCCATGGAGGGAATACCCCGGTGCTCCAGCGGGTGGCCCTGGAACTGGACGAGCGCCATGCCATGGGTGCGATCTTAAACTGGTGGCTTTTAGCCGGAGAACTGGATCCCCGGTGGAAGGGCGGCCACGGCGGCGGCGAAGAAACCGCAGCCATGCTGGCCATTGACCCGTCCTGTGTACATATGGAATATTTTATGCCCTTTGAACCGAAGGATCTGAGTCCGGATCTGACCTTTGCCGGATCCTTCAACGTGAACTGCAATGGCGTTTCCGTTCCGGTGCCTCGCCACGTGGACCGCTATTCGTCCTGCGGCTGGTACGGCCCCGACTCCCCGGAAACGGCCACAAAGGAATGGGGAGAAGAAATGTTAAAGGCCACAGCGGATTTCTGCGTGGACTTTATAAAGAAGTTTGAACGTGTTTCCCTGGGATGATCCTCTGATGCATGAGGGCCATGACCACCAGAAGCACTAAAAGATAATATGGATACAGGGAAGCTCCCAGATGGTCTGCCAGGAATCCAAAAAACGGCGGCATCAGGGAGCTTCCTATATATGCCCCTGCCATCTGTACGCCAATGACAGCCTGTGAAAGCTCCGCCCCGAACCGGGACGGCGTGGAATGGATCACACTGGGATAAATGGGCGCGCAGCCAAGCCCCATGAGAAGAAGGCCGGCCTGGCTGTGGCCGCCTCCCGGAAACAGAAGGATCAGAAAGCCCGCCGCCAGGATCCCAGTACCCAGGCGGATCATGCCGTCGTCGCTGATCCACTCCGTAAGGAAGCCGCTGACTGCCCTTCCGGCCGTGATCCCCAGATAGAAAAGACCGGCCAGGGCGGCGGCGCGTTCAGCCGGGACCTTATGGACCAGGACCAGATAGCTGCTGGCCCAGAGTCCTGCCGTGGTCTCCAGGGCATTGTAGCAGAAAAACATGGCCACCGTTTCCCGGGCCATGGGGATCCTTAAGAGTGCCAGAAGGCCCGGCGCACGGTCTGCCCCGGCCTCCTCGGCCGCTTCCTCTCCACGGCTTTTTTTCTCTTCCCGGACGTTTTTCTGTCCGGCTGCCGTTTCGTTCCTGTCCTTCCCGTTTCCTGGCTTCATTTTCCATAAGGGCAGGCTTATGACCAGGACCGCTGCCAGCACCGTCTGGGCCAGGCCCACGGCCCGGTAGCCCATGCTCCAGCCATATCCTCCCGCAAGGACCGTCCCCATGACCGACGGGCCCAGGAAAGCGCCCACGCCCCACATACAGTGGAGCCAGCTCATATGGCGGCTTTTGAAGTGAAGGGCCACATAATGGTTGAGGGCTGCATCCACGCTTCCTGCTCCCAGCCCGTAAGGAACGGCCCAGAGGCAGAGCTGCCAGAAGGAACGGCTTGCGGAAAAGCCCAGGAGAGCCGCCGCCGTGGCCGCCACGCTGGCAGCCGTCACCCTTCCCGGGCCGAACCGGCTGGTGAGCCGGCTGCTCTGGAGGCTGGATATGATGGTCCCGAAGCAGATGATCATGGAGACCATTCCGGCACGGGAGACCGGGACCCCAAGTTCCCCGTACATAGACGGCCAGGCGGCGCCCAGAAGAGAATCGGGAAGGCCCAGGCTTATGAACGCCAGATAGATCACTGCCAGAAGTATATGTGTCATAGCCCTGCTCCTAAATCTTTAAGGAATATTCACCCAGGTTCCAGACCTTTGATACCAGTCCATCGTAAAACTCCGGCTCATGGCAGATCAGGAGCACAGCTCCCTTATATTCCTTTAAAGCACGCTTTAATTCCTCTTTGGCGTCCACGTCCAGATGGTTGGTGGGCTCGTCCAGAAGAAGGATGTTGGTCTCCCGGTTGATGAGCTTGCAGAGGCGCACCTTGGCCTGCTCTCCGCCGGAAAGCACACGCACCTGGCTTTCAATATTTTTTGTGGTAAGGCCGCATTTTGCCAGAGCCGACCGTACCTCATACTGGGTGTAGGAGGGGAACTCCTTCCAGATCTCCTCAATGCAGGTGGTGGTATTTCCCGGAGCCATCTCCTGCTCAAAATATCCGATGGACAGATAATCCCCCAGCTCCACAGAGCCGGAAAGAGCCGGGATCAGTCCCAGGATACTCTTTAAGAAGGTGGTCTTTCCGATTCCGTTGGCTCCGATGACTGCGATCTTTTCGCCCCGTTCCATGGAAAAATCCAGGGGCTTTGACAAGGGCTCGTCGTAGCCGATGACCAGGTCCTTTGTCTCAAAAATGATCTTTCCTGCTGCCCTGGCATTTAAGAAATGGAATTCTGGCTTGGGCTTTTCCTTTACCAGCTCGATGACCTCCATCTTATCCAGCTTTTTCTGTCTGGACATGGCCATATTCCGGGTGGACACCCGCGCCTTGTTTCTGGCCACAAAGTCCTGGAGCTCGGCGATCTCCTGCTGCTGCCGCTTATAGGCGGCCTCCAGCTGGCTCTTCTTCATCTCATACACCTCTAAGAATTTATCATAATCGCCCACATACCGGTCCAGCTTCTGGTTTTCCATATGATAGATCAGATTTACCACGCTGTTTAAAAATGGAATGTCGTGGGAGATCAGGATAAAAGCATTTTCATACTCCTGGAGATACCGCTTCAGCCATTCGATATGCTGGGCGTCCAGGTAGTTGGTGGGCTCGTCCAGAAGAAGGATGTCCGGCTTCTCCAAAAGCAGCTTTCCCAGGAGCACCTTGGTCCTCTGGCCTCCGGAAAGCTCGTCCACGTCCTTATCCAGTCCGATCTCATCCAGGCCAAAGGCCCGGCCGATCTCCTCCACCTTGGAGTCGATGATATAAAAGTCATGGGCCATCAGAAGGTCCTGGATGGTCCCCAGCTCCTCCATCATGGAATTCATCTCCTCCCCGGAAGCCTCTCCCATATGGTCGCAGATCTGGTTCATCTTTTCTTCCATCTCAAATAAAAAGGAAAAGGCGCTCTTTAACACCTCCCGGATGGTCATTCCCTTTTCCAGGACCGTATGCTGGTCCAGGTATCCCACACGGACGTTTTTCGCCCACTCCACCTTTCCTTCATCCGGCATCAGCTTATCGGTGATGATGCTCATGAAGGTGGATTTCCCCTCTCCGTTGGCCCCGATGAGGCCGATGTGCTCGCCCTTTAAAAGCCGGAACGACACATCCGTAAAAAATGGCCCGGTCTCCGAAGCCATGGCTTAAGTGCTCTACGTTTAATATACTCATCTGAAAACTCCTTGTTCAATATTCCTCTTATATAAAAGATCCGCGCAGACCGCGCACGCCCTCCATTTTACACGAAGGGCCGGAGGAAAGCAAGAGGCGGTTTCTGCGCTATAAAAAGAGAGCACGGCAGCTTCCGTGCCATGCTCTCTGTAACCGTTTTTATATCGAAGATCCAGCGCTTCCCCATCAGCCGTCGATGCTGTAATTGGGAGCTTCTTTTGTGATGTGGATATCATGGGGATGGCTCTCACGGAGGGCAGCAGCCGAAATCTTCACAAACTGGCTGTTCTCCTGGAGCTCCTTGATGTTGTGGGCGCCGCAGTAGCCCATACCGGCCCTTAAGCCGCCTAACATCTGGAACACCGTATCCTCCACATAGCCCTTGTAGGCCACACGGCCTTCCACGCCCTCCGGCACCAGCTTTTTGGCGTCGGACTGGAAGTAGCGGTCCTTGCTTCCGTTTTCCATGGCGGCAATGGAGCCCATTCCGCGGTATACCTTATATTTTCTTCCCTGGTAAAGCTCGAAGGTTCCCGGGCTCTCGTCGCAGCCTGCGAACATACTTCCCATCATGCAGACGCTTCCACCGGCAGCCAGAGCCTTTGTCACATCTCCGGAGTACTTGATGCCGCCGTCTGCGATGATCGGGATCCCGTATTCCCTTGCAACCTCATAGCAGTCCATAACGGCAGATACCTGGGGAACGCCGATACCGGCAACCACACGGGTGGTACAGATGGAACCAGGTCCGATCCCGACCTTGACAGCGTCCACACCGGCCTCGATCAGAGCCTTTGTGGCAGCGCCTGTGGCCACGTTTCCGGCGATCACCTGTACCTCCGGGAATTTCTCCTTGATCATCTTCACGCAGCGGATCACGTTGGCAGAATGACCATGGGCAGAGTCTAATACGATCACGTCCACCTTGGCGTTCACAAGGGCCTCCACGCGTTCCAGCACGTTGGCGGTGATTCCCACGGCAGCGCCGCAGAGCAGTCTTCCGTGTGCATCCTTAGCGGAATTGGGGTATTTGATCTGCTTCTCAATATCCTTAATGGTGATAAGTCCCTTTAAATTAAAGTCATCGTCCACGATGGGCAGCTTCTCCACCCTTGCTTTGGCAAGGATCTTCTTGGCCTCCATCATGGTGATTCCCTCTTTGGCTGTGACCAGGTTTTCAGAGGTCATGCATTCCTTGATCTTCTTGGAAAAATCCTCTTCAAATTTCAGGTCGCGGTTGGTGATGATGCCGACTAATCTTTTACCCTCTGTGATCGGAACGCCGGAGATCCGGAATTTTCCCATCAGCTCGTCTGCATCCTTTAATGTATGTTCCGGGGATAAATAAAATGGGTCTGTGATTACTCCGTTCTCTGAACGCTTAACCTTGTCAACCTCTTCGGCCTGCGCTTCGATTGACATGTTTTTGTGAATGATCCCGATACCGCCCTGTCTTGCCATTGCAATGGCCATGCGGTGTTCTGTGACCGTATCCATTCCTGCACTCATAAAAGGAATGTTCAGTTTGACTTTCTTAGTCAGGTACGTGGATACGTCAACCTGATTGGGAATTTCTTCTGAATATGCCGGCACCAGCAGCACATCGTCAAATGTAATGCCTTCTCCAATGATCTTACCCATTCTAAGGTTCCCTCTCTTTCTTAAGTTTCGCTGGAATTTATCTGTTCCTTTTAGCTATTTCATAGAGTATATCAGTTTTGTATCTTTTGTGCAACAGGGGATTTATACTATTTTTTTGATTCTTTTATTACCTCTTCTTATATATTTCTCCCAAATTCTCCAGAAAAGCCCTGTTTTCTTCCCTTTTTTTCACACAGATCCGATAATGATCCCCGGAAAGTCCCTGGTAATCGCCGCATCTGCGGATCAGGATCCCACGGGATAAAAGGGACTCATAAAGCTCTCCCCCGTCCCCTCTGTCTGTCCTCTTAAATAAAAGGAAATTGGCCTCCGAGGGAAATACATAAAAGCCCAGCCTTTGCAGGCCTTCCCTTAAATATTCCCGCTCCCGGCTTATGAGCTTCCGGGCTTCCCGGAGGTAGGGCTCCCGCTCTGCTCCAAAGGCCGCGCATCCGGCCTCCTGGGCCGGTATGGACACGTTCCAGGGCTGGCTCTGGCTCTGCATCTTAAGCCGCAGCTCTCCGTCTGCCAGGAATCCGTACCCCAGGCGGAGTCCTGCCATGGCAAAGGATTTTGTAAATGCTTTCAGCAAAAAAACTTTTTTTTCTCCTGCCCGCACCAGATCCAGTACCGAATCCCTCTCATCCTCCTCCGCCAGATCCAGGAAGCACTCGTCCACCACTGCAAGGATCCCCTGAACGGTGCAGAACTCCAGGATCCGGCAGATCTCCTCTCCCGGCGTCAGCCTTCCGGTCGGATTGGCCGGATTGCACAAAAAGATCATATCCGGCCTGGCGCTCTTTAAAAAATCCAGATACCGGTCTGCCGGAAGAGAAAAATCCTCCTCCTCCTTCAATGGAAAAAACAGGACCTCCGCCCCCACTGATGAAAGAGCCGCTTCATACTCTGTAAACGACGGAGCCGTCAAAACAGCCCGCCTGGGAGATACGGCCCGGACGATCCCGAAGATCAGCTCCGCAGCCCCGTTTCCAAACACAAGGGTTTCCTCCTGCACGCCGTAAAATCCGGCTGCCAGCCTCCGGAGCCTCCTGCACCGGCTGTCCGGATAGCGGGTGCTTTCCTCCACCCCGTCCATGGCCGCCTGTTTGATAAAATCCGGCATTCCCAGTGGATTGATGTTAATGGAAAAATCCATCCGTATTTTTTCGTTCCTGTACACATCTCCGCCATGGGTGTACGCCTTTTCCCACTGGCTTACCTGTTCCATTTACCGCTCACCGCCCTTCAGTACCTGGGCCAGGCCGCCTGTGACCCGGTATACGTCCCTGGAACAGGCTGCCAGGGTCTGAGCCGCCTCTCCGGCCAGGTCCCTCCACAGCCGCTCCTCCCGGCGCACAGGCACGATCCCGCAGCCGATCTCATCCATGACCGCCACAGCTCCGGGATTCTCCTTTATAAGCCGGTCCAGGAATTCCTGCAGCCGTTCTCTGGCTTCTCCGTCCTCAAGGCCCGCAAACCGGCGTACATAGTCCTGGACGTTCACCACCAGCTTCCGGCTGTACGCAGCCTCAAACGGATCCGCGGCTCCGTCCGCCGTTTCATACTCCAAAACGCCCTCCCGGGCCAGGAGCTGCTCTGCAAAGTCCCTTTTTCCCTGGAATGCGCCGCCTGTGATAAATTTCATATGTAGACTCTCTTTTCCCTCTTTATTCTGTCCGGCTGCCAGTTCTGTCCCGGCCGCCCCTGTCTGCTCCTTCTTTCCCTTCAGCTGCACCGGGATCCCGCAGACCACCTCCCAGACCTCTCCTGCCATGGAAAAAAGCTCCCGGTTCAGTCTTCCCATGAGCCGCTGGTACGCTGCCGTTTCCTCTTCTGTAAGCTTTATATCCCCAAAGACCTCATTGGTCACCACCACCAGATCCCGGGCCGCCTTTGCAAGCAGGCGGAGCCCTCTTAAGATCCGCTCTCCGGCCTGGGCCGCCCGGAGCTCTGCACAGCTTTCCATTCCCACATCCTCCCGGTACATCTCGTTGGCTGCCAGATTGGACATACATTCCACCAACACTGCCCCGTCCTCCGGTACAAAAAGCTCTCCCAGGTCCACCGGACGCTCCGCTGTCTCAAATCCCTTTTTTTCCCGCATCTGTCTGTGTTTTTTCACCCGTGCCCGGCATTCGTCGTCCCATACGATCATGGTGGCAGCGTAGATCTTCCTTTTCGCCTCCGACTGTTCCAGAAGGGACTCCGCAAAGGACGATTTCCCGCTGGCCCCGGCTCCGGTCACAACCTTTATCATATTGTCATCTCTCCGATCCCTTAAATAATTCCGGTATAAAACATGCCGCCGCCACGGTCACTCCATCCCGGGCGTATTTTTTCATCAGGAGCCGGGTATCCTCCGATGCCTCCCGGCATGCGGCCACGGCCGCCCGCTCACAGACGCTTCCCACGCCCGTGACCTGTCTCACGAACTCTGACTCCGTAAACGCCCCGGGTACGGCGGCCAGCTCCTCTCCTGTGTACGTAAAAAACGGGACCCCCAGCTTTTCAGCAAGACTGCACAGCCCCGGCTCCCCGCTTTTTAAGTCGATGCTGGCCAGGCCGCAGACGGCTGAGGGGTCCAGCCCCTCTCTTTCCATGGCCTCCTCCGCCACAGACCAGATCTGCTTCATGGAGGTTCCCCGTTTACACCCGGTCCCCAGGACCACACACCGGGGCACCAGTCTTAAAGGCCCCGGCCCCTCCGGGCCTCTCCGCTCCTTCCTCCATACGGTGATCCGGATGTTTTGCGGGCAGATCCGGTCCTTATAAAGCCCCTCCGGGACCGGTCCGGAAAACGGGAAGTCCGAAAACAGTCCCACCGGCTCCCCGGCCAGGACCGCCGCCGAGATCTCCTTTGCCAGCTTCATCTGGTCCAGGACCAGGCCATGCTCCTTTGCAAACACATCCACTGCAAACCGCCGGTTCACATCCGTGGCCGTTGTGAGCACTGCCTGGGCCGGGATCCCGCTTTTTGTGAGTCCCGCCGCCAGACGCTCCGCCAGCTCATTGGCCCCGCCCAGATGGCCCGACAGCAGGGGGATCACAAACCTCCCCTTCTCATCGGCCGCCAGAACCGCCGGATCCGTTTTTTTATCCCGGATATACGGAGCAATGGCCCGGACAGCAATGCCGCAGGCTCCGATAAAAATAAGGCCGTCCGAGTCTCCAAACCGTTCTCCGGCCCAGGCAGAAAGCCCGCCCTCCTTCACCGGGGGAAAAGCTGATCTCATGATCCAGGGAGGCTGCCTGCATGGCGTACCTCCCCGAAACCCAGGGACAGGGACCATGGCCCTCTGCCTCCAGGAGCTTTACCAGCCGCTTTTCCATCTGAAACCCATTTTCTGTAAAGCAGATCAGAGCGATCTTCACCTTGTTTCCTCCATCCTGTGTCGTTCTGCCTCTATTATAGGATCTTTCTTTTCATCTTTCAACGTCTGGTTTTTTCCTTTTTGTCCGGCCATCTCCCGTTTTTTCTCGTGATCAGGCCTCCGATCCGGCCGCTTTCCTTGGCAGTCAGGCATCTCCACCCTCCGGCCACCACCTTATCCGCCAGACCAAGCTCTGCCGCGATCTCGAACTTCAGCACGTCCTCCGGCTTCAGATTGTTGGGATCCACCGGCTCCTGTTTCTTTTTTCCCATGGCTTCTGGTTCACCTCTTTTCCTTTTTCTTAGAAAAGTATTCCCAGAAACGGGAAGCTTATACAGAAGCCTTCCGGACCCGTATGCCTCCCGGAAGGCCAGGCACATATCCTTTTCAGAACGCGGCGCAGGCCATGGAAAAAGCCCTGCCCCGGAAACGCTCTCTGCGGCCGCTGAAAAAAACAGGGACCGGACGGCATGGCTCTGCCCCGGTCCCCATATATGTTCCGGCCGTTTTTTATCCGGACGGCCGGGAATAATGATCGCTGCGATGATATAGGCAATGAGCCCCGGCCCGGTGAAGGTCAGGATCGCCCATAAAAGCCGCACCAGCGTTGGATCCACATTCAGGAATTCACCGATGCCGCCGCAGACTCCGCAGATCATCTTATCTGTATCCGACTTATACAACCGCCTCACATCCATGTTCCTCTCTCCTTTTATCTGGCTCCTGATTACGGGGCCGCTGTATGCTGTACAGAAATGGTTCCCGATCCAGCCTCCAGATCCATGACCGACAGACTTCCGGCCGCCTCTTTCTTCTGATTTCCTTCCACTGTAAAGCCCGGGAATTCCACCGTCCCGTTTTCACATTCAATGTCATATCCGATCCCGCCTGGATCCATGGTTTCCGGAATCGAAATGGTAATGGAACCGGTCCGGCACTCGGCATCGATCTCCATATACCGTTCAGACTCCATTGCCCAAAGGATGGATCCGCTGCCCATGCACTCCAGATCCGCGCTCCGCCCGTCCTCCTGGGTAAAGACTGCGTTTCCCTCTCTCACAGACAGCTCCGCCTCCAGAACGCGGACGCCGTTTCCCTCCAGAGTCCCTTCCAGGATCTCTGCCTCAAATTCATCCAGCACCCAGGAGCCGGGAATAAAGATCTGGTAATCCTCCCCGTCTCCGGCCCGCAGGGCAAGGACCGAATCCATTCCGTATTCCTGGAAACTGACGGCCTCCAGGCTTCCATTCCCGCTTTTGATGGTCAGGGCGCTGATCTCATCCATCCGGAAGATCTCCACGCTCCCGCCCTGCTGCCGGATCTTAAGATCCGTGACCTCTGGATACCCGGCCTCAAAGCCTCCGTCTGTTCCCGGGGACTGCCAGGGATCTCCTCCGGCAAAGGGCTCCGCGGACGGGCCGGCCTCCGGGTCCTGTCCCTCTGCCCGCGCCGTCTCCCAGCCTTCCGGAGCAGGATCCTGGTCCACGCGGACCAGATACTCCTCCGGATCCACTTCCCGCTCCACGATCCCGTCCAGCTCATCCAGATGATGAAGTCTTTTTCTTATGTGCCCGTTCAGATCCCCCATATCCGCTCCCAGCAGAAGAGACGCGGTGGTGATCCCGGCTCCGGCCAGAATCAGGGCTCCCCCGGCAATGATCCCATATTTAATGAATTTTTCATACCCTTCTGATCTCCTTCCATTTACGTGAAATCCATGCTCCCGCCTTTTTCATGCTTCTCCATAAAAATGGGAGGAACATGGCCAGAATGGCGTATAAGAGCACTGCTCCCAGAAGTCCCACACCGATCCCGGCAATGGCGATCCCGAACATCAGTCCGCTGTCCAGAGGCGACGCCACCAGAAAAACGATCCCGGCCACCAGCAGGCATACGCCGGTGATAAACGCCGCAGCTGTCAGGCAGAACACCACAGCAATGATCCCAAAGATCAGAGAAGCGATTCCCGTTATGGCCCCCAGCCCGGCACCCCCGATCCCAAGGATCACAGGAAAAGCGGCGATGATCAGAACGATCCATAAAACCAGCTTCAACCCCTTACTGGTCCATGGCTTCTTTTCTTCGCGGACTGTTTCATAGGACGGGTCCTGGTATCCGCTGTCCCTCCGGGACGGCCCCGTCTGCCAGCCGTCCTTCTCATACCCGCGTCCGCTGCCGGCGCCGGCTATATTTTCCCTCTCCTCCGGCAGATCCAGCCGTTTTGCCACCTGGTAGCCGGGATCCCGGAACCGTTCATCCTCATAGCCCCGGTCTGTATAGGAGCCGCCGTCGTTTAAATTGCCTGCCAGGTCGGCCCGGATAATGGCCGCCACCCGTTCAGGGCTCCCGAAATCCTCGATGGCCGCCTCCTCATTGCCGCTCCCGGCCTCAGCCAGGTAATCCCTGTAATAATCCAGGGCATCCTCCCGGTCCTGGTCCGGGATGTCCTGGAGCAGATATTCCAGCTTATCAAAAAACTCTTCCTTCCTCATACATTTGCCTCCTCAAAGATCCGGGAAATATGTCCGGAATATACGGTCCATTCGCTCTTATACAGCTTTAACTGGGCCCGGCCCGTTTCTGTCAGCTTATAATATCTCCGGTTTCTTCCATCAAACGCCATATCATACGTTTCCAGGCAGTTTTCCTTCTGGAGTCTCCGCAGCACCGGATACAGTGTGGACTCCGATATATCGATGGCCTTTCTCACGTCCTGGGTGATCTTATAGCCGTAGGTCCCTCCGCCTCTCTGGAGACCACTGCCAGCACGATCCCGTCCAGCAGAGCGGCTCCTGTGTTGAATACCATAGTCTTCCCTCCTAAAATATGCGGCTGCGTTCCAGAGCCGCGGCTTTGATCCATTCCGGCTCTCTTGTAATTCTACCGTCCGCAATATTATACGCTGTATATTATTGTAACAGTATTATATACCATATAATATTGTATGTCAACAAAATCTTTTTTCCGTGCCAAGCGCCTGCCCCCTGTTGTCCCCAGCGGAGCGTTTCCTCCCTTATGGGCCGCACATTTCTATGACAGAAAAAAGACGCCCCCTCCCAGGAGCGCCTTCTCTTTCTTCTATTTCTTTAAGGACAGAGCACCATTGGCATCAGGCACGAACTCCGCAGCCTCCGTCAGCATCCGGCCGTCGTCCTTTAAAAAATACGTCTTTCCGTCCACAGTTACAAATCCAGTGGCCATCCGGCCGCTTTCCGGGTCCAGGTAGTACCAGTCCGTTCCCTCGCACAGCCATCCGGTCTTCTTCTGGCCCTGTTCATAATAGTACCAGCTCCCGGCTTCTTCCTTCCAGCCATGGAAGCCCAGTCCATCCGCATTTTCATTTCCTGCGTCCTGGCCCTCTCCCTGGAAGATCACGATCTTCTCTGCTGCGGAGCCGTCCGTTCCATCGGTCCATAGCAGGATCGGAGTCCCCTTCTTGAGGTCTGTTGCAAATACCATGTTTCTGGTCAGATAGGGGAGCAGGACCGTGGAATCCGAAACCGTGTATTTCATCCCGCCAGCAGTTTCCAGGATATATGCAGCCTCTGTTCCATCTGCCTTATCCGGCTCCTGGGTCAGGGATTCCACCACTGCATAAACAGGAAAGCCGGAGTCTGCCGGAGCATCCGCCAGAACCAGAAGCCCGTTGGTGATGGGCGGCAGGCTTAAGGTCATGGCCGGTCCCGTATAGACCCGGACCGCCTCGCCATCGTCTAAGTTTTCCACAGAGACCGGGAACCCGTTAACGGCATCCAGGATCTTCGTGTCCTCAGAAAGGTTCACTACCACCTCCGTCATCCCGCCTTCCACACGGCGGTTGAGATGCAGTCTCCCATCCTCTGCGGAGATCACACTTCCGTCCACGCACACCATCCCATCCAGCCGGCTTCCATTTTCCCCGGCTCCGCTGGTATCCGCCATTCCTGTGATCCCCATGGAAGCTGTAAACATTGCTGCGGCTGCAAGCATCGCCGCTCCATGTAATCGTTTCATATTCTCGTCCTCCATTCATTTCTGATACGGACATCTTACCATAGAGCATGAAAAAAATCCCACCGATTTTTCTTACGAATCCATTACGTGTTTTTATAGGGCCCCGGAAACTGTCCTTTTCTCCCATGACATGGCGTTATTCACCAGCCAGATCCCCTTCCAGTATAAGTGCGCCTCCATCCAGGGAAAGACCGTGATCCATCCGGAATTTACCACCTGCGGACTCTCCAGCTCATCACCACCTGCGAAGCCCATGACCCCCGTCTTCCTATTCCCCCTCCCGTATCATTAAAAATAATGGGCATAAATGTATGTTTTTTTTTTCCACAGTGCCCAAAAATCACAGGAAAACCCCGGGACTTCTCTGGATTTTCCTATGGATTGGGCATATATCTCCTTTTTCTCTGTGTATGCCCAAAAAACACTGGAATTTTGGGCATAGCAGAAAAAAAGTCCCTTCTATGCCCAGGCAACGAAGCCTGAGAGCCTAAGACAAGGGATCGGGCCGAGGCAAAGGAGAACCTTCAAAAGAGCTTCACCAGACGCCAAAAGGACGCGTGAAAAACTTATGTTCTTCACACGCCCTCTACTATTCTGCACCGGATATTTGGCCGGTTTTATTCCTCTGCTGCCTCTTCAGCCGGAGCCTCTGTCTCCAGAGCCTTCATGCTGAGGCTGATCTTTCTGTCTGCCTCGTTGAAGTCAACGATCTTAGCTGTGATCTCGACCGATGGAAAGTACGTCAGACGGTTTTGCAACGTGCTCTCTGGAGATCTGGGATACGTGAAGGAGTGCGTCCACGCCTGCCTCCAGCTCAACGAATGCGCCGAAGTCTGTCATACGTGCCACACGGCCTGTTACCACGTTGCCTGCTGCATATTTCTCAGCAGCGTTTGCCCACGGATTTGTCTCCGGGAACTTCATGGACAGGGCGATCTTCTCACCGTTGATATCCTTGATCAGAGCTGTTACCTTCTCGCCTACCTTGAATACCTTCTTGGGGCTCTCAACTCTTCCCCAGGACATCTCGGAGATATGGAGTAAGCCGTCTGCGCCGCCTAAGTCGATGAATGCGCCGAAGTCTGTCACGTTCTTAACGGTTCCTTCTACCTTCTGGCCAACAGCGATGCGCTCGAACAGAGCCTTCTGCATCTCAGCCTTCTTGGCAACGATGAGCTGCTTGCGGTCGCCGATGACTCTTCTTCTCTTGGGATTGAACTCAGTGATCACGAACTCGATCTCCTGGTCTGCGTACTTGGAAAGATCCTTTTCGTATACGTCAGATACAAGGCTTGCAGGAATAAAGATCCTTGCCTCGTCCACGATCACGCTTAAGCCGCCGTCCAGAACCTGGGATACCTTTGCAGTAAGAACCTCATGGTTCTCAAAGGCCTCTTCCAGTCTCTTATTTCCTCTGTCGGCTGCCAGTCTCTTATAGGAAAGTGCAACCCTGACCCTCGCCGTCGTTTACTTTAACGACCTTGGCCTCCATCTCGTCGCCTACCTGTACAAGATTTCTTAAGTCCACGTTGGGCTCGTTGGTGTATTCACTGCGGGTAATGATGCCGTCGGATTTGTAACCGATGTTCAAAACGATCTCATCTTCTTTAACGTCGATGACTTTACCAGTGACAACCTCTCCTGTACGTATTGTTTTTAATGATTCTTCTAACATTTGTTCAAAACTTAACTCTGACATTAGTATGAACCTCCTCGATAATATTATTCGGGGTTGAAGCCCCTGCTGTAATACCTACGTTGCACGCAGAACTTATACATTCAGGATTTAAGTCGTCCAGGGTCTGGATGTAATACGTTTTGTTACATTCTCGCCGGCAGATCTCATACAGCTTCTGGGTATTGGAGCTGTTTTCCTCCGATCACCAGCATCACGTCCACCTGAGAAGCGATCTCTTTCGCCTCTACCTGCCTTTCCTGTGTCGCATTGCAAATCGTATTTAAAACAAATATATCATAACGCGTTTTAGGAATTTTTTCAACTATATCTTGAAATTTCTTGTAATTAAATGTCGTCTGGGCCACCAGGCACAGGCGGCTGCCCTCCGGAAGCCCCAGTTTTCAAAATCCTCCGCGTTTTCAATGACCTTCGTGTCCTGATTCCCCCAGCCCTTGATCCCAATGACCTCGGGGTGGGATTCGTCTCCCACGATGATCACCTGGCGTCCCTCTGCGCACTCACCGGCCACCACCCGGTGGATCTTCTTTACATAGGGACAGGTGGCGTCCACGATCTCCACTCCGTTCTTTTCCAAAATGTCGTAGATGTGTTTTCCTACGCCATGGGAACGGATGACCACCACACAGTCCCGGACGCGCTCCAGCTCCTCTTCTGAGCCGATGACCTCCACGCCCTTTTTTTCTTAAGATCCTTGACCACTTCCTCGTTGTGGATGATGGGACCGTATGTATAGATGGGTTTATCGGTCTTCTGGATCTGTTCGTAGACCTTCTCCACAGCCCTTTTTACGCCAAAGCAGAACCCGGCGGTCTTTGCAACGGTCACATTCATGGCCTTCCCCCCGCCTGGCCGTCGATTTTCTGGTCGATCAACCTTCCGATGGCGTCCACCACCTGGTCCAGGGTCATATCGGAGGAATCCAGATAAACAGCGTCCTCCGCCTGCACCAGAGGCGAATGTTCCCGGTGCATATCCCGGTGATCCCGGTCCAGGATGTCCTGCTCGATCTCCTTAAGATCACAGGCGATCCCCTTTTCTGTCAGCTCCCTGTACCGCCTTCTGGCCCGCACCAGGGAACTGGCCGTCAGATAGACCTTTACATCGGCCTCCGGCAGCACGCAGGTGCCGATGTCCCGGCCGTCCATGACCACATCTGACTTCCGGGCCATTTCTTTCTGGAGCTCAACCAGCTTTTCCCGGACAAAAGGTATCCTGAGGTGGCCGACGCCATGTTCCCCACTTCTTCTGTACGGATCAGGCCGGATACGTTCTCTCCGTTTAAAAACACCTGCTGGGCGCCGTTTTCATAGGCGATGGAGATGGAAACCTCCATGCAGGCTTTATTCACCGCCGCTTCATCGTTCTTATCAACGCCCTTCCTCAGAAAGTAAAGGGCCATGGTCCGGTACATGGCTCCGGTATCCACATAGATAAAGTTTCTCTTTGCCGCCACTGCCTTCGCCACAGTGCTCTTTCCAGCTCCGGCAGGACCATCGATGGCTACGTTAAAAGACATGTCTTCCTCCTTATCCCGCTCTTAAGCAGTTTCCGCCGTTTTACGGGAATTTATTCATTGATCATCCGGATCTGCCGGTCCCGGACGTGCGCTCCGGCGCTTCTTCCCGCCAGCATCCCCGTGGACCAGGCGATCTGCAGGTTAAAGCCTCCGGTAACGCCGTCCAGATCCAGCACTTCTCCGGCAAAATAAAGGCCCTGGGCCTTTTTAGACTCCATGGTGGCGGGATTGATCTCCTTTACGTCCACGCCTCCCTGGGTGATGATGGCTTCGTTGTACCCTCTGAGTCCTGTGAGGGTCACATGGAAGGATTTGGCGGCCTCCACCAGCCGCTCACGCTCCTTCGCTGTCACCTCATTGACCTTCTTCTCCGGATCGATGCCGCTCCTGGCCACCATCACCGGGACCAGCTTTGCCGGAAACAGCCGGTTTAAGGAATTTTTAAACCGCTTGTTCTTCGCCTCATCAAAATCCCGCAGGATCCGGGCATCCAGCTGCTCCGGCGTCAGCGCCGGCTTTAAGTCGATGACCAGGTCCAGGGGCCGCTTTTTAATGATCTTTGCAGCAAAGCTGCTGGCGCTTAAGATCACAGGGCCGCTGACGCCAAAATGGGTAAACAGCATTTCCCCAAATTCCTTCCAGATGACCTTCTTCCCGTCATACACCGTCACCTCCACATTTTTTCAGCGACAGTCCCTGGAGCTTTTTACGTCCTCTTCCGCGCAGGTGAAGGGCACCAGGGCCGGGGAAAGCTCCGTCACCGTATGGCCCGCTGCTTCTGCAAACCGGTAGCCGTCCCCGGTGGAACCGGTGGCCGGGTAGGACAGGCCTCCCGTGGCCACGATCACAGCTCCGGCTTCGACCATTTTCCGGCCTTTTTCCAGGACCACGCCCAGACACCGGCCATCCTGGCAGACCACCTCTTTCACAGCCTCATTATAGCGGACGGACACTCCCAGCCGCTTCATCCGCCGTTCCAGGGCCGCGATCACATCCGATGATTTATCTGATACCGGGAATACCCGGTTGCCTCTCTCTATTTTTAAGGGACAGCCGCACTCGCCCATAAGTCCCATGACGTCAAAATTGGAAAAGCCGTAAATGGCGCTGTATAAAAATTTTCCATTGGACACCATATGGGAAAACAGGTCCTCTGTATCGCAGCTGTTGGTTACATTGCAGCGTCCCTTTCCTGTGATATATATCTTTTTTCCAAGCTTTTCATTTTTTTCATATACCACCACCTGGCATCCTGCCTGGGCGGCTCCTATGGCGGCCGCCATACCGGCTGCGCCGCCGCCTGCTATCACTACTTTATTCATGTTTTTCTTTGCTTTTTCCACTTCTTTTATTTTCTTCTCCAGCGCGTCCGCCACGGTCTCCATCACCTTGATGCGGGCGTAATACTTGGAGTTTCCTTCCACCACGATCCAGGGAGCGTCCTCTGTGGATGTCTTTTCCAGCATCTCGTTGACGGCTTCCTCATACTGGTCCCACTTTTCCCGGTTTCTCCAGTCCTCGTCTGTGATCTTCCACTGTTTTTCAGGATTCTTCATCCGGTCGTTGAACCGCCGTTCCTGCTCATCCTTATCGATATGGAGCCAGAACTTCAGCACCACAGCCCCAGAATGCACCAGATGGGCTTCCATATCGTTGATCTCCTGATACGCCCTGTGCCATTCCTCCTCCGTGCAGAAGCCCTCGATCCGCTCCACCATGACCCTGCCGTACCAGGTCCGGTCAAAAACAGCCATATGGCCGTCCTTGGGGAAACGGGTCCAAAACCGCCATAGATAATGGTGGGCTTTTTCTGTGCTGCTGGGGGAGGCGGTGGGACATACCTGGTATCCTCTGGGATCCAGATGACTGGTAAGACGCCTGATGGCTCCGCCCTTTCCAGCCGCATCCCATCCCTCAAAGCCTAAGACCACGGGGATCCTGTACCGGTACAGGTCTCCATGGAGCCGCTCCAGCCTTTTCTGTAACTGATCCAGCTTTTTTCTGTACTCCTCCCGGTCCATGGTCTTTTCCAGATCCACACGGGAGAGGATCCCTTTTTATATTTATCCGGCGGCAGCGGAGGCTCGAACCGGGGAGTTTCCCGGCCGGCGGCTTTTTTCTCCAGGGCCGCCTCCATGGCCGACGATACTGCTTCCATAATTGCAAGAGCCGCTTTTTCCTTATGGGCGGCATCGATGACCGTCCACGGAGCCCAGGGCACGTTGGTGGCATCGATCATCTCTTTTGTGATCCGGGCGTATTTTTTATAGCAGCGGTTTCTCTCCCAGTCGGCTTCTGTGACCCTCCACGCCGTATCTGCTGATGCTTCCAGCTTTTTAAACCGTTTTCTCTGTTCTTTCTCTGAAATTTCAAGAAACAGCTTAACAAGCACTGTCCCGTCGTCTGTCAGCTGTTTTTCAAAAGCCCGGATATCCGAAAGGCTTTCTTCTGTCTCTCTTTTTCCCAGATCCCTGTCAAACCGGTCCGCAAAGATCCGCCGGTTCCAGCTGGTGTCAAAAATGGCGATCCGGCCCCTTTCCGGGCAGCGGATGGCAAACCGCCATAAAAACGGGTGCATGGCCTCCTCTTCCCCGTCCCGGTCTCCCGTGTACACGTCAAAGCCCCTGGGATCCAGCGCCTGGATCAGGCGGCTGATCTGGAGGCCCTTTCCCGCAGCATCGAAGCCGTCAAAGGTGATGATGACTGGGATCTTCTCATCCTTAAGCCGTCTCTGGAGAACGCCCAGGCGGGCCGCAGCCGCAGCCAGACGGGCCTTATCTCCTTCTTTCCGGCTCTTCTTTTTCTCTTCCTGCATAAAAGGACCTCCATTTCCATATTTATTTTCCTGCGTTTCCCGGATCCGGCCGGCTTTATCCGCCGGCCGGCACGTCCAGTCCGCCTATACGAATGCCTGGGCTACTTTTGGCATCATCTCGCTGATCTTAATATGCTGCGGACATTCCTTCTCACAGTGATGGCAGGCCCGGCAGGCGTCGGCCTTAACGGACAGGGCCTCATATGCCTCCTTGGCCGGGGTCATGCCATGGCTGGCAGTCATATTATATGCAGCAAACAGCTCCGGAATATTCAGGCCAAAGGGACACGGCATGCAGTAAGCGCATTTGGTGCAGTTCACAAGGGCCATTTCGTCGAAGATCTTTTTGGCTTTTTTCGTAAACGGCCTTTTCTTCCTCTGTCACCATGCCCACATGGCTGCGGCTGGCGTATTCCAGGTTGGCCTCCACCTGCTCCGGCTCGGTCATGCCGCTTAAGAGAAGGCTTACCTCCGGCTTATCCCATAAGAAGTCCAGGGCATATTCCACATGGGACTTTCCTTCCGGGAAGACCTCGGCCACATGGGGTGCCAGGTTGGCCAGCTTTCCGCCCAACAGCGGCTCCATGATCACAACGCCCAGTCCCTTGAGGCTGCGTATTTTAAGCCTTCGGTCCCTGCCTGGTGGGTCAGGTTGATGTAGTTATACTGGATCTGGCAGAAATCCCAGCCGTCATAGGAATCGATGATCTCCTTGAACAGGTCCAGGGAATCATGGAAGGAAAAGCCTATGTAGCGGATCTTCCCAGCGGCCTTGGCCTCCTCCAGCTTCTTTGTCAGATTGAGCTTTTTCACCTTTTCCTCATAGCGTTCTCTGCTTAAGGCATGGAGCAGGTAAAAATCAATGTGGTCCGTATCCAGCTTCTTTAACTGTTCATCCAGATATTTGTCAAAGTCATCCTCTGTCTCCAGAAGCCATACAGGCATTTTATCTGCCAGGTACACCTTTTCACGGTAGCCGTCCTTTAAGGCCTTTCCAACTACCAGCTCGCTGGTACCCTGGTGATACGGATATGCGGTGTCCACATAGTTGACGCCGTTATCGATGGCATGACGCACCATGGCGATGGCTTTTTCCTCGTTGATGGTCTTGTCTTCGTTGACCGGGAAGCGCATGCATCCAAAGCCCAGAGCCGAAACCTCAACACCAGTATTACCAAATTTTCTGTACTGCATATACAATTCCTCCATTTATTTATTGGGAACCTCCCTTTGTCATCGCTTCATGTTCCCTGGCGATCTCTTCATACAGCTTTTCCCCATCCCAGAACTGGTTCACAGGGGTCAGCACTGCTTTATAGTCGATACGGCCCACCCCGGACCGGTACAGGGCGTGGATCACCGCATCCACCTGTGCAGACGCCAGGCCTGCCATGACCATCATCTCGCAGTCAAATTCTGTACCCGGGCGGTCATTTTCCGCCGGAGGCACCTCCTTCACTCCGGCCAGGTATCCCACCGGCTGGAAATATTCCTCCGGTCCCACGGTCCTCATCCGCAGCCCCAGGGGGGAGCAGCGCCCGCTTTACCTTTTTAAACGTTCCTGATCCTTAAATCCGTACAGCAACACTGTTTCTTTCATACGATCTCCTGTCTGTTTTTTCATGTCCATTTCTGAAGCTGTTATTCTTTTATTATATCAATTTTACTGTTTTAATGCAAGACTGGCGTTCCTTGAGTTTCCGCAGTTCTATCCACAGAACTATCAATCAGCCTTGCTGATGATACACAACTTTTAAAAAAAATGCCCAAAATATAAAGAATCCTCTTCCTTTTTGGTGTAAAATTTAAGTGATCAAACAAAAATCTACTAAACAAAAAGAAGGAGGATTCTTTATGGTCAATTTTACATCAAAAACCTATCAAATGAAACGGGAAATTTTAACTTTTTCAAATAAAATTTCCAGAAAGTTTTCCAAACCAGATAGAAAGTTTATGGCTGACATGAATTATGACATTCTTGCTTCCAACAGTTGTCTGCTTACAGATATTGTTGACCAGTTACATGAGCCGTCTAAAAAGCTCAACAGCGTTGACCGCCTTTCCAGACATTTGTCAAAAGGTACTCCCAAAGACGCTTTGCACGCTTACTTAACCTGTTTAAAGAAATGGTGCCCGGCCACCCTGTCATTTATATCGATGACAGTGACATTGTAAAACCGGAGGGGCATAAATTTGAAGCCCTTGGCTGGGTGCGGGATGGATCCGAGAGTACCGCTGCAAAAAATGTCTATCAGAAAGGTTATCATGTAACAGAAGCCACGGTTCTTACCAGCAGCCATCATCCAGTCAGCCTTTTTTCAGAGATCCATTCTTCAGCTGAAAAAAATTTCACTTCCATCAACGATATTACTTTTTCAGCCATGGAACGGGCATCCGCATTATTTGAAAAAGCAACCTTTGTCATGGACCGGGGTTATGATGATAACAAGATGTTCCTTAAGCTGGATTCCATGGACCAGGATTATGTGATCCGTCTGACTGCCAAGCGAAAGCTCCTGTATCATAACAAATGGGTATTTGCCACAGAACTGCGCAGCCGCAGGAAGGGAAAAGTAAAACTCCCTCTACATTACAAAGGGAAATCACAGGATGCTTATCTTTCCCATGTAAAAGTACAGATCACCGCTTCGAGGAAAGATATCAATCTTGTACTCGTTTATGGAATCACAGAACATCTCATGATACTTGCCACCAACAAAAGCTCCAATCGAAAGACGATGTGATAAAGATTGCAAAGCTTTATTTTTCCAGATGGCGTATTGAGGACTATTTCCGTTGTAAAAAACAGATGTTTCAGTTCGAAAACTTCCGGGTACGGAAGCTCCAGGCAATCAATGCCTTAAATTTTTATATCATTTTATGCATGGCGTTCCTGGCTCATCTTTCCATGAAGCCGGAAACAAATGCTCTTAAGGCTGCAGTCATAAAGACTGCAGCTCCAATAAAAAAGAAAGAATCTCTTTCTGCTATTACCGGCTGGCAAAAGGCATCTCTGGCATACTGTCCTATGCAAAAGAAGGCATCAGACTATGGTTCAAGACAAAACGTCCTGCAAACCGTCAACTCTGCCTCAAGCTGACGGTTTGAATAGAGAAAAAACAGTTCTCCCCAAAGCCCGGTTCCAGCGGGGCTTATAAAAGTGCCTCTAATCACAGAACTGCCATTCTGAAATTTTCAAAAAGTCGGCAGATTGGTACTTGGGGCAGATATGTTCATTTTGGAATTACAGTTTGCGGAAACTCAAGTGGCGTTTCGTTCCCGACAGTCCTTCCGCTTTATTTCCCTTTGCCCTTCCGTTCCCCCTCCCACGGTCTTTTTCACGCCTTTCCCGGTCTGAAGTTTTACTTTTTGAGCGGTTTTTTAAAATTTTTTATTTTTTTCCAAATTACCTGTTGCAATTTCCAGGATTCCCTGTTATAATAACTTTTGTTCCGGGGTATGGCGTAGTTTGGTAGCGCGCTCGGCTGGGGGCCGAGAGGTCGCAGGTTCAAATCCTGTTACCCCGATTTTATGTTTTAAAAAGGATTTCTGGAAATTGATTCCAGAAATCCTTCAGACTGTAGACAAAGTTGGTGCTGGGATTATTCCCAGCACCACTTTTCTACATATAGCGATTCCTCTATCAAAAATCTTAAAAACTCAAGATTTCCGATGTTTTAGAGGCCCTGTTTCCCAGAATTCTGGCCAGCTTTTTCAGATTCATGCAGGCAAAAGTAAGCCCCGCTTTCATTTCCATCCGGGCTTTTCAATATACTGGGTATAGCGAAAGCCATGCTGTTCTTTCGCTGTTCCGAAGATTCGTTCAATGGTTTCTTTTCTCAATTCATATATCGCTTTGTTCCCAAGGGTATGACGGATGTCTTCTGCCATTTCCATATATTCTTCCCAAACATGACGCATTACTACCTTCACATGATTTTTTGCTTTCCGTACATTTATGGAGACTTGGGCAATTGGCACATAATTCTCCACAACTGTGGTATTCTTTGTATCCATCACGGTTCGTGGTACGATAAGATAATATCTGGTTTTCCGGGCATAAGTAACAATCATACGCCTCATCATATACATACTCGTATTTACGGAAAAATACGTCTTTCGTCATTGGCCTCTTGTATGGAAACAATGGCTCCACTCCATCTTCCAGCAATTCGTGGGCGATCGCCGGTGTTCGATAACCTGCATCTGCAACAATCATTGCAGGGTGATAATGCTTTATCTTATCATAAAGAGGTTTAAAGGTTCGGCTGTCATGTTCGTTTCCTGGATGAACACTGTAACCGAGGATCCAGCCATGTTTATCACAGGCTGTTTCTACTGCGTAGGCGAAAACATGTTTATGTTCCCCCTTACGAAACCATCCACTTTCTGGATCGGTTGTACTGCACTTCTGTGTTTTTACTCCTTCAGGAATCTCTTCTTGAGAATCCATACTGCCTCCACTTCCGGAGGATGGATCATTCCGGTCTTTTTCCTTCAACGGTTTCTTCCCATGGGATTCCCGGTCTTTTGCGATTTCTTTCTGGAGCTCCTCTTCATACCAGAGCGCCTGTTCATGGGCCACCCGTTTTCTCATTTTTTGCTGTTTGCGCATGCCTTAACATGAGTGGAATCTACAAAAATCTGCTCCGTATCTACCAGGTTGAATTTCATGCAGTCTTCCAGTATCTTTGCGAAGATCTGCTCAAAAAGACCGGTATCTTTAAAACGGCGGGTATAATTCTTTCCGAAGGTAGAAAAATGAGGAACCGGATCCATCATATCAAGCCCCAGAAACCAGCGATACGCAACATTTACTTCGATCTCCCGAATCGTCTGCCTCATACTTTTAATCCCGTAAAGGTATTGGATAAATGGTATCTTTATCAGCATAACCGGATCCATACTCGGTCTTCCATTATTAGGGCAGTATTTTTCTTCCACAAGATCATAAATAAAAAAGTCCAGTCAATGGCTTTATCAATCAAACGCAGCATATGGTTTTGTGGAACCATGTCATCCATACAGAACATGATTATCTGTTCTCTTTTTTTATCTGCATTTTTTGTCATCATAAAAAACACCGCCTTTCTGATAATTCCATTATACCAGAAAAACGGTTATAAATGTAGAAAAGCCCGGCTTTTGCTGGGACTTTGTCTTATAATCAAGTGTTTTTTTTATTGAAAATTCAAGGTTTTTCAACCTTTATATCTCAGTGAATAAGCCAAAGCTATGAGCATTTCGATGTATCAAGTACCGAAATAGTGGTTAAAAGGTATACGAAATAAAACGTCATTGATTTCCGCTTTACTGGCCTTGTGTATACCCATCCCTCTATGGCAGCTAACCTCCTATATCCACCAGGATCATCTCTGTCTCCAGAGGTCCTAACTTCCTTCGTCCTGCCTGCCCATAACCAGGGTGTCAGCTATGCTCCTTAACGGGGTCATATGCCCCATGGTGACTATTTCTGCCGACTACTGGCTCATTCTTTGTATTGTTGATTACTGACTTGCTTCCTGTATCAGCACTGTGATTAGTGGACGTTATCTGCTACATTCTGCCTGATTCAGTGGCTGCCCACATGACAGCCTCCACTATAGTTACTTTTTTCTTATGCTGCTTGCAGATAAGCTTCCGGTCTCCTGATATCACTGACCATCTTTTTGGGATCATAATCCACACCTTTTGTCAGCATCGCATAAAAGACACGTATCAGCTTGGTTGCAACCGCCATAAGTGACTGCATCTTCTTTAATGGATTCCGTCTTCTGGTTGTGTAATAATTATGGAGTTCTCTGAACTCCGGGTTCTTCGCCACAAGCGACATTGCAGCCTCAAAGAGCAGGTATCTGAGTCTCTTTCGACCTCGTCTGCTTATTGTTGTCCCGCCCTTGTGCTTTCCGGAACTATTCTCAACCAATGCCAATCCTGCAAGCTTCTGCAGTTCCTTCGGATTGTTGAAGCGGCTGATATCACCTACTTCTGCAAGAAATCCTGACGCTGTCCTTATTCCCACTCCTTTGATCTCTAACAGCTTTTCAGCCATCGGAATCCCTTTTACCAGTTCTTCAATTAGAACCATAACTTCCTGTAGACGCGTATTTCTGGATTCATAGTCCTCCAGAAGCATTCGGATTTCCATTCTTGCAGACACCGTACCTTCTTTGCTTCCAATCCTGTGCTCCGCAGCTTCTATCAGAGTCTTCGCCCTCGCCTTTCCAACTGCTCTTAACTTCGCATCACGCCAGATTTGGTTCACTCCATTGATGCCTAACGTCGGATATCTTCAGGGAATGGTGCTGCTTTAAGGATCAGCATTCCGCTCTTGGCATCCGTCTTTCCGTATACCGTCTTATATTCGGGAAAATATATATTGAACCAACGACTGATCCTGTTTTGAATTCTTGTAAGTTCCGCCTGTAACTGGAATCTTATGTTTGATGCTGTTCTAAGATCAGCGTAAACACCATCCGGCAGGTATGGGATCATGTAGCGTCCCTCTCTAACTAAGCCTGCTATAACTTTCGGATCCTTACGGTCATTTTTAGTTGGATTATTGTCGTCGAGTTCTTTTGATTTTTTCACATGGTGAGGATTCACGAGAACCGGTTTCATTTCATTATCCTGTAGAAACTTTCCAAGATTAAACCAGTAGTGCCCGGTCGGTTCCATACCTGGAACCACCTTTTTCCTTCTCATGTCTATCTTTGAGGTCCAGGATCCATTCCTTAAATGTCACAAATCCAGCCTCTGTGTTGCTAAACTTAAATGGTTTCTTCGAATACTCGATTCCTCTGTAATCAAAAGCTCTAGCATAGTGCGTTTCACTTCCGACATCAATTCCGAGTACCAAAGTTTTTTCTGTAATAGCTTCAATTTTTGCATTCTGTGTGTTAGACTTCATTGTAGATACCTCTCTGTATAATAAGATTTTTACTAACCTGCCAGTCAGTAGTCTTATTGTACTCTGAGGTATTTTCAATTTTCAATGTCTACGCTTTTTATTATACAGGAAGCTCCTTATTTTCGTGCTGTTCAAATTTTATTATCACTTATTATCCCTACTCCATATCCTCTTTGAATACTTTCATCCCATTATATGCCGCACGAAACACTCGCTCCTTTTTCATATATTCATCGGAAACTTTCCCTTTGATTTTCGCCAACAGCTGACGTCTCTCCCTATCTGTTTCCCGTTTTTCCATATCCTCAATCCTGTCATAAAGCAATTCCAGCCGTTCAACCAGCCATGCCAGATTATGTATTGGGCGATAAAGTTTTAACAGACGAATCATCTCACGGCCTTTGGGATCCTCCGAATCAATCCCGCCCAGTTCATTTCGGTAAAATATATCATTGTAGTCTGTCATCACGGGATTATAAAATAATTCGTTGACAATCCGGTCATCATGTCTTCAGTGAATCTCTTCCCCTCAAACGCCTTTTAGGAATAAAATGTTCTATGTGATAAGGAGTCGTAACCAGCCCTCCCGGCATATTGCAATAACAGCATCGGTCAGAGAAATCTTTCTTCAGGATGTCTCTGTATTTCTTTTCATCGTCAAACTTTTCCTTACATGTCTTTTGTATCTTGTGATTTTTAAATGCCGCGTACCTCATCGTATCATCCTAACAAATCTTCGTATTTTTTCAGCTGCTCAAAAGCCTCTTTCAGATCATCCATGTCCATAGATTTATCTACTACCGTCTGATAGATCGCCTTGTACCTTCCCAGGTCATTCTCAATCTCCATGACCTTTTCCATTGCGTCCATATCCGATCCATTCTGCTCCAACCGCATAAGGTTTGCCGTCAGTTCCGCCTCCAGATTCGCTCTCCTGGATACGTATTTCTTCATATTCAACAGGATTTTCCCTACCATGACAGCACATTCCGGCGAATCCACCTTCAAAATTCCTTTTGGCATATACCTTATCCGCATCTGTATGCGGAGACTCCAATCCCTCGTCCGGTACATTTGTCAGGATCACCACCGGAAATTCCGGTATCTCCTCATGCATGAACTCGATGATCTCCCAGCCTTTTATCACATCTTTCGTGGTATCAAGCCGAAAATCCACGATCAAAGCATGAATCCGATCTGCCGATATATCCTCTTGTATCTCCTTAAAAAGGTCCTCTTTGGAACGTGAATTCAATTCATACTCTTTAAAAGCAACAGGCGTGCCCTCCGTAATATTATCCAAAACAGCTACCGAATATCTGCACGCTGCCCCGCCACATCATCAATAATACCAATCTGATACATCACGTTCTCCTTTCCGGCTTTTTTCCATGCAATCCGCAGACCAAAGCCATCTTTCTTATCCATAACAGAAATCACCCCGTTATACCGTTCGACGGTTTCCTTTACCACCCATAGCCCCGGCCCTGTCCCAGCTGTCGATGTCTTAGCATCTTTCTTAGAAGTTTCTCCCATCTCAAAGATCTTATCCGGATTGTCCTTAAACTTTTCATCCAGACAAGGGCCATTGTTTTCCATATACAGATACAGCATATCCGCACTCTCTTCCAGCGTAAAGGCGATCTCTCTCTTTGGATTGTGTTCCCGCTCTAGAAACCATGCCGCGTTCAGCAGAAAATTGTTCAATATGATATACATATCAACTACTGCCATCTGTATCCGGTCATCCAACTCCTTTTCTGCAAAGATATCTGGCCTAATAACTATATGTTTCTCCTCCAAAAGAAGGCTCCATTTCTCAAGGATATCCCTTATTACCTTCTGCATTGAGATCTCCTGGCGCTTCAGGCTCTCTTTCTTCAATCCTTCCATGACCACATCCAGAAATGCGGCTGTCACCCTGTCAGTTTTTTCCAGCGCATCAATCCACGGATAAGGATTGTAAGCTGCTATCCCCGTATATTCCTGCCCCTTTAAAATATGTCTTACGCGGCTTCTGATCTGGGATGCCCGAACATGGAATTGTGTGTTAATGGCATTAAATTCATGAAAAAATGTGTTCAGTACAATCCCCGATGAACTGAGAATCTGAAGGATCTGCTTGCTGTTCAGCTCCCGTTCCGAATCCTGCATCATCTTATAAACCGTATCAAACATCTCATCTTCTGAAAAATCATTTTCCTGATTCTCATCCGCATCGGGTGACTGGTTATCTGCAGGCTCTTTTTCCTTATTGCCAGAATCACGCTCCTCTTTCTGCTTCTTTCGGCGTTCTTCCTCTCTTCTAGCTGCCTCCTGCTTAACCTTTTCCGTATAATCAGACAATTCCTCTTCAATCGACTTGATCCATCTGGCGTATTCACGGTAAATATACTGTCTGTCGAATTCAAACTCCTTTAGGCACTCCTGAAGGAGTTCCACAAAGATGTAATAGGTATCTGTGAGCGCGATTCCCTCCCGGTTGGCCATGTCCTCCAGATAGGGGTTGGCTTCCCGCCCAATCTTCACCAGACCAATCATCTGGTACGGCTGTACGCGCCATGCACCACTGGGATGCGAAATCGATGCCGGACTTTTCTGTGCACGGCCCCCCATCCCAAGCCAGTCATACAGCGCACCCTCATCTCCATAAGGACGCACTTTAAAATCATCCCTATACAGTTTCACGCCAGAAAACTGATTCAGCAGCCGCTTTCGATCTCCCGCAGTAACCCGCTTCATTATATCATACTCATTATTTGTATTTCTCAAAAAGTACATTTCTGCAGTGAATGGCCCGATCTTGCGCGCCTTTTCCAGCTCATCGGGAGGAATGATGTTCTCTATCTTCTTTTCAATGATGCGCTCCTTATCATAAGCAGCCTTTTGATATCCATCCCTTTGAAACGCCTCCCTGGACCAAAATTCTTCTATCTGCCTCGTTGAAGACGCGCCATACATCTCCACTGTTATTTTGCGCTTGGACAGGTTCACTTCGTTGCGCAGAAGCTTGATTTTAAGTATCTCCTGACCATCGAACTGTGCAAGAATCCGATAATCATAATCTTTGGGATCAATTGCAACTTTTTCTGTCTTATAACAATATTCAGGATAAAATGCATTATTCACAATCACTTCAAAACGATCAACACTCCCGATTGATTAATACTCTTTAAGTTTGTATTGACCTTTTGAAACAGACGACCGCTCCAGGCTTCCCGCACGGGACTCAGGATGATCATGGTTCCCGTCGCCCAGTCATGCTCCTCCAGCATCGTTCTCTCTTTCATTGCTGTCACCCGTGCCACAATCTGTTCATAGTCATCTGGCTGTTCCTCCAACTCTGCCTTCACCTCATTGATAAGCTTAGCGCTGGCAAACTGGTCCCAATCCATGCTCCACTTGACAACCGTTTCGCTGGCTTTCGCTTTCGTATACACCACCGACTTAACCGACAGCTTATCAAGCGCAAACCTTCCGATTCCCTTTGCCCCAGTTTTAACTCGCCCTTTATCCGATCTTATGTCATACTCTTTATTGCTGGTTCCAATATGCATCCACGCTGATTTTACCGTATCGGCAGTCATACCACAGCCATTATCTGCCACAATAATCTTGTTATGAGCAAACAAAATCCCTCTTAACTGCGCTTCCTCTGCCTCTGACAAGCTAGCCTTTTTCTTCAGCTTGTCATCCTCTGTCTCGTAACAGTCAAGCACAAATTTCAGTTCGTCCTCCGAAAGATTTTTCACAAAACGATCCAGAGAATCCACCATAGTTGGAACATCCGGAAACGGCATGTAAAAATAAATCCAAACGCAGGAGGCATCTGCATCATACGCATTCTTGATCAGTTCAATCAAGGCCCCATCCACATCCGCAATATTCTCACGGCCAATCAGCCGCGCCGCTTTCGCTCCAACTGAAAATTCGATTTTCTGCATATCTGTCACCACTTTTCTTCAAAGGTATAGTTTTCCACATCACTCGGGCTGATTCTGTAGGTCTTCCCATTGGCATGGATCCCAATAGACTGAATGTATTGATAAAACGCATCGCTCTCAAGGATATCTTTAGCCTGTTCGATCGTGTAGCCTGTTTTAGGAACCAAATACATCCCAGAATAAGGCACTGTCTCCTCATCCAATTGATAATACTTGACCGTATCCGTAATCAAGGTAGAAAGCATCAGCTTTTCCCTGATTAATATGTGCCAAGGCCTGCGAACGCCCATACTCAAACCACTTACATGCCTTATCCTTCTGCCTCAGATCCAGCTTATCCCGGTAAGTCTGCAGATAGCGTTCAATCTCCGGAAACTTATCGTGAAACTCTTCCTCCGTATAACGACATAGCCTTCCGCTCATATAATAGTAGGGAAAAATAATATAATTATTCTTATCATACTGTCTGCTTTTAGGGCTGGCTGCCGGCCTCAGCCCAATCGCTCCAGTCGGTCACCCTCGGTTTCCATCCACGCTTCATTCTCAGAGACATCCTGTATAACCAACGGCATCATTTAACAACGTGGCAACCGGCGCAGAGACCTTAAAACAGTCTCCCAACCTCGTCTTCTTTTTACTCTCCTCCGAGGAACAGAATGTCCATTTCCCTGTCAGTTCACGCTTCTTTACACGTATGATGTCCCCGATTTCCTGGTCCGTATATTTAAAATCATCCTGCTGGCACTGATTTTCGCAGAAAATAATAGCAGAAGAAATCTGATAATTACCAAATATTCTCAAAAATTTATAATCTTCTATCTCTGTCAGATAGGGAATCAAGTATTCCCGCAACGCCTGGGAATAACGGTTTTTCATAAAATTGTTCGGGATCAGATATGCCATTTTCCCATCCGCTGCCAACGATTTCAGAGCCGCCTCAGTAAAAGCATAGTAATAATCCGCTTTCCCCACTCTGCAAACCTCATACTGCCTGCGAATCAACGCTCTGTCCTCCGAATCCAGGTTATAATAGGTAATGTAGGGCGGATTCCCTATCACATATTGATATCCAGGACTCAGTTCTGCAAGCAGGGCATCCCCTTTTGTTATGTGCCACGCAACATCGTGTATCCCCAATTCGGCGGCAGTTTTATCCAAATTTGTCAGACATTGCTCATAAACTTCCGAATCTTTCTCGTAGCCATGGATATCTGCTTCCAGGCCTGATTTTATATCTTCATCTGTCACTTGGCGTGTCCGCCCATCCCGGATATAACGTCTAACAATTTCCTGAAGGAAATGACCTGTACCACATGAATTTTCAAGTACTTTCTTAGCGAGCAGATCATCTGTCTACCCAATCTTATCCAGCATATATACGACCATATCCGGCGGTGTAAATACTTTGCAAGTTTTCTTTCCCATAGTATATGTCTCTTCCTTTTTACGTTTATATCAATTGTCTTTTTTTTCACTCTGAAATCAAGACTCCACTTAAGAATTCTACCATACACTAACAAATATTTCTACATTAAATAACGTTAGTACTGAA
>VOFH01002605.1_pt1 | contig 80880 bp, 70 predicted proteins | sample 5384091 | NCBI WGS metagenome assembly VOFH01 (sample SAMN12384727, study PRJNA508395) | human gut metagenome | isolation source: healthy gut G | host: Homo sapiens
ATAGTCAAACGAAATAAAAACAGCAAACGAAACACATCCGAACAGGCAAACGGATATTAAATATGCCTACATAATATAATTACGCAAATGAGCATACGTTACGACCTTTACGAGACTCCTGATATTCAACAGACAGGCGAACAACAACCACTTCACCCCCGTGTAGTTATCAATGGAACCGTCGACCAGAACGAATTTCTGGATCGCGTACACAAATTCACCGGAATAAGCCGCAGTTTATTGTCAGGTGCCATGCAGTCTTTCCAAAACGAGTTAAGAGATTTACTCGCTAACGGATGGAATGTGGAACTGGGGGATATCGGTTACTTTTCCGTTTCTCTGCAAGGCCCTCCCATCATGAAGAAAGAAGAGGTACGTGCACAATCTATCAAACTGAAGAATATCAATTTCCGCCCAAGCGCTCAATTCAAAAAGGAAGTGGGCTGGCAAATGAGATTGGAACGCGGGGAGTCTTTCACCCGTCCGCATGGAAAAGGACACAGTGAGGAGGAATGTCTGACTATAGTCAATGACCATCTTGGGAAATATCCCTGTCTTACGCGTGCCGATTATTGTCGGTTGACAGGACATGACAAGCAGCGGGCGCTCAATGAACTGAATGCTTTTATCGAACAAGGGGTGTTGATGCGCTACGGGGGGCGGGGAAACAGGTGGTTTATACGAAGAAGTATCCATGTTCGGTATGATTCCCGGGAATGATGGCGTTTCGTCAGGTAAAAAGTTTATAATACAGTCAATTTATTAAAAACCATCCCTAATTGAATGTTTTTTGCCCTTCATTGAATAAAATAATCCTTATCTTTGGCTCCCGAAATTCAAACCTAATACAAAAAACCCATGAAGAAACAACTACTATCTTGCTGTCTGGCGGCATTGGGACTGACGGCAATTCAAGCACAAAGCTTCAACGAGTGGAAAGACCCGGAAGTGAATTCCGTAAACCGCTCTGCCATGCACACTAATTATTTTGCTTACGCATCGGCTGATGAAGCTAAACGTTTAAGCATCAAAGAGAAAACTCAGCGAATTTTATGACTTTAAACGGTCTTTGGAAATTCAACTGGGTGAGACACGCGGAAGCACGTCCGACAGACTTTTATCAGACTAATTTCAACGACAAGGGTTGGGATAACCTTCAGGTTCCCGGTGTATGGGAATTGAACGGCTACGGCGACCCTATCTACGTAAATGTAGGATATGCATGGAGAAACCAGTTCAAGAACAACCCACCGTACGTTCCGACAGAAAACAATCACGTAGGTTCTTACCGGAAAGAAATCATCGTTCCTGCCAACTGGAAAGGAAAAGAGATTTTCGCCCATTTCGGTTCGGTTACTTCCAATATGTATCTTTGGGTGAACGGACGCTACGTAGGATATAGCGAGGACAGCAAACTGGAAGCTGAATTCAATCTGACCAACTATCTGAAACCGGGTAAGAATGTGATTGCTTTCCAAGTATTCCGCTGGTGTGACGGCAGTTACCTGGAAGATCAGGACTTCTTCCGCTACTCCGGTGTAGGACGCGACTGCTATCTCTACGCACGCGACAAGAAATACATTCAGGATATTCGTGTTACTCCTGATCTGGACAGCCAGTACAAAGACGGTACGCTGAATATCGCTGTTGACCTGAAAGGAAGCGGTACAGTTGCCTTAGACCTGGCAGATGCTCTAGGCAACAGTGTGGCTACTGCTGATTTAAAAGGTTCAGGTAAGTTAAACACCACTTTGAACATTTCCAATCCTGCTAAATGGACGGCTGAAACACCTAATCTTTATACACTGACCGCTACATTGAAAAACGGTAACAATACAATAGAAGTAATCCCCGTTAAAGTAGGTTTCCGCAAAATTGAACTGAAAGGCGGACAGATACTCGTCAACGGACAACCGGTACTCTTCAAGGGAGCCAACCGTCACGAAATGGATCCGGACGGCGGATATGTAGTTTCTATCGAGCGCATGTTGCAGGACATCAAAGTAATGAAAGAGCTTAATATCAATGCCGTACGTACCTGTCATTATCCAGACAACAACCGATGGTATGACCTCTGCGACAAATATGGCATCTACGTGGTAGCTGAAGCAAATGTAGAGTCGCACGGAATGGGATATGGTGACAAGACATTGGCCAAGAACCCGATGTATGCCAAAGCACATATGGAACGCAACCAGCGCAATGTACAACGTAGTTACAACCATCCGTCCATCATTTTCTGGTCATTAGGCAACGAGGCCGGCATGGGACCTAATTTCGAAAAATGTTATACATGGATTAAAAATGAGGACAAGACCCGTGCCGTACAATATGAGCAGGCACGTACCAGTGAATTTACAGATATTTTCTGCCCGATGTACTATGGTTATCAGGACTGTATCAAATATTGTGAAGGAGATATCCAAAAACCTCTGATCCAGTGTGAATACGCACATGCGATGGGAAATTCGCAAGGAGGATTCAAGGAATATTGGGACATCATCCGCAAATATCCGAAATATCAAGGCGGCTTCATCTGGGACTTCGTAGACCAGTCTTGCCATTGGAAAAATAAAGACGGAGTGGCCATCTACGGTTATGGAGGTGACTTCAACAAATATGACGCTTCGGACAATAACTTTAACAATAACGGTTTAATCAGCCCGGATCGCATACCGAATCCACATGCTTACGAAGTGGCTTATTTCTATCAGGATATATGGACAACTCCTGCCGATCTCGCCAAAGGTGAAATCAATATTTTCAATGAGAATTTCTTCCGTGACCTGTCTTCATATTATCTAGAATGGCAATTGCTGGCAGACGGGGAAGTTGTGCAAACAGGCATTGTGCCGGATCTGAAAGTGGCACCCCAGCAAACCGTCAAAGTGCAGATTCCGTTTGACACAAAAAACATCTGTCCGTGTAAAGAGTTACTGCTCAATGTCAACTATAAACTGAAAACAGCCGAAACATTGTTACCCGCAGGAACAACCATCGCATACGAGCAACTGAGCATTCGTGACTATAAAGCTCCGGAGCTCAAGCTGGAAAACCGACAGGCTTCCAATCAGGCAATCACCGTACCCGGTATTCTGGATAACGACCAAAATTACCTGACCGTCAAAGGCGAAAACTTCTCTATGGATTTCAACAGACACAACGGCTATCTCTGCCGCTACGATGTGAACGGAATGCAAATGATGGAAGACGGTAGCGAATTGACTCCCCAACTTCTGGCGTGCACCGACCGATAATGATTTCGGAGCAGGCTTGCAACGCAAATATGCAGTCTGGAAGAATCCGACATTGAAGCTTACCTCCCTGAAACATGCTATTGAGAATGATCAGGCCGTGATTCGTGCAGAATATGACATGAAGTCGATAGGAGGAAAATTATTCCTGACTTATATCGTCAACAACAAAGGAGCAATGAAAGTTACCCAGAAGATGGTAGCAGACAAGAGCAAGAAAGTGTCTGAAATGTTCCGTTTCGGCATGCAGATGCGTATGCCTGCCAACTTTAACGAAATAGAGTATTACGGACGCGGACCGATAGAGAATTATGCCGACCGCAACAATGCAGCCAAACTTGGCAAATACCGTCAAACGGTAGAGGAACAATTCTATCCGTATATCCGCCCACAGGAAACCGGAACGAAGACGGACATCCGTTGGTGGAGACTCTTGAATATCAGCGGAAACGGTTTGCAGTTTGTTTCCGAAGCTCCGTTCTCTGCTTCCGCACTGAACTATACCATTGAATCATTGGATGACGGTGAAGGCAAAGACCAGCGCCATTCCCCCGAAGTGGAAAAAGCAAACTTTACAAACTTCTGTATTGACAAGGCACAAACGGGACTGGCATGCGTCAATAGTTGGGGAGCTATACCATTAGAAAAATATCGTCTTCCATATCAAGATTATGAGTTCAGTTTCATAATGTCTCCCGTATCTCATAAACTAAAGTAAAAAACATAGTTAAAAAACACGGTATCAAAGAACAAGAATAGCGAAATTACTGTACTTTTGCAGCCGGAAACTGATTATTAATAATTAGTTTCCGGCTTTTTTGGCCTTTAAATCACTTATCGACATGAATGATGACACACCGGTAACAAACGCATTACATTAAAAACAGATAATTATTAAGTATGAAAAGTAGAATTGTTTTATTTGCATTTTGCGTAGCCCTTTTGTCTAGTTGTGGCAATAAGGGCAACGGAACGGGACAAGTCCCAGAATATGCAGTACAAGAGTTACAAAAGACCACTGCTAATTTAACGACTGCCTATCCGGCGACAATCAAAGGTAAACAAGACGTAGAAATCCGTCCACAGGTATCAGGCTTCATCACGAAACTATGTGTAGACGAAGGAGCAACTGTACGCAAAGGTCAAGTTCTATTCATCGTTGATCCGACACAATATGAAGCAGCAGTACGTACGGCTGAAGCAGCAGTCGCAACAGCAGAAGCGGCAGTGCGTACCCAACAGATAACAGTGGATAACAAACGTGAACTGAACAAAAAACAAATTATCAGTGACTACGATCTGTCAATGGCAGAAAACACATTGGCACAGTCTCAGGCACAATTGGCACAAGCGAAAGCACAGCTTATCACAGCCAGACAAAACCTCTCTTTCACACAAGTGAAGAGTCCTTCCGATGGTGTAATCAATGATATCCCCTATCGTTTAGGAGCACTGGTGAGCCCTTCTATCGCTACTCCGATGACTACAGTTTCTGAGATAGAAGAAGTATATGTATATTTCTCCATGACAGAAAAAGAATTGTTGGCGATGACTAAAACAGGCGGTACCATCAAGGAAGAAATCGAAAAAATACCGTCTATCAGGCTTCAGTTGATTGATGGTACAGAGTACAGCATCGAAGGTAAAGTGGACGCAATCACAGGAGTAATCGACCAATCAACCGGTTCTGTAAGTATGCGTGCCCTCTTCCCGAACAAAGAACACATCCTACGTAGTGGTGGAACAGCAAACGTACTGATTCCTTACACAATGGAGAATGTAATTACTATACCGCAATCAGCAACAGTAGAAATCCAGGATAAGAAATTCGTTTATGTCCTGCAGCCGGATAACACGGTGAAATATACCGAGATCGGTATATTCAACCTGGACAACGGAAAAGAATATCTCGTTACTTCCGGTTTGAACTCCGGAGATAAAATCGTCATCGAAGGCGTGCAGAATCTGAAAGATGGTGAAACTATACAACCAATCACACCTGCTCAAAAAGAAGCAAACTATCAACAGCATTTGAAAGACCAGCACGATGGTAATTTAGCTACTGCTTTCAATTAATAACTTAGATAATCGTATGAAGTTAGATAATTTTATTAACCGTCCGGTACTATCAACAGTTATTTCTATTTTGATAGTCATTCTGGGTGCTATCGGATTGGCAACATTGCCTATCACCCAGTATCCGGACATTGCTCCCCCTACCGTGTCGGTAAAGGCCACTTATACGGGTGCCAGTGCATCAACTGTATTGAACTCCGTCATCGCTCCGTTGGAGGAACAGATCAATGGTGTAGAAAACATGATGTATATGACATCAACTGCATCCAATACGGGTTCCGGTGAGATATCCATATATTTCAAACAAGGAACAGATCCGGACATGGCCGCCGTCAATGTACAAAACCGTGTCTCTATGGCACAAGGTCTGCTGCCTGCCGAAGTAACTAAAGTCGGTGTAACCACTCAAAAACGCCAGACTTCCATGTTGGTAGTATTCTCTCTTTATGACGAGACGGATACCTATAGCGAATCGTTTATTGAAAACTATGCTAAGATCAACCTGATTCCTCAAGTACAACGTGTACCGGGTGTGGGTGACGCCAACGTTTTGGGTCAGGACTACTCTATGCGTATCTGGTTGAGACCGGATGTTATGGCACAGTACAAACTTGTTCCCGGTGATGTATCTGCAGCCTTGGCAGAACAGAATGTCGAAGCTGCTCCAGGACAGTTCGGTGAACGCAGTAATCAGACATTCCAATACACCATCCGCTACAAAGGCCGTCTTCAACAGCCGGAAGAATTTGAGAATATCGTAATCAAATCTCTGCCTGACGGTGAGGTACTCCGCTTGAAAGATATAGCAGAAATTCAATTGGATCGTTTGGGTTATAACTTTACAAACCGTGTAGACGGCCATAAGGCAGTATCCTGTATCGTATACCAGATGGCAGGAACCAATGCTACGCAGACTATCAGTGATATTGAGCAACTGCTGGATGAAGCATCAAAAACCTTGCCTACCGGATTGAAGCTTAACATTTCCATGAATGCCAATGACTTCTTGTTCGCTTCTATTCACGAGGTGTTGAAGACATTGATCGAGGCATTTATCCTGGTGTTTATTGTGGTATATATCTTCTTGCAGGATTTACGTTCTACGCTGATTCCAACCATTGCCATTCCGGTAGCTCTTATCGGTACTTTCTTCATTCTGTCTTTGGTAGGATTCAGTTTGAACTTGCTGACATTATGTGCGCTCGTCCTAGCCATTGCGATTGTGGTCGACGATGCCATTGTGGTCGTCGAGGGTGTGCATGCCAAGCTCGACCAGGGTTATACTTCTGCCCGTCTGGCTTCTATCGACGCTATGAATGAACTGGGTGGTGCTATCGTATCTATTACGTTAGTCATGATGGCCGTGTTCGTCCCGGTAAGTTTCATGGGTGGTACGGCAGGTACATTCTATCGCCAGTTCGGTCTGACTATGGCTATCGCTATCGGTTTGTCTGCATTGAACGCTTTGACATTGAGTCCGGCTTTGTGTGCTATTCTTCTAAAACCGCATAAGAAGGAAGATGGAACGGAAGATTCGACATTGAAGGAACGTATGAAAGTAGCTTATACGGCGGCTCATACAACCATGATCAACAGATACACCGAAGCTATCGGAAAAATGCTACATCCAGGAATCACACTTACCTTCACGATTATTGCTATTCTCGGTATGATTTTCGGTTTCTTCAGTCTCAATCCGGTGGTTACCGCAATCTTTGTACTTCTTAGTATCCTGGCACTGATCGGAATGAGTACAAAGAAGTTCAAGAACAGATTCAACGATACATACGAGTCTATCCTGAAACGTTACAAAAAACGTGTATTGTTCTTTATTCAGAAGAAATGGCTGTCTATGGGATTAGTTACCGCCTCTATCGTACTGCTTATATTCTTCATGAACACCACTCCGACAGGTATGGTACCGAACGAAGATACCGGAACCTTGATGGGAGCAGTAACATTGCCGCCGGGTACATCACAAGACCGTTCTGAGAAAATCTTAGCACGCGTAGACAGTCTGATCGCTTCTGACCCTGCTGTATTATCACGAACCATGATTTCCGGATTTAGCTTCATCGGTGGTCAGGGACCTTCTTACGGTTCTTTCATTATCAAACTAAAGGACTGGGATGAACGTTCTATGATACAGAACTCGGACGTTGTAGTCGGCTCCTTATATATGCGCGCACAGAAGATTATCAAAGAAGCACAGGTATTGTTCTTCGCTCCTCCTATGATCCCGGGATATTCGGCATCTACAGATATCGAGGTGAATATGCAGGATAAGACCGGTGGTGATTTGAACAAGTTCTTTGATGTAGTAAATGATTATACGGCTGCCTTGGAAGCACGTCCGAAATCAACTCGGCAAAAACATCTTTCAACCCGAACTTCCCGCAATATATGATCGACATCGATGCGGCGGCTTGTAAGAAAGCTGGTATCAGCCCAAGCGATATCCTTACAACTATGCAAGGATATTATGGAGGTCTGTATGCATCTAACTTCAACCGTTTTGGTAAGATGTATCGTGTTATGATTCAGTCTGATCCATTGTCACGTAAGAATCTGGAATCTCTGAAGAATATCAAGGTACGCAACAGTGCAGGTGAAATGGCTCCGATTGCCCAGTTCATCTCTGTAGAGAAAGTATACGGACCTGATATTATCAGCCGTTTCAACTTGTATACTTCCATGAAGGTGATGGTAGCTCCGGCTTCCGGTTATACTTCCGGTCAGGCACTGGCTGCTCTTGCAGAGGTTGCTCAAGAAAACCTGCCTACCGGTTATACCTATGAATTAGGAGGTATGGCACGTGAAGAGGCTCAGAGTAGCGGAAGTGCGACCGGGCTGATATTTGTGCTCTGTTTCGTATTCGTTTACTTATTATTGAGTGCGCAGTACGAAAGTTACATACTTCCATTAGCCGTATTGCTATCCGTTCCGTTCGGTCTGTTAGGTAGCTTCCTGTTTGTCAACGGTGTAAGTGCACTCGGTAATATCTCAGCGTTGAAGATGATTCTCGGTACGATGTCCAACAATATCTATATGCAGATTGCATTGATCATGTTGATGGGTCTGTTGGCGAAGAATGCCATCTTGATTATTGAGTTTGCCCTCGACCGTCGTAAGATGGGTATGAGTATTACGTGGGCAGCCGTATTGGGTGCCGGTGCCCGTCTCCGCCCGATCTTGATGACATCCTTGGCTATGGTAGTCGGTTTGCTTCCGTTGATGTTTGCTTTCGGTGTAGGTGCTCACGGTAACCGTACACTGGGTACTGCTTCTATCGGAGGTATGTTAATCGGTATGATCTGCCAGATCTTTATCGTTCCTGTTTTATTCGTTATCTTCCAGTACCTGCAAGAGAAGGTTAAACCGATGGAATGGGAAGACATTGACAATACGGATGCTGTAACAGAGATTGAACAATACGCTAAATAATGAAATTCGATATGAAGAAACAGATTCTATATATGTTGTGTGCAACTGCTCTCCTGAGCAGCTGCCACATCTATAAGTCGTATGACAGACCCGAAGATATCACAACTTCCGGCCTGTATCGCGATCCGGTAGCGGATAACGATACACTGGTTTCGGATACGACCAACTTCGGTAATCTGCCGTGGAGAGAAGTCTTCACCGACCCGCAACTACAGTCTCTCATCGAAGCGGGACTGAACCAAAATACTGACCTCTTGTCTGCTGCGCAGAATGTGAAAGCCGCACAAGCCTCCCTGATGTCTGCACGTCTGGCTTATGCCCCATCTTTGGGATTGTCTCCGCAAGGAACAATCAGCAGCTTTGACAAGAATGCAGCTACAAAAACTTATTCATTACCGGTTACAGCCAGTTGGCAAGTCGATTTGTTCGGTCAGTTACTGAACTCAAAACGGAATGCACAAGTTACTTTGAAACAGGTTAAGGCATACCGTCAGGCTGTACAAACTCAAGTAATCTCAAATGTAGCCAATATGTACTACACGTTGTTAATGCTTGACCGCCAACTGGAAATAACTAAAGAGACGGCCGAAATTCTGAAGCGCAATGCCGAAACAATGGAAGCGATGAAAGATGCAGCAATGTACAACATCAATTCAGCCGGTGTTGAACAAAGTAAAGCAGCTTATGCACAGGTACTTGCTACCATTCCTGATATCGAACAAAGTATCCGTGAAACGGAGAACGCCCTGTCTACTTTTTTAGGAGAAGCTCCTCATGCCATCAAGCGTGGCGTATTGGAAGCACAAGTACTTCCGACCGAGCTTTCTGCAGGCATACCTATTCAATTGTTATCCAACCGTCCGGATGTAAAAGCAGCCGAAATGTCACTGGCAAGTTGCTACTATAACACCAACTCCGCACGTGCCGCTTTTTATCCGCAAATCACACTCAGCGGTTCGGCAGGATGGACAAACAATTCAGGAGCAGGGATCGTTAATCCCGGTAAATTATTGGCTTCCGTTGTTGGTTCACTGACACAGCCTTTGTTCTATCGGGGACAGAACATCGCTCGCTTGAAAGCTGCCAAAGCGCAGGAGGAACAGGCTAAATTATCTTTCCAACAGGCCTTATTGAATGCCGGTAGTGAGGTTAGCAATGCGTTAAGTCTATACCAAAAGACCAGCGAAAAGGTAGAATCCAGAAAAATGCAGGTAGAATCTGCCCAGAAAGCTTCGGAAGATACAAAAGAATTGTTTAACTTAGGAACCTCAACCTATCTGGAAGTACTGTCTGCACAACAATCCTATTTGAGTGCACAGCTCTCTCAGGTGTCCGACTGCTTTGATCAGATGCAAGCTGTAGTAAGCCTCTATCAGGCACTGGGTGGTGGAAGATAAGAATAACTTTAAATATATAATACTATTATGATTAGTCCGTTAGCTTACGTAGACCCCGAAGCAAAATTAGGCAAGAATGTAACAGTTCTGCCTTTTGCCTACATTGAAAAGAATGTAGAGATCGGAGATGATTGCATCATCATGTCTTACGCTAGTATCCTGAAAGGTACTAAAATGGGAAAAGGGAACAAGGTACATCAGAATGCCGTTCTCGGAGCGGAACCGCAAGATTTCCACTTTACGGGAGAAGAGAGCAGCCTGATTATCGGTGACAACAATGATATTCGCGAGAACGTAGTCATCAGCCGTGCTACATTTGCTTCGGCAATGCTACTAAAATAGGAAATGGCAATTATCTGATGGATAAAGTACATCTTTGCCATGACGTACAGATCAACAACAACTGTGTAGTTGGTATTGGTAGCACCATTGCCGGAGAGTGTACATTGGACGATTGCGTTATCCTAAGTGGTAATGTCACGTTACATCAATATTGTCATATCGGTAGCTGGACGCTCGTACAGAGTGGTTGCCGCATATCCAAGGATGTACCTCCATATGTTATCATGTCGGGAAATCCAGTGGTATATCACGGAGTAAATGCCGTGGTTCTGTCACAACACCACAATACATCGGAAAGAGTCCTCCGGCACATTGCCAATGCATATCGCTTGATTTACCAAGGTAACTTCAGTGTGCAGGATGCAGTGCAGAAAATTATCGATCAAGTGCCAATGAGTGAGGAGATCGAGAATATCGTAAACTTCGTGAAGAACTCGGAAAGAGGTATCGTGAAATAAACAAAGTGATTCATATAAAGAAGGTTGATACTTTTTCAAGTATCAACCTTCTTTTTTTATCTTCAAATTCAGAGATTCAATTCACTATTCAAACTCCAACGTTCCGAAGAAATCAGGGCGGTGGAAATCCGGCTGTTCAATCTGTATCGGATTCCATGAAAGGAAATGAGGGGTCTGCAATTCATCGCCACATTTATAGAAATTAGCTTTTATCTCCTTTCCGTCGAGCGAATCAATCTGGTGCTTAAAGAACACAGAATACGGAATAATAAGGGCCACTTCCCAGTCCGTTTCACCGATGCGTTCAGCAAAAGGCTGATTACCCAAACTAGACCAGCGTTGTACAAGAGCAGTCACCTCTTTCGGTGCATGTTCGCGGTTGTTACGCACAGGTCCGGCACCCACCAGAATAGTTCCGATGCAATTGCATTCTATATTATAATAGATCCCGTCGCCTGCAGGTATAGAAAAGAATTCCACGCAGGAGTCAGTCCATACAGAACCGTTATCTTCTCCATACTTGGCACGTACACTCTCCTCTTTCACTTTAAAATGTAGTAAAATCAAGTTCTGTGTGTGAGCAATTCGAAAATTCACTTTAGGTTTGTAAGGATATTCAGCCCAATTGACACACTGAATCGGCTGAAAATCTATTTTTTCTTCATCGAATAGTTTAGGAAGCGAACAAGCCTCCACATTAGCCGCACTAATTTTCTTTACTTTCATATATCTTTCGTTTGAATGATACAAATATAGTTACTTTCTTTGGTTTACACCTTATTTCTATGTTATTTTTTAAATTGCAAATTATTATATCAAAAAATAATATTTAGTTAAATATTGCTCAACTATTATATAATGAGATATTTTTTCATATATTTGCCATCACTTAACCGATTAAATAGATACTGTTTATGAAAACATCCCTTAAAGACATAGCAGAAACCTTAAAATTATCCAAGACAACAATCTCTTGGGTACTTTCTGGTAAGGGGATGAAAAAGGTATTAGTCTTGCTACACAAGAAAAAGTCTTTCAATGAGCCAAACAGTTGAATTACCAGCCTAATTTATTAGCCAGAAGCCTAAATACGGGTATATCAGGTACAATCGGATTAATCATACCGGATATTACAGACTCTTTTTACTCCAAAGTTGCCCGTTCTATAGAAAAGGAAGCGGAAACACAAGGCTATTCATTAATGATTTGTAGCTCTGAATCTGAAATAGAAAGAGAAAACAGAATGATCCGGTTATTCAAAGCGAAACAGGTGGATGGAATTATAGTAGCCCCCACAAAAGTTTCTAAAATTGAAATACAGAATCTAGTCAAAGAAGGCTATCCATTAGTCTTATTTGACCGCTACTTTCCTGAGATGCAGACAAACTACATCATTATTGACAATGAAGGCAGTAGCTACGAGTTAGTAAAGAAAATGATCGATAACGGTTCATCTAAAATAGCTATTATTACCACGAATCCTCATCTCCGCACAATGAATATGAGACGAAGGGTATGCAAGAGCTTTAATTGAAGCCAACCTACCCGTTGATCCTGATCTATATGGAGAGGTGACCTTTGTTGATTATGAGAAGAATGTTTTCAAGACTCTTGATCAAATATTCAGCAAAGTACCTGATGTAGATGGGTTCTTCTTCACAACCCATATTTTGGCTCTGGAAGCATTCCGTTACTTTTTATGAAAAAAGGAATCAATATAAATAAAGGATATGAATTGGCTTGTATTCATGGAGTATCAGCATTCCGTGTCTTAGCACCTAATATGAACATCGCAAGAATGCCAATAGAAGAGATCGGTAAGAATGCCGTAAGGATTCTACTTGGCGATATCAAATATCGCTTGGAAAATTCGACCGAAAAAAAAGAAGTAGAAACACTTGTCCTGCCATGTTCATTACCCTAGTCATGATTTTACATTTTTTCTTCAATCACTTAACCGGTTTAGTGAAAATAAATAATGATATCAAATTAACAAATGTAACAATAAAGAAAATAGCCCTCTAATTATTAACATAAAGATACAGAATTATGAAGTTCCAAATTAAAAATGAAAAATACATGCTGGCTCTATTAGGACTTCTAGTATGGGCATGCAGCAGTAACAACATTGATATTGAAAATATGCGATGTGAATATCAAATTTCTCCAATTGGCATTGATTCACCAGCACCGCGTTTTACTTGGAATTACACAACCAATAATGAAGATGCAACAGAGTTTTCTCAAGACAGCTATCAGCTATATATCGCCACCCGGGAACAAGATTTGAGAAACTCATCCGATAATAGCTGGCATTCTGACACTATTTACTCTGACACTCCTCATGCGACCTATCAAGGATCAGAAAAATTGAAATCCAGAACTCGTTATTACTGGCAAGTAATAGCATGGGATAAAACAAAGGAACATAAGATTATCTCTCCTATATCCAGTTTTGAAACAGCTCAACTCAACCAAAGTGACTGGACAGGAGTATGGATTACTGATAATCATGATAAAGATTATACGCCAGCGCCCATGTTGCGCAAGTCGTTTATCGCTCAAGATGATATACAACAAGCAAGATTATATGTAAGTGCCGCTGCATATTATAAAATGACATTAAATGGTAAATCAATAACATCATCACATCTCAATCCGGGTTTTACTCATTATGATAAAAGAAATCTGTATAACACATACGACGTCACTTCACAACTGCTCAAAGGAGAGAACGTACTATCTGCAATACTTGGGAACGGATTCTACAACGAATCGGCCCCTGTAGCAACATGGAGCTATGAGCAAGCCCGCTGGCGTAACCGCCCAAGAATGATCTGCGAAATGGAGATATTATATAAAAATGGAGAAAAGCAAACCATCCATTCAGATTCTACTTGGAAAACGAGTACCGGTCCTTATATACAAAACAATATTTATAGTGGTGATACCTATGATGCATGTCTTGCAATTGCTGGATGGGACAAACCGGGTTTTGATGACTCTAAATGGACAAATGCAATTCAGGTGGCTGCCCCTTCTCCCCTACTAATATCACAAAGCATGCCTGCTATTGAAACGGAACAATTTATCACTCCAATCAATATGCGTTCTTTTGGTGATACAGTCTATGTATACGATTTTGGAGTTAATATGTCAGGGGTCTGTACTCTTTCTATCAATGGCAAGAAAGGCACTAAAGTCAGTATGCAACACGGCGAATTGCTAAAAGATAACGGACGCTTGGAAATGCGCAACTTAGATATTTACTACAAACCATTACCTGGCCTCGCTTTTCAAACAGACACTTATATATTGGACGGAAAACAAGGTACATTCACTCCAGATTTTACATATCATGGATTTCAATATGTAGAAGTTCGTTCAGATCGTCCTGTAAAACTTACTAAAGAGAGCTTAACCGCTCAATTCATACATACGGCTGTTCCTCCTGTTGGTAAATTCAGTTGTTCAAATGAACTATTAAATAAAATATGGAAAGCTGCTAATCAATCATATTTATCAAATCTGATGAGTATCCCGACTGACTGTCCCCAACGAGAGAAAAATGGATGGACTGCCGATGCACACATAACAATGGATTTAGGATTATTAAACTTCGATGGTATTACTTTCTATGAAAAATGGCTGGATGATATGATTGATAATCAAAATGAAGAAGGACGTATATCGGGAATCATTCCTAGTTCCGGATGGGGCTATGATGACTGGATAGGTCCTGTATGGGATGCTGCCATGTTTATCGTGCCAATGGCAATTTACCACTACTATGGAGATACAAGAAGCATCGAAAAACTATGGCCTGTATGCACCAAATACCTTGCCTACCTCGCAGGACGCGAGGACGCGGAAGGAACCGTAACTTACGGAATTGGTGACTGGGTATTCCATAAAACACAAACCCCTACAGAATTCACCACTACCTGCTATTATTATTTAGACAATCTGTATATGGCTAAATTTGCAGAACTCATTGGAAAAGATGGTAGTAGTTATGCTAAGAAAGCAGAAGAATTGAAATTGCTTATCAATCACAAATACTTCGACACATCCAAAGCTATTTATGCCAATGGTTCGCAAGCAGCACAAGGAGTTGCCTTATACCTTGGAATCGTTCTAAAGAATACGAACAGCAGGTTGCAGATAATCTTTCTACGATGATAAAAGCCAATAAAAACCTGCTCGATTTTGGAGTTTTAGGCAGTAAAACAGTCCTGCGGATGCTTTCCAAATATGGATATGCTGACTTGGCATATCAGATGGCCGCACAAGAAGAAGCTCCATCTTGGGGCAATTGGATAAAACAAGGTTTCACTACACTAGCAGAAACATGGATACTTTCACCTGAATTTAGAGATGCCTCCGTAAATCACATGTTTCTTGGAGACATTAATGCATGGATGTACAATATATTGGCAGGCATTAATTATGATGAACAGAAACCCGGATTCAAACATATTCTTATCCAACCTCATTTCGTAAAAGGTCTTGACTGGGTAAAAGCAGAATATAAATCTGTAAACGGAATCATTCGTTCTGAATGGGAACGTAAAGGAGAACAAGTGATTCTCAAAGTCACGATCCCAGTCAATACGAATGCAACAGTAGAATATAATGGTAAAAAGATAGATTTAAGGTCAGGAAAACATCAACTCACATTTTAATTGAAACAAAAGAAAGGAGGTTTAATAGAGGTATATAAAGAAGCAAAAATGAGACCGTTATGTAATACTATAAAAATATAACACTAGTTACTTTGTCACACCATCAATCAAATCTATTAACAATGAATAAAATCAGTACACTGCTATTTTTGATATTTCTCACTTGTACAAGTGGTGTTTTTGCCGATTCCGGTAGTTCCATCTCCTTAAATGGAACATGGGAACTCTCTTATTGGATGCAACCTGAAGAACCTATAACTTCGCCCAAGGACATGCAACTAGCTGAAGTGAAACATCTATCAGCCCAAGTCCCCGGTAATGTAGAACTAGACCTAATGGCTGCCAACTTAATTAAAGATCCGATGATTGGCAGTAATGTAAATGAATTACGCAAATGGGAAGGCTATCAATGGTGTTATTCCAAATCATTCGTAGCGCCACAACTAAAACCAGGACAACAATATCAACTCTTCTTTGCCGGAATAGACTGTCTGGCCGATATATGGCTGAATGGAAAGCACATTGGCAAAGCAGAAAATATGATGATTGAACATGCTTTTGATGTAACTAAAGAAATAAAAGCAGGAGAAAGCAATCAACTCCAAGTGATACTCCGTTCATCTGTTATTGAAGGACAAAAACATCTGTTAGGGACATTCAGTATTGGAAACTTCCCGTCTGAAGAATCCGTATTCATCAGAAAAGCTCCGCACACCTATGGATGGGACATTCTGCCACGATTAGTCAGTGCAGGTTTGTGGAGAGATGTAGAATTACGCGTATTGAATCCGGCACGTCTCACAGATGTTCACTATATGGTCGCCAATGTAGACACTGCTACCAGAAATGTACGTTTGTATACTGATGTACAAGTAAAACTACCTTTCGAAAAGTTCGACAAAGTGAAAGCCGTATATACATTAAGTCGCCATGGGAAAGAAATATATAAAGGAAGCTCTGTTGTCGTTTCCCCAGCATTCCGATATATAATGGAAATCAAGAATGCTGATTTATGGTGGCCAAGAGGATATGGAGAACCGGCTTTATATGATGCAAAAGTAGAGTTAGTAGATTCTGACGGCACTATTTTATCAACAGATAATAAACGGGTAGGCCTCCGCACGATTCAACTAGACATTACAGACATCAACCTCCCACCGGATCATCCGGGTAAATTCTGTTTCATAGTCAATGGAGAACCTATTTTTATTCACGGAACCAATTGGGTACCCATGGATGCACTCCATAGCCGGGATCATTCTTTCGTAGACGAATCTATCCGCATGGCTGTAGAATTAAACTGCAATATGATACGTTGTTGGGGTGGCAACGTGTATGAAGATCATCATTTCTTTAATTTATGCGATGAAAAGGGCATTATGGTATGGCAGGATTTTACGATGGGATGTACTTTCTATCCTCAACGCAGCTCATTTACACAAGCATTGGAAGAAGAGGCCATTTCCGTTGTATGCAAAGTTACGCAATCATCCATCACTCGTTTTATGGTCAGGAAATAATGAAGACGATTGTGCACTGCGCTGGTCTTTGCAACCATTTAATATTAATCCAAATCAGGATGTAGTTAGCCGCAAGGTCCTTCCGGCAGTTATTTATGAGTTTGACCCTACCCGCCCTTATCTTCCCAGCTCTCCTTACTACAGCCAAGCGGTATATGAAAGAGGAAGTGCTGACCAATATTTACCAGAAAACCATTTATGGGGTCCCAGAGGATATTACAAAGACAAATTCTATACGGATGCTACTTGCTGCTTTGTCAGTGAAATCGGCTATCACGGCTGCCCTAATTTAGAAAGTCTCCAGAAAATGATGACGAAAGATGCCGTATATCCCTGGACAAAAATCATGAATGGAATGATGAATGGGTTACCAAATCTGTTCGTAGATTCCCAGAATGGGGAAAGACATTCGATCGCAATAATCTTATGATTAATCAGGTACGTTTACTTTTTTGGTGAAGTTCCTCCAAACTGGATGATTTTATATTCGCTTCTCAATCCGTACAGGCAGAAGCTATGAAATATTTCATAGAAATGTGGCGTGGAAAGAAGTTTGACGACAAGACTGGTATTGTCTGGTGGAACCTGCGGGATGGATGGCCAGTGATCTCTGATGCAATTGTTGACTATTACAATTCAAAGAAGATGGCATATTATTTCATCAAGAATGTTCAGCAAGACGTTTGTGTACTAATCAATGATGCAGAAGACGGAAATTACCCACTGATAGGAACCAATGACACACGCAACGTACAAAGTGGAAATGTAACAGTAACCGACGCCTCCTCGGGTCGCAAAATCTACGAAGGCACCTTCCGTATCCCAGCTAATGAAAAGGTCAAAATTGCCTCACTACCGGAAGAAAGCGGTCAGGGAATCTATCTGATCCAATACCAGATCGGTAATCAGAAATTCATGAATCATTACCTATACGGCAAGGCACCTTTCAACTTGAAAGAATACAAGCGGCTGTTACAAAAACCGGATTATACGCTAAAAAATAATAGTTATGAAAGAGAACTTGTTAGGAATTGACGTAGGAGGCACCAAATGCGCCATCATCTACGGTATCAAAGAAAACGACGAGCTACATATCATCGACAAAAAGAAGTTTGACACGACAACAGTCGACGAAACAATAGCAAAAATCCTCTGTGAGACCGAAAAGATGATGCAACTCCATCAACTAACCCCCACTAACACAAAAGCGATTGGAATCTGTTGCGGAGGTCCTCTCAACAGTGAAACAGGCATCGTGATGTCTCCCCTAACCTACCGGGATGGGACAACATCCCCATTGTGGCAATGGTGGAAAAAAAGACGGGCATTAAAACCAGTCTACACAATGATGCCAATGCCTGTGCTTTAGCCGAATGGAAGTTCGGAGCAGGAAAAGGAACTAAGAATATGGTCTTTCTCACATTCGGTACGGGACTGGGAGCAGGATTAATATTAAATGGCAAACTGTATACGGGCACCAATGACAATGCCGGAGAACTGGGACATATCCGCCTGTCGGATTTCGGTCCGATAGGTTACGGTAAAAAGGGCTCTTTTGAGGGATTTGCCAGCGGTGGAGGTATTGCTCAACTCTCCAAAATGTATGTGATGGAGAAATTGCAGACCGGACAGAAAGTTGAATGGTGTACCTTACAGGAACTAGATCAGCTTACTGCCCGAAAAGTGGCTGAAGAAGCTGCCAAAGGTGATAAATTAGCCCAAAGCATATATGAGACGTCTGCTATTTATCTGGGAAAAGGATTATCCATGGTGATCGATATCTTGAATCCGGAAGTCATTGTGATAGGTGGCATCTATACCCGGAATAAAAATATGATGGAACCCATCATGCAAAAGATAATCGATCAGGAAGCATTATCCTGTGCAAACAGAGTATGTAAAGTGAAACCAGCCGCCTTGGGAGAGCAGATAGGAGATTATGCAGCTCTTTCTGTAGCCGCTAACTTAACCGATTAACTATTATGAAAGAGCTTATTGAAACAACACTGGAAGAGGCTCGGCAAACGTTGGAGAGCTTTCTTGAGGAAACAACAACAGTCGGGATTATTTCACAGGCAGCCTCTACCTGCGCCGAAGCATTAAAAGCCGGAAATAAGATTATCAGCTGTGGTAATGGAGGTTCTTTATGTGACGCCACCCACTTTGCAGAAGAACTAACCGGACGTTACCGCAACAACCGCATCCCGCTACCGGCAATTGCAATCAATGACCCGGCTTACATGACCTGTGTGGGAAATGATTTTTCGTTCAACGAGATCTTCTCCCGCTATGTAGAAGCTATGGGATGTAAGGGAGATGTATTATTGGCCATCAGCACAAGCGGACATTCCGAGAACATACTGAAAGCTGCCGTACAAGCACACAACAATGGAATGAAAGTGATAGCGCTGACTTCAAAAGGAGAGAATGAACTGTCACGACTGGCAGACATTGCAGTCTGCGCGCCACGAGCAGCACATTCCGACAGAATACAAGAAATTCACATCAAAGTTATCCACATTCTGATTCAGGCAATTGAGGCAGAATTAGGCTTTGAATAATAACCTACTAAATTTAATCAATATGGCAATGAAAATGACACATATCAGTAAAACTCTATTGAGTATTGTTTGCACACTTTGGGGAATGTCCGCCTGCTCGGATGATTATAACAAATATGACGATTGCCCGGCTTGCAACTATTATCCTGTTGCAGTAGGGAATTCAACAGGAACTCCGGTTCATGCTATCGGTGTCGAGATGGATCCACACTTCTTCTCACAAAACATCACCCGCAATGATGGTTCAAAGGCTGAAGATTGGGAAAATATAGTTGTACAACGGGTAAAGAAAATGAAAGTACAACAATTCCGAATCATGATGCAGCCACAATGGTGGGAACCCTCCAATGACAACAACGATCCTAATGTCGCGGATATGAGCAAATTCACTTTTGATTCGGAAGAAATGCAATCTGTATACAAAGTATTGGATCTGGCCCAGGAGAATAATATCGGAGTGACATTAGTCGTATGGGGAGCCATTACCAATATCGACTTACTATCAGGCATTAACAATGGTCAAAAGCATTTCTTGTGTGATGCACGAAGTTATAACGTTAATCCGGGTTGGATTGCCGGTATAGATAACTATGAAGAATTTGCTGAAAACTTCTCCACAATGGTGAAATACCTGATTGAAGAAAAGCATTATACCTGTATCAATCAAATTACTCCATTCAATGAACCTGACAGTCATATAGCAGGTTACGGCCGCATCATGTGGCAAGGTGATTTTGAAACCATGGGTTGGCAGGACACCTACGCCCCCATGGTGAAAGCACTGGATGCCAAGTTTAAAGCAGATGGAATACGAAGTAAGGTACACTTCAACCTTTCTGACAATACAGACGGTACACCCGGATATATCGCTGCCTGTGTTTCCGCTTTCACAAACGATGAAGCCGACCTGTATAACTCTCATGTATACAAGTTTGACTACAACACCCCTAATTCGACTCTCGTAAATTGGGAACGTCAAAATATAGCTTCTGCAGGAGGTAAAAGACATTTTGTTGGAGAATACGGTTTCCCTGGATACGGAAGTGCCCGTCAATATGGTATAGACACGTATACGCGAGGGGTACAGCTAATCCGCGTTGCTCTGAACTATCTGAATGCCGGTGCTTGCGGAGTAAGCTACTGGAGTCTGATCGATCAATATTATAACCGTAATGCCTCCTATTCGGAAATGCAGCAACTCGGTTTATGGAAATATCTAAAATCCGCTTATACCGAAGACCCAGATGTATATTCCAAAATCAAGGAAGACTACGAGGTACGTCCTCAATACTATGCATATAGTCTGTTGACACGTTTTGTCCGCCAGGGCGACGAAGTATATCCATTGGATCTCGGCGACGAGTTGATAGCCGGAAGTGCTTTTCTCAACACAGAGGGAAAATGGACGTATGTACTTTCCAACGCTACAGACAAAGACAAGATGATACAGTTGGAAAATGATAAAGAAGGTGCCAATGGAGAATACAATGTCTACAAATATATGGAAGGACGCCTACCGGAAGGTGATAATCTTATAGAATCAACAGAAACGGTCAACACGCAAGAGAATAACCTAAAACTTAAATTATCTCGTTCATCAATCAGGGTATTAGTACAAAAATAGAAGTATATACACCCCATTTAGTGGGGATATATATACACCGTATTGGGCATATATATTCACCATGTTAGCCATATATATCCACCGTGCTGGATATATATGCCCACCAACCAAGTAATTTATCATCAAAAGTACACGAATGAAAAAAGAAATATCCATAGTAAAAATGCTCTCCGTCATGTTCGGATTCTTCGTTATGGGATTTGTTGACATTGTCGGAATAACCACGAGCTATGTGAAGAATGATTTCAGCCATCTCACCGATACGATGGTTAATCTCATCTCTCTATCCTGTTTCTTGTGGTTCCTAGTGCTTTCTATTCCCACCGGAATGTTAATGAATCGCATCGGACGCAAGAAAACCGTATTACTTAGCTTCGCATTCCATGTATTAGCTATGTGCCTTCCACTCGTTGCATATGACTTTACCGCCATATTAATCGCATTTGCCTTGATAGGTATCGGTAACACTCTATTGCAAGTTTCACTCAACCCATTAGTAACGGATGTCGTTGCAAACGATAAGTTGACAGGTACATTAACCCTAGGACAATTTGTCAAAGCAGTCAGTTCATTCCTGGGTCCTATCCTGGCAGCTTGGGTGACTGGTAGTTTTTTCGGATGGAAAATGATATTCCCCGTTTATGCCGGACTGTCACTGCTCGCTTTGATATGGCTATGGCTTACCCCTATACAAGAAAAACAACAGGAACGGAAGAACATTTCTTTCAAAGTCACTCTTGAATTATTCAAAGACAAATACATTCTTGCTTTCTTTATCGGTATTCTCGTGCTGGTAGGTGTAGACGTAGGTATCAATATGACTTTCCCTAAATTCCTGATGGAACGTTGTGATCTACCACTGACAGATGCAGGAATGGGAAATAGTGTGTATTTCTTCGCCCGCACTGTAGGAGCCTTTTTGGGTGGTATCCTACTGATGAAATATTCAGAAAGTAAATTCTATATTTATAGCGTCTGGATAGCTCTCGCAGGATTGATACTGATGACCATTAGCACTAATCTCTGGTTTATCCTCGGATGTGTAGCAGTTTTCGGGATAGGATATGCCAATCTGTTTTCCATCATCTTCTCTCTGTCTTTGAAACGTGTTCCCGAGAAAGCGAACGAAGTATCTGCACTTCTTATCGTCGGTGTATCTGGCGGTGCCGTCCTCCCGCCTATTTTAGGAGTAATTACCGATTCATTCCACAGTCAGTTATCTGCAATTATAGTACTTGCCATTGTATGGTGCTATCTGATCGGAATAATGAGAAAAATAAAAACCACATAAACCTATATTCTAATGAAACATTTCAAGAAAATCGAATCGAAATTCCTGTTCTCATTACTGATTATGAGTGTGTGGAGCATCATAGCCGTGGGTCAGACGACGGCTAAAATCTCCAAATACATTCCTGAAATCGAAAAATGGATTCAGAAACAATTCGCTAAAGGAAAAACACCTCCGTTCTCGTTTATATGTGACGGGAAACCTTCCGCAGAATTTATCCGCCAATGGGACTATTCCCAGCAAAAGATAGAATCCGAAGAAGCGGATGTGATAAAGTATCTCTTTACCTACTACAATCCTACCAACGGACTGAAAGTAGAATGTACCGTAAAAGGCTATCCCAGTTATCAGGCTGCCGAATGGGTATTGAACTTCACCAACAAAGGTACGAGCAACTCTCCCACTCTGGAACAAGTGAAAGTAGTGGACCTTGCCATGCAATACGCTTCTAAAGGAGAATTCAAGTTACACTATGCAGACGGAAACCATATCTCCAAATATGATTTCCATCCACGTTCGGTTACTCTGGCAACGGGTGAAACCAAACAGATGTCTCCACAAGGAGGACGCTCTTCAGAAGGGGACTATCTTCCTTTCTTCAACATTGAATCACCTGCCGGACAGGGAGTCATATTAGGAGTAGGCTGGTCGGGCACCTGGTATGCAGATGTATGCGCACAAGATAATCGTACAATATCCATGGCTTCGGGAATGAAAACCATGAAATTATACTTACGTCCACAGGAAACAATTCGTACCCCAAGTATCAGTCTGATGTTTTGGGAAAATATCGACCGGATGGCAGGACACAATAAATTCCGCCGTTTTGTCCTGGCACACAAGTCACGGAAAATCAACGGAAAATTTGCCGAATATCCTCTTTCCAGCGGATTCAACTATCGGGACCCCGCACCTTGTACGGAATACTCATGCCTGACAGCCGATTATGCCATTGCCATGGTGAAACGTTACATACAGTTCGGATTGAAGCCCGAAGTATTCTGGCTGGATGCCGGATGGAACACCGATGCTGCAGACTTCGAACATGGCAAGACCTGGGCCAACACAGCCGGTAACTGGACTGTAGATACATTGCGCTTCCCCAAAGGACTTCGTCCTGTAGCCGACGAAATACACAAAGTAGGAGCTAAATTCATGGTCTGGTTCGAACCCGAGCGTGTCATCCGTGGTACCCAATGGGCAGTAGAACACCCCGACTGGATGCTCGACATTCCCGAACACAACAATGACACCTACCTACTGTTCGATCTGGGAAATCCGGAAGCCTGCCACTGGATGAGTAAATATATAGGCGATATGCTCGAAGAAAACAGCATAGACTATTACCGTCAGGATTTCAATATGCAGCCGGATATCTACTGGGCAGCCAACGATGAGCCCGGACGTACAGGAATGAAAGAGATACGACACATCGAAGGACTATACTACTTCTGGGATTATCTGCTGAGCCGATTCCCGAACCTGCTCATAGACAACTGTGCCAGTGGGGGACGACGTATTGACTGGGAAACAATCGGCCGAAGCGCACCACTATGGAGGAGTGATTATTATCATTACGACGATCCGGACGGCTACCAATGTCACACGTATGGCCTGAATTTCTTCCTACCTTTACATGGAACAGGTAGTTTACAGACCGATCCGTATTCTTTCCGCTCAAGCGTCAGCACAGCTTTGATTTATAACTGGAAAATAACCGATAAAAATGCCTCCGTTTACGAAATGCAACGTTGTCTGAAAGAATTCCACGAAATCAGACCTTACTATTACGAAGATTATTACCCACTGACGGGTACAGAAGACATGACGCGGGATAATATCTGGCTAGCCTATCAAATGCATCGTCCGTCGGACGACAGTGGTATTATCGTTGCTTTCCGCAGAACCGCCTCCAAAGACAAAAAAAAATCACCGTCAGACTTTCAGGAGTGGATCCGGGAAAATACTATACAGTGACAGACATGGATAGCCGACAGAGCAAAATCTATCAGGGAAAAGAACTGACCAGTCAGTTGCCACTGATCCTCGAAAAGCCACATAGTTCCTTATTACTAAAATATAAAGTTACCAACGAAAAACCGAATAAAGAATGAAAAAAAGAATACTATATTATCTATTCATTCTGCTTCTCTTCCCTCATAATGGAACAGGACAGACGGTAGCCCGCATGAGCGACCGCCCGGTAAACACCAGCCAATGGATAACCACCCACTTTGCCCGCGGTGTGGTCCCTCCTTTCTCTTTCGAATATGGAGGTAAACCTTCACAGGAATTTATCAAAAGCTGGTCTTATACGGCTACGCGTCAGAAAAGTGACGATCCCAAGGTTCTGAAATACCTTTATACTTATCGTGAACCATCCGGAGGATTAAAAGTCGAATGTGAAGTGAAAGGCTTTACCGACTTCAATACGGTGGAATGGGTACTCCGTTTCACCAACCAGGGAAAGAAAAATACGCCGGAGATTGCCAACGTAAAAGTGTCTGATATCACATTCCGCTACCAGCATCCGGGAGCATTCAACCTTCATCATTCCGAAGGCAGCCATGCATCCAAATCAGATTTCAGCCAGCAACTTACAATCTTGTCTCCGGGTGATAATCTTTATATGAGACCGGAAGGTGGACGCTCTTCACAAATGCGTATGCCATTCTTCAATATTGAATCTCCGGCTAATCAAGGAGTTATCGTAGCCATCGGATGGACAGGAACCTGGTTTGCCGATGTACGCTGTGCAGACCAGCAAAGCGTAGCGCTTACCTCCGGAATTGAACGTTTGAAAACCTATCTGTATCCGGAAGAGCATCCGCACTTCCAGTGTATGCCTGTCATTCTGGAACGGTTCCGACCGGATGAAAGGACACAACCAGTTCCGCCGTTTCGTGCAAGCCCACCACACTTGGAAAGTAGGTGGTAAACCGACCGTATATCCAATATCGACCAGTTTCAACTACGGTGATCCTACTCCCTGTAATGAATATACCTGCCTGACTACAGATTATGCCATTGCTATGGTGAAACGGTATGAACAATTCAAATTAGTACCCGAAGTATTCTGGCTGGATGCCGGATGGTACAATCACTCTGCAGATGTAGCCAATCATAAGAATTGGGCGAACACCGTAGGAAACTGGACCGTCGACTCTATTCGTTTCCCCGAAGGATTACGCCCCATCGCCGACGAAGTGCATAGAGTTGGTTCCAAGTTCATGGTATGGTTTGAACCGGAGCGTGTTATGAAAGGCTCAGCTTGGGCACTGCAACACCCTCAATGGATGTTGGATGCCAGAGGAAAAGCCAAACAGGAAGACTGGACAAAAGATGGTGAGCACGACTCTTATCTATTCAATCTCGGAAATCCGGAGGCATGTCGATGGATGAGTAAATATATCGGAGACTTCCTCGAAGAAAATGGCATAGACTACTACCGCCAGGATTTCAATATAGAGCCGGAAGGTTTCTGGGCTGCCAATGATGAACCTGGCAGACAAGGTATCTGCGAAATCCGATACATTGAAGGACTTTATTCTTTCTGGGAATATCTGCTGAACCGCTTTCCGGGCTTGCTGGTTGATAATTGTGCCAGTGGCGGACGCCGTATTGACCTCGAAAGTATCTCACGCAGTGCACCGATGTGGAGAACAGATTACAGTTATGGAGAACCAATCGGCTATCAATGCCATACTTACGGATTGAACTTATACCTTCCCCTGCATGGTACAGGAACTGTGAGTGCCGATAAATTCACTTTCCGTTCCAGCCTCGGAACCTCTATTATCTACAACTGGAAAATAACCGAAGCTGGACAATCCATCTATGATATGCGCGACCGCCAGGCAGAGTTCAAAGAACTCCGCCCCTATTTCTATGAAGATTACTATCCGTTGAGTGGAATAAACAACATTACTTCGGAAAATATCTGGCTAGCATACCAACTTTATCGTCCGTCGGATGACAGCGGATACATCGTAGCTTTCCGCCGCAAAGACAATCCGGACAAGAGCTATACTGTCAATTTATCAGGGCTACACCCTGACCACACTTATATACTCACCAATAAAGATACAGGAGAAGCTATAAAGAAAACCGGTAAAGAACTGGCTAACGGCTTCACGCTGACACTGGATAACCCGCAAAGTAGTCTGATAATCAAATACCAAAGTTCAACAACTGCCATACAGAAACTTTCTGTAGGAAAGAAAACCGGTGTAAAGCTCCGTGCTATAGGTGCAGAACTAGATCCCCACTTTCTCTCACAAAATGTGACCCGCAATGATGGAGCTAAAGCTGAAGACTGGGATCGCATCGTTGTGAAACGTGTCAAAGAAATGGGACTGCAAAGCTTACGGGTGATGGTGATGCCACAATGGTATGAGCCAAAGAATGACAATCCGGATGCATCCAAAATCGACTGGCATAATTTCACTTTCAACTCTGTAGAAATGCAATCACTCTACAAAGTATTGGATATGGCACAAGAACAGAAAATGGAAGTCACCCTTGTACTTTGGGGAGCCCCTCCGGGACATTTCCTGGCCGAAGGGAATTATGGTAACTGGGTAGTAGCCCCGACTAACTATGAAGAATGGAGCGAAAACTTTTCCGCACTTGTACAACACCTGCTCAACAACAAAAAATACACGTGCGTCAAAGAGATTACTCCGATCAACGAACCAGATTGGTCATATATCATCAAAGGTAAAGCTGCTCCCACCGCCGACTATATTGAAATGTGTAAAGTACTCGACAGACGTTTCAAAGAGGATGGAATACGAAATAAAGTACATTTCAGTCTTTCTGACAATTCAGACGGAGGTACAGGAACGCATAAATATCTGGCAGCCTGCACGAAAGGACTGGCGAACGTTGCTGACGTATTCAACTCCCACACCTATATCTTCGGCTACGAAACTCCGAACTCCACAATTCTGGATTGGGAAAAACAAAACTCTCAATTGGCCGCTTCAGTTGGAAAAGCCCATTTCATCGGTGAATTCGGAGGTAATCAATGCGTAGGTGCCACCAGGCAAAAAGATATCGACTTGTATGAACGAGGAGTACTCATGACACGCATAGCCATCAATCTACTCAATGCAGGAGCAAGCGGTGTTAGCTATTGGAGCCTGATAGACCAATACTATGGTAAGGATGCAGACTACGGAGCAATGCAGCAACTGGGTTTATGGAAGTATGTAAAGAAAACATACGCTTCTGGAACCATACTACAACGATATCAAAAGTGATTACGAGGTACGCCCACAGTACTATGCCTATTCTCTGTTGACACGTTTCATACGCCCGGGAGCTGAAATCTATCCGATAGCAACACCGGAAGAATGGTATGCAGGAACTGCTGTTCGAAACACAAATGGCAAATGGGTATATGTTTTCGCCAATGGAATGGACCAGGAGAAAGCAATAAGCCTCATCAACCAACATACGCAAACCAAAGGGAATTATCAGGTTTACCGTTATATCAAAGACGGTTTACCTACCACAGACCAAATGTTGGCTCCGGACGCCCAGCCTCTCAAAGTGAACGATAAAATTCTATGTCTACTTCCGGCTCCTTCTGTGATCGTCTTAAAACAAGAATAACTATGTACTCTATTTATTCATTAAACAAATAGTATTTATGAAAACACATTTCTACATTTTATTAATGCTTGGAATGGTATTCCTTTTGGGATGTGAAGACGAAAAGTTAGGCACAGACCTAGGAGTAACCAATGTAGTGCTTCGGATATTTCGGAAGAATCCCTGGGCACAGAGATTACCATTCAGGAAATGGCTTTATCGACTGTGATGTACTGGCTCTTTCTCCCCTTTCAGGAGGAACCGAACAGTCCATCTACATGGAAACCAGAGAAGTACAATCCGATCATATCACGGTACTTTACCCCTCTACGGCCACCAAAGATTCTTATGGACTTGTATTGGTACGCGGTAGCAAAATGCGAACATTAGGCGTCATCAACAGTACTGTTGGAGTTATGCCCGACGAAAACCTGCGTAATGCCTTGTCTGCTCTTTTCCCTGATATATTTAAAGGAGAAAAGATATCTTCCAGTGCTAAATATGTCACTTTCACTGATGGCACACTAAATATCAGCGATAAAAATATCACTTCTCTGGAGGGACTCGAATATTTCAGCAACATTCGGAAACTGATCTGCAACAATAATGATATCAGTGAAATTCCTGCAGAAGTATTATCCAGACTGTCTGAACTGACTGCACAAAACACTGGTCTGACCAAACTGGAACTAGCCACTTCGGAACAGCCGAACACGACATTGGTATCTCTCAACATAGATGGAAGTACCAAACTAGAATCTGTCGACCTGTATTATTGTTATAACATTGAGAAGTTCTCTGCCCTAAACTGTAAACTGGTATATCTGGATGTACGCAATTACCACAGTATCTATGGCGGATGTCTGAACTACAACAGCACAGACTTCAAATTTACTTTCAGCGATGACGCAAGTAAAGAACGACTCCTGAAAATGGAATCCTGGTGGATGGACTCATACTACAGCAATAGCGGTTCTATCGTAGATGCCATCAATAATGGAGTGACAGTGGAAGGGTACGACTGGATGCACGACTATCCCGATGGAAACAACAACTACTATTACAGTTACGGAAAATATCAGAAGACAATGAAAAAGTATGGAGAAATTCCTGATATCAATCTACGAAACGCACTCAAAGCATTGGTTCCGGATGTATTCGATGGAGATAAAGTTCTGACAGTGGCTGCTCTGAATACTGAATACTTCAGGAATAACACGACCCTTGATCTTAGCAATAAGGGAATCACTAATCTGGAAGGACTACAATACTTCTGCGGATACAAAAACCTCATTCTGGATGGAAATAATCTGGGAGAAATCGATCTTAGTAAATACGCAATCAGTACCAGCTACACGGCAGGTCCGGTAGATGAGAAAGGAATTCAGACTTTCAGTGCCAAGAATGCAGGATTAACCAAATTCATTTCTGGCGATCAGTATATGATAACCTCTATAGATGTGAGCAACAATCCGGGATTAGCATATCTGGATATAAACCGGTGCAAATCCATCACATCACTAAATGCATCCGGTTGTCCGCTCACTTATGTTGATCTGCGTAATCTGGCAGGTACTTATTCCGTACTAGGTTACTCCGGTGGAGCTGTAGATGCCTCAAAAGTTCAGTTCTCATTTACCGACAGCTCTTCAACTCAAAGGAAGCTACTAGTAGAAGAATGGTGGATGGATAGCCCATGGAATGGCACAAGCCCATGTATTACCGCAAAGAATCAAGGTGTCCGGATAGAACGCTATGAATACATAGGATACGACAAGGATAAAATGTTGAGTTCATTTAATTAGACAGAAAACAATCTTAAACGTTATAGTTATGAAAAAAAGTTATTGGCTATACAAAATGTGCCTGTTGCTTGGGTTGGGAATCTGTATTCCCGTTACAGGAAATGCATCGGATATCGGAGATGCTACCCTGACACAGCAACAGTCTAAAATAACAGCCTCCGGAGTCGTCGTAGACGAGTCCGGTGAAAGCCTGATCGGAGCTTCCGTCATGGAAAAGGGAGCAGCAACGAATGGTACTATTACAGACATAGACGGTCGTTTCTCTTTATCGGTTGCCCCCAACGCTATACTGGAAATCAGTTATGTAGGTTATCAAAAGCAGGACATTCCTGCTAAAAAAAGACATGCGTATCATCATGTATCCGGACGTAGCGAACCTGGAGGAAGTTGTAGTGGTAGCTTACGGTACCCAGAAAAAGGTTTCTGTCATCGGTTCCGTAGCTTCCATTGATCGAAAAGATTTGATGAAATCCTCATCGCCCAACCTAAGTTCCGCTTTATCCGGAAAACTCCCAGGATTGACAACTATCCAGACCTCCGGTGAACCGGGACGTGACGAAGTCACCATGTTCCTGCGTGGTGCTGCCACTACAAACGGAACAAACCCATTAATTATGGTAGATGGAGTAGCTGTAGACGATATGCGATCTATCGACCCGAACGAGATTGCTAATATCTCCGTATTGAAAGATGCTTCCGCAACAGCAGTATTCGGAGTACGTGGTGCCAACGGGTGATAATGATTACCACTCGTAGAGTGAAAAAAGGAACTGCCCGTATCAGTGCCAATGTAGAATTCAGCATGCAGGAAATCGCTTTCAAGCCCGAACGTCTGGATTCATGGGACTGGGTCAGACTTCGCAATGAAGCACTCGTGAACGACGGAAATTCCGCTGAATTCCTCGGGCCGGACATTGATAAGTTCGACTCATGGAAAACAGGTAATCCTGTAGACCCGGATTTTTATCCGAATAATAACTGGCAAGATATCTTGTTCAGAGATTATGCTCCCATGACCAGAGCCAACATGAACGTTTCGGGAGGTTCGGACAAACTTCAATACTTTGTAAGTGCAGGCTATCTGCATCAGGGAGGTATGTTCAACGTAGAACCTAAATCCAAGTTGGGATACAATGCCCAGTCTTCATTAGACCGCTACAACTTCCGCTCAAATATCGACTACAAAGTCAATAAGTCGGTAAAGATTAACTTAAACGCTTCCTCTTATCTGGAACGGATCAACGGAACTTCCGCAAGTATGTCAAGTGTATTCAACAGCGCTTTGACCTCACGCCCTACTTCCATGTATCTCACCCCGGAAGGTGCATACGCTACTGATGCTATACGTACTTTCCCTATTGGTGCCGGATTATCCGTAGAAGATCCCGCCAACAATTCATTGAGTGCATATCCGCTAATCAACCGTTCGGGCTATCAACTGGAAACCAGATCGGGAATCAATGTTATCGGAGGAGTAGAAATAGATTTGGGATTTATCACTAAAGGGCTCTCTGTCAAAGGCCAGGTATCTTTCGACTCCAAAGGATTTGGGAAAACAATCGGAAAACGTTCCTATACCTGGTATACGTATCAGACATTAGCTTCAGGAGAGCATTTGTTTATCAATCGCCATCCTAGCCTGGAGGACGAAGACGGCCCGATTGAACTCACAAAGTCTTCCGAATCTTATTGGGTTATGAACTTACAGGGACAAATCAACTATAACCAGACCTTCGCCGGAAAGCATAATGTCACTGCTATGTTTCTAGCTCAACGGGACATCAAAGAATCCAAAGAAACATCCGGTGACCTACTGCTTCCTTACAACGTCATCGGTATTGCCGGACGTGCAACTTATGACTATGACAGACGTTATTTTGCGGAGGTCAACGTAGGTTATAACGGCTCTGAACAATTTTCACCGGACAAACGATTTGGTCTCTTCCCGGCTGCCTCTTTCGGTTGGCTGATTACTAATGAGGGCTTCCTTCAGGATAATCCGGTTTTGACCAATCTGAAGTTAAGAGCTTCTTGGGGAAAAGTTGGTAACGACGCCTTCGGTTCAGCCCGTTTCCTTTATCTGGATAATATCAGTCAATATTCCGTAGTCACCGACAGTAAAGGAGATCATTGGTTATCCCCAAGCTTGGGATATGCTTCCAATGGTTCCGGTTGGGGACAAGGTTACAAGATAGCCGAAAACTACATAGGAAACAAAAGCATCACATGGGAAACATCTGAAAAACAGAATTATGGTATAGACATATCCTTGTATCATGATCTTTCCTTCTCATTTGACTACTTTGTTGAAAAAAGAAAAAATATTCTGATTATCCCGCAGACTACTCCTATGATTCAAGGTCTTCCCTCATCCGCTCTTCCACTGATGAACGATGGTGAAGTAAAGAATCAGGGATTCGAAATGGTCCTCGGATATCAGAAACAATTCAAAAACGGGCTATCTGTTTCTGCTAATGCAAACTTCAGTTATGCCAAAAAAAACAAAGTATTGGAATATGACGAGCCACTATTAGGTAAGGATTATGCTTATCGCACCCGCACCACCGGCTTCTCATTAGGACAAAACTGGGGATATATCATCGACCACAGCTATGATCCTGAAAAAAGGGCGTGACGGCACAGGATTCTTCTATAGCGACGAGAGTATTGCCAAGAGCGGACTGACTTATGAAGGTGTAGGAACACCGGAACCCGGAGACTTTATTTATAAAGATCTCAACGGAGACGGTGTCATCAATGACCGTGACAAGGCTCCCATTGGCTATTCCTCCCTATTGCCTCGCATCAACTACGGTTTCTCTTTATCTGCCAACTGGAAAGGATTCGATGTTTCTATCATGTTGCAGGGAGTAGGCCAATACAGCAAGACTTATTCAGGAGCCGGTATTTATGAAAGCAGCGGCAACTTTTACAAGATGCACATGGAACGTTGGAGCGAAGAACGCTATAATAATCACGAAAAAGATTACGTATCCTCGTCTGTCCAGCAGTGGCGGCCCGAGCTTGCAGCCCAACGACTTCTTTATCATGGATGCCTCATATATACGTCTGAAAAATGCAGAAGTAGGATATACATTACCGGAAAGCATCAGCAAGAAAATCGGTGCTTCAATGTACGTTTCTATTTAAGTGGTAACAACTTGTATACATGGACTCACCTGAAGACTGACAGCTTCGATCCCGAACAAAACAGTCCGGCAGCCTATCCAACAATGCGTACGTACAATGTAGGTTTAAATATTACATTTTAACGGCTAAAACAAAACCGATATGAAAAAAAGATTTATTTATATATGCATGTTTGCTTCCTTGCTCACATTCAGTTCTTGTAATGAAGCGTTGGATGTAGCTCCCGACGGAAGATTATCACTGGACGAAGTATTCCAAGATCCCGATCTGACTAAAGCTTATTTCAGTACTTGCTTTGACTATCTGCCTAAAAAGAGTTTACGATATCATTTCTGGAGCAACTATCCCGTAGCACTTAGTGATGAAGCGTGGGATTGCACGGATGGTTCCGGTGCCGGCTTTGCACATGCCGCATCCGGCAACTGTACCACCACCGACTTCTATCTCGACGTTCGCAGAGATATGGGTGACACCTACTCAGAAGGAGGATACTGGCAGTTATACTGGGGGCAAATCCGTATTATCAACACATTCCTCCAACGGGCAGCCACCGCCGCCATACCAAGAGAAAGCGACCGTGACCGTTGGGTAGCAGAGGCTCATGTACTCCGTGCTTATTTCTATATGGAGTTACTGAAATGGTATGGTCCTGTGCCTATTGAGAAAGAGCCATACGGGTTAGACTATGATTATTCAACTCTATCACGTCCTACTTTCGAAGACTGTGCCCGATTCATTGTAGATGATTGCGAAATAGCTTTGCAATCCAGCAACCTCCCTTGGCGACTGACAACACTCAACGAGAAGATCAGAATGACCAAAGGTATCGCAATGGCTATCCGTTCCGAAGCATCTCTATTCGCAGCCAGCACTTACAACAATGGCGGCAAAGATCTTTGGGAATGGGCTTACACAATCAACAAAGACTGTCTGGAACAGCTGAAAGCCAATGGATATGAATTGTATACTAAATGTGCGGATACTGAAAAGTACTATAACAATGCTTATATGGAGTACTTTACGCTCAATAACTATATCGGAACAGATCCCAGTGATAAAGAAACAATCTGGCAAAGTACCGAAGGCTATTGGCCCGACCCATACACCAATCCTTTGTATGACGTTATCGGAGCTCCGGTATTGGGAAACGCTCAATTAACTATTGTTCCTTCCCAAGAATTAGTAGACGCCTATGATATGCTAGCAACAGGAAAGCCTGTACTGGATTTATCGAAACCTTATAACGATGAGAAGCATCTGTCACCTAATTATAACCCTAATAGCGGTTATGACCCAGCCAACCCTTATAAGGGACGTGATCCTCGTTTCCAGGCTACAATTTTTTATAATAACAGTCCTGTGCTGTTAGGAAAGGAACCGGCAGTAGTAGAAACGTACGTGGGAGGAAATAGCGAAATCCGTACAAGTGGAAATACGAATACACGTACCGGTTATTATTGGAGAAAAAGAATGGTAAACGGTAACTGTAAGGCAGCCGGAGTGGCTGGATATGATGGCCGTTTCCGTTTTTACCGATTAGGCAAAATTTATCTGAATGCCGCCGAAGCCGCTATTGAAAGCGGACACCTTACCGAAGGCCTGGAATGGATCAATGAAATCCGTCATCGCGCAGGTTTTGATCCTTCGGTTGATCTGTCGACAAACGACAAGAACGAAGCTCGTTTATTGGTACGCCACGAACGCCAGATAGAGCTGGCTTGTGAAGAAGACAGATATTTCGATATCCGCCGTTGGACACCCGCCAATGAGAATATGGAAAATGAGAAGTTTACCACAGGTATGAGAATCACCAAAAATGGAAACTCATTCTCTTATGAAAGAATCAATCTAGGAACAGACGGCAGCAAACCGAGCAAAATGAGTTATGAAAAGAAATGGCACGTATATCCTATCCCTGCCAATGAAGCAGCCGTATTGGAAGGCACGACAGGACAGACGTGGCAAAATGCAGGATGGTAATCATAAAACAGAATGTATATGAAAAACAGAATAATCACACTTTTGTGCATCGTATGCCTGTTCACAGGCAATGAAGTATGCCGGGCACAAGTGCAAGAAGTTATATCCGGTGTGGTGCGGAATGAGAGCAACGAACCTTTAGACGGCGCAATCATTTCTGTCCCGGACAATCCCGAATACACCACAAGCAGTGATAAAGACGGAAAATTCATCATGGAGATTCCGTCGGGAGCCAGTATGGTCATTTGTAAGATTCCGGGATATCGGAACCAGACAATGAAATTCACTCTGAATAAACCGGTAGAGTTTTGTCTGATATCAGACATCGCCGGTCAGGATACATCTCTCGAAGTAGCCATGCTGCAGAAAGAGAGAAAAAGGAGGTTATACAGGAGCAATCTCTACCGTTCAGGGAGAAGAGTTAGTTAAAACACCTAATAGCGGATTTTCAGCTACGCTGACCGGACGCTTGGCAGGATTGACTTCTATCCAATCCACCAGCACACCAACCGATGATGCAACAACGATGTATATACGTGGTCTGAATTCCATAAACGGTAATTCACCTTTGGTTGTACTCGATGGAATTCCGGCTCCATTATTCGATATGAATACACTCGATGCCAACACTGTAGAATCTGTCAGTATTCTGAAAGATGCCGCAGCTAAAGCATTATATGGTCCGCGAGCTTCTTCCGGAGTAATTCTTATTACTACAAAAAGAGGCGAAATAGGACGTACTAAAGTAAATGTGAACATGGACTTCTCCATACAACAGGCTACCCAGCGTCCTAAAATAGTAAGTACCGGTGAATACGCACAAATGCGTAACCAGGCCTTACTCAATGACGGTGGCACTCCACTCTATTCTTTATATGAAATAGCCGGGTTTACAGATGGAACTATGCCGGGACACGACTGGTATGACACTTTCATGAATGATGCAGCCAGTATGCAACGTTACAACGTAAATATCAGCGGAGGTAACAACCGGGTTAAATACCTTGTTAATGCCGGTTATCTTCACCAAAACAGCCTGATTGATGCAGAGAAGAATGATAATTATAATCCTGCACTCAAATTGCATCGCTTCAACATTTTAGCTAATGTGGACGTCACTCTGCATCGTTATCTAAACTGTTTCCTTAACACAAATGTCACTATCGACCGGATGAATCAAAGGATACAACGGGACAGGAGATATCATGAATTCGATCTATCAGATGGCCCCCACTGTACCTGGACCTATCACCGAAGACGGAAAAGTGATTACTGCAGAATACAATGAATATCCTACTTACGGACTTATCAACCGCTCCGGATATAGCCATCAAACAGGTATCAATCTGAACGTCGCTTATGGAATGAATCTGGATCTGGGATTCCTGACTAAAGGATTGAGCGTAAAAGGAATAGTAGGTTATGAAGCAAACTATGACGGAACAATCTATGGTTCTACTGACTACGCACGTTATGCAGCCAATGGCAGCGGACTTTTCGGTACTCACACCACTCTTCCTCTAAGTTTAAGTAAGACCGCTAATATGCGCTACTTTATCAACTTCCAAGGGTTCATCAACTATAATCGTATTTTTGGAGGCAAACATGAAGTAGATGCATTTGTCAGCTATTTCAATGAGAATATGATGAAAAACGGTGATCTCCCATACGATCGTTTGTCATTAATGGGACATGTGAAATACGGCTATGATTCACGGTACTATATACAGGGAGACTTTACCTATGATGGCACAGAACAGTTCAAACCGGGTAACCGTTTTAAATTCTTCCCGACAGTATCTGCCGCTTGGGTGGTATCCAACGAAAGTTTCCTGAAAGACACAGATTGGTTGTCCTTCCTCAAAATACGCGCATCTGCCGGCTGGCTGGGCAATGACCAGATATCTGACACCCGTTTCCTGTATGCTACAGATGTACGTTATAAAGATTCAGGTTACTTACTAAGCAACTACTATGGCTTTCATACTGTAGAAGGTATGCAAGGTAATCCGTATATCCATTATGAAGAATCTTTCCAGCAAAATTACGGAATAGATGTTACCTTATTCAACTCACTAGGTATCACATTTGATTATTGGAACGTGAAACAGACCCAAATGGCTATCCAAAATAACAGTGTATCTTCTGCACAAGGTATCGCCAGTGAAAATCTGCCATTTGAAAATCTGGGTAAGATGAACAACAAAGGATTTGATCTTGAACTATCTTATATCAAGAATCTGAAATGTGGATTAAGAATGACTATCAGAGGGAATATGGGATACAATAAAAATGAAGTAACTGACATAAAAGAGTTGAACCGTACCGCCAGCGGATATTACTATCCATATCGTAAAACCGGCTATTCTGCAGGACAACAGTTCGGATATCTGATTGACTATTCCAACGGAAACGGCTACTATAATAGCCAGGAGGAAATAGATAAAAGCGGTCTGCGATTCTCTGGTGCTTCTCCGCGCCCAGGTGATTTCATTTACAAAGACTTAAATAACGACGGAAATATAGATGAGCGTGACCAGGCACCGATGGACAAAGCCCAGACACTACCTACACTTTCTTATGGTGGTTCTATTCAACTGGAATACAAAAACTTTGACTTGTATGTTCAGTTACAAGGTGTATCAGGTACAGCAGCCTATTACAGTGGATGCGGTATCTTCGATAATGCTTACCAAGGAGTGTACACAGACCTGCACCGTAATGCCTGGACAGCAGATCGCTATGCGGCAAATGAAAAAATCAGCTATCCGGCTTTGACCACAGGAAGCTCTTCAAGTCTCCAATCGAATGAATTCTTCTATTCCAAAAATAACTATATGAGATTGAAGAATGTAGTATTAGGTTATACACTTCCTAAACGTTGGAGCAGTAAGCTGAAACTGGAGAAAATGAGATTCTATATCAGCGGAGCCAATTTGTTGACCACCTCATCTCTCAAGTTCGATAATCTGGACCCGGAACAATATTCCTACTCTGTATACCCCATTTACAGAACATTTAACATAGGACTTAACCTGAATTTCTAAAGACTGAAGTTATGAAAATAAATAAAATCATATCAGGAGTATTCTCCTTACTCATATTATCCTCATTCATAGGATGTACTGAAATTGAAGATCATCCGGACGGCCGTACGGATTACAGCGATTTGTTTACCACGAACCGTAAAACGTATACTTATATGAATCAATGTTATGGATGGATTCTGAATTACGGAATGAACTATAACTATACCATGCTAGCTGGTTGTACGGATGAAGCCAAAGATTCCTGGGAACTACAGAACGGAGTTACCCGCAAATGGAATGAAGGACAATTATCTCCCTTCAGCAATCCGCTGGAGGGCATCGAAGGAAATCCGGAAAACTACAATTATTATTATCAAGGGATTCGTGCCTGCAACATCTTTCTTGCCAATATCCCTACTGCCAGTGTCTACTCGGAAGATATACGTAACAGTTTCAAGGCACAGGTACTTACATTACGCGCTTTCTATTATCTTCAATTGGTGAAACGTTATGGAGGTGTTCCCATCATAACAACTCCCGACTACGATTATACCAAGGTTAAAAGAGGTACATTTGGCGAGTGTGCCCGCCAAATATTAGCTGATTGTCAGGCTGCTATTGATATTCCCACTGTTGAAGAATGGGGATGGCGTTCCTTAGATAAGGAGAACTACCGTCACGTTATGACAAAAGCCATCTGTGCAGCCATCCGTTCACAGATATCACTCTATGCAGCCAGTCCTCTGTACAATGACGGAACAATCACTTGGACAGAAGCCGCAGAAATTACTAAAAAGTCTCTGGATGACTGTCTGGCGAACAATTATGAACTTTATAAGAAACAGCCGAATGCTACAGCTGGTTATTCTCCTTATGATGTGTATTTCTATTCGCGCACTGACTTGCCGGTAGTTAATGACAAAGAAACCATTATGGAAGTTGGACAAATGTATATGTGGAATTATGCTGGCCTGCCAACTACCGACGGCCAGACAGATGCCGGTGCGTGTCCGTCGCAAGAGCTACTTGATGCCTATGAAGTTGTGAACGGTGACATGACAGAATCTTATCCTCTGCTCAATTTAGAGAGCCCTTATCTAGATGCCAATCATCTGCAGCCTAACTTGAATTCGGCTGTTGAAGGTCTCTACAATCGAGCCAAACCGTATGAGAACCGTGATCCGCGTCTTAAAGCTTCTATTTATTACGATGGTTCCAAACTAAACCTGGAAACCGGTGCACTACTCTCAACCAAGACAGGAGGAAACTGTGCACTTGATCCCAGTAATGCACGTTACACCTGTACCGGCTATTATACGCGTAAGTTCTCACATTATAAATCCGGACGTTCCGGCAATCTGGATGGTTACTTCAAAGAGTTCCGCCTGGCTGAATTATATTTGAATTATGCAGAGGCAGCTAATGAAGCATCCACTACCGGAACTGTACCCAATGATGCGGTAGACGCAGTCAATGCAGTACGTTCCAGAGTAGGTATGCCAGGCATTCCTTACGGATTATCCTGTGATCAGTTTCGTCTGCGAATCAGGAACGAAAGACGCGTAGAACTTGCTTTTGAAGAACACCGCTTCTTTGATGTACGCCGTTGGAAGATACTGGATCAAACAGATAGAGTAATCACCGGAATGAAAGCAAACTCAGATGGAAGTTACTCCCGTTTTGTAGTAGATAATAACCGAAAAGCATATAGTGAAAAATTCCTATTATATCCAATACCGGGTGACGAAGCGATCCGGTTACAGAATGCTTCAGGAACTAACTGTCAGAATCCGGGCTGGTAATCAAATCTAAAAAATACAGATTATGCAAAAGTGGTTATTAACTATTATTATTGCCATACTTCCTGTTATCACTGCATGTTCTAAAACCGATACGGAAGTATCTGTACCGGAAGAAGAAACAGGAAAGAAAACAGAGATTAAGTTCCTTCAACTCAACTTATGGGTGGAGTGTACCAAGGTGGAGCATGCTCCGGAATATCTGATAGAACAGATTGCTACCCTACAGCCAGACATTGCTACATTTTGCGAATTATATAAAGGTCCACAAGACGATCCCGTGATGCCTAAACTAATGCAAGGGCTTAAAGATAAGGGACTCATCTATTACGATGCACGAATAGACGGAAGAGCGGTCATATCAAAATATCCGATCAAAGAGACAGAACGCATCAACAAATGGATGTTCAAAGCGATTCTGGATGTCAATGGGAAACGAGTGGCCGTTTACCCGGCACATTCAGAGTATCGTTACTACACCTGTTACTATCCCCGGGGATACAATGACGGTAGCGTTAATTGGGATAAACTTCCGGCTCCTATCACTGATGTAAACAAGATACTTGCTGTCTGCGAAGAATCAGACCGTATAGAATCCGCCCAAGCTTTTATCAACAACGCTGCCAAAGAGCTAGAGCAAGGAGCACTCGTATTTTTTGCCGGAGATCTGAATGAGCCTTCTTATCTGGATTGGCAGGCCGATACAAAAGATCTATTCGATCATCGCGGATGTATCGTCAATTGGGGAACTTCCAAATTGTTGGTTCAACGGGGATATAAAGATGCCTACCGGGTAATTCATCCCGATCCGGTGAAATGTCCGGGATTCACTTTTCCAGCAGACAATAAATCAGTCATTCCAGAGAATCTCTCATGGGCACCGGAGGCAGATGAACGCGAACGAATTGATTTCGTTTACTATTATCCAAATAAAAATCTACAAATAAAAAGTGCCCAGATAGTAGGTCCAACAGGCTCTATTGTACGCGGACAAAGAATAGAAGAACAAACCAAAGATCCAATCATTCCGCCCGTAAACAATCAGTGGCCAAGCGATCATAAAGGAGTGCTGATTACGTTTTATATCAAAGAGTAATTACAATGATTAACAGGATGCAAAAAGTGGATATACGTCATTATACTCCTGACCGGATACTCAATAAGAAGTTATACACAGGAGACCATAAATCTCAATATTCCTGTTGAGCAAAACTGTATGTTCGATAACGAACATCCAGTACGCTTCATGCTGGAATTGACATCTGCACAGTCAGGTTTTTCGGATAGGATACGCATGGACATTGCAACAGATTTCGGCAATGCTGTATCGTCTACCTTTATAACCTACTCTTTCGGAACAGATTCGATAGCTCCCGGTGGAGGCTTTCGCAGTCGTGCATCAGTCACTCTCACGAATCTCACTCCCGGATTTTACCAGGTTTGTTTCATTGCCGGCACCGACACTCTGAAACATTTCTTCTTTGGATACGAAGCCGAACAGATTTTATCCAAACCGGATGGTCCCCCTAACTTAAAAAAGATTTTGGAATAAAACCATCACCGAACTTAAACGTGTACACCCTGCCTATAAAATGACACGTCTACCTGAATCTTCGAAGCCAGAGCGTGATGTTTACGAAGTAGAAATGCGCTCGCTTGAAGGAGAAATCTTACGGGGGTATTGGGCAGTCCCTACAGATGGTCAGAGTCATCCGGCCGTAGTGGTTTATCAAGGTTATGATGCCGTCACCTGGATTCCCAGTCCCGACGACTATCCCGGTTGGTGTATCTTGGTCATTCCACCCCGTGGACAAGGCCTCAACAAACCTTATAACCGCTTTGGTGAGTGGATTGCTTTCGGACTGGATTCACCCAAACATTACTATTACAGAGGTGCTTTTGCTGATACAGTCCGCAGTATTGATTTTATTTTTGCTCAGCCATGCTTTGACGGACAAAACCTTTTTGCTACAGGTATTTCGCAAGGTGGAGCGCTCACATTAGCAGCAGCGTCACTCGACCATCGTATTTCCGCAGCTGCGCCTATCGTACCCTTTCTGTCAGACTATCCCGATTATTTCCGTTTGGTTCACTGGCCTGCCAACTTGGTATTCGAAGGAGCTGCCCGGCAGAATATTGACAAAGATAAAATATTCTCATTACTAACTTACTTTGACTTGAAGAATCTGACCGGATGGATCAAATGCCCAGTATTAATGGGATTCGGACTTCAGGACAACATTACACCACCACATACAAATTTTGCAGCATACAATCACATCCGTACACCTAAACGCTGGATATGTTACCCTACATCAGGACACTTTGCAGCTTATGAGAACATGGACTCATGGATTGCTGAAAGTACTCGTTTTTTCAATCAGTATGTAGTGTGGTAATAATCTGAACTGATAAAAACGAAACAGGCACAAACACTATAACAAGAGGTTAGTTAGGTTAGAAACCGGAAGAGTAATTCTGTTAAATAGAATTCTCTTCCGGTGTTTTATAGTTACTTTCTTCTAATAAGATTCACTGAAATCGAATAAAAACAATATATTTGCATAGATGTAAACACCTTAAAAAATAAATTAGTGAGAAAAGTAATTCTTTTATTTCTGCTATTTTTAAGCGTAGCTGGAGTCCGCACACAAGGTCAAAACATCACTTTTAGCCACTTGACCACGGACGACGGACTCTCCCAATTTTCTGTCAATAGCCTTTATATTGATGAACGGGGGATTATATGGATTGGCACGCGTGAAGGACTGAACCGGTATAACGGTAACGATATCAAAAGTTTCAAACTTAATAAAAACGATCCGAACAGTTTGTTCAGCAATACAGTGCTGCGTATCACCGGAAACAAAAACGGAAGGTATACCTGCTCTGTACGGACGGGGTAGCAGAGTTCGATCTGACCACACAAAGATTCAAAACGTTGCTGCAAGGCAATGTGGATGCTATTTATTTCAACGAGAAATTATATATCGGGGAAAAGAGAAGAAGTGTTTGTATATAATGAAAGTACCGGAAACTTCGATCTCTACTATCATCTTGCCGGAAAAGATATCACCCTCTCCTGCCTCCACCTGGACGAAAAGAAAAATCTGTGGATGGGAACTACCAGTAACGGACTTTACTGTTTATCGGGAGACAAAAAGATTTCCCAACCTGTCACAAGAGGTAATATTGCGAGTATTTACGAAGATTCGTCTAAAGAATTATGGATCTGTACTTGGGAAGAAGGACTCTACCGGATAAAACAGATAGTACCATCGAGAACTTCCGTCATGATCCTAAAAATCCAAACAGTATTTGCACCGACTTCGTAAGGAGTTGCTGTGAAGATAATGCAGGAAATCTGTGGATAGGAACCTTTCACGGGTTAAATCGCTATGAAAAGAGCACAGGTAAATTCCAACTTTACACTGCCAACGCGAACAAACCAGACGGACTCACCCACTCTTCCATCTGGTGTATCGTAAAAGATAACCAAGGTACACTTTGGCTGGGAACCTATTTCGGCGGCGTCAACTACTTCAATCCGGAATATGAAATCTATACCCGCTACAAGACGGGAGATACAGAAAAAGAAGGTTTAAGTAGCCCGATTGTTGGCAGAATGACTGAAGATAAAGACGGAAACTTATGGATCTGTACTGAAGGCGGTGGCGTGAATGTGTACGACCGGAAAAACAACACCTATCGGTGGTATCGCCACGAAGAGGGCAAAAATAGCATTTCCCATAACAATGTCAAAGCAATCTACTACGACCGGACTAAGGAGATCATGTGGATAGGTACACACTTGGGAGGATTGAACAAACTCGACCTGCGTACCAACCGCTTCACAGTCTACCGGATGAAAGCCGGAGATCCAACCTCGCTACCTTCGGATATCGTCCGAGACATTGTACCTTATAAAGACAAGCTGGTTGTCGCCACACAAAACGGTGTTTGTCTTTTCAATCCGGCAACAGGCGCTTGCCAACAACTCTTCAAAGAGACGAAAGAAGGAAGAGGCATTGGCATGGTAGCCAGTCTTTGCATTGATAAAGACGGTACATTGTGGATTGCGGCTACCGGCGAGGGTGTTTATTCTTACCGGTTTGACAGTGGTAAACTTACTAATTATCCACACAATCCCGCTAATCCGAACAGTCTTAGCAACAATAATATCAACAGTATCATGCAGGACAGTAACGGTAATCTGTGGTTCTGCACCTCCGGAAGCGGTCTCGACCGTTACCGTAAGGCAAGTGATGACTTTGAAAACTTCGATGTACAGACAGATGGTTTATCCAGCGACTGTATCTACGAAGTATGCGAATCGTCCATACAGAAAGGAGACTTATTGCTGATTACCAATCAGGGATTCTCACAGTTCAACTATCCAAGCAAGAAATTCTATAATTACGGTACGGAGAATGGATTCCCGTTGACTGCCGTCAACGAAAACGCATTGTTCGTAACGCATGACGGAGAAGTATTTCTAGGCGGCATCCAAGGCATGATTTCTTTCTGGGAGAAAAATTACATTTCACTCCCAAATCATATAATATCATTCTTTCCCGCCTGTTTGTCAACGGAAAAGAAGTAGTCCCGGGAGATGAAAGCGGCATCCTGGAACAGTCGATCTGTCATACTCCGGAAATCAGTCTGAAAGCGGATCAATCCATGTTCAGCATAGAATACGCCACTTCCAACTTCATCCCTGCCAACAGAAATGAAATCGTCTACCGCCTCGAAGGTTTCTCCGACGAATGGAACCATACTTACCGGAAGCAAACGCTGATTACTTATACAAACCTGAATCCGGGTAAATATACCCTTGTCATCAAATCACAGAGGGAAGGAATAAAAGAGGCCAGACTGCTGATTATCGTACTCCCTTCATGGTATGAGACATGGTGGGCTTACCTGATTTATACCATTGTCACTATCAGCCTGTTATGGTATCTTATTCAGAACTATAATTCGCGCATCAAACTCCGTGAGTCTTTGAAGTACGAAAAGAAGCATATTGAAGACCTCGAAGCATTGAACCAGTCGAAACTCCGTTTCTTCACTAACATCTCGCACGAATTCCGCACACCGTTAACGCTGATCGTGGGACAAGTGGAAACTTTGTTGCAGGTGCAGACATTTACGCCTAATATATATAATAAGGTATTGGGAATCTACAAGAACAGTCTCCAATTACGGGAACTGATTACGGAACTACTTGATTTCCGTAAACAGGAACAGGGTCACATGAAGATCAAAGTTAGCCAGCACAATCTGGTTAACTTCCTGTATGAGAATTATCTGCTCTTCCTCGAATATGCGAGCAGTAAACAAATCAACTTCAAGTTCAACAAACAGAAGGATGACATTGAAGTATGGTATGACCAAAAGCAGATGCAGAAAGTAATAAACAACCTGCTGTCTAATGCAGTGAAGCATACCAAGGCCGAAGATACAATTTCGATTAATGTATCGCAGGAGAAAGACCATGTCATCATTGAAATAAAAGATACCGGGACAGGTATCGCCGCTGCCGAAATTGATAAGATATTCGACCGTTTCTATCAGACCGAACATCTCAACTCGCTGAATACCGGAGCCGGTACAGGCATCGGACTGGCACTGACAAAAGGTATTGTGGAACTTCATCACGGCACAATCCGGGTAGAAAGCGAACCGGGCAAAGGAAGCAGTTTCATTATCACCCTCAAACTAGGCAAGGAACACTTCACAGAAGAGCAAATAGCGAAAGATGATACGGAAACCATCCAGCAAACAGAGACTATTGTTCCTTCAGTAGAAATAATCCCTGATTCGGAATGGAAAGAAGAAGATAACAAGCGCATCGAAGACGCCAAAATGCTGATAGTGGAAGACAATGAATCTATCAAACAGATGTTAGTCGGTATTTTCGAAACATTCTATCAAGTCAGTACGGCTTCCGACGGAGTAGAAGCATTAGAGATGATACAGAAGGATATGCCGAGCATCATTTTAAGTGATGTCGTAATGCCACGCATGTCGGGTACGGAACTTTGCAAACAGATCAAGACGGACTTTAACACTTGCCATATTCCGGTGGTATTATTAACCGCACGTACTGCTATAGAGCACAATATCGAAGGTTTGAAGATTGGTGCGGATGATTATATCACGAAACCGTTTAATACCAATCTTCTGATTTCCCGCTGCAATAACCTGGTTAATTCCCGCCGGCTATTGCAAGAGAAGTTCAGCAAACAACCACAGGCTTTTGCCCAAATGTTGGCTACCAACCCGATGGATAAGGAGATGCTCGACCGCGCGATGGCCATTATCGAACGTCATCTGGACAATACGGATTTCAACGTTAATATCTTCGCCCGCGAAATGGGTATGGCACGTACGAACCTATTCACTAAACTGAAAGCAGTTACAGGCCAGACCCCGAATGATTTCATCCTAAGCATACGTCTCAAAAAAGGCGCTGTCATGTTAAGGAATAACCCGGAGCTGAATATCACGGAGATCTCTGACCGGATTGGGTTCTCCTCCTCCCGCTATTTCAGTAAATGTTTCAAGGAGATTTATCACGTCAGTCCGCTGGCTTATCGTAAAGGAGAAGAGAGCGAAGAAGAAGGGGACGGAGAAGAAACAGATTAGCAGGCAACTATACAAGCACTCTTGCAAAATAATCTTATATTATTAGGCACGGATCACACGGATTTCACGGATTAAAAAACGATGAGTATGAAAACAACAGCGTTAATCCGTGTAATCCGTGCCTAAATTTATGATATAAACGGTTTTCTTAGTCCGGACATCTTCGCCCGAATAAAGAAGGTAACTTCTTAAGTGTACTATTTTGTACTTCACTTGTACATTCCTACTCATTCTTTTTGTTCCATTCGCTTATCTTTGTGTTCATTACATTATTTCCTAAAACATTCAGCATTATGAAAAACGTTTCGCGTCTACTTCCCCTATTGTCCGGCATCGTCACGCTGTCAGGATGCAGTCATGCACCCCAAAAGAGCAATGGGCAGAATAGCCAAAAGCCTAACATTATTTATATATTTGCAGATGATCTCGGCATTGGTGATTTAAGTTGTTATGGAGCAACAAAAGTGAGTACTCCCAACATCGACCGGTTGGCAGGACAAGGAGTACAATTCACCAATGCTTATGCAACTTCTGCCACCAGCACTCCTTCCCGTTTCGGACTCCTGACAGGTATGTACCCCTGGAGACAAGAAAACACAGGAATCGCTCCCGGCAACTCTGAACTCATTATTGACACTACCTGCATCACCATGGCAGATATGCTGAAAGATGCAGGATACGCAACCGGTGCAGTAGGCAAATGGCATCTGGGACTCGGTCCGAAAGGTGGAACCGACTTTAACAACCGGATTACCCCTAATGCACAAAGCATCGGTTTTGACTACGAATTTATTATTCCGGCTACCGTAGACCGTGTACCTTGTGTATTTATAGAAAACGGACATGTCGTAGGACTTGACCCCAATGATCCTATCACCGTAAGCTACGACCACAAAGTAGGCGACTGGCCTACGGGAGAAGAGAATCCGGAGCTCGTCACTTTAAAACCCAGCCAGGGACACAACAATACAATTATCAACGGCATTCCCCGCATTGGTTGGATGACCGGAGGAAAATCCGCCCTTTGGAAAGATGAAGACATAGCCGATATCATCACTCATAAGGCTAAGAATTTCATTGCCTCCCATCAGGAAGAGCCTTTCTTCTTATATATGGGTACGCAAGACGTACATGTACCACGCATCCCCCACCCACGTTTCGCAGGCAAAAGCGGGCTCGGCACTCGTGGCGACGTCATCCTGCAACTGGACTGGACCATCGGTGAAATCATGCACACATTGGACAGCCTCAACATCGCGGACAACACTATCCTGATCTTTACCAGCGACAACGGTCCCGTGATCGACGACGGCTATCAAGACCAAGCTTACGAACTTCTCAACGGGCATACTCCGATGGGGATCTACCGTGGTGGGAAATACAGTGCTTACGAAGCGGGGACACGCGTTCCATTTATCGTCCGCTGGCCTGCCCGAGTAAAGCCGAACAAGCAACAAGCTCTTTTCTCTCAAATAGATGTGTATGCATCGCTCGCCTCCCTTTTGGACCAACCTTTACGTAAAGGAGCTGCTCCCGATAGTCAAGAACATCTGAACGTACTCCTCGGCAAAAATAATACAAACCGTGAGTATGTCGTTCAACAGAATCTCAATAACACACTTGCCATCATAAAGGTCAATGGAAATACATCGAACCGAGCGACGGCCCCGCTATCGAGTATTGGACGAAAATGGAGTTAGGCAACGACAAACAGCCTCAACTTTACGATTTATCCTCCGATCCATCGGAGAAAACGAATGTATCAAAACAATACCCCGACATAGTGAAAGAATTATCTGAATTACTAGAATCCGTAAAAGAAAAATAGTTTATGAGAACAGGAAAATTGTATGATTTTGCACCAATCTTGAATAATTCTATCCATATTAGAATATTCAATCCATCTATCTTTGCAAGCGTAGATTCAATAAAATCACTTAATTTTTAATATATGAAAAAACATTTATCCACTCAAACTAGAAAAAGGATGCTCTCCTCCATCGGACTGATCCTGTTTTCTGTTTCTTTTGTACTTGCACAGGTACTTGTTAAAGGTACAGTGAAGGATAACTTAGGAGAAGGAGTGCCGGGAGCCAGTGTCCAGGTAAAAGGTACGTCGCAAGGAACAATCACTGACCTTGACGGTAAATTTGCTTTTAACGTGCCCAATAAAAATTCGATATTGGTTATTTCTTTCATTGGTTATGTCACAGTAGAAATGAAGGTGGACACTCAAAAGCCAATGGTTATCACATTAAAGGAAGACACAAAGACATTGGACGAAGTGGTAGTAGTCGGCTATCAGGAGATACGCAAGAAGGATCTGACTGGCTCTGTTGCCAAAGCCAGTATGGCGGAACTACTTAGCACTCCGACTGCTTCTTTCGGCGAGACATTGGGCGGACGTATTGCCGGTGTCAACGTAAGTTCGGGCGAAGGTATGCCGGGCGGACAGATGAACATCGTCATCCGTGGTAACAACTCTTTGACACAGGACAACTCTCCTCTTTATGTCATTGACGGTTTCCCGGTGGAAGACCCCTCCATAGCCGCAGCCATTAATCAGAACGATATCGAGTCACTCGACTTCCTGAAGGATGCTTCTGCGACCGCTATCTACGGTGCCCGTGGTGCCAACGGTGTCGTGATGATTACAACCAAGAAAGGAACAATCGGCCAACCTAAAATTAAATACGACGGAAGTTTCGGTATTCAGCATATCACCAAAACGATCCCGATGATGGATGCCTATGAATTCGTCAAACTACAGGCAGAACGTAGTCCCAAAGATATGGAAACTACCTACTTCATGAATTATGACGGTAAGAAATGGGGACTGGAAGATTATAGAAATATCCCGCAATATAACTGGCAGGATGAAATCTTCCGCAGCGCATGGATGCAAAGCCACAATGTCAGCCTGACCGGTGGTTCGGAAGGAGTTCGCTACAATGCTTCTTTATCGTATTATGACCAGGACGGTATCTTGTTGGAATCAAACTACAAACGTGTACAAGGCCGTATGGGTACTACCATCCAAAAGAAGAAACTGAAAATCTATCTGACGACCAACTATTCCAGTACTACAACTACCGGTGGTTCTCCTTCCCAGAACTCATACAGTGGTATGAATAACCTGTTCTATAGTGTATGGGGATATCGCCCTGTGACCGAACCGGACAGACCATTAAACTCGTTGATGGATAACATCATGGACGACGCGATAAACAATACCAACGACTATCGTTTCAACCCTATCATGTCTTTGAAAAATGAATATCGCAAGACGTACGCGAACTATATCCAGTTCAACGGATTTGCAGAATATGAATTTATCAAAGGATTGAAGTTGAAAGTTTCCGGCGGTTACACATTCGATACCCGCAAAGGGGAAACATTCAACAACTCGAAAACTCGTTATGGTAATCCGAAATCATCCGATAAGGTGAATGCAGAAATCTACCATTCTCAACGTGCAACGTGGTTGAACGAAAATATTCTAACCTATCAGACCAATATCAAACGGAAGCATTTCTTTAATAGTATGGTAGGTGTAACTCTGCAAAATTCTGACTATGAATACTATTCATACAAGACAGTGCAAATTCCAAACGAAGCACTCGGGATGGCAGGAATGAGTGAAGGAACTCCCAGTACGACCAAATCATTAAAGAGTTCCTGGTCTATGCTCTCTTTCCTGGGACGTTTGAACTATAACTACAAATCATTGTATTATGCAACGGTTTCTTTCCGTTCCGACGGTTCTTCCAAATTCCGTGGTGATAACCGTTTCGGCTATTTCCCTTCCGGTTCATTGGCATGGGGATTCATGGAGGAAGATTTTATGAAACCATTGAAGTCCGTTGTTTCTTCCGGTAAATTAAGAGCAAGCTGGGGATTGACCGGTAACAACCGTGTAGGCGAGTATGATACGTATGCTTTATATCAGATATTAAAAGATAAAGTTGGAGATTTTATTTCGATCGGTAGCCTACCGAGTGGTGTATATCCGTTCGAAAACAGCCTGACAAGTGTAGGTACAGTGCCCACTTCCTTAAGAAACAGAAAACTGAAATGGGAGACTACCGAACAGTGGAACCTAGGCCTGGACTTAGGCTTCCTGGACGAACGCATCGGATTAACCGTAGACTGGTATCGTAAAACGACTCGTGATTTGTTGCTGAATACTGCACTTCCCACCTCTTCCGGTTATTTCAGTGCCATGAAGAATGTAGGAAAGGTACGCAACCAAGGTATCGAGCTCACATTGAACACAACCAATATCAAGAACCGTCATTTCTCATGGACTACTAACTTTAATATCGCATTCAACAAGAACAAAGTATTAGAATTGGCCGAAAACCAATCTTCTCTGTTGAGTGCAGCCAAATTTGACCAGAACTATAACTCTCAATACAGCTACATTGCCAAAGTGGGTTATCCGATGGGAATGATGTACGGATTCATCTACGAAGGTACATACAAATACGAAGATTTCGACAAAGTAGGTGATACATATACACTGAAACGCAATGTTCCGTATTTCTCTTCCGAAAGTAATACACAACCGGGTATGCCGAAATACGCAGACCTGAATGGTGACGGTATCATCGACGATAACGACCGCACTATGATCGGTAACGGTATGCCGAAACATACGGGCGGATTTACCAACAATTTCGAATACAAAGGATTTGACTTGAGCATCTTCTTCCAATGGTCGTATGGCAACGATATCATGAATGCCAACCGCCTGTTCTTCGAGAACAGCAATAAAACACGTGACTTGAACCAATACGCAAGTTACGCAGACCGCTGGACACCGGAAAATCCGGAAAGTAATATTCCGAGAGCTACCGACTCCGGTTCTAACAAAGTGTTCTCTACACGTATTATCGAAGATGGTTCGTTCCTTCGTCTGAAGACCGTGTCTTTAGGATATACACTGCCGAAACAACTGACCAAGAAATGGAAGATAGACAATGCACGCGTATTCGTTGCCGGTCAGAATCTATGGACATGTACCGGGTATTCCGGTTACGACCCGGAAGTATCTATCCGTGAAGGCGCACTGACTCCGGGACTGGACTTCTCCGCTTATCCGAGAGCCTACTCTATCAGTTTTGGTATAAACTTAGGTTTCTAATCAATCATCCTTCAAACAATTACGTATATGAAAACAATAAAAATAATCATCATATCACTTCTTGTCGGACTTAACCTGACTTCCTGCGATTTCTTGTAAAAAGACCCGACATACACCACTCCTGAAAACTTCTTCAAAAATGAAGCGGACGCTACCTCTTGGCTGACAGGAACCTATGCCATTCTGGGACAAAGTTCCTTCTACGGAAATGAGTTCTTATACCTTGTAGGAGGTGACGATCTGGGACACTATGGTGGTGCCAACCGCGGACCTAACAAAAGTGGGCTGATCTGTAACAATGCCAATACAAGTGATCCGGCCGTTGCAGCATTGTGGTACACATTATACTCCGGCATCAACAGAGCCAATATTTTCCTGGAAAATATTGATGCAGTGCCCGATATGAACGACGATACCCGCAAGCAGTACAAAGCCGAAGCCCGTTTCTTACGCGCATTCTATTATTTTACTTTGGTAGAATGTTGGGGAGATGTACCTTTCAAGACTACTTCTACAGAAGATGCCTATAACCTCTCCATTCCACGTACGGACAAACAGACGATTTATGATTTTATCATCAAAGAGATGTATGGTTCTGCCGAGGATCCCAAATCTGCTCAAGATTTGAACTATTTACCGGGACGTGTTTCCAAATCGGCTGCTTGGGGAATGTTGGCGCGTGTATATATGTTCCGGGCCGGTGAACCTAAACGTGACAAGGAAGTGGGTTTGGCTAACAACACGACTAGTGCCGAGATTACAGAATATTTCAAAAAAGCAAGTTACTATGCACAGTTAGTCAAGAATGAGGGTCATTCACTAACTGCCAAATATTGGGACTTCTTTATCGACATTTGTTCTGATAAGTATAACACTGCTCTCAATAAGGATGGTGCCAAGGCTAATGAAAGTATTTGGGAAGTAGAATTTGCAGGTAACCGTTCGACGGATGTACGTGCAGAAGGTAGAATCGGTAATATTATCGGCATTCAGGGTAAGGACCTTTCTTCCAAAGCATCCATCACTGGTAAAGGTGATCCGGGCTATGCATACGCTTTTATCTGGAATACTCCTAAACTGCTGGAATTGTATGAAGCAAACGGTGATATTGACCGTTGCAACTGGAATATCGCTCCATTCACTTACACCCAGTCAGCAGGAGAAGGCACTCCGGTAGACGGTCGTGAATTTGTGAAAGGAAAAAGAGATGAAGTGGAACAACAATATTGGAATCAATCCTTCAGCTATGGCAAAAACAGAGCCCGGTTCTACTTACGGTGATCGCGAATCGAAGAATGATGCCAATAAGAACCGCAATAGAGCTGCTGCCAAATATCGTAGAGAATATGAGGCAGACAAGAAGAGCAAGAACGATACTTCCATCAACTTCCCTCTTCTCCGCTACTCTGACATTCTGCTGATGATTGCAGAAGCTGAAAATGAAGTCAACCATGGTCCCTAATGATCTGGCTTATGAATGTATCAATGCGGTAAGAGAACGTGCAGGAATCAACAAGCTTGCAGCAAATCTGGATGAAACCGGCTTCCGTAAGGCTATCAAAAGACGAACGTGCTATGGAACTCTGCTTCGAATATACACGCCGTTTCGACCTGATCCGCTGGGGAGACTATCACAAACTGATGCAGAAACAAGTGGACAAGGCACAGGCTGACGAATCCTGGAAATTCGGAATCAATGTATATACTTACTTCAATATTCCGAAGTCTTACAATTATTTCCCGATTCCTGCCAATGAAATAGGATCAAACGGTGCTATCAAGACGAATAATCCGGGTTGGTAATTCTCTTAATAACTTTAAAAAGAAAAGGACATGAAAATAATATATAAAAAGTTTGATGACTATCGCTTTTGCCGGACTATCCCTGGCTTCATGCGACAAGGAATTAAAAGAAGAAACAGCAATGGAAGTGGGTGTGGTGACAGACAGCAATGTCAGCTTCGATGGCAAAACTGTGACTGTAAAGAAAGGAAACCCTGTAACGTTCAGCTTCGATGGTGACCCTGATTTTATCAGTTTCTTCAGCGGTGAGATAGGGCACGAATACAAACACCGGAACAGAATTGAAATGCAACCGGAAGACGTAGAAAAATGTGAAATCAACTTCTCCGTAGTATATGACTATGGTAGTGCGAAAACCATCGAAGGTTCTACTCACATATTAATATCCGATCAATTCGAAGGAATTAGTGGCAACAATGTGAAAAAGACAAAGAAGCAGTTACTAATTGCGAATGGACAGAATTTGTCAGCCAAGATGAGCTTCCTAAAGCAACCAAAGATACTAAAGACTATTCTTGTCCTTTAATATCTTACTTGGGTAAAGAAATCAGCATTGCTTTCCGCCTCAACCCTCTTGATAATAGCAGCACAATGCCTGTAATACATATTAAAGGCTTACAGCTTAATCTGGAGTTCAACAATGGAAAATCAACCACAATTAATGCAAAGAACTTCGAATTCTCGGCTTTAAATGTAACCTACAATTTAGATGATCTTTCAAAAACAACACTCATCTTACCAAATTGAAGGAAGCATTAGGAAATAAAAACCTCACACTTGAAGAGATGAAAAGCGCAGAATATGCAGATAAAATAGCATATGCTACTGTAGACGGTAATATTCCTTATTTCTGGAGAATTAGCCAGCCAAGCGATTTCGTAACCAGTGGCGGAGCAGCAGGGTATACAAAAGGAGATACTTGGCTTATCTCCAATTCCATCCTCCTTAACGGTTCCTGCGATCCTGACGCTGGTGTAGCTATCAAGAATATCTCGCAATCGTTGGAGATATACTCACATACCTATGAAAGAGGCCGGTACATATACCGCTACTTTCGTAGCCAACAATGCAAACTACGTCCATCAAGGGTGGTCAAGTAGTACGTGAACTGACTATAAACGTTGTAGAATAAAAATATATCCCCCAATTTTTCTAACCTTCAATCATAGAAAACGTTTATAAAAATCAGACTTTAATCAATTTAACATCAGAAAGAGAGGGACCGCGAGGTTCCTCTCTTTTACTTTTTTTCCTGTATCTTTGCACAAAAATAAAAATAATGCCAAAAGACTCTTCCTATTCATTTTGCCCCATTACAAGGTTACACCGAAGTGTTTTACCGTAATGCTCATGCTGCCTGCTTCGGAGGTATAGATACTTATTATACCCCATTTTGTACGACTCGAAAAAGGCGGATTCCGCCATAGAGATGTCCGGGGAATCGAACCCGGGAATAATCAGGTAGCCCATCTGATTCCCCAACTGATAGCCCCTTCTTTTGAGAAAGCAGAAAAATCTTATCCCTATTCATTGAAAAGGGATATAAGGAAGTCGACATCAATATAGGATGTCCTTTTTCCCATGCTGGCTAAACGCCACAATGGTTCCGGCATTCTTCCTTATCCCGAAGAAGTTCAGGCGTTACTTAGCCTGATTACAGAATATCCGCAAATAAGTTTCTCCATCAAAATGAGGTTGGGCTGGGAAGATCCGGAAGAATGTCTGAAACTGGCTCCGATTATCAATGAGCTACCCTTGCGACAAGTGGTTATGCACCCCCGCTTGGGAAAACAGCAATACAAAGGAGAAGTTGACCTTAAAGCGTTTGAGGCTTTTCAGAATGCCTGCAAGCATCCGCTCATCTATAATGGAGATATCAATAGTGTAGAAGATATTCACCGCATTCAGGAACAGTTTCCCGGACTAGCCGGAATGATGATAGGACGGGGATTACTTGCCAACCCGGCATTAGCTTTGAGTATAGACAAAACCGTGCACTCGAGTTCGATGAAATGAGAGAAAAATTGCAATCTATGCACAAATGCGTATACAATCAATATGCAGAACAGTTGGAAGGAGGAGACGAACAACTTCTGAACAAAATGAAAACTTTCTGGGAATATTTAATGCCGCAAGCCGACAGAAAAGTACTGAAAGCGATTCATAAAAGTACGAATATCAACAAATATTATCAGGCAATCCTTGCCTTTTTAATCAACGATGAACTGATAACCAGTAATTTTATGTAATTTTGCGCCCGTTTATTAACAAGCACATTATGAAAAAATACATTCTACTTTCTTTGTCTGATAACCGTATCAGGCAGTTTCGCACAAATGCAGGATTTCAAGTTCAAATTCTATGGACAGATTCGTACTGACTTCTATTATAATAGTCGTGCTAACGAAGAAACCGTAGACGGATTGTTTTATATGTATCCAAAAGATCAAAGTGCTCGACGTGATCGGAGGGGAACGATTTGAACTCAACACCCAACAGTAACTTCTATACTTTATATTCGCGCCTTGGAGTAGACGTTGCCGGTCCAAAACTGGGAACAGCCAAGACATCCGCCAAAGTGGAAGTGGACTTCCGCGCCACAGGCACTTCTTATTCGGTCATTCGCCTTCGTCATGCTTATTTGAATCTGGATTGGGGAAAATCAGCTTTATTACTCGGACAGAACTGGCATCCCTTGTTCGGTGATGTGTCTCCTCAGATTCTTAATCTTTCCGTAGGAGCACCGTTCCAGCCGTTCAGCCGTGCACCGCAGATTCGTTATCGCTATACAAACAAGAATTTCCAACTTACCGGAGCCGCAGTGTGGCAATCACAATATACTTCACAAGGACCGGAAGGAAAACACATAAGTATCTGAAGCAAAGCTGTATTCCCGAATTTTATGTCGGAGCTGATTATAAGAATGGCGGTTTGCTGGCCGGCGTAGGCATTGAGTTGTTATCATTGAAACCACGTACGGAGTCTATAGTAAATACAGATAAATACAAGGTAGACGAACGCATCACAACTCTTTCATACGAAGCTCATGTGAAATACACCAACAAAGACTGGTTCATCGCTGCGAAGAGTGTATTAGGATCCAATCTGACACAAGCTTCCGGTTTGGGTGGATTCGGGATCAAGTCTGTCAACGAACAAAACGGGAGAACAAGAATATACTCCGATACGTTTCTCCAGCTCTTGGTTCAACGTTGTCTACGGACAGAAATGGAAGCCGGGAATCTTCGTAGGCTATGCCAAGAATCTGGGAACAAGTGATGCACTATATGCTCCCAAAGGAAATGATGCAAAACTTTATGGAACAGGAACAGACCTTAACCAATTAGTTACGGCAGGAGCAGAACTGACCTACAATGTCCCCCACTGGAAATTCGGGTTGGAATATACATTAAGCTCTGCATGGTATGGTTCGCTCAATACGTCCAATGGGAAAATTCAAGATACCCATGCCGTATGTAACAACCGTATTGTTGCCGTTGCCATGTTTATGTTCTAACCTCTCTATACAATTATTTTAATTATATATCTGTCACCTGTCACCTATTGCTGCTTAACGGTTTGATTATTAACAATTAACACCGTGACAGCAATAGGTGACAGCAGTGTGACAACAATAATGCTGTCACCAGAAACAGATAAACTACATTTCACAACGCGGAGGTATTCACTCTGGAAGCTCCAGGCAATCCTATTTATTTCATGAATGCATTACCTTTGTTTCTCGTGGGGAAACTTTTAGTTTCAAGGCTTGAAACCAAAGGTTTTCGTACCGGGAAACTAAAGTTCAGCATTGGGAAACTATAGTTTCAGCACCGAGAAACAATAGTTTCAACGGCATGGAAACTATGGTTTCTCCAAGAGAAACTAGTGTTCCCTTATCAGGAAAAGCAAATGATCTCCTATTGTCTGACTTTTATCTCCTTAACTCCACTTCAAAGCTAGCACCATCTTTACAACTGAACTGCAAAACTGTTTGCTTCTTATCAGAAGAAATCACCTTGCAAAACGGAGTTTCTTCTACATTCCATTGCCCTTTTATCGTTACAGTCACAGGTATTTCACTACTGGCATTTTCAATCCATGGTCGTGAATAGATACTACGTTCGATGCGTTTCCCATCTTTATCAAACGCTTCATCGCTTGGACCGCGATACAAAGCCAAATCCGGTTGTGCCACCGTCAACTTAATCTTATCAGCAGATCCTTTATGAATCATAACCAGACAGGAAGTATCCACACGTTGTAATAAACTACCCGGCAATGTCGTTTCAGGAGTTTCAAACAACACATAGGAAATGATCTGTTCGGAAACGGACTCTACAATATGTGCATTCCGGTCTTGCTGTAATACCTATAAGTGGGCTTCTTTGCAAATTTCTTCATCAGAGTTTCATTCGTCTGAGGCAGAACAGCGTATTCATAACTTCCGTTTTTCGGTGCCTTTCCATGATCTACAACCAAAGAAACCCAATCACCCTTTGTTTCCTTTCCTGTATTTTGCATTCGCGAGTATTGAGGAAAGTTCTTCTCAAACCGGATGGGAGTTGGAACATAATAACCCGTTCCCAAATGGTCCACCCATACTTTCTTATCTCCTTGATAATTTTTCCAATAATCATGCCCTGCTTTATCAGTAACTGCCAATTGGAAGATAGTCGTTTCTGTCGGGAACTCCGTATTTGTATTTTCAATATCCGAACCAAGACAGACAATCATTCCATCGATGAAATGGTAAGATTTACGTGCCCGATGTGATCCGTTGTACTTATCATGCTCATGTAACTTCATTCCGAAATTACCATTCATCTTCTGTTGAGACAAACCACCGGCAAAAGCCTCGTCGGAGTAAAGCATCTCTTCCATTCCAGAGTAACTATCCACATTGAGCACCTTAGCCTGCAATTGCTCCAATGGCAAATGAATAGATGTCACTCCCGGAATACGGTTCCAGTCAAAACCTTCCTGCTGCCAGCCGCTAGTGGCGGGAGTTACTGTCTGTCCCGGTGCAGCAGTCAATATTTGCAAACTGCCGTGTGCCAGGTAACGACCGTATAGATTTGCTCCCAGATAATGCTCTGCCGCCCATAGATAACGGGAATGTCCGCGTGCCACAGCCGACCAGTTACTACGACGTTGGACAGAGACGCAACCATATCCCATCGCTATATTTCCCTGCGGGTCCGGCTCCGAACGGAAACCTTTCTCTATAAGTTTTGCCACCTTACGTTCTTCAGTATTTGAAACCTTAGGTATATATTCAGGAGAGTCATTTTCAATACTTGGGTCTGAAATCAGACGGAGGTAAGAAGAAGCCATTTCACTATCATATTCCTCCTTTCCATCAGGGGAGAACCGGCTAAAGCCATCATAGCAAAATGCATAGGAACCAGTTTACCTTTTCCATCTGGATGACGACCGGACATGGAAAGAGGGAAGTTCAGCTTATTGCAATAGAAACGCATGGTCAACAGTACATTTTTCACTGTTTCATGAGCTAACTCGGAAACAGCAAATTCCGTCCGGCTGAAAAGATAGATCATATTGGTTGCTCCATCGAGTCCGCCCACAGCATAAGCCGGATAGTTATTTCGATGATGGAAAGCACCTCCGTCTACTTTAAACGAACCGGACAATCCCAATGCAGGACGGCAACCAAAATCAATCCAACGGGAGAAAGACCGGAGATATTGTAGTTTTCCGGTGTATCTTCCATCATTAAAATGCTGGCAATGCGTCCGGTGGTCTGTGTATTGAAAGAGTCCATATCAATTCCATTAACTTCCGGTTTAGGGTATACTTCGTTAGTAATCGCATACCAACGTAACGTACGTTCGGCTTCCTGAAGTTTCCCGGTTTCCCTAAGCACATCTTTCATCAGAAAATATGCCAGGTACAGACCGCGAACACTATAGCCATAATGATGGATGTTTCCCCAACAACTACCATAAGCTACCCCCTGATCGGTTATGTGATCGTACATTGCTAAGAACTTCTTCTTCATTTCTTCCCGAATCACCGGATTTGCCGCATTATTATATGCAACGGCAATTCTTTTCATCAGGTCGAAATAAGCACGCATTTCCACTCCCATTTTAGTCAGCATATCTTTATCCCAGTTCGGTATGATCCGTTCATAAGCTTCTGAAGCACGTACCATGTAGATAGGTACTCCCGATACTTGGCCGTTCTTGTAAGTTATCTGATAGAGGTCGTATTTCTTACGGATGGTTTCGGCTTCTTTCTCCGTCACCTTCCCTTTGGTATAGATCATGTCACGAAAACGCTTTTCCAACAGTTGCATTTCTGCTCTTTGCTTATCGTCTACAGGAGTCAATTCAATATCCGGTTTCAAAAGCGAGTGTTGATAGACAACCAGCCAATGGTTGGTGGTCCCGGCATTGACAAAAGGAACTTGCAGATCGGCCGTCTGTTGACGTGCATCAACCTTAGTAGCCGTAATCAAATGATCGATGAAAAGGCTTCCTTTTTGAATTTGGAGCAATAATCCGGAGTTCATTCATGCCTTCTTCCGGTGTGCCTTGCATATCACGTTCATAGCAAACCCATGCGGCACGCCAACCACTGAAATTAATACCAAAAGGGAAAGATGTGCATCGTTTGCCGTCTTTCAGAAACTGAAACTCAATGGTCGCATCTTGGGGAACTTCATTATAAACCCACACAATAAAAGCCGAAAGATATAAATCCTTGCCGGTCGGATCTTTCTTCTCAAACTTCAGGTCTTTCTTGAGTTCCAATATTCCACCCGGTTCAAATGTCCATTCCAGCGAATGTTTTCCATCTTTATAATGCAGATCAGATACCGACAGGCGGGAATGAGTAGCGGTGATACAATCCGGTATTTGCGGTTCTTCAAAAGAAAACATCCGTTCATCTGTTACAACTTGCGCATGAAGGAATGCTGAACACAAAAGAGAAAACAGAGTTGTCACTCCAAATTTAGTAAAAGGTTGTTTCATCATGGAAATATAGTCTTATTAGGTTTTCAGTATATAAGTCAAAGTATAGTCGCTTTAAAATCTGTAAAGAGTACGTGATTCTGCAAAAGACGTAAACCGAAGTGTCCGTCACCTTCACTACCCGCAAGGGTATAGCGGAACAACTCTTCATCATTCACAGAATAAGTTGTGATTCCCTTTTCCACTCGAATCCGAATCTCATACCACTGATTGGGGACGAGTAAATGAGAGGCATCGGTATATTCTTTCAATAAAGGTTTCACCTTGTCATCTGCCACTCCATAATATTCTCCTTTGTATCGACGGAAACGGGTCGTTGAATTATCATTTCCTCCGTATCCAACGTAGAAAAGGTTTAATGTGTTATAGTTTTTAAAGATGCCGTCACGCCACTGACTACGGGCAAAAAAGATCATCAGGGTATTTAGGATCATTGGCAGCCCAGAAGCAGTTCAGATCACTCAAGCGGTCATACTTTCCACCTTGCATCACCATACAAATACGATAACTTATTTCATAATCGCCCGTCAATCGTTGCCGATACCACATAGTCAGTCCGTCCGGAACTATCAATTCTAATGTATCTGCACGTTCTATTATCTGCAAAGCATGGGATGCATCTTCTATTTTCCATTGCTGCACAAAGGAAGCTTTGTGTTGTGCCAAAAAGCACCACACTATTTAAGAAAAAAAGTAATCAAACTGTAGCCTATAAAAAATCGCTTCGTCATTACGGTATTAGTTTAAAGATTATTCTTCCGAATACAAAAAACCCCTCTTTTCGAAAAAAGAGGGGTTCAAATTGTACAAAATATCTCAAATAACGTATTGACTGATAATTTGCATTACCAATATCTTATAGTTTTTCATCAACAAAGTTCTCATACCATTTCTGGTTTGAAGCACCCTTACTATCTACCCATTTAGTAAAATCAGGATATGCTTCTCTAAATGGTACACGTTCATAAGCATGACGTGTGCCAACCGGAAAGTTTAACTCCCCAAGTGGAACCTTTGGTATTTGAATAATAAACATTTGCATCAGTGTAGTGTCACCCGCAACCAATGCTTCATATTCTGCTTTGTAAGCAGAAGTCGGTGCATAACCCCTCATGTGTATTTCTTTACCACCGTTCACCTTAATAAAGAAATTCTGTCTATTAGTATCTAAAATCAACTCTCTAAATGCTGCAAGCTGAGCATCTCTTTCAGCTCCAGTTAATCCTTCTTTACCAATCAGTCTAACTTCAGCACGCAACATAGGTAGTCCTTCTCTTACTTTTCCTTGTGTTACCTGAAACATATCCTGATTATTATCCATCAAAAAGTTAAACCATCCAGTGTAATAACAGTTCCTTCCGCTTGTGCTTTATCCACTGTCAATATTGCGAAACGCGGTTCTTTGCGAGTATCATTACTCCAATTCCAATTTTTATTTTCAACTTTCACTATATTTTTTGTAGAAAGTTCCTCTTTAGCTAAGTCTGTCATTGTTCCCTGACCACCTTTTAGTACAAGGCTTGCAGTAATCCGATCAACATACTCGCTTTTCAAACCATCCAGTACAACACCTAACACAGTCGGGTATATACCACCTACAGCACGAACATCCAAAGTCAACAACAATTCTTCTTTACCTCCTACAGTCTCCATCATCTGTTGACTATGACATTCAGTCACCTTCAAGTCATACTCGAATACAACATCGTTGAAATCTTCATCATACCATGAATCCAGTTGAATAGGCCAACCATCTTCGAACATCACCACACCTGTGTTATGATAGAAAAGATAGCCTTGGTCCGTTTCATTTGTCGGCTGCACTGCATCTTCAGGAAGCGCAAGAGTTACCGATGCCAGACGGTTTGTTTCAAAATTGAAACCAGTACTCTGATCTACACCACGACTAACAGGAGACAAAGCAAATTCTTTTGTAGCTTCTGTTCCCGAAACTGTATTGTATTTCATATACACTTTCTCGCAAGCAGCAGGAACATTCAACGTAAGAGTACGGGAATCTTTCACTAATACATCTCCCACAAGCAGGCTCGCTTCAGAACCACTTTTATCGGAATATACATTCACAAGTGCAGAAGCATTTACCGGGTCAACAGTTCCCGAACCATCGTTACCTTTTTCCAACTCATTATCAGAGCAGGAAGTAGTAACCAACATTGTCCCCATAAGGACATACACCAAACTTTTTAATTTTCATCTTAATTTAATTTTTAAATTTATTGTTTGTTTTTGTTTCGCATGAGAACCTGGCTTATCACACTTATTTTCAGGCTCCATTTGTTAACTTATCAAAAATATATTTAACTCCTAATAGCTTTTTTTGCCTTTATTTGTAATTTCAATCCTTTCCATCGAGAATAATCACAAGAGCTAAAATAGGGCTCAAAAGGCCTGTTCATGAACACTGGATAATATATACAAGTTATTTCGTATATTTGCATTAGACAGAACATTCAATACAACAAATGTAGAGCTTTTATTCCGAATATACAAGTTCTATATATAAATATATCAAGGGAAATGGATCAAGTACTGTATGGTATAGATTACATAGAATATTATTTCTATTGGATATATTACAAGTTTATTGGCTATCCTTTAATCATAAGAATATGCTCAATTGCTGTAATATTTTTGTATTATTGCGTACTTATTTCTCCTATTCCATATTATATATGGTATATTTAAAAGGCGAAAAGAGAAGCGGAAATACAATAAAGCATTTGATAAGTATTATGAAGAAATGAAATCTATCTCACTAGATTCCAACACATTGAGTGAAGAAGAGATAGCTGACAGATTAGAATATGATACGAAAAAGCGCCCGAAACCTAACGAGTTACGCATTATCACTCAACTATTAACAGAAATCAAGAGTGTGCATGAAGATGAGATCAATGAACTAAACTATCAAACGATTCAAACCGTATTCCAAATCACGTTTCCTTTGAACGCGAACTTCAATTCGGTTCCAAAAGATCAAAGATACAAGCTCTGAAACTTATTCAGTCCATCAATGGCTATGCCTCTGAAGCGGTATTGGTGCGTTTCCTCTATCATCGTGAACTAGAACTAAGAAACTCGGCACGCTATACTTATATGTGGTTAAGCCAGGGTGACCCGTTCCGCTTCTTCGACGAAGACATCGGCATGAAGTTAAGGCAATGGGACATGATGGAGTTACACGCTATCTTGGAGCACCGTAAGAAAGTGGGATATAACACACCCACCTTTATTAAATGGGTGAATACTTCAGCTGAAGAAAACGTTAAGATATTCTTTATCAACGAAATCCGGCTATATAATGAAACCGAAAGTGCCCCAATTCTCGCGAAGCAACTCAATGCCCGTTCTGTGGAAATACGAGGTGAAGCGATCAAGACTTTAGGTAAACTAAAATACAAAGAGGTTGAACCTAAGCTGATTGAAATGTATAATGTACAACCGGAAGAAGTCAAACGACAAATCATTTCGGCTATTGCGGATCTAAAGACCGATAAGGCTTTAGGATTTCTTTACAATGCTTATGATGAAGCAGATAACTGGGGAACCAAGAGAGTCATACTCAAAGCCCTCTATGAGTATAGTGCAATGGGAAGGAAAACATTCGATCAATTGGAAAGAAAAGCAGATTCCCACACAGCTATATTGTTTGCCCACACCAAGCATCCGTTAATCAACCAGTTAAACTAGAGAACATGAGAGATATAATATTTACATTCTTCAATTATTTCGTATTCTTTTTATACGAGCATGCTGGCGATATTCTTCGTCACATTCGCCTTCCTCTCTTTCATTTCTCTAAAACGGAGAAAGGATTACTATGTGGAAAGCTATATGCGGAAAACAATCAAGGAATCCCCCTATACACCGGGCATTTCGGTAATTGCTCCTGCCTTCAATGAAGAAAAGACAATCATTGATAATGTGAACTCCATGCTTGCATTGGAATATCCGCTTTTCGAGGTGGTTATTGTAAATGATGGAAGTACGGACAGTACATTGGAAAAGATGACCGAATATTATGAACTGGTAGAAGTACCCTATGCTTATATCGAGCGAATCAAAACCAGACCGTTCGAAGACTCCTCAAATCCTCCAACCCGAAATACAGCCGACTCATCGTTGTAGACAAAGAAAATGGAGGAACCAAAGCGGATGCATCCAATGCGGGTATCAACGTTGCTTCTCATCCTTATTTTATCTGCACGGATGTGGATTGCATTTTGGAAAAGTATGCTCTTTATCGTTGTATCTCGCCCATTATATCTTCAGAAAAACAAGTAATTGCAGTCAGCGGAACGATGTTGATGGCTAACGGATGCGTCGTGAAAGACGGACAAATCATAGACGTTAGAACTCCCCGTACACCGATTCCACTTTTCCAGAATCTGGAATATATGCGCTCTTATCTGATTGGTAAGATGGGATGGTCCGCTATCAATGGTATGCCGAATGTTTCCGGTGGATTCGGTCTTTTCGATCGTTCGGTAGCGATTGCAGCCGGAGGATACGATGCTCCCTCTTTTGCCGAAGACATGGACCTCATCACCCGCATGGTAGGATATATGTGCGACTTCTCCCGTCCTTATAAGATCGTACAGATTCCTGATACTTGTTGTTGGACGGAAGGACCTCCCAACCTGGCAATGCTTTACCGTCAACGTACCCGTTGGGCACGAGGGTTGTTCCAGACACTTAATATCCATCGTAAGATGATTTTCAAAAAGACGTATAAACAGATGGGACTGTTAACTCTGCCTTATATGTTCGTTTTTGAGTTTCTAGCGCCGATCATCGAGCTCGTCGGTTTAATAGTATTTATCTATCTGGCCTTTACAGGAGCAGTCAACTGGAACACGGCATGGATGATTTACCTGACGATCTATACGTTCTGCCAGTTCCTTTCCATCGTTGTTATTACCTACGACTACTATGTCGGGATGCTATATAAAAAGAGGATATGAATACCTGTGGATTATCATTGCATCCATATTAGAGCCTATCTTCTATCATCCCATCATCACTTTCTGTTCATTGAGAGGATACCTCAGTTATCTGACCAATAGAGACTTCAAGTGGAAAAACATGGAACGTAAAGGGATTCAAGCAGAAAGAAGAAAGTGCAGACGGTACTGATATAACGGCAATGAAGCCCGAACCTGCTACGATTTAAACAAGAAAGAAAGATTAAAGACAAGATAGAATGAACAGAGAATTTCTCCATAAGATCACCATATTAGGTTGTCTGTTTTTACTGATAACCTCTTCCTCCGGGACCGACAACGGATTCCAGACACCGGAGCAATATGCCCAGATTGTACAGGAGCATTTTGCGAACGAGGAATGGGAAGCAGGGAAAGAGCTGTTGGAGGAGGGCCTTCAGAAATACCCGAATGTTTCTGACCTTGAATGGCTCATGGGAAAATACTGGTTCCACGAAAAGAACTATGATCAGTCGCGTTATCATCTTGTCAAAGCGATAGATGACAATTACAACAACGTCAATGCCAAACATCTGCTGGTAGACGTAGAAGATATCACCGAAAATTACTCCAGTGCTATTTGTTACGTTAATGAATTGCTGGAAGTGAATCCGTATTGGAGAGGTTTATGGCGAAGAAAGATTGAACTGTACCGCAAGCAGAACAACGATGTGGAAGCAGACCGTCTGTTGAAACGAATCAATCAGATTTACCCGAACGATACCATTCTAAGGAAGGATTATATCTACAGCATGGAGGTAGGCTACCAGCAAATGAAAAAGGCGGTAACCGAAAAGAGGCTATCGAAAAGTTGACGGAGCTCATCAAAGTATCTCCTCAAAACGAAGAATATTATCTGGACATCATTAACCTGCATTTACAGGAAGGAAACCGGGAAGCTGCTCTAGGCTGGTCATCCAACGGTTTGGCTGCCATACCGGGAAGCGGTGCGCTTATCGTCAAAAGGGCGAGTATCCTTAGTGAATTGGCACGTTATCCGGAAGCTCTGGTGTTTATACGCGAGCAAATGCGAAGAAACAACAGCCCTGCCATACGGCGTATGTATAACGACCTGTTAATGGAGGCTGCCCGAGCAGAGAAGCAGCGGGATCCTTATGTATTATATGGCATGGCCTACGAAGGAGGTAATAAGAACAAGGAAGCATTAGACTACCTGCTGAACACTTCCGTCACCCGGGGATATACCGATGACGCACTCTTCTATATCAGAGAAGCTAAAAAACAATATGGCAACAATGATAAAGGAATTCTTTATAAAGAATATATGCTTTATCGCCAGATGAATGAGGATGATCTTGCCTATTCAACGCTGAAAAAGATGTATGAGATGTATCCTGATGATTATGATATTACGCTTGCCATGAGCGCACAACACATGAAGAAAGCTGAAAAACTGATGGAACTTGGTCTGTACGCAGAAGCATTGCCGCACGTATTGTTCGTTTCTCAAAAACATGTAGACGACAATGAAGTGAACGGTGCCGCATGGGAAAAAGCCTTGAGTTGCTATATCAATATGAAACGTTACAATGAAGCACTTGCAACATTGGACACCATCACTCTTCACTTCCCTGATTACGAAAACGGCACGTTGAAAAGGGCATTTATTCTCGATAAAATGGATAAAACCGAAGAGGCTTTGCAACTGTATCTATCTGCCATCGAGCAGAGTGATGAGGATATGCGCATTTTCTATGTTATCGGATACGAGGAACTAGCAGTGCCGTACATCAAGAAATGTATGGAAGCCGGAGCTACGAAGAAAGCATACGAGGAATCTGTTAAGCTAATTAGCCTGAATCCATCGAGCGATCTCGGATTACGGTATGCCATCAATTCGTCCGGTTTACTCGGAAAATACGATGAATTCGAGAAATATACGGCTCAAGGGATCAATTATTATCCTGAAGAACCGTTCTATCAGGCAAAAGAGGGCTACTGTCCTTGAGCGTGACAAGAGATACGAAGCTTCTTTGGAATTCCTGAAACCGATACTCAATAAATACCCGAGTAACAAAGAGATTATAGGCGCATTCTCACAAAGCAGTGAATATCGTGCCCTGCAACTGACAAAGGCGAAAGAACCGGAAAAGGCTCTCGCTGTTCTTGATACAGCTTTGCTCTACGACAGTCAGAACAAATCATTGAAGTACACCAAGGGAGTGGTATATGAAGCCAACCGTCAAGCGGATTCAGCCTATTATTACCAAAAGTACTACGAGCCATCCATCATGGAATATCGCTCTTTCCAACGACACTTATCGGGCCTTAGAAGCATGATGCTCAAGAATGAGATTGCTTTGACCTACCTGCGTGCACGCTACGGAGAAGAAGACATCATTACCTCCGTTGCCACCGCTGAATACACTCGAAAAGGCCAGAAGAACAGCTACACGGGACGTCTCAACTATGCAGGACGAAGCGGCTCGGCAAGCGACAGCATGGAGGCTGAAGAACAGACACCGGGAGGAGTCGGCATTCAGGTACAAGGTGAGTGGACGCATCACTTCTCACCGAAGTGGAGCCTCACGGCCAATGCAGCCTTTGCGACCAAATACTTCCCGGACATAACGGCTGATGTCGCTTTACGGCATTATCTCAAGAATGATTGGGAAATAGGTGCACATGTGGGTTATAGACGGGTAGCCGCCTACACAAAGCGTTATGAATGGAACGATGAATTCTTTGCAGGTGGCACCGGAGACAATGGCTATCTGTTTACGGGTTGGAATGAGTCAAAAACTAACCTACTCACTGTAGGCGGAGAATTAGCCAAGACCATTGAAGTCGTTCGTCTCAACACGAAGATAGATATGCACTTCTTCAACTCCAACTTCTATTACAATGCTCAGATTGGCGCCAAATACTTCCCGGCTAATGACGGAAAGACAAATATCAACGCCATGGCAAGCATCGGATCGGCACCGGAAACGGCCGTACTGGACTATGCGCTGCCCGGCTCTTTCTCTCACACCAATACTATGGTGGGATTGGGAGGCCAGTATATGGTCAGTCCTAACATTACCATAGGTCTGATGGGTACCTGGAATACTTATTATAACCAGACCAACACCGTGCGAGGGACCAGTCCGCTCAACCCGATAGAATCCATATCGACACGCTATAAAAACTTATATAACATTTATGCACAAGTTTATATTTCATTCTGATACGCTTGGCCCTGTATTGGCAGGAATGATATGTATTTGCTGCCTTTTATCCGGCTGCCGTATGCAGGCACGCACGGAGATGTTCCCATCTAAAGAAGGGTATCTCGTCACCATTGGTGAGGATCCGACCGACAGAGACACCCGGTGGGCGAAATACCTGTACGAACATCTCAAGAAGCGTGCAAACGACGATGAAATAGTAGCTTTTGGCGTTTCCGAAATGGACATGTGGCGCATCATCATACAGATAGACCCAACATTGCAGAGAGGATTCAAAGTAGCCTGCAAAGGCTCTGATATCAGACTGACCGCAAGTGACGACAAACAAATGTTATGGCTGCAATACCAACTGATAAAGAAGATCAGCAAAGAAGACCCGCGTATAGACGGTTCGGATCTTCCTCCCGCCCTTATCAATCTCAACGATACTTGCGGAGTTTTTGCATTTGACTATCAAAGTATCTATTCTCCATACGGCCTGAACGCCGATCATACAGGCGTTATCGGCCTGAACAACTTTGACGACAGCTGGGGAATATGGGGACACAACCTGCGAAAAGTCTTGGGAAAAGATGCAGAGAAAGTATATGCCACCATTCACGGGAAGACAGATGACTCACAACTGTGTTTCTCTTCCGAGGATATGTATCGCCAGATAGAAAGTTACATCGTAGATAACTTCGGTGAAAAGGGGAATTTCCGTTTTGTAATCGCACCGGATGATACTCCGTACGCCTGTACGTGTGCCACCTGCACCGCATTAGGAAATACAGAGAAGAACGCAACTCCCGCCGTTACGGAACTGATCCTCCGCCTGTCGCAGCGTTTTTCCAAACACACGTTCTTTACGACTTCCTACCTGACTACGCAACAAGTCACAAACAAGCAGCTCCCGCCTAACGTCGGGGTAATTGTCAGCGCTATCGACTACCCGCTCCGCCGGACAGACGGCAAGGACGAGCAAGACAAGAAATTTGCGGAACAACTCGACAACTGGAAGAAAGTAACGAACAACATCTATATATGGGACTATATCAACAACTTCGACGACTACCTCACTCCTTTCCCCATATTAAAGATAGCCCAGCAAAGACTCCAACTTTTCAAACAACACGGAGCCAGCGGCATATTTTTTCAACGGAAGCGGCTACAGCTATTCTTCTTTCGATGAAATGAGGACTTTTGTACTATCCTCCCTCCTTATCAACCCAGAACTTCCAGTCAATGACTTAATCAGAAGTTATTTTAATCAGGAATATCCGGCATCAAAAAATGGCTATACGATTACTACACTGAATTGGAGAACAACGCCCAATCCGGAAAACGGCTCGGACTTTATGCCGGTATCAGAGAATCAGAAAAAGCATTCCTCTATCCGGATAAATTCATCAAATTCTATGATGAAATGGGAGATTTTGTTTCGAAGCAAAAGGGAAAGAGCGTAAAAAGCTGCACGAACTTCAGACCGCTTTGTCTTTCACACGCCTGGAATTAGGACGTGACCACGGCTTTGATGCTTACGGATATGCCAAACGGAATGGAAAAGAGATACAGCCAGTTCCCCAAGCCCGAAAATGGATCACCCAGCTCAAAGAACACAAAGCATTTACCGGAATGGAATATTATAATGAGTCAGCCTATGAGATCGACTATTATATAAAAGGAATGGGAAAAATACCTACTTGCTTCCGACATCAAGAAAAGCTTGTTTTTAGGGCTCAATCCTTCAGCAACTCCTAAACTGAATAAAATTGATTCCAAGAAACTGACTGATGGCACTCACGGTTTACCTGGAGACTATCATTGCGGTTGGGTAATCATTCCGGGAGAAGAATGTACGATCAACCTGCCGGTGAAAGGTATCAACGCATCAGGAACATTCTATATCAGTTTCCTGAATCTTCCCCGGCATCGCATCTATGCTCCACAGCAAATTCAACTGTTGAAAGACGGAATAGCCTATAAAACAATAGACCTGAAACCGGAAGACGCCCCGGAAAAAAGGGGAAATGATAAAAGCCACCGTTTCGGCAGACCTGAACGGAGCAGAACAATTAAGCATCAAAATCAGTTGTTTAAAGAAACCGGGAACGCAAATGGGCATCGATGAAATTGCATTCATCCCCTAAACGCTGAAAAAAGTGACATAACAAAAAAATAAATGGCAACTATGAATAAATCTATATTCTATATTTTCCTACTGACGGCACTTCCGCTCTGCTTTACAGGGTGCAGGAAGGAAGTACGTCCCACAAGCATGACGATAAAGGATTCGGTCAGGCACTATTACCCCATCAAGCAAGGTCAGCAGCTCGATATCATGTTTACTATCACCAATACAGGAGATGCTCCGTTAATCATTTCAGAAATGCAACCTTCCTGTGGCTGTATCATTCTGGATAAAAGTTCGCATATCATCATTCCCGAAGACGGTATCAGGCAATTCAAAGCAACCTACAACAGCATCAAGAATGTAGGCGAAGTTGTTCACCGCATCCGGATTTTCGGCAATATGCTCCCCAAATGGAAAAGCAGAACTAAAATTTGATGTTAACGTAGTCCCCGACGCAGATTATACACGTGATTATGAAGAACTCTATCAGGATTTCAACACTAAAAACGGCATTGTCAGGGAAATGGTAGACGGAAAAGAATCCGAACTAGGATATTATGTAGGAGAACCCTAATAATAAGTATTAAGTATCAAGTATTAAGTATTAAATGACTGGCTAATACTTGATACTTAATACTTGATATTGATACTTATCTCTACGGATGTATTTCTTTGAATGCGGCATTTTCTTCTTTCACATTCTGAATAGTCTGTTTTAACTCCCCAATCGGCAAGTCATATCCATACCAGCCTGTATAGCAATCCACCACATACCATTTCCCGTCAGCCTGCAATTCGAACTCGACACGCAAATCCACTTCGGACTCTTCATAGCCCGCTTCAAAGATTTTGTGTTTCGGTTCATTCAGCGTAAACTTGGAGACATAGATTCCCCCTTCTTCCTGGGTGATACGTTCTTCCTTCATGGTTTCGCTATCCAGCAACGGCCATTTTTCCTTAGTGAAAGGGAACGTCTTTTCGGTTTCGCCGTCATCTGCCAATAAAGTAATCGGGGTCTTTAATGGGAACTTGACACGAGTATACTGGAAGGCTGCACTGGAAGTAAATTTATCCAGAAATGATTTGAAATCTTCACCGTCTTGCGTAGTCAGTTCACTATCGGCTTTTGCCTTGGAACTATTACCGCAGGAGATAAACGAAACACCGGCGAACAGCAGCATAGCCAGCAAGCAGCATACAAACTTTTTAGCTCTCATAACACTATACAAATTAAGAGTTTAATTGACGGCGCAAAGATAATGACAAGTTTGTCATCTTGGTTATTTTAAGAACTAAATATTTGCGTCTATATAATCAATTTCCCGAATCTATGTATGTTTCAGATATTCATAACCGAAGCGACAGTACAGACACTTTCGCTTATCACAATACTCTTTTTGCAACTGTATCAATGCCTGACTATCCGCCGCACTGACAACCGGAAGCCCGGCATCGCTCCACCAGCGGATAATATGATTACTCTCCGCCTTCAATTCTTCCAGAAAACGTCCGGCACGTTCACACATTCGTTCATCTGCCTTATGCAGACCGTATGTATAAAGAAAAGGAACCACTGTATTAATGATAATCAAATCCTTGAACGCTCTCCCATCGCCTTCTCCTTTTGTGAAGAAAGTCGTCCGAATAAATAATGATTTTCCCAATAGGGAGACGTACGGGCATCCAGTAAGTTTCTCACATCCACCAGAGTTTCCGCTTCCAACAAACGTGAAAACAACTTATCCCCTTTCTGATAGAGATAAGCTAATTGCGCCAAGCGAATATGCGGAAAGTTTTCCGGACGAAGCCGTAGAAAACGCCATAACGTAGCGTCCATCCCCTGCCTGATTTCAAACTTCCGCTGCAAATAACGGAACTCCTTGCAAAGACGGAGACTATACTCGTCTTCCTGTTCCTTTTTTCAGAAACGTTTCTTCCAACAATCCCGCCAAACCATAGAAAAAGCCTCTATCTGGAACAGATCATTCCGATGCTTATCCAGCGCACGAAACGGTAATAATCCCGCCCACGTTTCAAAAGCATCTCCATTCAAGCCAAAACCGAAATTACGAGCAAGGGTGATAAAGAATGCATCTTCCCAATTACTGTTACAATGTTTGAGACGCTGTGTGATTAATTGCGCTTTCTGCTCCAAACGTTCCGTTTGCAAAGCGGTCAGCCAGGAATGAATGGTAAGTTTGGGAAGAGAGGCAAGGATGGGATGGCAAGCCGGATACTGATCGGCTACACAAAGTTCGTGGTAATGTAATTGCACATTGTCCGGACAAGTAAGTAATTGTTGCGGTATCTGTTCACCGTTGGTACGGGTTATTTCCGTATCTGCTTCACTCACTACATGGAGAATCACAGAGTCGTATGCTTTGTCAGAATGATGTCCGTGGCGAAACCAGTCGGAAGAATGTGTATGTATTTCGATGTTTCCCACCCATAAGGCGCCGTCAATCTTTAGTTTCGCGTTGAAAAAGTCGGGACCGGCGTTGGGGTTTTGCAGACCGGGGTCAATCACTTCTACCGGTAAGCCGTTGGTGGTTTGCAGTACTTTCAGGGGAAATAATTTATGTTTCCACACGTAGTGGAGAAGATGTTCCATGTTAACAAGACGTTAATGTGCGCTGCAAATGTAATAAAAATCTTATCTTTGCGACTATTATTTTGAATATAAGTCAGAAAACAATGAAAATAGCACTGATCGGTTACGGAAAGATGGGCAAAGAGATAGAAAAGGTTGCCCGTAGTCGCGGACATGAAATCGTCTGCATCATTGACATCAATAATCAGGACGACTTCGAATCGGAAGCGTTCAAATCGGCCGATGTGGCCATTGAGTTTACCAATCCGATGGTAGCTTACAGCAATTATATGAAAGCGTTCAAAGCCGGTGTAAAACTGGTATCGGGCAGTACCGGATGGATGGCCGAGCATGGCGAAGAAATCAAGAAGCTCTGCACGGAAGGGGGCAAAACACTCTTCTGGTCGTCCAACTTCAGCCTGGGAGTCAGCATCTTCTCCGCTCTCAACAAGTATCTGGCTAAAATCATGAATCAGTTCCCTGCTTATGATGTCACCATGAGCGAGACACATCATATCCACAAACTGGATGCACCCAGCGGCACTGCCATCACACTGGCTGAAGGCATACTGGAAAACATGGACCGCAAAGACAAATGGGTAAAAGGAACGCTCCTTGCACCGGACGGAACCATTAGCGGAACCAACGATTGCGCCCCTAATGAACTTCCTATCGCCTCTATCCGCGAAGGAGAAGTGTTCGGCCTTCATACCATTCGCTATGAATCTGATGTAGACAGCATAACTATCACGCATGATGCCAAAAGTCGTGGTGGATTTGTATTGGGAGCCGTACTGGCAGCCGAATATACTGCCACACACGAAGGTTTTTTGGGCATGAGTGATTTATTCCCATTCTTGAACGACTAAGATTTCAGAAGCTAGTTCTAAACAAATATAACATTATGAGACAAGCCACACGCGCACAATGGATCAAATGTGCCATTGCTATTCTACTTTACCTCGTCTTCCTCCTCTGGGTACGGAGTTGGTGGGGACTGATTGTTCTTCCTTTCATCTTCGATATTTATATCACCAAGAAAATACCCTGGTCATTCTGGAAGAAATCGAAGAATCCTACCGTTCGTAATGTTATGAGTTGGGTAGATGCCATTGTCTTTGCGTTGGTTGCCGTCTACTTCGTCAATATCTACATATTCCAGAACTATCAGATACCTTCGTCTTCGCTGGAAAAATCATTGCTGGTGGGTGACTTTCTGTATGTAAGTAAAATGAGCTACGGTCCGCGTGTACCGAACACACCGCTTTCCATGCCGTTGGCACAACACACTTTGCCGATATTCAACACCAAATCGTACATTGAATGGCCGCAATGGAAATACAAACGGGTACCGGGCTTCGGCAAAGTGAAGCTGAATGACATTGTGGTTTTCAACTTCCCGGCAGGAGACACGGTGGCAGTGAACTACCAACAGACAACGGACTTCTATACGCTGGCTTATGGTGAAGGACAACGCATCTACTCCAAACAGATTGAAATGGATAGCCTGACACGTTCACAGCAACGTGCAATCTATGACCTCTACTATGACGCCGGACGTAAACAGATTCTAAACAATCCGCGTACTTACGGTGAAGTACTGTGGCGTCCGGTAGACCGTCGCGAGAATTATGTGAAACGTTGTGTCGGCTTGCCCGGTGATACATTGCAAATTGTAGACGGACAGGTGATGATTGACGGTAAGGCGATTGAGAATCCCGAAAACCTGCAGTTCAACTACTTCGTACAGACCACAGGCCCGTATATCACGGAAGATATGTTCCGCGATTAGGCATCAGCAAGGATGACACCATGCTGATAGAAGACTCTGGCTGGGAAGGCGGATTATTGGATATGGGACTGGACAATCGGAATGCGCAAGGCAAACTGAATCCGGTATATCATCTTCCATTGACTAAAAAAGATGTATGACACTCTCCTTGGCAATAAAAGCTAATCAGCAAGATCGTCATGGAACCGGAAGAGTATGCCGGACAGATGTACCCGCTGAACCTTTATACCAAATGGAACCGTAACAACTACGGTCCGATCTGGATTCCCGCCAAAGGTGCTGCTATCACTCTGACTGAAGACAACCTGCCTATCTATGAGCGTTGCATCGTAGCCTACGAAGGCAACAAGCTGGAAGTGAAACCGGACGGTATCTACATCAACGGTGAAAAGACCAATGAATATACCTTCAAAATGGATTATTACTGGATGATGGGTGACAACCGTCACAACTCTGCCGACTCCCGTTATTGGGGTTTTGTACCCGAAGATCACGTAGTGGGCAAGCCGATTGTCGTATGGCTGTCACTTGACAAAGACCGCGGATGGTTTGACGGAAAAATCCGTTGGAACCGCCTCTTCAAGTGGGTAGACTGATAAGGATACGGATAGAATAGAGTGATAAGGTGATAGAAATTGATGAACATTCGTAAATTCAAATGGATACTAGCATTTGCCGGAGCAGTAGTCGTAGTGCTTCTGCTCCGGGGATTTGCTTTACGTCCTGCCTTATCCCTTCCACCGGTATGGAAAACTCCATTTTCCAGGGTGAACGTATCTTAGTGAACAAATGGAGTTACGGATTGCGAGTTCCTTTCATGTCGCTCTTTTCTTATCATCGTTGGTGTGAAAGTCCTGTACGGCAACAAGATATTGTAGTGTTCAATAATCCGGCTGGAATCCGGGAACCTATCATCGACCGCCGGGAAATCTATATCAGCCGTTGCCTCGGAGTTCCGGGAGATACATTATTGGTCGATTCTCTTTTCTCCGTTATTTCTCCAGAGGCACAATTCAATCCGGATAAGAAAAGGCTTTATTCGTACCCCGCGTCAAAAGAAAATCTGATTACCTCACTCATGCATACTCTTTCCATCACCAACGACGGATTGATGGGAAGTAATGACAGTACTCATGCGTAGTTTCAGCCGTTACGAATATTATTTGTTGGAACAGGCAATGAATGGGAAAGAGAGTTTTGTCCAACCTTTGTCAAACAGGAAGATGCCGAACCGAATCCGCTGATTGTTCCCGGAAAAGGGAAATTTATCCGGGTCTATCCCTGGAACATAACCTTACTGCGGAATACCCTCGTGATGCACGAAGGCAAACAGGCAGAAATAAAGAACGACACTCTCTACGTAGACGGCAAACCTACACAACACTGTTATTTCACTAAAGATTACTATTGGATGGGATCTAACAATACCGTCAACTTTTCCGACTCACGGCTCTTCGGGTTTGTCCCGCAAGACCATATCATCGGGAAAGCCTCCATCATTTGGTTCTCCAAAGAAAAAGAGACAGGCTTGTTTGACGGATACCGATGGAACCGTTTCTTCAGAACGGTGTAAAATAATCTTCGGAACATAAAAAGAAATAACTCCTTAATATATTTAATTAATATCCTTTTATAGAGCCCCTAAACGTATTAAAATGAAAGAAATGAAAATAGCTTATTTATCTTCAGCTTATCTCGCTCCGTCGAATATTATACCAAACTTTGGCTTATGACAAAGTGTTTTGTAGAGCAACACGACCACTATATCAAACAAACCTATCGTAACCGGTGCACCATTGCCGGCCCATCCGGCGAATTAGCACTCTCTATTCCAACCGTAAACCGGATACGCTGAAATGTCCGATGAAAGATATCCGTATTTCCGACCACGGCAACTGGCGCCATCTGCATTGGAATGCCATTGAATCGGCATACAACCATACACCTTACTTTGAATATTACAAAGATGATTTCCGCCCTTTTTATGAAAAGAAATATGAGTTTTTAGCCGATTTCAACGAGGAACTATGCCAGTTGGTCTGTGAATTGATAGATATTCACCCCACTATGGAGCGTACTAGCGAATATAAGATGGAGTTTGCTCCCGGAGAATTCGATTTTCGGGAAGTCATTCATCCCAAAAAGGATTTCCGAGAAGTGGATACAGAGTTTATTCCGCAACCTTACTATCAGGTTTTCGAGCCCAAACTGGGTTTTCTTCCTAATTTGAGTATCATAGACCTGTTGTTCAATATGGGACCGGAAAGTCTGTTGGTACTGGGTAAACAATGACCGCTTCAATCTATCATTATCCATACATCAACTTTTCTGATACAAGGAATGTATATGTTCTACGGAAATAGGTATGATTAAATGTCAAATTCTCTACAACTAATAAATAAATGCTCGAATGTAATTGATTATCAAGAAATCGTCTTATCAGTAGAACCGACCGACAAAGATGATTCTCTACCAGTTCTTTTACCGATGGAGGTGTACATTATTTCCATTGGTTTCATGGAAGATGATGTTCTTGTTCAGAAAATTCATATCAATTTCAATTATTGCCAATCTTATCAATCACAATCCCGTGATAGCAAAGTACGTGATACCATTGTTTCCATCGTTGACGAATTCTTCAATCGCAACAATTTACATTGCTTTATATCTGTGAAACAGGTGATGACAAACAAACGTATGCGTAGTCGCCTATTTGAATATTGGTTCTCGACTTACAACCGTAAAGCCTTTCACAATGATGTCATCTTCTGGTCAGGATGCAGATGGGCATTGTGAACTTCGCAACAATCATTCTTCGTAATGACAATCCGCATCTGTCTGAAGTCATCACGGAATTTACAGAATCGATTCAGTTGCTTAGTCAAAAGCCCTTAGAGTAGATGACCAGTGATCAAGGTTTAGCGATAGCATCATACATCATAGTGCTATAATCCCGCATCATACTCTCAACTAAAACCATAATCACTAAATGAGCTCTATAAACTGTTTTATATCACTACTTCTTCACGATTCTTCATTAGATTCTGCCGCATCCAACCGATTCAATAAGTATACATTCTGAAGATGTATATTGTTATTCCGATCCATTTTTTAAATTGCCAACTGTTTTTAGTGGTATTCAGTATACAATTCATTAACGTTCCCACTGCATCGGCACTCTGGAAACGATTGGTATTGGAGATTTGCGTATTCATCATGTGCGTGCCGAATCCTCTAATCACCTCTTTCACACTTATCGACTTATAAGTACGGATGGCTTCAAAGGCCGCCACATTACTATAAAGCGTATTAGCTAAATCCTCCAGTCTCTTTCGATCTGTTCGTTCCACTAGATAGCTTTCAGGATTCATAAAACAATTGAGGGTCAGATAAAAGACATCATTTCATCATCGGATGAAAAGATAGCGTGCATGAGTTGCGTCGCGTCCCCGGACGGCCTCCTGGTTGCTTAAAACTTCTTCCATAAGAATTTTAATTAAATGGTGAATAAATTAAGTTTAATGGGGCGATACAGAAAGGTAGTTTTAAGGAATAAAAGAAGCGGTTCCGCCTGTCCCATTGCATTCCACTATCCACGACAGCAGTAGGTGCACTAACATCCTACATGGGGTGCGAAACCGCCATATAGGATTAATGAGACGGACATAAAAAAGCCCGCCACACTGATACGGCAGGTTCTCTGCCGTGGTTTAAATGGAATGCACTACAAAGATAGAATATAAAAATCAGAAAAGAGAAAAAGAAAATCAGTATTAATTGAAGTTTACAGCAATTGTTTTCTAAGACAGAACCTTCTAAAGACTACTTGCAACTATAAGATTCATTTTGAAGGTTCAATGGCTTCACCGTTAGCTGAATGACTATAAACCAAAACCTTATGGTGAAAGAGGATGCAAAATACAGAAAGAACCATCCTTCACCTCCTTCACAATGGCAATAAACAATACAGCATCGCGGAGATGCTTACAAAGATAAAAAGCCGAGGGATAAATGACAAGATAGCACTGTGGAGATGCTTACATCATATAAATTAATGAGTGTATACATCCAATTTGTTGGGTATATATTCCAATGTATTGGGCATATATATCCTGCACGTTGATATATATATATCCTGCGTCTTGGGTATATATAACTAACAACTCAAGTATTAATAGCCTAAATACAAAGTATTAATAGCCTATAACTCAAGTGTTAATACTTTTAAACAACACAATATACAACGGCGGAAGTCTTATCAAAGAAGCCCTACAAGATTAAAAAACATAAACTAAATCCTTTATCGTGAGAAGCTTTATATTTTGAATTTCCAGAGACAGTGATTTTTTCAATTGCACCGCCATGAAATCCAAAAAAGGCTGGCTGGTTTCATCATCTTGCGTTTGTTGTAAAGAAAGGATATAATTCAAATTTGTATCCTCCTTAAAAATCTTAGCGGGGAAAAGATGATGGCAGAACTGGATATAGTTCATCAATGTTGTTTGCTCTCCCGTTGCCATCCACCCAAGGATGAATAGTCACTTTTAAATTGAGGTGGAGCATTAAAACTTAATTCGTATTGTTCACGGAACGTTTACATTCTTTTGCCGTTCCTGCAACAGAAACAAAGTTCTTCTACTTTAGCGGGAACTTTAGGATAGCTCATATAAGAACACCCGCCCACCCCAGCAGTAACGCCGCACAAACGAAATTCACCTTTAGAAGAATCAAAAGAACCGCCCATTGTATTATGCCTTCCCCTGTTGTCCGCATTAGAGCAGCATTCAATTTTTGTAAGAAAACAGGCGTAATTTCCGCATTTTGTGCACTTTCTTCTTTGGCGAGTTCGTATGCCTTCTTCAAATCCTCATTCATCAGATGATAGACCAACGGCTTTCCTTTAGCTGTTACCCCCTCATCAAAAAGCAACTGGGTATCCAATTCGGTAAGTGTAGAGCCCTCAATAGCAGTAGAATGGGTAATAAGCGAATAGAGGTAGTACTTTTCATAGTCTACCGACTGACTGATACCGAGTTGTTGAAACCCTTATACAGTTCCTCAGCTATTTCCAGCCAAATACCTTTTTCCATAATTAGGTTACCTTAATTGTTATTTTTCCCAAAATTACTTATGATACGTTAACACTTTACTGCTAGAACGACTATTTTCTTACTATTTTTTGTAAAATGACAGAGAAAATGTTATAATAAAAAACGCTAAGTTGATTTGTTCATAATGAACAAACCGCCATTCCTTAAAGAATCTCTAACCAAACATTAACCAAACAAAGTGTTTGACAGGGAAACAAGTGTTTCACACCGAGAAACGGATTTTTCAAGCCCTGAAACAATTTTGAAACTAATCGCTACTGGTGAAGAGATGGTGAAATTGTTGCCCTTCACCCATAAACTCCTTATTCATCGAGGAAACAGAGAAAAGGTGAAAGGGGAGTTGAAAAGGTGGGAAATAAATATCCAGTGGGAAAAATTATTCGATTCTATACGAAACTGGCAAATCGTCCACAGTTTGTGGACAAATTGATTTTATCCTTTTCTCATCGAACTTAAAGCTACTTGT
>VOFH01000841.1_pt1 | contig 80722 bp, 131 predicted proteins | sample 5384091 | NCBI WGS metagenome assembly VOFH01 (sample SAMN12384727, study PRJNA508395) | human gut metagenome | isolation source: healthy gut G | host: Homo sapiens
ATAGAACCACCTGTATCTGAACCAAGGGACAAACGGACTTGCCCTGAAGCTACAGAAGCTGCTGAACCACTAGAAGATCCACCAGGCACCTTGCTGTGGTCCCAAGCGTTTTTAGTGGCACCATAGTGTGAAGTCTCACCAGAACCACCCATGGCAAACTCGTCCATGTTGGTTTTTCCGATAACAATCATACCCTTAGCTTTGGCATTGGCAACGGCTGTCGCATCAAAGATTGGCTCGTAGTTGTAGAGCATTTTTGAAGCCGCAGTTGTCAAGATACCATCTGTTGAGATATTGTCTTTGATAGCGAGTGGAATCCCTGACAAGATGTTGTCTGCATCGATTCCTTTTTCATCAATGGCCTTAGCTTGCGCAAGGGCAGCTTCTTCGGCCACCGTTACAAAGGCATTGACGGCTTCTTCACGCGCCTTGATATCGTCAAGCGTAGCTTGTGTCAATTCGGTTGCTGAAATTTCCTTAGAGACAAGGAGGTCGTGCAACTCTTCAATGGTTTTATGGTTGAATGACATTAGGCATCTCCTCCATCATCTAGGATAGCTGGTACCTTGATATAGTAGTTGTCTTTTTCAGGTACGTTTTTAAACAGGCGGTCTCGGTCGTCCCTTTTTCAGCAACATCCGGACGCAATACAGTCTTACGATCCGCCATGGTCGTTGTTGGAGCAACACCTGTTGTGTCCACTTCTTCCAACAATTCCACCATGTCGACAAAGGTTTAGCTTGAGTGTATCGTAGACTAAACTAGCTGCCTTGGCATAATCTTCTGGTAATTTTTTATTTTGAAAGAAAGCTTCTACCCGGTCATTGTTGGTCTTGTAACGCATGAAAAAACCAAGAAGGGTTCCCTTGCTATTAATGATACAGGCATTACAATGATAATATCCGCCAATTGTTGTATGGCAATATCATTATAAGGCATCTCGAACTGCAACTGTTCATCAGTCCGTTTCAAGATAGATTTGTGTTTTTTCTGTCTTCACGTGTCTATTTTCATAATAATTTGCCTTAATAAACTTCTCGCATATAGTCAGCTCAATTATATCATATAAGTGTGGGAATTTCAAACAAATTATCTGAAAATTATTTATTTTTTCTATTAAGTATATTATGGCAATTCAGAAAAAAATGTCGATTCGATGAAATGGATGTTTTATAGAATGAATCAAAAAAAAAAGATTGAAGACTTTTTTCTTCAGTTTTTTATCTAATTAACGTTTGTAATATGACAAGAACTCGTTCGATTTTTTCTTGAATTTGAGCCAACTCTTCCACACGAGGAAGGTAGACAATACGGAAGTGATCTGGTTCATTCCAGCTAAAGCCACGGCCATGAACCAAGAGAATTTTTCCTTCTTCAAGAACTCGAAAACAAATTCTTCATCATCCTCAATATCATACATGTTACGGTCAATCTTAGGGAAGATATAGAGACCAGCCTTTGGCTTAACAGCTGAAAGGCCTGGAATATCATTGATGGCTTTGTAGATAAAGTTCCGTTGTTCATAGATACGCCCACCAGGGATCAAGAGTTCATCCACGGATTGGTAACCACCAAGTGAAGTCTGAATAACGTGCTGAGACGAGCACATTAGCACAAAGACGCATGTTGGCCAACATATTAAGCCCTTCAATATAGCCTTTGACATTCTTTTTAGGTCCAGAGAGAACCATCCAACCTACACGGAAACCACAAATGCGGTGAGACTTAGACAAGCCATTCATACTCACACAGAAGAGATCAGGCGCTAAACTTGCGATAGCCGTGTGTTTTTCACCATCCATGACCAAGCGATCGTAAATTTCATCCGCAAAGATGATCAAGTTATTTTGACGAGCAATATCCACAATCTGTTCAAGGACATCCTTAGGATAGAGGGAACCTGTAGGGTTATTCGGATTGATGATTACAATAGCCTTAGTATTTGATGTAATTTTGATTTGATATCATCAATGTCTGGATACCAGTTAGATTTTTCATCACAGACATAGTGTACGGCATTACCGCCTGCTAGGCTGACACAGGCTGTCCAAAGAGGATAGTCCGGCATTGGGACCAAGACCTCATCCCCATTGTCAAGCAGTCCTGCATGGACATGACGATCATCTCTGAAACACCATTACCAATATAAATATCATCAATATCTACATTTGGAATTTTTTCAACTGGCAATACTGCATAATGGCCTTGCGGGCTGAAAAGATCCCTTTTGAATCTGAATAGCCTTCACTATCACGCGCATTCATGATCAAATCATGGATAACTTCATCTGGAGCTGTAAAGCCAAATTCAGCAGGATTCCCTGTATTCAAACGTAGAATTTTTTCTCCATTTGCTCGCATGCGCATGGCTTCTTCCAAGACTGGACCACGAATATCGTAAGCGACATGTTCGAGTTTGCTTGATTTATTATATTCCTTCATATTCTGCCTCGATTCACGAAATTATCTCTATTATACCACTAGTTCAAATAGAGTACAAACCGAGGACTTTAAAAATTCTGCAAAAATATAGCAGAAAAGCGAGACTTTACCTTTACATTCTAGCCTAAAAGGGATAAAATATAAGTGTATAAGGAATAGGATTCCTTTCTATTCTTTCCATGTTTTCAAGCTATAAGGAGGTAGGATTATGTCTCAAAAATACGAAAACATTATGGTCGCTGTCGACGGTTCCCATGAAGCAGAATTAGCCTTTGAAAAAGGGGTTAATGTTTCTCTTCGCAACGGCTCTAAATTGACCATTGTCCACGTCATCGATACCCGTGCCCTTCAAAGCGTCTCAACGTTTGATGCTGAGGTCTACGAAGAATTGCAAGAAGAAGCCAATGAATTGCTCAAAGGCTACAAGGAACGTGCTGAAAAAGTCGGCGTTCAAAATGTTGTGACTGTTGTAGAAATGGGAAATCCAAAAGTCCTCTTGGCCAATGATATCCCAAGTAAAGAAGGGGTTGACCTTATTATGGTCGGGGCTACCGGACTCAATGCCTTCGAACGGTTAATGGTCGGATCCTCCTCAGAATATATCCTTCGCCACGCCAAAGTAGACTTTTACGTGATAAGGATGGTACGTGATAAGGAATAAAAGGTTCCAAACTTTTTGAAAACCATAAAACAGCTAAATGATTTTCAAAAAATGACTTTTATTTTTTTGGGCTCAAAAAAGTTCGTATTTTGAAGTTCGCTTTGACGTCATGGAACTCACCTAAGGAATCCTCTTGGATCATTCCCAGTAAGGAAGGGTTTTTTCTACCGGACTCAATGCCTTCAGAACTTTATCTTTTAGTTGTCTTTTTTTGTCTTTTTTGCTTTTTGTTTTGCATGTTTTTCGTAGGCCTTGAGCTGGCGATCGAGTTCTTTTTGATAGCTGGTTCCGGGGCGTATTTTTCTTCCCAATCATCTGGCTTCAGAATTTTGTGGGTTACTGGATCAAAGTGCGCCTTTCCATCTGGGAAAATCTTGCCCATATTGGCCCGGTGAACAATCTCAAAGACCTCTTCAGGATCAACCCCCATTAGTACAAAGCTACCATAAGTCAGATAGAGGGTATCAATTAAGGCATCAACCTGCCCTACCATGGAGATCTCAGCTGGATGCTTGCTCCGAACCTTATCTGCAGCCTTATCCAAGGCTTCGTGAAGAGCTGCTACCGAGCGGTCAAATTCTTCCTCACTTGTGCTAGCTGCTCGGACAAATTCAACCAACTCCTCTTGCTTGAACATGGTTCGATAAAGGGCGTCTTGAGGCTGCCAAACAACTGGTTTCTCCTGGGTTTCCCCATCCATCACACCATGGAAGGTTTTGACCTTATTGAAGTGATCATCCTTAGAAAGAAAGAGCTCTTTCTCTGAAAGAATACCAAAGTGTTGCAGGGCCTTTTGAATACCATCCTTGCCATTACTAGTCGTGGTATGCTTGGCAATTGCCTTGACACTGGTCGTCCCATTTCCCATCGCAATAGACAAGCCAACACCTGAAAGCATCTCTAAGTCATTATCAGAATCACCAAAAGCCATCACTTCATCGATGTCAAAGCCAAATTCTGACCAACGATGCGGATCCCTTCTAACTTGGAAATCCCCGGGTTGAGGACATCTGCCGCAAAAGGACTGGAACGCGTGAATTTCAGATGTGGAAACTCTTTTTCAATTTTTGCAGTCTCTTCTGGACTCGATAAGATCAACACTTGGTAGATTGGTTCTTGCGCTAGTGCATAGAGGGTATCCTGATCTTGTGGGACGACCTTGCTGACCACTTTGTTAAATCCTCGACTGACTGTACGGGCCATTTTACGGGGCACAAAGCGACTGGACCAGGTTGAAATAGGACTCATCCCAAAACTCATGATCCGAGAACCGAATACCCCATCCTTGGTACCGAGAGCAATTTCCTTGCGGTGTTCTCGAGCATAGTCAATTAGTTGGTGCAGACTCTTTTTATCGATTGGACTGGTAAACAGCACGCGGTCCTTGGTCAAAATATACTGACCATTATAGGTCACGGCAAAATCAAAACCATAGCGTTCCATAAACGGTTTGACAAAGGCCGGTCCCCGCCCTGTCGCAAGGCCTACATAGATCCCTTCTTCCTGTAAAGACTGAATAGCTTTTTCTGTTGATTTGAGGACCGCTCGACTATCATTCACCAAGGTTCCATCGATATCAAAAAAGACTGCTTTTATTTCCATGTCTACTGTTTCTTTCTTTTTATGATAAAATAAATTATATCACATATTCCAAGGAGCTTCACATGTTTAAGAAAATTTTAGCACTACATACCGGAGGGACCATTTCGATGGCGGCAGATGACTCTGGGGCAGTGATTACCAATGAAGTCAATCCCATGACCCAAGTTACTTCACCAATTGAAGGGATTGCAGTCACCTCAGAGGACTTCTTCAACCTTCCCAGCCCTCAAATGACCCCTCGTCACATGTTAGCCCTATATCAAAAAAATCAAAGAGGAAGCTCACAACTACGACGGCATCGTTATCACCCACGGGACAGATACGCTGGAAGAAACGGCTTATTTCTTGGATACCATGGAGTTACCAGAGATCGCTGTGGTCATTACAGGAGCTATGCGAAGCTCCAATGAGCTAGGAAGCGATGGCGTCTATAATTTTCTGACAGCCCTTCGAGTGGCTGCCGATCCAAAAGCACGCGATAAAGGCGTCTTAGTCGTCATGAACGATGAAATTCATGCGGCTAAGTACGTCACCAAAACCCATACCACCAATGTCAGCACCTTCCAGACACCAACCCACGGACCACTAGGTTTGGTCATGAAAAAGGAAATCCTCTTCTTTAAAACAGCCGAGCCAAGGGTGCGCTTTGATCTCGATACCATCGATGGTTTCGTTCCGATCATTGCTACCTATGCAGGGATGAAAACCGATCTGCTGGACATGCTGGATCTTTCAAAGCTCGATGGCCTCATTATCGAAGCCTTTGGAGCAGGAAACATCCCTAAAGAAACGGCACATAAACTCCAAGAATTCATGGATGCAGGCCTTCCAATCGCTTTAGTATCCCGTTGCTTCAATGGAATCGCTGAACCCGTCTACGCATATGAAGGAGGAGGCGTCCAACTCCATCAAGCAGGTGTCTTTTTTCATCAAAGAATTAAATGCCCCCAAAGCGCGCATCAAACTCCTCATCGCCCTCAATGCCGGCCTAAAAGGACAAGAACTCAAAGACTATATCGAAGGGTAAAATAAGATACAAAGGGCGTAGCGGATACAGTCAAAATAGGGAATACGACGAAGAATCCAAAAGATTCTAGGAGGATTCATCTTTTGACACAATCCGCAGCCCGTGTTCAATTAATAAGATACAAAGCCCGTAAAATACAATCTTAAAGGGAGTAGAGTGGAATCCAAAGAATTTCCACTCTACTCCTTTTTATATTTTAGTCTAAATGTTCTTTCTTTTCTAAGTAAAGCGAGAGCAAATGCCAATCGGGTGTTCGCGCCAATCTGGCGTGGCTACAATCTGGCTGGCAACTTTCCGCGCTTCTTCCAGAATGGGATAATCTTCTACCAAATCAGCCACTTGAAATTCTGGAATCCCAGATTGACGGGTTCCAAAGATTTCACCTGAACCCCGCATTTTCAAATCTTCTTCCGCTAGAACAAACCCATTGGTTGTCTCCGTCATGATTTTCATGCGCTGCTTGCCACTATCTGTCTTAGGATTGGCTACTAGAATAGCATAGGATTGCTTGCTTCCCCGACCAACCCGGCCTCGAAGCTGGTGAAGTTGGCTAAGACCAAACCGATCTGCATCCATAATGACCATAACGGTCGCATTGGGCACGTTGACTCCTACTTCAATAACGGTCGTAGACACCAAAACATCGACTTGGTGCTCTTTAAAGGCCTGCATGATAGCATCTTTTTCTTCACTTTTCATCTTCCCATGAAGAAGAGAAACGCGTGCTCGCTGTCCAAAGAAGGTCTCTAGCTCTTTTTGAGGGCAAGGGCGTTTTTCAAATCTAGCGCCTCTGACTCCTCAATCAATGGAGAAATAAAGTAGGCTTGAGAACCTTTGCCAAGTTCTTTGACTAACCAGTCGAGGACCACTTCTAACTGCTCATGCTTGACCCAACGTGTGATGATTTCCTTTGCGTCCCGCAGGCATCTGGTCAATGATGGACACATCCATATCTCCAAAGGCTGTAATAGCCAAGGTCCGGGGAATAGGGGTAGCCGTCATCATCAGGACGTCTGGATTTTGTCCTTTTCTCGAAGAATACGGCGTTGGGAAACCCCAAAGCGATGCTGTTCATCAATAATGACCAAGCCTAGATCTTGGTAGTGAACTCCTCTTGAATCAAGGCATGTGTCCCCACAATCAATTGGGCTTTTCCTGAGGCGATCTCTTCTAAGACTTCTCGTTTCTCAGCCGCCTTTAATCCTCCTGTTAGAAGGGCAATTGGCAAATCTGGAAAAAGATTTTGCAAGCTTTCCTTGTGTTGCTCTGCCAAAATCTCCGTTGGAACCATCAAGGCAGCTTGCTTCCCAGCGCTTAAGGCTGCATACATAGCAAGACCGGCCACGACTGTCTTCCCGCTTCCCACATCCCCTTGTAAGAGGCGGTTCATATGATAAGGAGAGGCCATATCTGTCAAGATTTCATTCAGGCTGTTTTCTTGAGCTTGCGTTAGCTCAAAAGGAAGCTGTTTTTTTCGTTCTGCTAATTTTTCTGGATCCCAGGCCAAGGAAATCCCTTGGCTGGCATCGTGATTTTCTTCTTTTAGCACTTGGAGTTGCAGCTGGAAAAAGAGGAGCTCTTCAAATTTTACCCGGCGAAGGGCTTGCTTGTACTCTGCCAGATCCTTAGGAAAATGCATAGCTTGCACTGCTTGGGAACGAGACATGAGTTGATAACGATCCTCGTAAGATCTGGGGGACATTCTCTTCTAAAAGCTGGTCCAAGCCCTGGTCGAACGCTATTTTGATCAATTTCACCAGGCTGTTTTGGCTGACTCCTTGCGTCACTCGATAGACCGGCTGCAAATCATCTTCCACTTGAGCCAGGAGCTTCATTCCTGTCAAACTGCCCTTGGTCTTGTCCCATTTCCCAAAAATCGCCACTGTCTGCTGAACCTCAATTTTGTCTGCTAGATAGGGTTGGTTGAAAAAATTAACCGCAATGACCTGGTCTCCCTGTTTGATCGAAAAACGCAAGCGATTTCGTTTGTAGCCATAATATTGGACATTGGCTGGTGTTGCTACCACCCAGAGATGACTGCTTTTTCACCATCTTCCAACTCTAAAACATTGCGCGTTTTGAAGTCTTCATAGCGAAAGGGAAAATACAAGAGTAAATCTTCTAAGGTTTCAATCCCTAACTTTTTAAATTTTTCCGCCGATTTTGGACCGACTCCAGGCAGTACGGATAAGGGTTGGTGTAGATTCATTTCTCCTCCTTTCTTTTATAAAAAAGCAGGTCCATCCGGGAAAATCCCACCTGCTTCTTCTTATTCTTCACCTGTATAGTCACGAGGAATCCGATCACTCAAGAGACAGACCACTTCATAATTAATGGTACCACGGTAATCTGCAACCTCTGTTGCCGTGATTTCTTTCTCGCCCTCTCGTCCAATCAGGGTAACCTTGGTCCCCAGAGGCAATTCTTCAGGAAGGCGAACCGTTATCTGGTCCATCGAAACGCGACCAACAATGGGACAAAACTCACCCTTGATCAGCACATGGAAATTTTGCATCTCTCGGATCCAACCATCCGCATAGCCGATAGGAATCGTCCCAATCCATTGGGGTTCTTCTGTCGTATAGGTTGCCCCATGTAGCCAATATCTTGACCAGCTTCTAACTGTTTCACATGAACTAATTCGCTCACCAAACTCAAGGCTGGCTTGATTTCATAAGGCAAGGCTAACACAGAACCACTGGGATTCAAGCCATACATGACATCTCCCAAGCGCACAGCCGTGAAAATCGTATCCGCATGCCACAAAGAGGTGGCAGAATTACTAGCATGGACAATGGGAGGAAGGGTTTCAAGAGCAGCCAATACTTCTTTGAAAAAGTGGTATTGCGCTTGGAATTTTCGATCATCTGCTTCATCTGCTGTCGCAAAATGAGTAAAGATTCCTTCAATTTCAGCTCCAGCTGCTAAGAGAAGTCGTTCAGCCACTTTGATGTCTTCGATCCTTCGGAATCCGATCCGCCCCATTCCTGAATCCACCTTGATATGGACCTTCAATCCTGAAAGATCTGCTTCTTGTCCAAGCAATTGGTCCAACCAAGCAAGACTAGCCACCGTTAAGCGGATGTCATGCTCTTTGGCTAGATTCACTGTTTCACTTGGCACAACTCCCAAAATCAAAATAGGGTGTTGCAAGCCTTCTTCACGGATTTCGAGGGCTTCATCCATATTGGATACACAAAAGCCATCAACCTGAGGTGCCAATTTTTTGGTTACTGCAGCGACCCCATGACCATAGGCGTTGGCCTTGACGACTGCATATTTCAAGGCTTGACTCGGAATACGCTCACTGACTTGTTGCACATTAAAGGCAATGGCATCGATATCGACTCTAGCAACAGTTGGTCTATGTTTACTTGCTTTCATTTTCTTCCTCCAAAATGACACTGGTCGACACTAGGTCTCCCTTGTGACTGATCGAAATCCATACCTTCCCAGAAAAAGGAGACTTGGAAAAATAGGGGGCTCCGTGGGCATCATTTAAAATTTCTAAATCTTGAAAACCAACCGGTCCAATCCCTGTTCCCATTGCCTTTGAAAAGGCTTCTTTGGCGGACCATCGGCCCGTTAAATATTCCATTTTCCGTTTTCCAGACAATTCCTCAAAGCGCTCTCGCTCAGCCCCGGTTAAGACTTTTTCAGCGAATCGAGTATTCTTCTGATAGGCTTTTTCAATCGCAGCGATCGATTCGATATCGATGCCATGTCCTTTGATCATCTTGTTTTATCCTTATTTATCGTTTCAGTATCGTTTTACTGACAAAAAGAAGGGGCTAAAGAATCACTCCTTCCGCCCCTGCCTTTTACTTATTCATCGTTGCAATTTCTTTGACCAAGGCCTGTGTTTTTTCCCAACCTAGGCAAGGGTCTGTGATGGATTGACCATAAACCACTGGTTCATTTTGACGGCCATCTTCTAGATAGGATTCAATCATGAAACCACGAACTAAAGTTGCCAAATCCTTGTTCCAAGCACGGTTCATCATGGTTTCTCTCACGATGCGTACTTGCTCTTCGAATTGTTTGCCAGAGTTATTATGGTTGGTATCCACCAGGATGAAGGGATGTTGCAAGCCCATTTCGCTATAGCGTTTTGCTGCCGCTAGCAAATCTTCATAATGGTAGTTTGGAATATTCTTACCACTTGCATCCAAGCCTCCACGAAGGATCGCATGAGCTAAAGGATTTCCTGATGTTTCCACTGCTTGGGCATTGAACAAAAAGTTTTGGGGATGTTGGGCTGCATAAATCGCATTAAACATGACAGAAAGATTTCCAGAGGTTGGATTCTTCATGCCTGTCGGAGCAGAGATCCCACTAGATACAAAGCGGTGCTCCTGGTCTTCAACCGAACGCGCCCAATGGCATGATAAGAAATCAAATCCTCAACATACGGAAGACTTGCTGGATAAAGCAACTCATCCGCAGTTGTCAAACCAGTTTCTGTAATCACACGGTAGTGGAGATGCCGGACCGCTTTCAAACCATCCACAAAGCTTGGTGCTGCATGTGTATCTGGTTGGTGCATCAAGCCTTTATAGCCATCCCCGTTGGTCCGAGGCTTAGCCGTATAGACCCGCATCACAATGAAAATCTGATCTTTCACTTGCTCTTGCAAGTCTGCCAAACGACGGGCATAGTCCATCACAGCTTCTTCATTATCAGAAGAGCAAGGCCCGATCACAAGAAGGATCCGTTGGTCTTCTCCTTTGATAATAGCTTCCAATTCTCGATCACGCGCTTCTTTGCGCTCCAAGACTGGACCTTCCAAGCGGTAAAGCGAAGTGATCTCTTGCTCATCAATCTTATTGCTCTTCGTAATGAATACCATACGGCCTCCTTATGCTAGCTAGACCCATCCTCTTTCTATTTCAGAGGACCTCTTAAAATTTACGTCCGTGACAGTTTTTGAATTTCTTACCTGAACCACAAGGACACAAATCGTTGCGTTTCACTTGTGACAAGTCAATATCTGCTGGAATATCTTGTTGTTGCGCTGCAATGTTGCGAGTCGCAGTTGTTGAAATACTGTGTTCCGTACGTGGACGTTCTTGCTCGTGAATTTGGGCTTTCATCATGAGACGAGTCACATCAAATTCAATCGATCCGATCATATCGTTAAACATACGGAAACTTTCTGATTGGTATTCTACCACTGGGTTATTTTGCGCATATCCACGGAGTCCAACGGCATTTCGCAATTGATCTAAGGCATCAATATGGTCTGTCCACTTGCTATCTACCACGCGAAGGATCAAGACTTTTTGGAATTCTTGCACAGACTCTTCGTCACGCAATTTCGCTACTTGGCTAGCATAGATTTCTTCTGCACGTGCATACAAGTAATCGATAACTTCCTTGTCAGATTTTCCTTCAATATCGCTTTCAGAAATGGTATCTTCAGGAACCAAATTGTATTTGGCAAAGTTCAGAATCGCTTCAACGCGTTCTTCCTTGCTTGAGTGGCTGGCCCCTTCAACAATCCGTTTGATGGTCCGTTTGATCATGGCCTTGATTTCAGGTGCCAAGTCACGGTTAGCTGTGATGACATCATAGCGTTCCGCGTAGATAATTTCCCGTTGTTCCCGCATCACGTCATCGTATTGAAGGACTTGTTTACGGGTATCGTAGTTGTTTCCTTCAACCCGTTTTTGTGCACCCTCTACTTGACGGGTGAACATATTTGAACGGATCACCGATTCTTCTTCGCTCAACTTGAAGCGATCAAGCACTGCTTTGATCCGTTCAGAACCGAAACGACGCATCAATTCATCTTCAAGAGACAAGTAGAATTGAGATTCACCTGGATCCCCTTGACGTCCTGAACGTCCACGAAGCTGGTTATCAATCCGACGGCTTTCGTGACGTTCTGTCCCGATGACACAAAGTCCACCGAGTTCGCGAACACCTTCACCAAGCTTGATATCGGTACCACGACCAGCCATGTTGGTAGCGATTGTAACAGCACCACGTTGACCAGCGTTCATGATGATTTGCGCTTCTCTGTAGTGGTTCTTCGCATTCAAGACTTCGTGAGGGACACCTGCTTGAACCAACAATTGAGAAAGGTAATCACTGGTTTCAACGGCAACGGTACCTACAAGGACTGGTTGCCCTTTTTCATGACGAGACTTGACATCTTCTACAACAGCCTTAAATTTTGATTTCAAGCTTGGGTAGAGAAGGTCTGGATGGTCAATACGAGCAATCGGACGGTTGGTTGGAATTGGAATCACGCGAATGTTATAAATTTCACGGAATTCTTCTTCTTCAGTTTTCCCTGTCCCTGTCATACCTGCCAATTTCTTATACATACGGAAGAGGTTTTGGTAGGTAATAGAAGCTGAAGTCTTGGTCTCGTCTTGGATTGGCACACCTTCTTTAGCTTCAATCGCTTGGTGAAGACCATCAGAATAACGACGACCTTCCATGGTCCGACCAGTAAAGTGGTCAACGATCAAGATTTCTTGATCTTCGCTGACCACATAGTCGATATCCAAAATCATGATGTAGTTGGCACGAAGGGCGTTGTCGATAAAGTGAGTCAAAGCTACGTTTTCAATATCGTACAAGTTTTCAAGATTAAAGTAGCTTTCTGCTTTATCGATTCCTGAATCAGACAAACCGATGGTTTTAGATGGGACATCGATAATGTAATCGTCCTCTGTCAAGGTCTTCACATAAGCATCCGCCATGTGATAGAGCTGGCTCGTATCAGAAGCTGTCTGACCAGAAACGATCAACGGAGTACGCGCTTCGTCAATCAAGATGGAGTCTACCTCATCGACCAAGGCATAGTTCAATGGACGTTGAACCATGTTTTCTGCACGCACAACCATGTTGTCACGCAAGTAGTCAAAACCAATCTCTGAATTGGTTGAGTAAGTGATATCACAGAGGTAAGCTTCTTTTTTTCTCAGCTGGAGATTTTGCTGCAAGGTTGATCCCTACTGAAAGGCCAAGCCATGAGTATAGTTCTCCCATCTCTGTTGCATCCCGCTCTGTCAAGTATTCATTGACGGTAACAACGTGCACCCCTTTGCCAGACAAGGCATTCAAGTATACCGGCATGGTTGCTGTCAGGGTTTTTCCTTCCCCTGTACGCATCTCTGGTACGTCACCATGGTGAAGGACGATTCCCCCATGACCTGAACCTTGTATGGGAACAAACCAAGAACCCGTTTTGCAGCTTCACGAACAACTGCAAAAGCCTCGTACAAGAGATCATCCAAAGACTCACCATCTTGGTAACGTTGCTTAAACTCAACTGTTTTCGCTTTTAATTCGTCATCCGTCAAAGCTGCCATTTGGTCTTCATAAGAAAAGACCTTGTCAGCCATTTTTTCAAGGCGTTTAATTTCGCCTCGATCATTTTCAATAATTGTTTTTAATAAATTTGCCATTTTTTTCCTTACTTTGAATTTTTCAAAATCTAAAATGTTCTTTTTATTCTAGCATTTTTTAAACATTTTTTCAAGATCAAGGCTGTATCTTACAAGACTTTCGAGTGGTTTTTTTTCGTGTAAGAAAATCCAAAAAGATGCCTGCTCAAGCAGACATCTTTTCTTTTAGGCGATCGTTATTCAGACAAATGGTAAGAATAGCTTGCCACAACCACTTCTTCATGCCAACGAAGTGCATACTTCAATTTCAAACTCATTTGGTTGTGGAGAATATTTTGCCAATGTTTTTTAGGGATAAATTGAGGGACTAGGACTGTAACGGTGTTGCCTTTTTCCTTGGCCTCCTCAGCCACTTTTGAGACAAATTCAACTGTTGGCTGGATAATATCCCGGTAACTGGTCATGACATTTTCAAAGCGAATATGAGGGAAATAGTGCTTAAATTCTTCTGCTACCTCAGCGTCTTTAACCTTGGTTTCTTCCGTTGAGACGTGCATAGCTATAACATCGTTTCCTAGGCTATTTGCATAACTCATAGCTCCCACACTTACCTGAGTGACATTCCCAACAAGGACAATCACGGTATTGCCCGCATAACTTGTCTTTTCGATCTTACCTCCCAAGCGCAATTGAGCCGCAACTTTATCATAGTGATTACGGATACTCAAGAACATCCAAAGCAAGAGACCAATAATAGGGAAGAAGGGCCAGATCTCACGCAAACGGAATAATAAGAGGATCAAGACAATTCCATAACAGATGGCTGCCCCCAGGATATTGGCAAGCGAATACTTAAGAAATCCTTTTTTGATATTGGCGTTTCCAGTGGATAACCATCCCCGTTTGAGAAAGAGCAAATGGAATAAATACACCGATGGTATAAAGCGGAATCAAGCTTTCTGTTTGCCCATCAAAAATCAAGAGCAAGACGATGGCACCAATCGCCAAGGTCAAAATCCCATTAGAATATCCCAGACGATCCCCTTTTTCCATATACATGTGTGGCATGTATTTATTTTTTTCGCCATATTAAAGGACAACATCGGAAAGGCAGAGAATCCGGTATTAGCCGCAACTGCCAAAATCAAGGCTGTTGACAATTGGAAGACGTAAAAGAAGGCTTGTCCGACTGGGGAATTCCCTAAGATGGCTTGGGCCATTTGGGCTAGAGTTGTTATCCCTTTAGCTGGAACGACACCCACCCAGTAATTGAGGAAGGTAATCCCTGCAAACATGATCCCCAAAATCAAAGCCATAATGGTCAAGGTAGAGGCTGCATTCTTTGCTTTTGGTTTCTTAAAGAAAGGAACCGAATTGGAGATGGCTTCAACCCCTGTTAGGGAAGCGGATCCACTCGTAAAGGCCCGCAATAAGAGAATGACACTAACCCCTGAAATGGTTTGACCCACATGAGCAGTTGCGTTATAGGCCAAATGACCCGTCAAGATTTGGATCACACCATAGCCGATCAAGGCAATGGTACTGACAATGAAAAGGTAAACCGGAATCATCAATGATGTCGCTGATTCGCGCAATCCCCCGAAGGTTCATCAGCATCAAAATCAAGACCAACAAAATGGAAATGTGAAGATTATAAGGATGAAGAGATGGAATCGCTGACGTGATAGCATCTGCACCGGAAGACACAGATACTGCTACTGTCAGCATGTAGTCGACCAAGAGACTACCACCAGCGATCAAACCCGCTTTGGGAGACAAGTTCTCCGTAGTCACCATGTAGGCCCCTCCCCTTGAGGGTAGGCATGAATGACCTGGCGATAAGAAATCGTTAAACTGGCTAGGAGAACCAGGACCACAATCCCAATCGGAATGGACCACCAAATAGCTCCTGCTGATACGGTCATCAAGACCAAGATAACTTGCTCTGGACCATAGGCAATAGAAGAAAGTGCGTCACTAGAGAGCATGGCCAAAGGCCTGCATTTTCCCAAGCAATCCGCCTTCACCTTCTGCACCAGATTTCAACGGACGGCCAATAAACCATTTTTTCAATGTTGAAAACATAAAAAACTCCTTGAAAAAGATCATGAGGCCGGGAATTCCCTGCCTCTTTTTCATAAAACTGGGGTTATTCTACTCTTTTTTTTCAAGACTGTCAACTGAAATTGTGAAATTTTCATAAAGTTTTCATTGTGTTCATTTATCCAACCTCTCTTAGATCAGCCAGCTTCTTTTCAAATTGATCCAGCAAAAACGAGGCTAGGACAAAAATCCTAGCCTCTCAATTATTTTTGGATTGTCGAGCAAGACGCAGTGGTTGAGTGGGCTCTACTGCGCTGATTTCATCAGCTTATACAGCCCTACTCAACTGTGCGGAGGTACGACGACGAAATCGAATTCTAACGAATTACCGATTTCTGTCCCACTCTCTCTTTTTTATTTGGGTTGATGTGCCGACATAGTGGGCAATGACATCCGAAGTGTACTGGGCTGTGCCAGCTCCAAACTTGTCGATGTTTTCCTTGAATTCTGGGTTATAGACATAGCCTTTGCCGATATGGCCAAAAACCTCTATAGAGCAGTCAAATCCATACGTTCGAATTGCTTCTAAAAGTTTAGCTGCCTGATTTTGATTTTCATTTGCGGATACGGATAGACCATCTTTGAGATTTTGCGCCAAAGTTTGAAAAACTTGGTTGAAGGCTTCCGTAGCCTCATCTTCACGCCCCTTTTGGCGCTCAAGCGCTTGGTCCATGACTTCTTGACCGTACTTCTCTACCGCCTCTTGCTGGTATTTTTGAGTATCTTGATAGCTAAATCCAGTGAATTTTTCCTCAATGGTCATTTTTCTTTCTCCTTTTTGTTCTTGAATGGTTTTTTGCAAGGTAGAAATCAAGGTATCCAGACGTTGTCTTTCTTGAGTCAAATAGTCCAACTGTTTGGTCAAATGGGGCAATAAGTTAGCTTTTTCTTCAGCTAAGAGTTCTGCTATTTGGTCTAAGGAAAATCCTAGATACTTGTAGTAGAGAATCACCTGTAATCGTTCTAAATCTTCTTGACTGTATGTCCGATAGCCATTTTCAGATTTCACAGGGACGAGAAGTCCTATCTTGTCATAGTGGTGCAAGGTCTTGACAGAGACACCTGACAGCTCTGCAGCTTCTTTGATATGGTACATGATTTCCTCCTTATACTCAATGAAAATCAAAGAGCAAACTAGGAAGCTAGTTGCAGGTTGCTCAAAGCACTGCTTTGAGGTTGTAGATAGAACTGACGAAGTCAGTAACATATATACGGTAAGGCGACGCTGACGTGGTTTGAATTTGATTTTCGAAGAGTACTTACATGGATAGTATAATCCCTCCCCTTAGGTCAGAGTCAAGACTTAACATAAAAAAGTTTTCAGATAAAAAAAGGCTTGAGTTGTTTCCACAACTTTTAACTCAAACCCTTTCTTTTTTATGGATGACTCACGATCAATTCTAAACCTTGCCCTTCCAAAGTCCAAGATTCAACATCGCTCGGTAAGATAAAGTGACTTCCTTTTCGAATAGGATAATCCTTTCCATCTACCGTCAATTTTCCCTTCTCCGGCTAAGACGCTCAACAAGCTGTAATCAGCAGTCTTTTCAAAATCAGCTTTTCCAGTCAGTTCCCACTTATAAACGGTGAAGAAGTCACTGGCAACCAAGGTGGTCATTCGAAGATCATCGATGACAACTGTATCTGGATGGCTATTTGCCGGCTCACCGATGTTTAACACATCAATCGATTTTTCCAAGTGAAGCTCCCGCAAGTTTCCTTGAGCATCCTTGCGGTCAAAATCATAAACCCGGTAGGTGGTGTCACTCGACTGTTGGGTTTCAAGAATCAAAATTCCAGAACCAATGGCGTGCATGGTCCCGCTTGGCACATAGAAGAAATCTCCAGCCTTGACAGGAACCTTTTGTCAGCAAAGGCATCCCAGTTCTTGTCCTCAATTTGCTGACGGAGTTCTTCTTTTGACTTGGCATTGTGTCCATAGATAATCTCAGATCCTTCATCAGCCGCAATCACATACCAACACTCAGTTTTTCCAAGTTCTCCTTCATGCTCCATTGCATAGGTATCATCTGGGTGCACCTGTACACTAAGCCAATCGTTGGCATCCAAAATCTTTGTTAATAAAGGAAAGACAGGCTCTTTACGATTACCTGAATAATTCCGGTGCTCTTGATAGAGCTGATCCAATCCCATTCCTTCGAATGGACCATTGGCTACTTTAGAAACTCCATGTGGATGGGCTGAAATCGCCCAAAATTCACCGACATGGTCGCTCGGAATTTCGTAACCAAATTCTTCCCTCAGACGAGTTCCTCCCCAAATTTTTTCCTGCATGACTGAATGTAAAAATAATGGTTGTCCCATAATATCCTCCTCGCATTTCATGTTTCTATTATACAAAAAAAAGAAAGTTTTTGAAAGCCCTTTCTATTATTTTCCTCTCTCGCCAAAAACTTTCATTTTTGTGTATAATGAAAGGGATGACACTAAAAGAAAATATTATCCAACTGGCGCATTCTATTGGGATTTCAAAAATTGGATTTACAACTGCTGATGACTTTGCTTATTTGGAAAAATCGCTCCGCTTGGCCGTTGAGGAAGGACGGAATTCTGGATTCGAGCATAAGAATATTGAAGAGCGCATCCAACCCAAATTAAGTCTCTCCTCCGCAAAGACCATCATCTCAATCGCTGTCGCCTACCCCCACAAACTCAAGCAACAACCTCAAAAAACAGCCTATAAAAGAGGAAAATTCACTCCAAACAGCTGGGGGGTTAGACTACCATTATGTCCTTCAAGACAAGCTCAACCGTTTAGCTGCTGGGATTGAAGAAATGACGCAGGATTTTGAATACAAGGGCATGGTCGATACTGGAGCATTGGTTGATACGGCTGTCGCCCAACGAGCAGGGATTGGCTTTATCGGAAAAAATGGCTTGGTCATTTCAAAAGAATACGGTTCTTACATGTTTCTGGGGAATTGATTACCAACCTCGAAATCGAACCGGATCAGCCAGTCGACTATGGTTGTGGAGACTGTCGGCGTTGTTTGGATGCTTGTCCAACCTCCTGTTTAATCGGGGATGGCTCTATGAATGCCAAGCGTTGTTTGTCCTTCCAAACCCAGACAAGGGCATGATGGACCTAGAATTTCGCAAGAAAATTAAAACGGTCATCTATGGATGTGACATCTGTCAGATTAGCTGCCCTTATAACAAAGGGCTAGATAATCCCTTGGCAACAGAAATCGATCCTGATCTGGCTCATCCAGAGTTGATTCCCTTTATCGAACTGTCCAACGGTCAATTTAAGGAAAAATTCGGGCATGTTGCTGGAAGCTGGCGAGGCAAAAATATCCTCCAACGCAATGCCATTATCGCACTAGCCAATGCCAATGACCGCTCATCCATCCCTAAACTCCTGAACATCATCGAAACTTCACAAAATCAGATTCATATTGCAACGGCTATCTGGTCTTTAGGGCAACTGCTCCGTGAAGTCACGCCGGACCTTGTTGAGCTCTTACGGAATATCAAACATCCGACGGATGCCATCATAGAAGAACGAACTGCTTTCTTTGAAAAACTCAGTGTTCAAGCAGATTCACAGCTACAATGAAAAAACACTAAGATTGTAACCTTAGTGTTTTTTAGTTCCTTCAAAAAATACCAACTTCCCATTTCTACTTGGTTAAAGCTAATCTCACTGGAATAGACTTCCTTGTAGCCATTTTTTGTATAAAAATAGACATTTCCTTTGGTATTGGTATAAAAGGCTAGTTTTTTTCCTTGGATCTCTTCCAAGAAAGGCTCAATTCCTTCTGTCATAAAGCGACTGCCATAGCCCTGCCATTGGTGTTTAGGGGCGACTGCGAGAAGCATCAAATACCAATCAAAGTCTACATTTTGCTCCAATTCCTTATCCGTGTCCTCCATAAATTTAAAGTAGGCCAACATATTTTTCAAGGAAATAAACTTGAGCAAACCGAATCCCCCATTTAAGAGATAGGCCCGAAAAGGAATCGGTCCCTTTTGCAACAAGGCAACTGCATAAATTTCATCATTTCGTTCTGCCACAAGGCACATATGGTGCTTAAGAAAAACCTTTACCAGGATGCGCATCATTGCCTCAACAAAGGCAGGATATTGCTTGGGATCCCGAACCAAATCCTTGATGACTTTTAAAAATAGATAGTCCTCAAAGGCTGTACTGGCTACTCGAACCACCTGATCCAGATCTGCTTTTTTCTGCTTTTCTGTACTTCATCGCCTCTCCTATTCTATGTTATCTTTACTAGTATACAATACCAGTCGCCATTAGACAAAGGTCATTTTCAGCAATTTGTTCATTCAAACCAGCAAAAAGAGTCCTCCCCAAACGAGTCCCAGCCCCCAAGCGACGAGGACATCCTTGGGATAATGAACCCCTCCAAGAACTCGGACAAGGGCTAATAGAAGAGATAGGAGCATGGAGCACATTCCTAGCGGAAAGAGACAACTGACAGACACACATGGAGATAATGGTCGCCGAAAAAACATGTCGGCTAGGAAAGGAATGACCGGATGAATTTTTTTCTAATAAGGGTTGAATGTCCCATTTTTCATAAGGTCTTGGAACATTGACCCAATGACGAAAGAGGCTAAACAAGACAAAACCCGAAGCAGGGATCCAGATGAAAGACCAGATTCCTCCCATTGAAGTTTTCTTTAAAAACAGCCAACAAAAGACCAGGCCGTAGATGCCTGGCATGGCGAAACGTCAAAGGATTCGATTCATCCTTTGAAGAACCTGCACACGATGTGGTTTCTCGAAAAAGGCAGGGTTAGCCAACGATAAAATTTCGGATAATCTTGAAGATTGGGTTTTCATGTTGGTCTCCTGTCTATCATCTCATTTTTGTACTACTAGTATACGCGATCCTAAGAAAGCCTGTCAAGCCAGGCTTCTTTTTTATCCTTTCTTTCTTCTTTTTCACATGATTTAGCACTAAAATCTGATGATTTATCATTTTCTGTCTCCAAGAAACGTCTTTTCCATTACTATTATCGATAAAAAATGAGGCTGGGACAAAAGTCCTAGCCTCTTAATTGTTTTTGGATTGTCGAACAAGACGCAGTGGTTGAGTGGGCTCTACTACGCTGATTTCATCAGCTTTTACAGCCCTACTCAATCTGTGCGGAGGTGGGACGACGAAATCGAATTCTCAACGAATTACCGATTTCTGTCCCACTCTCATTTTTTCACTTTGTATGTTACGCCCTTTGTATCTTGTCGGAATTGCGACAGGACGAAGGTGGATCGATATTATCCACCTGAGGAGTTAGTGAGTCGTGTCGGCAAGGCACCATTGTGCTTGCCGTTACACGAATTGAACACGCCCTAAATGCTGGGTGAAAAACGCTAACTATACTAGCACTAACTTCCAGACACAGTAGCTGATTGAACTCTTCTCTCGCTTGATAAGCTCGGAAGAATTCTAATCAGCCTTTGGGGGTAGGACGGCAAGCGTCCACAATCGCCCTTCTGTCCTACTCCCTATTTTCACTGTGCATTTTACGGGCTTTGTATCTTGATTTCATGCCACTTCTTCTGTGAATTGACTATTGTAGAGATCGGCATAGAAGCCATTTTGGCTCATGAGTTCTTGGTGGTTACCCTGCTCGATAATATTTCCATCTTTCATCACGAGAATCAGATCCGCATTACGGATAGTGGACAAGCGATGGGCAATGACAAAGGAGGTCCGGCCTTCCATGAGTTTGTCCATGGCTTTTTGAATCAACTCTTCTGTACGGGTATCGACAGATGAGGTTGCTTCATCAAGATGAGGAGCGGGGCATCCTTCAAGAGGGCACGCGCAATGGTCAAGAGTTGCTTTTGACCAACGGACAAGGTCACTGAATCATCTAAGTACAGTATCATAGCCATTCGGCAAGGTCCGAATAAAGTGATGGACCCCAACCGCTCGGGTTGCCGCTTCGGCTGCTTCATCTGAAATATCGGTTTGATTGAAGACAAGGTTTTCTCGAATAGTCCCCTTCAAATAGCCAGGTATCTTGCAAGACCATCGAAAAGGCATCATGAACTTCTTCGCGGCTTATGGACTTAGTATCCACACCATCGATGGCAATTTTACCAGCTTGAATGTCATAAAAGCGCATCAAGAGATTGACCATGGTCGTCTTACCTGCACCTGTCGGACCAACAATGGCCACCTTCTGTCCTGGCTTAGCTTCAGCTGTAAAGTCATGGATAATAGTCTTATCTGGTGAATAACCAAAGCGAACATGTTCAAAGGTGACATGACCTTTTGGCGCTTCCAATTGGCGTGTTTTTGGGATTCATCTTCCATTTCTTCTTCGTCTAAGAATTCAAAGACACGCCCCATAGCAGCACTGGCTGATTGCAATTGGGTAATTCCTTGCGCCATTTGACCAATTGGTTGGGTAAAGATGCGGACATAGGTCATAAAGGCCACAATGGTCCCGATGGTAATATCCCCATTAATGGTGAGGACAGCCCCAACGATACAGACCATGACATAGCCGAAATTCCCTACAAACTGCATCAAGGGCATCATGATCCCAGAGAAGAATTGGGATTTCCACATGCTATGGTACAAATCTTGGTTGATGGCATCAAAATGATTTTGGCCTGATGACGGCCATTGTAGGAAATGACGACATTGTGGCCACTATAGATTTCTTCAACATAGCCTGAAACTTTGGCAAGGTTATCTTGTTGTTGTTTAAACAAAGGCTGACTCTTGACCATAATGATGCTGGAAAGAGCAAAACCTGCAAAGACGGAACAATCGCTGTCAAAGCCAAGTGCCAGTCCGTCTTAAACATCATAAGGATGGAGCCAATCAATAAGACAATAGAAGAGACCATTTGAACCAAACTTTGGTTAAAGGATTGGGTCATCAAATCCACGTCATTGGTCACACGAGACAAGGTATCTCCTTGTTCATGGCTATCAAAATATTGGAGGGTACACGATTGATCTTTTCAGCGATAGCATTGCGCAAGCGTTCCGCGAAGCGCTGAATCATGGTTGAGATAATGAAACTACTGCTGTAGGACACCAGTGCTCCAACTCCATAAAGAATGGCTAAGGTCAGGGCAATTGAAGTGATCTTGTCAATATCAATGGCGCCTCCCATCCCTTTTTGTGATAGTATCCGTGATTTTTTTAACTTATCCGGTCCAATAACCGTGATTACACTCGATACGATCGAAAAGAGGATAGCAATTCCAAAAATAGGTGGAAGCCCTTCAAATAGGGAGAAAGTTGTCTCCAAAGGGACGATTTTTGTTTTGTTTTATGCATGTTCCAACTCCTCCTTAGACAATTGTGAATAGGCAATTTCTTGATAGACTTCATTGGTCGCAAGCAATTCCTTGTGGGTACCTTGACCGACGACCTTCCCTTGATCCAAGACCAAAATCAAATCCGCATCCATAATGGTCGAAATCCGTTGGGCAACGATCAATTTGGTCGTATCTGCCAACTCTTCTTTAGGGCTTGTCGCAAGATACGATCCGTTTTATAATCTAGAGCTGAGAAGGAATCATCAAAGATGAGGATCTCGGGCTTGCGTGCAAGGGCACGCGCAATGGCCAAACGTTGACGTTGTCCTCCAGAGAAGTTGCTTCCTCCTTGCGCTACTTCTGTATCCAAGTCCTTCTCTTTTGTGGCAACAAACTCTTTGGCTTGGGCCAATTCAAGAGCTTTCCAAATAGCTTCATCCTCTAATTTTCCTTGACTACTTTCTCCAAATTCCATATTGGAGCGAATAGTGCCGCTAAAGAGCACTGCTTTTTGGGGAATATAGCCGACTTTATTATTCAGTTCTTGGTGGCTATAATTCTTGACATTGATGCCATCCACTAAGATCTTTCCTTCTGTTGCATCGTAAAAGCGCGGAATCAAGTTGACCAAAGTGGATTTCCCAGAACCGGTTGATCCGATGAAGGCAACGGTTTGTCCTTTCTGAGCTGAGAAGGTCACATGTTCAATCACAGCACGGGAAGTCCGTCCATATCGGAAGGAAACATCTTGAAATTCAACGGTACCCTCTTGGCCTGTTGTTTCTTTTTGACTCACTTGGGAAGGCTACAGACGGCTCTAAAGCTAAGACCTGGTTGATTCGTTTGGCAGATACCAAGGCACGAGGAAGAATAATCAAGATGGCCACCATCATCATAAAGCCAACGACAACCTGCATGGCATAAGAGGAGAAGGTGATCATATCGGAGAAGACCTTGGTCCGATCCGCTAATGCAGGACTGGTGAAGATCTTTGTAGGATCTTTTGGCATGGCGATATCATTGATCAAGTGCGCCCCAATCCAGTAGATAGCAAGGGTCAACCCACTTGATACCACTGTCATGACAGGGTTCATCAAAGACATCAAACGATAAACAAAGAGATTTAGACGGGTTAAGCCCTTGTTTTCAGCCTGGAATTTCTCATTTTGATAAGCTTCTGCATTGTAGGCGCGAACCACTCGCACCCCAGTCAAACTCTCCCGTGTCGTCGCATTCAAAGCATCGGTCAAACCTTGAACCTTTTGCTGGCGCGGAAAGGCAATAAGAACCAGAACAGAGAGAAGAATCAAGACCATCAAGACCGCAATCCCAACAGACGTTGTCCAGGCACTGCTCTTCCCCAAATCTTGGTCAAAGCCCAAATCGCCATAATGGGACCACGCGTCACAACTTGCATCCCCATGACAATCATGATTTGTAATTGAGTCAAATCGTTGGTCGTCCGAGTCAAGAGAGAGGGAACGGAGAATTTCTTGATCTCGGCATCAGAGTAATCCATCACTTGATGGAAAATCTCTCCTCGAAGTCGCGTCGTAAAGCTGGCAGCGACTCTTGAAGCCAAAAAGCCCACAAAAACTGCCATCAAAAAGCTTCCAAAAGAGAAGAGCAACATCTTGCTTCCCGGATCCATAATATCAGAAACCTTGGTCCCATCCTTAGCTAAGAGGGTCGTGATATCAGATAAGTATTCAGGAGTCTTTAAATCCATCCAAACAGCCAGACAGATAAAGACCGTACTAAGGGCAATCATGCCCCATTCTTTGGCAGTTAACCGCCGAAATATATTGATCATTCCTCGCTCCTTTTTTTCATATTCTCATAAAATTGATGCATGACCCTGAAAAAGATGGCCAATTCTTCTTCTGATACACCAGCCATCATATCCTGGTCCACTTCTTCAAAGAATTGTTTCATGTCATTCAATTTATCTTTTACACTGTCTGTTAGGTAGACATACTTGGCCCGTTTATCGGTCGGACTAGCCTCTAAATAAATAAAGCCATTTTTTCTCCATCCGCTTGCTCAGGTTACTGGCCACGGATTTTGCGATATGAAGTTCCTGCTCAACATCCCGAATCAAGGTCACTTTTCCCTCTTTTTCACGATGAGATAAAAAGCTCAATACCTGACCTTGTGGTCCTGCGCTAAATTCAAGCCCCTCTTCTTGGCCTCTCTTTCTACCATGAGGTGAATGAGATGGCCGATTTTTTAAATTCTTGTAACGGTTTGTCCATCATTTCCTCCAAATAGTTCTCTCATAAGAACTTTAAAGTTACTATGAGAACTATTTTAACACAAAAAAAAGATCCCTGTCAAGAAAAAAGTTTCCATAAGAACTAAAAAAGGAGCCGAATCGACTCCATCCTTCATCTTTAGATAATAATGCCTTCTAGATGATCCATTTCATGCTGACAGATCTGGGCCGAAAAGCCTGACAAATGAATTGTTTTTGCTTTCCAATTCACATCTCGATAGGCCACTGAAATCTCCTCATAACGAGTGGTCGGCCGACTCCCCACCAAGGACAAGCATCCTTCTTCTGTTTGGTAAGGCTTTTTCTTTTCAAGGAGAACCGGATTAAACAGGACCAAATTTTCATTCCCATTCGGATGATAATCGCTCGCTTTTTTCACCCCGATCATATTGGCTGCTAAACCGACACACTCAAGGAGATGAGCATTTAAGGTGTCCTGCAAATCCAAAGCCAAGGTGCGATCCTCAGGTGTCGCTTCTTCTGACTTTTGACCCAAGAATAAGACATCTTTTACAATATTCTTTTCATTCCTTCCTCACTTCTTGATAGATAGACGAAAGAAGAGAGTGGGACAGAAATCGGTAATTCGTTAGAATTGGATTTCATCGTCCCACCTCCGCACAGTTGAGTAGGGCTGTAAAGCTGATGAAATCGGCGTAGTAGAGCCCACTCAACCACTGCGTCTTGCTCGACAATCCAAAAATAATTGAGAGGCTAGGACTTTTGTCCCAGCCTCCTCGCTCTTGTTCTAACCTCTAAAGAGACAATTGCTTCTTATTTTTTAAGCTTCTCGCTCACTTCTTTTGCAAGGACAAAGTTCCCCAAGGTCGCTGAACCATTGCCAGCAACTGCAGGTGTCACAATATAATCTCTCACATCAGGTACAGGGAGGTAACCGTTTCAAGAGAGCAGTAAATTTCGTGCGAACACGATCTAACATATGTTGTTGAGCCATGACTCCTCCTCCAAAGACAACGACGTCTGGGCGGAAGGTAACTGTCGCATTCACTGCTGCTTGTGCGATGTAGTAGGCTTGAATATCCCATACATTGCTGTTGAGTTCAATGTTTTCCCCACGAATACCCTGTACGAGCTTCGAGACTAGGACCAGCCGCAAAACCTTCCAAACAGCCATTGTGGAAAGGACAAACACCCTTGAATTCTTTTTCCACATCCATTGGGTGTTGGGCCACATAGTAGTGCCCCATTTCTGGGTGCCCAGCTCCCCGATAAACTCGCCACGTTGGATGACACCAGCTCCGATTCCTGTTCCGATTGTATAGTAAACCAAGTTTTCGATATGGCCACCCGCATTATTGCGTGCGACCACTTCGCCATAGGCAGAGCTATTCACACCTGTCGTGAAATAGATAGGTACATTCAAGGCACGACGGAAGGCCCCAACGATATCTACATTGGCCCAATTTGGTTTTGGAGTCGTTGTGATGAAACCATAAGTGTTTGAATTTGGATCGATATCAATTGGTCCAAATGATCCAATCGCAAGCCCAACTAAATCCTCAAATTTTGAGAAAAATTCAATACACTTATCAATCGTCTCAATTGGCTTGGTTGTTGGAAATTGTACTTTTTTCCACAACATTATAGTTTTCATCACCAACTGCACAAACAAATTTTGTACCGCCAGCTTCCAAACTTCCATATAATTTTGTCATGTTGGCTCCTTTTTTATTATGAAAAATATCCTGTATTTATTATAGCATATTTTGTAGTCAATCTTTTTTCTCTTCTCTAAAGAAAAAACACACTTTTTTGAGAAATAAAATTCAAGGACTGGAGATGATAGACCAGTCCTTGAGAACTTATTTTTCGATTAAGCTTTGACTTCGATGATCGCATCACCCTTCGCAACAGATCCAGTTGCAACAGGTGTGACAGAAGCATAGTCAGCTGTGTTAGTGACGATCACCATAGTTGTGTCTTCAAGACCAGCTGCGGCAATTTTCGCTGCATCAAATGTACCAAGGACATCACCAGCTTTCACTTTATCACCTTGAGCTACTTTTTGATCAAATCCTTCACCGTTCATTGATACGGTATCAATCCCAACGTGGATCAAGATTTCAGCACCATTAGCGGTCTTCAAACCGTAAGCGTGACCAGTTGCAAAAGCAATGGTTACTTCAGCATCAGCTGGTGCATAGACAACGCCTTCAGTTGGTTTGATGGCAATTCCTTGTCCCATCGCTCCACTTGAGAAGACAGGATCATTCACATCAGACAAGTGCTACAGCACTACCAACGATAGGAGAGATGATGGTTTCGTCTTGAAGAGATGCTGGAAGAACTCCAGTTGTTTCTTCTTCAATAAAGTTTCTTCTGCTTCTTTGTCCTCTGCAGGAACTGATGAAGCTTCATCTTCATAACCAAACATACAAGTCAAACCGAAACTTAGGGCAGTTGTAAATACAACCATAAATACATATTTCAATAATTGACCGTTTAGATTGAGAAGCGTTCCTGGAATAATTGTAATACCAAATCCTGTACCAGCACAGATTTAACATAGATGCAATCCAACCACCTACTGCACCTGCTCCCAAAGCAATAACGAATGGTTTCACATAACGCAAGTTCACCCCAAAGATTGCAGGCTCAGTAATACCTAACAAAGGCAGAGATAGTTGCAGGAAATGCTAGAGCTTTCACTTTTTTGAGATTTAGATTTCACTGCCACTGCTAAAAGTAGCTCCAGCTTGTTGCAGTCATAGCCGCTGTAATAATTGCATTAAATGGATCTTTTTTATCTGCAGTAATTAATTGTGATTCAAGAAGATTAAAGATATGATGGACGCCAGTAACGACAATCAACTGATGAACCCCACCGATAAGAAGCCCTGCAAGTCCGAATGGTAAATTCAAAATAAACTTAGTTACATTTTAGTACATATTCTTCGATACTGTGGAAGAATGGACCAATAATAAACAAAGCGAGGAATGACATGATTGTTAATGTGAATAATGGAACCAATAACAAATCTAAGACATCTGGAATTTTCTTATGGAGCCACTTTTCAAGTTTCGCACCAATTAGACCAACGAAGAAAGCTTGGGAAGAACTGAGTTCTGGAATCCAACCACATGATGGAAGATACCAAAGTATGTTGCTGCTTTAGAAGGATCTTCCGCTACAACCCACGCATTTGGAAGTGTCGGACTAACCATCATCAAACCAATTACAATCCCAAGAACAGGATTTCCTCCGAATACTCGGAATGCAGACCATGAAATCAAGGCTGGGAAGAAGGCAAACGCGGTATCAGTTAAAATTGTTGAATAGGTATAAAAATCAGTAGATTTAAATGCATCTGCTGTTGTGCCAAACAAAGCCAAAACCTGGTCTTGACCAATGGCACCACGAATCCCCATAAACAATCCAGTCGCAACAATTGCTGGTAGAATTGGAACAAAAACGTCTCCAAAGGTACGGATCGCGCGTTGGAACCAGTTTCCTTGTTTAGCGGCTTCTGCTTTCATTTCATCTTTTGATGATGTTGGTAAACCAAGAGCTACTACTTCATCATAGATCTTGTTTACAGTACCAGTACCAAAGATGATTTGGTATTGACCTGAGTTAAAGAAAGCACCTTGTACTTTTTCAATGTTCTCAACAACATCTTTGTTGATTTTTGATTCATCTTTTACCATCACGCGAAGACGAGTCGCACAGTGAGCAACACTGCTAACGTTCTCAACCCCACCGATTGCATCTATGACTTTTTTTGCAATTTCTGTATTTGACATTTTGCAAAAATCTCCTTATTTTTTGTAATGTAAACGGTTAAATCGTTTCTACGTTTTCAATTGTACCACGTATTGAAAATATGTCAACCGTTTTGCAGGATTTTTTTGAAACTTTTTTGGACTTTTGACACCTTTTGCCAGTATGAAACTATTTTCATTTTTAAAACAGGCCTGTACTACGCTTTTTAGCACTTTAAATCAGACTTTTATTTTCATTTTCTTTCATATTTTCATAAATTTTCAACTTCTCATTTTTTTCTTCAGGCTGCAAAATAGCTGTCAAGCGTTTGACATTTTTGCCATTTTTTTTCATTTATCGCTTGCATTTTTAATAGGAAATCGGTACTATGGAAGTAAGAAAAAATTCGGAGGAATAAAATGGAATGGACAACTGAACGTCGTTACAGACGTTACGAAGACTGGACAAGGGAGGAAAAGCAAGCCATCCAAGATCTTATGGCGAAATCTCCTTGGCATACACACTATCATGTTGAGCCAAAAGCTGGTCTCTTAAATGATCCTAACGGTTTTTCCTACTTTGATGGAAAATGGATCTTGTTTTACCAAAATTTCCCATTTGGTGCAGCCCATGGGTTAAAATCATGGGTACAAACAGAAAGTGAAGACTTGGTTCATTTCAAAGAAACTGGGGTAACGCTTCTTCCAGACACAGATCTGGATAGCCATGGAGCTTATTCTGGTTCTGCCATGCAGTTTGATGACAAACTTTTCTTATTCTATACTGGAAATGTTCGTGATGCTGAATGGGTCCGTCATCCCTACCAAGTCGGTGCTTTGATGGACTAAAGACGGCAAGATTGAAAAAATTGACAAAATCTTGATTGATCAACCGGCTGACTCCACTGATCACTTTCGTGACCCACAGATTTTTATATTTCAAAGGTCAATACTACGCTATCGTTGGTGGTCAAGACCTTGAGAAAAAAGGCTTCGTCCGTCTCTATAAGGCTGTAGATAATGACTATTCCAACTGGGTTGACAGTCGGTGACTTGGATTTTGCAAACGATCGGACAGCTTATATGATGGAATGTCCCAACCTAGTCTTTGTTGGAGACCAACCTGTTCTCCTATACTGCCCTCAAGGCTTAGATAAAGCCGTTCTCGATTATGATAATATCTATCCAAACATGTACAAGATTGGGGCAAGCTTTGACCCAGAAAAGGCCAAAATGGTTGATGTATCTGAATTGCATAATCTTGACTATGGTTTTGAAGCCTATGCCACTCAAGGATTTAATGCACCTGATGGACGTGCCTATGCTGTTAGCTGGTTAGGTCTTCCAGACGTTTCTTATCCAACGATTCCTATGACTACCAAGGTGCTCTTACTGGTCAAAGAATTAACCATCAAAGATGGCAAGCTCTACCAATACCCAGTTGAAGCAATCAAGGACTTGCGCGCTGAGAGTGAGGAATTTGCCAACAAGGCACAAACCAAGAACTGCTATGAATTGGAATTGCAGTTTGAAAAAGGATAGCCAGAACGAAATCGTCCTCTTTGCCGATGCAGAAGGAAAGGGCTTAGTTCTAACATTTGATCTAGCTAAAGGATTGGTCACAGTCGATCGAAGCCAGGCTGGTGAGCAATATGCCCAAGAATTCGGTGCGAGCCGTAGTTGCACAATCGCTAACCAAGCGACAACTGCTAATATTTTCATTGACAATTCGATTTTTGAAATCTTTATCAATAAAGGAGAAAAAGTATTTTCTGGTCGGGTCTACCCACATGCAGATCAAAATGGAATCTTGATCAAGTCTGGAACCCTTACTGGAACTTACTACGAACTTGATTATGGTCGCAAAGCTAACTGATGTCGCCAAACTCGCCGGTGTCAGCCCTACTACTGTCTCACGGGTTATCAATAAAAAAGGATACCTGTCTGAGAAAACGATTCAAAAAGTCCAAGAAGCCATGCGAGAATTAGGCTATAAACCTAACAATGTTGCTCGAAGCCTCCAAGGAAAATCAGCCAAGTTAGTCGGCTTGATCTTTTCCCAACATTAGTCAATGTTTTCTATGCTGAATTAATCGACAAACTAGAACACCAACTCTTCAAACATGGCTATAAAACCATCATCTGCAATAGTGAGCACGACTCCGAGAAAGAGCGCGAATATATTGAGATGTTGGAGGCGAATCAGGTAGATGGCATCATTTCAGGAAGTCATAATTTGGGCATTGAAGATTACAACCGGGTAACTGCTCCTATCATTGCTTTTGACCGCAACCTCTCCCCAGAAATCCCGGTTGTCTCTTCAGACAACTACGCTGGTGGGGTGCTAGCAGCAGAAACTTTAGTAAAAACAGGAGCCCGAAACATTATCATGATCACAGGAAATGACAATTCTAATTCCCCAACAGGTTTGCGTCATGCTGGCTTTGCATCAGTTCTACCTGAGTCCATGATCATTAATGTTTCCAGTGATTTTCCCCTATTCGCAAAGAAATGGAAATCAAACAGATTTTAACCCACCACAAACCAGACGCTATTTTTGCCTCCAGATGATTTGACGGCGATCTTGATCATGAAAGTCGCTAGAGAATTAGATATTCAGATTCCTCAGGATTTGAAAGTGATTGGTTATGATGGAACCCAGTTCATCGAGACCTATACACCTGAACTGACAACCATCCAACAACCCCTCGAAGACATTGCTATCCTCATGGTGGATCTTTTACTCCAAAAGATCGAAGGAAAAAAAGTAGCGACTACCGGTTATTTCTTGCCCGTTAGTCTCCACTCTGGAAAAAGTGTCTAAAAGCAATATCCCCTCAGTAGAAACTGTGGGGATATTTTATACCAAAAAAAGAGCCATAGGCTCTTTTTATTATTCTTCTGTCACAAATTGACTGAGGACACCGTTGACAAATCGTGAAGAGGTTTCATCTGAAAAGGCCTTGGCCAATTCCACCGCTTCATTGACTGCGACGATCTGTGGTGTATCAAACTCTGTCATTTCATAAATTCCCAGACGAAGGATATTTTTCTCTACCAAGGTCAAGCGCTCAACAGTCCAGCCGGTTTTCAAATGTTGACCGATTTGTTGGTCTAGTTGATCTTTTGACTGATAGACACCCGTCACGAGATTCATGAGAAAGGCAGGAAGATCGACTTCTTTGTCTTCTGCTAGGTCCTTGTCATGTAGATAAGCAAAGCGACAAGCTTCAACAATGTCTCCATCGTATTCCAAGGCCATCAAGGCTTGGAAGGCGCGCTCACGCAAATCGCGACGTGATTCTAATAAAATTTCATCAGTCATTGAGGAAGTCCTCATTAAACAAGTCTTTCAAGTCTGGTTTTGGAGATTTTTCCGTTGCGATACCAACAACGTGAATGTTGACAGCATCCAAGGTTACATCTGCCATATCATAAACTGCAGACGTAACCGCTTTTTGAATGGCTACAGCGACAGATGGTACAGCCACTCCATATTCTAAATAGAGATAGATGTCTACTGAAACTTGACCATCTTCTTCTGTATGAAGGTAAACGCCACGTCCAAGTGAGCGTTTGGATAAGCTATCTGAAACACTCTTGTTTTCAAGCGAATAGACACCCTCTACTTTTGCTGTCGCAATCGCAATAATTTTTTCTAATACACGTGGTGCAATAACGATGTCACCAAATTGTTCAGTTGCCATAGAAGTTCCTTTCTATTTGACACCCTGAGATGTCTCTTATGCACGAGAAACGTAAGTTCCTTCAGTAGTGTTAATGACCAATTTTTGTCCAGCTTCGATGAAGTCAGGAACGTTTACGACCAAACCAGTTTCCATTGTAGCAGGTTTACCAGAACCAGTCACTGTAGCACCTTTGATAGATGGTTGAGTTTCTGCAACAGTCAATTCAACAGTTGTAGGAACTGTTACACCGATCACTTCGCTTCCGTAGAATTGAATTTTTACTTCTGAATTTTCAAGGATGTAAAGCAATTCTTGTTCTACGTTCACAACTGGAATTTCATATTGGTCATATGTTTCCGTGTTCATGAAGTAGGCTGTATCATCCATTTTGTACAAGTATTGAGCTGGAACAGTTTCGATAATCGCTTGTTCAAATTTTTCTTCTGGACGGTAGCTTGTATCAAATGTTGAACCAGTACGGACATCACGCAATTTCATACGCATGATAGTGTTTCCTTTACCTGGTTTGTGGTGGCTAGCTTCCAAAACGCGGATCAATTTTCCGTCAGCTGTTTCAAAAGTCATACCAGCTTTCAATTTACTTGCTTCGATCATGTTTTATTACCTCTTTTTAAAAATAGATTACTCTTTATTGTAACACACTATTTGATTTTTCTCAAACAGCAATTTTCTCTTTTTAGGAAGGCTAGAAGGCGGAGAGAGATTGCAGGAACGAGTCCTTAGAATCTCTATACCTCCAACTTCATCTTCACTATTCCTTATTGGTCCACAGGCACAATATTGCCATCAGCATCTTTGGTGACATGGACATACTTTCCATCTACTTCAATGTAGAAGGTATGAGGCTTGTCTTGAGCTGGAGAGGCTTGTTTTGAAGGTCATTGCCAAGGGCTTGACCCAAGTTCATCCCCATGATCATGTTCATGCCATTGCCACCTTCATTTTTAGCAGCTGCCACCAAGGCCTCATTGCGAGCACGACGTTCTTCGATTTCAATGGTATTGTACTTCATCGCTGCCAATTCACTGTCCAGTTTATTGACCTTGGCCATACTGTCTGCATCGTAGCTCAAATCTTCGATGAGGACATTAGTTAATTCGATACCATATAATTCTGTCCAAGTTTTATTGACTTCGCGTTTTGCAACTTCATTGAAGACATCTTGGTCCGCATTGATATTGTAGATGTCTGCCTTATTTTCAGCCGTATATTTTGAAATGGCCACTGCAATTTTGGAGCCAGATTTTGGCGCAAGGTTCCTGAGCCACATCTTCCAAGGTAAACGGCTTATCTGCAGTGATTTGACGACTGACTGTACTGATGTAAAAGAGTACAGGATCTGCTACTTTAACATCATAAAGACCATAAAAACGAATGCTAAGAAGTTGTTGGTAACGGTCGCTAAAGTACTCAACTGGATTTTGGGTGCCAAATTTATTTCCTGTAAAAGGTTGCATCCGCACAAAAATAATTTCTTGTTGGGTGACCACTTGGCCTCCAAATGAGAAACGATTCTTGAACTGATCCCACGTTCCTTTCACACCACCCTTTTCAAACAACCAGGCATTTTCACCGGCTTGCCATTCGTGGCTCCTGCTTCTAGAAGGTCTCCTAGAAACGTTCCATTATTGACCAAGAGAGCAACATATCCTTTGGGGAACGATGACAACAGAGCCATCTGTCAATAGACCTGTATTTTGGTTGCTCTGACGAGAGCGCCCATCTGGATCTTTGGTCAAGAGCTGTGTTTTAATGGCCAAAGCTGTTGCTGGAACAGCTTCCGGCAAGGTAATGGCTTCCTTAAATTTACTATCTTGAAAACTTGAAATGCCCGCTGAAAGGGCTGCTTTAATAAATCCCATACATTCTCCTATCTGTAGAATTCAATTTCATCCACAACTTCGTAGACATCCAAGACCCAATCTTTTGGATTGTGCTTCAAGGATGCTTGGCAATATTCACACTTGTCAATTGAATCGATCGTCAGTGGCGCACCACAGTTCGGACAGTGATCACTAACGACTTCTGAATTCTTAATGATCTCTGTCTGAGCTCCATGTTCACGGAGGAAGACCATGCGGTAAACGGTAAAGAGATCTTTGGTTGGATCCCCTTCGATCACACGACCCGTTTCATCACTTCGATGTAATCTCTCATCGTCGATGACAGAATGACTTCGATGCGGTCATTGCCTTCTGGATTTTCGATAAAGTCTTTGATCTTCGAATCTTCCACACGCACGCGCTCTAGAACATTGGTTGTTTTGGCACGAATATGTTCTTGTAACTGCGTCAAGTGCTGCTCATAAAGACTCGTACTTTCTAAATTCCGTACGGAATTCCAATCTTTTTCTGTCCAAGCAGACTGCAATTGAAGATAAACCAGCTTGACTTGCGACAAGAAGCGGTCTTCATCAAACATTGATCCAGTTTACGGATGCGGCGAATCGCTTCATAGTTGTTTTCAATTGGTCGACCGGCCCGCTCTTCGGTTGTCCGTTTTGGACCACTATTTGAAGAGAATGATTCATCACTATCATTAGCCTCTTTTGCAATATTATAGATAAATCCAATCAATCCAACGATAGCAAAACTGCCACTACACCACCAGAGTCTGTTCCAGAACCAGAACTGTAGCTACTGGATCCACCAGACCAACTACTTCCGCCATCGGACCAGCTGCCACTATCGGACCAACTGCTACCACCACCTGAATCAATCAAGCTTACTGCCACCACTATCTGTATTACCGACACCAGCATGGGCAGAAGGAACAAATACAAATAGCAGGACTACTAGAAGAATTCCAACTATTACAATTCGTTTTTTCATAGGCCTCATTTCTTATCTTTGTTTGTTACACAGGGGTTAAGAAAATACTGTCTATTTTATAGGACAATCAATTCTTTAGGAGCAAGAGTCAAGACTTCACAGCCTGTTTCTGTGATCAAGAGGTCATCTTCGATCCGCACACCAGAGAGACCTTCGATATAAATACCTGGCTCATCTGTTAAAACCATCCCTGCTTGAATCGCTTCTTTTAGACGTTTGGCTGAAGTATGGCTCTTCGTGGATATCTAGCCCAATTCCATGACCGATTCCATGAGTAAAGTATTGACCATAGCCGGCTCTTTTTCGATCACATCACGTGGAATTTTATCAAAATCACGGAAGCCAAGTCCATCTTTTAGCATCAATCAAGGCTTGATTGGCTTTCAAAACGGTTTCGTAAATTTCTCTTTCCTTGTCGCTGACATGTCCTGCATAGATAGTCCGTGTCATATCGCTGACATAGTGGTTATACAAGCAACCAAAATCAAGGGTCAAGGCATCTCCTGCTGAAATGACCCGATCACTTGGAGTCGCATGAGGCATGGCAGAGCGTTCACCAGCTGCTGAAATAATATCAAAAGATACACCAGAAGCTCCCAACTCCCGCATTCTAAAATCTAGGAAAGTCGCTGCTTCCAACTCTGTCGTTTTCCCTACCTTGATATAATCCAAAATATCATGGAAGGCTTGGTCAGAGATGCTACAAGCTTTTTTAATGGCCGCAATCTCAGTTTCATCTTTAATCAAGCGCAATTCCATCACAAAGTTCGCTAGGGATTGAAGGCTGATGCCACTGAAAACAGAAGCCATGCGAGCATGGTAGGCCACCGTCACTTCGTCCTCAAAAGCAAGTTCTTTGATTTCCAAGATCCTTAACGATCTCTGCAGCTGCAGTCAACTCATCGCGTGTTTCCACAATCTCTACAAAGGGGAAACAAGTCGCATGGGCATGGATGGTGTAGCGCGAATCTGTAAAAGAGTACCACGCGTTCTTCTGTCACCAAAGCAGTCCCGTTTGAACCCCAAAAATTGGTCAAATAATAAACGTTTTTCAAATTGTTAATCAATACCGCTTTGAGGTTTTGGGCTTTCATTTTGTTTCTTAAGTTGCTGATCCGTTGATTCATTGTAATTTTCCTTTCAAATATTGTCCTGTGTAGCTAGCAGGATTTGCTGCTACTTCTTCTGGTGTTCCGGTCGCAATAATGGTTCCACCACCGACACCACCTTCTGGTCCTAAATCGATGATATGGTCTGCTGTCTTAATGACATCCAAATTGTGCTCAATCACAAGGACCGTATTGCCATCATCCACAAATCGCTCTAAGACTTTGATCAAGCGAGAATGTCTTCGGTATGGAGTCCGGTCGTTGGTTCATCCAAGATATAGAAGGATTTTCCTGTAGAGCGCTTGTGCAATTCAGAAGCCAACTTCATCCGTTGCGCCTCCCCACCTGAAAGAGTGGTCGCTGGTTGCCCCAGTGTTACATAGCCCAAGCCCACATCTTGGATGGTCTTGAGTTTGCGTTCAATTTTTGGAATGTGCTTGAAGAATTCAACTGCCTTGTTGACCGTCATATCCAGCACTTCTGTAATATTTTTTTTCCTTGTAGTGGACTTCAAAGGGTCTCACTATTGTAACGACGTCCATGGCAGACCTCACAAGGAACGAAGACATCTGGCAAGAAGTGCATTTCAATCTTGATGATCCCATCTCCTGAGCAGGCTTCACAACGCCCGCCCTTGACATTGAAACTAAAGCGGCCTTTTTATAGCCCCGAATTTTGGCTTCATTGGTCTGAGCAAAGAGATCACGAATGTCATCGAAGACGCCTGTATAGGTCGCTGGATTGGAACGAGGAGTCCGGCCAATCGGGCTTTGATCAATGTCGATCAAGCGATCGATATGCTCAATCCCTGAATGGTCTTGTATTTCCCTGGTTTTCCGAATTGCGGTTGAGCTTTTGAGCGATGGCTTTTTCAAGATGCCATTAATCAAGGTCGATTTCCCAGAACCGGAAACTCCAGTGACTGCGATAAATTTGCCCAGAGGAAAGCGCGCTGTGATATCTTGTAAGTTGTTCTCACTGGCTCCTGTAATTTCAATAGAACGACCATTTCCTGAACGGCGCTCTGTTGGAACCGGAATCTTGCGTTTGCCGGACAAGTACTGACCCGTGATGGATTTGCTGTTGCGAGCCACCTGCTTTGGAGTTCCTGCTGCAACGATCTCTCCCCAAAGACACCGGCACCTGGGCCGACATCGATCAGGTAGTCTGCCTCTCTCATGGTATCTTCATCATGTTCGACGACGATCAAGGTGTTGCCTAAATCGCGCATCTTCTTGAGACTGGCAATCAGGCGGTCATTGTCCCTTTGATGGAGGCCGATAGACGGCTCATCCAAGATGTAAAGGACACCAGAGAGGTTGGAACCGATCTGGGTTGCCAAACGAATGCGCTGGCTTTCTCCACCTGATAAGGTCCCAGCTGATCGTGACAAGGGTCAAGTAATTGAGGCCAACATTGTTTAAGAAGGTCAAACGATCTTTAATCTCTTTTAGGATCGGTCTTGCAATCGTAGCTTCATTGTCCGTTAAAACCAGCTGGTCCACGGCTTTTTAAGTGGTCCGCAATCGATAGATCTGACACTTCCCCGATATGCATCCCCTTTTCTCCTCCGACACGAACAGAGAGAGCTTGGTCATTGAGACGGTAGCCATGGCAGGTCGCACAGGTCAATTCGTTCATATAAGAGCGCATTTGGTTGCGGGTGAAATCACTATTGGTCTCACGGAAACGACGGTGAATGTTGTTTACGACCCCTTCAAAAGGAATCTCGATATCCCGAACCCCACCAAACTCATTTTCATAGTGAAAGTGGAATTCCTTGCCATTTGAACCATAGAGAACCAAGTCCTTTTCTTCTTGAGAAAGATCTGAGAAAGGCTGATCCATATCAACGCCAAAATGGATCATGGCCTGCTCCAACATCTGAGGATAGTAGTTGGAAGAGATCGGATTCCAAGGAGCAAGAGCTCCTTCGCGAAGGGTTAAGCGATCATCTGGCACCACCAAATCCAAGTCCACCTCTAGCTTAATACCCAGCCCATCACAGTCTGGACAAGATCCAAAAGGCGCATTGAAAGAAAAGAGGCGGGGCTCTAATTCAGGAACGGTAAAGCCACAGACTGGACAAGCATAATGCTCAGAAAAGAGTAGCTCCTTTGCCATCCATGGTATCAATCACCACATAACCATCCGCAATCCGAAGGGCTGCTTCAATCGAATCAAAGAGCCGCGAGCGGATGCCCTCTTTGATCACGATTCGGTCCACCACCACTTCAATCGTGTGCTGTTTGCTTTTAGACAGTTCTGGAACCTCTGTCACATCATAGATCTCACCATCGACCCGCACCCGGACATAGCCGTCTTTTTGCACCTTTTTCAATGATATTCTTGTGCTGGCCATTTTTTCTTGCGAATAATAGGAGCTAGAATTTGCAGGCGTTGGCGCTCTGGTAACTCTAAGACTTGATCGACAATTTGCTCTACTGAAGAAGCTGTAATCGCTCCATGCCCATTGATACAATAAGGCGTCCCTACACGCGCATAGAGCAAGCGCAGGTAGTCATTGATCTCTGTTGCCGTCCCCACTGTAGAACGGGGTTTTTACTGGTCGTTTTTGGTCGATGGAAATAGCTGGACTCAAGCCGTCAATGGAGTCCACATCTGGTTTTTCCATATTTCCCAAGAATTGCCGGGCATAGGCCGATAAGCTCTCCACGTAGCGACGCTGACCTTCTGCATAGAGGGTATCAAAGGCCAGACTGGACTTTCCAGAACCAGACAAACCCGTCACCACAACTAATTTGTCCCGTGGAATTTCCACGTCTATATTTTTTAAATTATGGGCGCGTGCCCCATGAATGACAATTTTATCTTGCATGTTCTTACTCTAATCACCTTTTGTTAACCTCCATTATAACAAATTTTTTAGTATTCTTTTATCCAAAACCGTCCTTTTTCTGATATAATGTTAAGGTGTATAAAAAAAAACAAGGGGAGGCACCATGAAACAGGTCTTTTTATCGACAACGACTGAATTTAAAGAAATAGAGACGCTGGAACCCGGTAGCTGGATCAACCTTGTTAACCCTTCTCAAAGTGAATCGATGGAAATCGCCTCTGCTTTTAATATCGATATTGCAGACTTACGGGCACCACTCGATGCGGAAGAAATGTCCCGTATGACCATCGAAGATGAGTATACCTTGATCATCGTCGACGTTCCCATCAAGGAAGAGCGGAACAATCAGACCTACTACGTGACCATTCCGCTAGGGATTATCCTGACAGAAGAGGCTATTATCACGACTTGCTTGGAGAAATTGCCACTTCTTGATATCTTTATCAACCGACGCTTGCGGAATTTCTATACCTTTATGCGGTCGCGCTTTATCTTTCAGATCCTCTATCGCAACGCTGAACTCTACTTGTCTGCGCTTCGTACCTTGGATCGAAAAGAGTGAACAGATTGAAAGCCAATTGCACAAATCAACGCGTAATGAAGAGCTGATTGAGTTGATGGAGTTAGAAAAAACCATCGTCTACTTTAAGGCCTCACTGAAAACCAATGAGCGTGTGATTAAGAAATTGACCAGTGCAACCAGCAATATCAAGAAATACCTAGAAGACGAGGACCTGCTCGAAGACACCCTGATTGAAACCCAACAGGCCATTGAGATGGCGGATATTTATGGAAACATCCTCCACTCCATGACCGATACCTTCGCATCAATCATCTCCAACAACCAGAATAACATCATGAAGACCTTGGCCATCGTCACCATTGTCATGTCCATTCCAACCATGATTTTTTCGGCCTACGGGATGAACTTCAAAGACAATGAATTACCGCTCAATGGCGAACCCCATGCCTTCTGGCTGATTATTTTCATCGCCTTTGCCCTCACCGGGTCTCTCGTCGTCTACCTCATTCATAAAAAATGGTTCTAACACCTACTAATAACACTAAGGAGTATTTATGTCTCAATTTGATTTGAATCAACTAAGCAAGAAAAATCAAGAATTTATCCGGATCGCCAAACACCAATTGCTTGAAAACGGAAAGACTGAGGAAGAAGCAGAAAGCCTCATCCAAGAAATTCTTCCAGCTATCCATGAAAACCAAGGAAAAGGAATTCCGGCACGGACCCTTTTGGAGCTCCAACTGTATGGGCGAACTCTTTCAGCGAGAAAGAACGCTATGAAAAAGAGCATCCGAAATTAAACGATGCTCCCTCTCTCATGATTTTGGATTCCTTCCTCTTTATCTTTGGTGTTTTGCTGCGATTAGCGCCTTTATGAACTTGGTCGCACCGCGTCGTACTGGCTATGGTTTGATCACCTTGATCCTTGGAAGTTTGACAGGGGCTTTGCTCTTGTATCTCATGTACTACTTCTTCTATCAGTATATGGATGGCACCAAAGATCGTAGCGAGCGTCCTCTCTTTGGAAATCCATGCCGATTCTTGTTGGAGTCATGTTCCTTTGGGTCATTGTCTTGTCCTTTACTTCCCTTACTCCCACAGGTTCTCAACCCAACTATTCCAGATGTTTTGCCATCGTTTTAGGAGCTCTAGCGCTTGTCCTTCGCTTCTACTTAAAAAAACGCTACAATATCAAGAGTTCGAGCACAGCACCCGCAACTCGACGCTAAAAATAAACGGATGAAATTTAAACTACACCTCAAAAGTTAGACAGAAAAACTCTAATTTTGAGGTCTTTTATTATGAAATTGACTTATGAGAATAAGGAGATAACTTAAAGCAACTCTCAAAAAAAATTTTGGATAAACTTTTGAATCAGACCACATGGTTAAGTCGATTCATCATTATGGAAACAAGATTGTCAAAAACGAAAAGAAACATTACTATTCTCCTGATTGTGGGAGATAAAAAACTCACTGCTGTTTTTTCCAGCAGTGAGCCATTCATTCTATCTAACCATAAGAAATTCAGAGAATAATACTGACCTCCCCATAGGTTAACAGCCCCCACGGAGAGTATACTCCTACACCGATTAAACAGATCCGTTGGCTCGTTGACCATAAGGAATATGAGACTTCCATGTTGAACGATTCTTATCGTATTTGGACATTATAACCCATCATTTCATCTAAGAATAGCATCAACAATGGACTGTTTCCCTGTCATATAGATAGGAATGAGACCACTAATCATTAGTACAGCAAAACGTAAGGAAAAATTAATGAAATTATAGAAGTTAGATAGAAATGAATGATATCAACTACTTCTAATTGAAGTATTTGAATAGCTAATATAGTTAGTATTAAAAGCAGAACACTTGATAAAGTAATGATTTTCTTTCCATAATTTAATAACTCGAGAATAAATAATCTAAAAAACATGTTTTGTACTGTATCCCATAGCTTTTAATACGCCAACTTCGTATTTTCTCGTTCTATTTATTAAAAAGAAAACAAAAGATAAGATCAACTACGAGCACAAGCATGACAAGCGAGATTATAATCAAAAAGTTTTTTATGTATTTTAAGCCATTATTAAATTCTTTATAATTCTCGAACAGGAAACAATCGAAAATTTATCCGAAATTTTTTAATACGATTCATTTCTTGAGGGACATCTTTGCTATCCTTCACAGTAACATGTACTGCACTTGGTGCCCATTCTTTTACAGGAAGATCATCAATTGTTTCTCTCCGTTTGCTTTCTGCACCTATATATTTGCTTTGTATTTTAGCATTTCATCACTCGTCATGAATAAGGTGTTATCATTTACAGAATAGTTAAACGGATACTCCTCTTTTACGATCCCAAAGTATTTTAAACGTTTGTTCCTCTTTTACATATAGGTCTCCGTCAGATTTATAATAAGTTCCTTCTTTATCTATATGAGATTCATAAATACCAATTGGGACATAATATGTAAGTGTCATCTCCGACCCAGCTACAATGTCTTCTAGTTTTTGTTCTTTGATAAATGATTCCGAAACAAATATCCCCCTAATCGTAGTCCTATCAAAAGTATTTAATCTGTCTCTGAGTCGTGTTCGTATTGAATAGCGGTTGCACACTGTAATTCTTGGATAAATTAATATTCTTACCGTTAATAGATAGATTCGGTGAAAAATCTCGACTAATTTTTAAATAGTTTTCAGCATTTTCGAAAGTTATTCCCATACTAGGAAATTCAATATATGGTTCCAATTTGTAGATATTACTGCTATCAGAAATTTGATGTATTTCCTTATTTGATATTGATCGGAAATCATCAATTACCTTACTCGTTCCAAGGCCTATGGAATCATTAATAACCAAGAAACCATTTTCTAATGAACTACTAATTAATCTCTGATACTTAGAAGAAAATAATGATTGAATATTTATAGAACCAACTGCAAGAGAAACTGTGAAGGAAATTAATATTAATAAAAATAGTTAAGGGAGGCACCTTTCTTTTCTTTTGGACCTTTAATCTGATCTGTTTCTTTAATTTACTAGCATGCCACTCTTCTTGAGAATTACAACCTGCCTCTTCTTTCATTCCAATTAATTTTTGATCTTCAAAATGTAGCTTTATATTTCCTTTATTAATAACATATTCATCATGAGATACCACAATGACAATTTTATTATACTTATTTGCTAGTTTAACAGTAACGATGAGACAATTTCTCTATTTTCAGAATCCAAAAGAATTTGTAGGTTCATCAGCTAAAATAATATGCTTATCTGTTATCATCCTCTAGCAATTGCAAACACGTTGTTCTTCTCCTCTGATAAATCCTCTGGATATACATCCTTCAATTCTAAAATTCTAACTCACTTAGAATATTGTCAATTTTATCCTCTATTTCTTTAGTTGATAATTTGAAAAATTTAAGGAAATTTTCAAATTATCATAAACAGTCAAGTCTTTTATTAGATTATGACTTTGAAATATAAAAGCAATATTTTGCGCAATAAAGGATGAAACAACCTTCTTGTTACTCGTATCAATTTTAGAGCCATCGTAAATATAAGTTACTTTAGGATCATACTCGAAATCAGTCAATTTTATTCAACAACGAGGATTTTCCAACACCTGATTTTCCATAAATTGTATATAATTTTCCTTCTTTGAACTTTAGAGATGTTGGAAGCAACAATGTTTTTGCCATACTTAATGGACAGGTTATGAATTTCAAACATAAATGGACACCTCCGTATGACAACGCTTACTTTTTTAATGCTATTATAGCTTTTTTTAGACCCGTTAGGGTCTTTTTTTTAATCTTCGTTTACGAAAGGCATCAAAGCCATTACGCGAGCGCGTTTGATAGCTGTTGTTACTTTACGTTGGTTCTTCGCTGAAGTTCCAGTTACACGACGAGGAAGGATTTTCCCACGTTCTGAAACGAAACGGCTAAGAAGCTCAGTATCTTTGTAATCGACATATTCGATTTTGTTTGCTGCGATGTAATCAACTTTTTTACGGCGTTTGAATCCGCCACGACGTTGTTGAGCCATGTTTAATTCTCCTTTATAGTTTTAATTCGTTAAACCCATTCTTAGAATGGAAGATCGTCGTCTGAGATATCCATTGGATTGGCACCAAATGGATTTTCTTCACGACCAAAGTTTGGCGCTGCATTGCTTGGTTCAGATCCACCAAAGCTTGGGGCTGCATTTCCAGCAAAACCACCGTTACCTGATGAATAGCCACCACCTGCATGCCCTTCGCGTGCTGCACGGCTTTCCAATAGTTGGAAGCTGTCTGCTACGACTTCAGTGACATAAACACGTTGACCTTGCTGGTTTTCGTAATTACGTGTTTGAATGCGACCGGTAATCCCAATCAGCACCTTTCTTAGCCCAGTTGGCTAAGTTTTTCTGCTTGCTGACGCCAGATCACACAGTTGATGAAATCGGCTTCGCGCTCTCCATTCTGACTCTTGAAGTTGCGGTTGACAGCTAGGCTGAAAGTGGCAACTGCTTGATTGCTTGGAGTGTAACGAAGTTCAGCATCACGGGTCATACGACCGACAAGTACAACATTGTTAATCATAAGTCACCTCTGATGATTTCTTACGCGTCAACTTTTACGATCATGTGACGAAGAATGTCACCGTTGATTTTTTGAAAGACGGTCGAACTCGTTAAGAGCTACAGCGTCGTTCGCTTCAACGTTTACGATATGGTAAAGTCCTTCACGGAAATCTTGGATTTCGTATGCAAGACGACGTTTTTCCCAATCTTTTGATTCAAAAACAGTTGCACCGTTGTCAGTCAAGATAGAATCGAAACGTGCTACCAAAGCGTTTTTAGCTTCTTCTTCAATGTTTGGACGAATAATATAAAGAATTTCGTATTTAGCCATTGATAATGTTCCTCCTTTTGGACTAATGACCCCTGTCTTTGCAAGGGGTAAGTGAGGTTTACTCACAAGAAACTATTATACCAGACTTTTCGAACAAAGGCAAGAATTATCTTTAGGATTTGAAAAATGATTTTTCTGGACGTCCCCTTCGATATTAAAGGAAAAAATGTCCCCTAAAAATGACATTTTATAGAAGAAAGATACTCCTTTCTTCCTGTCCCTTTTCCTTAAAGAAAACTGATATCAGTTAGCTTTAAGCTTGAGTCTTTATACTAGCTACAACAAATCTCAAGAAACGAGGAACGATTATGAATTATCTTATCATCCCCGCCTATCAACCGGATCTGAATCTTGTCAAATTGGTTCGCCTGGTTCACGCTAAGAGCGATCTCCACATCATCGTGGTCGACGATGGGAGTGACGCTGACAAGAAAGTGATTTTTGACAAATTGGACGGTCTTGCGACAGTCCTGACCCACGAGCACAACCAAGGAAAAGGGCAATCTCTCAAGACTGCTTATGCCTACATCCTAGAAAGAGGTACCTATGGAAGCATTGTTACAGCTGATGCAGACGGTCAGCACAAAATTTGGGATATTTTCAGGGTTGTTAAGCAATCTCAAGAGCATCCTGGAGCACTTATTTCTAGGAGCCCGCGCCTTCTCTGGAAAAAGTTCCTTTGCGTTCTGCTTTCGGGAATAAATTGACCCGCTTCTTGTTTAAGCAACAAACCGGAGTGGCGGTCAGCGATACCCAAACAGGTTTACGGGCTTTTACTACGAATCTATTGCCTTTCATGCTTGAGGTTGACGGACAGCGTTATGAATATGAGATGAATGTTCTCCTTGCAGCAAGCAAGTCCTTCCCCATCCTAGAAGTTCCGATCGAGACGGTCTACATCAATGACAACGAAGGCTCCCACTTCCGTCCTATCCGAGATGGTCTCATGATATACAAGGACATGTTTAAGTTTGCCCTCTCCTCTCTGAGTAGTTTTATCGTTGACTATCTGGTCTACGCTTTCTTCCTTTTCGTGATGATGGCCGTGCCCATTAGTCTACGCATTCTCCTAGCGAATGGGATCGCTCGTGTGACGAGTTCCATTTTTAACTACTCGACGAACAAGCACCTGGTCTTTAAGAATAAAGACAGCGTCGCTAAAACCGGAAGTGGTTACTTTGGTCTAGCCCTCGGCCTCTTTATTCTCGATACGCTCTTGATTCGACTCTTCTATACTGCTTTCGGGCTCAATCTCCTGATCAGTAAAATTGTCGTTGGCTTCCTCCTCTTTCTGGTCTCATGGGTGATCCAGAAAAAAGTAATCTTCAAAGAAAGGACAGCTCCCCACCATGAAATTCTTAAAAAATCCTATACCTATGCTGCCTGCTTTGGCCTTCTTTTGACCAGCAGTTTTAGCTACTCGATGCTCAAGACCTTTGTCTTATCCGATGCCATCCAAACCGTAAAAGCTACCACTACGGACACTAAGGCTGCAAAAAAGCAGCTGCTTCGGCAATAACGACCGATACTAGCTATTCAGATGACAATATCCAGGTGACTTTAACAGAAAAAACGGTTGAAAATACCCAGGTTTACATCGCAGATATCACAGTCAGCTCATCAGATTATCTCAAAACAGCCTTTGCACAAAACACCTACGGGACCAACGTGACGGCTAAGACCTCCGTCACAGCTGCCAACAACAGTGCTATTCTAGCAGTGAATGGTGACTATTACGGGGCTAACAGTACAGGATACGTCATCCGAAATGGAGTGGTCTACCGCGATACCGTTCGGGAAGATTCAAGCAATGGTGACCTAGCCATTTACAAGGATGGATCCTTCAAAATTATCTATGAAGATGAGATCTCTGCGGATCAATTGGTCAAAGACGGAGTCGTCAATCTCCTCGCTTTCGGTCCTTCTTTAGTTGAAAATGGAGAAATTACTGTCGATACGAACTCAGAGGTCGGGCAATCTATGGCATCAAATCCACGGACAGCGATTGGGATCATCGATGAAAACCACTACATTATCGTCGTGTCAGACGGACGGACTTCAGAAAGTGAAGGCCTGTCTCTCTACCAATTAGCAGAAGTGATGAAGTCTTATGGCGTTAAAACAGCCTACAACTTTGATGGTGGCGGATCTTCTACCCTCTACTTCAATGGCCAAGTTATGAACAAACCAACTACAAATGGTACTATCTCAGAAAGGGCGGTGAGTGACATTGTCTACATCGGTTACTAATCCTATCAAAAAACGGTTGAAAAAACGATTCTCTGGTATCCTCTTATTTCAGCTTTCTTCTTCGTTGGAAGTCGCATCTATGAACACTTTAGTTTTGGCGAAACCTCCGCCTTCATGCACTACCTCTTCTTGATTCCTTTGATCGGTGGGGCCCTGTTAGTGGCTCTACAGTTCATGGTGAAAGGCCTCTCTCGCCTGAGTCTCAATCTTTGGAATTCCGGAGTGGCTACGCTCACAGCCGGAGCCCTCTACCGAGGGATTGTCAACCTCTCTGGTCGATCTACCACAATGGATCAACCCTATTATTACCTTGGAGTTGCCTTTCTAGCACTAGCTCTGATCAGCCTCTTCTTTGTCCGCAGTGTCTGGGTGGAGAAAACAGCCTAAGATCAAAAAAACGTCCGTTTCTTTATAGAACGGACGTTTTTTTGGGTAAGTTAACGGATGAGCGAACTTAGCCTTCGCGTTTTTTGCTGGCTACAAAGCCTGCTAAAGCTAGTGAGGTCATGCCAAAGAGGCTAAGGACGGTCGAAGCCAATTCTTCTTGACCTGTTTTTGGAAGACCGGTTGCTGGTGTAGCAGCTACTTCTGTTTGTCCACCCGTATGATAAGTGACAGCAACTGGTTTGTTTGTTGCCACTTCTTTTTGTTTCGCTTGCAGCTGGTTGAGCTGGACTCACTGGGCTTTCAGGTTGAGGGGTTGGGGTAACAGGAGACACTGGAGCTACAGGATGAACTGGATTTTACAGGACTTACTGGATCAACTGGCGCTGGCTGTGGTTCTGGAGTTGGTTTGGAGTTGGTTGTTGGTTGTGGTTCTGGAGTAGGTGTTTCTTCTTCTACTTTTTCCACAAAGGTCTTGTGGCCCAAGATTGAAGCAGACAATTTCTTCCCTGCCTTATCCAAATCTTGGATGTACTGGATAAAGACTTCTGTATCCGGATTGATAGCACCGATCAATTTTGTATCCCGGAAGACTGAGAATCCATCTCCGCCACCATACAAGAAGTCGTTGATAATTGCCTTGTAGGTCTTGTTGCGATCAATTTCAGTTCCGTCTGCCTTGTAAGCTTTCACGACCTTATATGGATTTTCTTCTGTTGCATCAGCTGGTTTTGTATAGGTGTACTTGATCCCTGCCATTTGCAAGAAGTAAAGTTCTCTTTCTCATCATATTGTTGGTCCAAAGCTTTGTAGATTTGGTGTCCAGTAATTTCAACTACTTGAAGGATATTTCCAAATGGTTGCACCGCTTGAGCTGCGCCCCAAGTGACTGTTCCGTCTGGTTTCACCACGAGGTCTGCACGAATTCCTCCATTATTGGTGAAGGCAAAGTCTACATCTGGATAACCTGATTTTTTGGCAATATCTAGTTGCGCTGCTGTGACCAAATCTCCAACAGCACTTTCTTTTTGCGCATTCAATTCACGGGTAATATTTTCAGCCTTGTCTGCTGTACCGATTTTTGCTTCTGTTACCTTTTTAACCGTCGCATTGGCATCATCGATGATCGCTTGAACCTTGGCATCTTTTGCTTTGCCTTTAGATGGATCTACCGCAATAATTTTAGCAGTTGGAGCTTTGACAAAGTCAGCTGTATCTGTATCTAGGACTCCACGGACATCCGAGTAGGCTTTCCCTTGAGACGTACCTTGAACGATCAAGGTATTTCCAACCATCCTGTTTGTATATTGGTGGTTATGACCTGCAAAGACGATATCCACTGAGTTTTCAGGATAGATTTGATTTAATTTTTTGATCATGTCTGCAGCAGGACCTTCTGCTACACCATTTTTACTAGTGGCAGCAACGTGGGCCAAGACAGCGATAGCATGAACCCCTTGGTCATTTAATTCACGCGCATATTTGGCAATCGATTCTGCTTCATCCAAAACACGGTATTGTTCATGATTTTTACGCAAGACAAGATTTGGGAATTCTGTCGTAACAACCCCGATAAATCCGACCTTAACGGTCTTGTCATTGACTGGGATTTCTTTGATGGTATAAGGTTTCCAGTCAAATGGGATTTTGTTGGTATCTTTGTCAACCAAGTTGGCAATCACAACTTCTTGTTTGGAAGCTTCATGAGGATACTCATCGACGATCTTGTTGAATTGACCAGGTGTTGGGGCTTCTCCCTTCATGATCCGGTTGAATTCACCAAGTCCTTCGTCAAACTCGTGATTACCAAGGGTTCCGTATTCAAAGTTCATTTCATTGAAGACTTTTACAGTTGGTTCATCTTGAAGGAGGGCAGAGTTGGCTGGACTAGCTCCGACCATATCTCCAGCTTGCACACGGATGCTGGCATTTGGCGTTCCGGCATTCTCCGTTTCAAAGTCTTTTTTGCGAATCGTTCAAATAGGTTGCCAAAAGTGGGGCTGTTCCTGCATTTTTCACAGTTTCGCCTTCTAAACGAGCTGTCCCTGTTTGTTCCAAGGCACCGTGGAAGTCATTGACGCCCATGAACTGCACTGGCAATTCGTCTGCAAAACGCTATTGATCGCAAAAACACTAAGACCCGCAGCGACCGCTATGATACTGCTTTTCAAGATATTTTTTTCTTCATAGAATACTCCATTTTCTAATGTACGGACACTTCTCCAAAAAGGAGAACGCAGAACAGTTGATTTGCTGCAATCAGCTCTTCCATTTTACTATTTTTTCGGTTTTACTTCAATATTTTCCTAGAAAACTCTTACATTTTTTTAGAAAACGCTGTGATTTCCGAACATCTATTCTCATCCTCTTCCTTTTTGTTACTTGCTGTTTCTTACAAAAAGAGGCTGGGACAAAAGTCCTAGCCTCTCAATTATTTTTGGATTGTCGAGCAAGACGCAGTGGTTGAGTGGGCTCTACTACGCTGATTTCATCAGCTTTTACAGCCCTACTCAACTGTGCGGAGGTGGGGACGACGAAATCGAATTCTAACGAATTACCGATTTCTGTCCCACTCTTTTCTTATTTATTCACGTTTTCCCATTTCCAGTTTTGAACTTCTGGAATGTCGTCTCCGTTTTCACGGATGTAGTCATGGTGGAAGGCGATTGTTTCATCCATCTTCGCTGCAAATGCGCTTGCTGCATCTCCAAGAGCTGCATTAGCTGCATCTTGTGCCAAGTGGAAGCGATCCAACTCAGACATCACACGCATATCAAATGGTGTGGTGATATCCCCGTTTTCACGGTAACCATGCACACGCAAGTTATGGTTGTGACGGTTGAAGAAGATATCACGGATCATGCCTTCGTAACCATGGAAGGCAAAGATGACTGGTTTATCAGTTGTGAAGACTTTGTCAAATTCTTCATCTGAAAGTCCACGCGCATCAACGGATGGGTGACGCAATTTCAAGATATCGATAACGTTGACAAAGCGGATCTTCAATTCTGGGAAGGCTTTGTGCAAGATTGTGATAGCTGCAAGAGCTTCTAAGTTTGGCTCTGTACCTGCGGCTGCAATAACAAGATCTGGCTCTTCATCTGCTGAAACAGTTGATGCCCAATCGATCACCTTGTATCCTTCACGAACCAATTCTTCTGCTTCAGCTGCTGAGTAGAATTGAGGACGTGGGTGTTTAGAAGAAACGATCAAGTTGATCATATCTTCTGCCTTGAAAGCTTCATCCATCACCGCAAGCAAGCTATTGGTATCTGCTGGCAAGTACTCACGGATATATTCAGGAGTTTTTTCAGCCAAGTGAGTCAAGATACCTGGATCTTGGTGAGTGTAACCATTGTGGTCTTGTTGGAAGACAGTTGAAGTTGCAATCAAGTTCAAGGCTGGGTAGTTTTTACGCCATGTTGTATGTGTCTTAGACTTACGCAACCATTTGAAGTGTTGAGTAATCATAGAATCCACGACACGAAGGAAGGATTCGTAAGAAGCGAAGAATCCATGACGACCTGTCAAGACATATCCTTCAAGCATACCTTCTGCTTGGTGCTCTGACAATTGAGAGTCAATGACACGACCAGCAGGGCTCAAGGCTTCATCGTAGTCTGGTTTCATACGTCCTAACCATTGACGGCTTGTACGAGTGAAGACTTCTTGAAGACGGTTTGATTTGGTTTCGTCTGGACCGAAAATACGGAAGTTATCTGGGTTCGCATCTACCAAGTCTGCCGCATACTTACCAAATTCGATCATGTCTTGAGCCATGATTTCACCTGGTGTGTTGAATTGAAGGGCATGTTTCTTCCAATCAGCTGTGTTCATTGGTTTGATCACACCAGCATTTGTGATTGGGTTCATCGCCATGCGACGGTCACCTTTTGGTGCAATTTCAGCAATTTCAGGAACTAGTTTACCAGTTTCGTCGAACAATTCAGCTGGACGGTAAGATTCCAACCATGAAAGAAGGGCATCGACATGCTCCATGTGGTGAGCATCTACTGGGATTGGAACTTGGTGCGCACGGAATCCACCCTCGATAGGTGTTCCTTCCCATGCTTTTGGACCAGTCCAACCTTTAGGAATACGAGCAATCAAGACAGGGTAAACTGGTTGAGTTGCTTCTTCAGCAGAACCTTTACGAGCTTCTGCTTGGACTTTCTTGATTTCTTCAATTGCTTCATCCAATTTTTCAGCGAACAAAGCGTGGGCAGCTTCGTGGTCTTCTGAAATTGCAGTGACATTCGCAAAGATTGGTTTCCAACCAAGACCTTCAAAGAAGAGGGCCAATTCTTCGTCTGTTTTGCGTTCGAAGATGGTTGGGTTGTGGATCTTTCCCCATTGAGGTAGAAGATTGGAAGGATAGCCCCATCGTTGACTGGGTTCAAGAAGGTATTCGACAACCATCCTGCCATCAATGGACCTGTTTCTCCTTCACCGTCACCGATAACTGTGGCAGCAATCACATCTGGATTATCCAATACAGCACCTGCAGCGTGAGAAAGGGCATAACCAAGTTCTCCAGCTTCGTGGATAGATCCTGGTGTTTCAGGCGCCGCGTGAGAAGCGATTCCTCCTGGGAATGAGAAGATCTTACACAAGTGTTTGAAACCTTCTTCATTTTGAGGGATGTTTGGATTCAATTCAGTATAAGAACCATCTAAGTATGAGTTTGATACCATTACTTGTCCACCGTGACCTGGTCCTTCAATGTAGAACATATCCAAGTCGTATTTGTTGATGGCACGGTTCAAGTGAGCATAGATAAAGTTTTGCCCTGGTACAGTTCCCCAGTGTCCAATCGGGTGAGCCTTCAAGTCATTTTCAACGACTTCGCGCTTCAACAATGGGTTATCTTTTAAGTACATTTGAGCAGCTGAAATGTAGTTGGCTGCACGCCACCAAGCGTCTACTTTATCCAAGTAAGCTTTGCTGTTATAATCGACAGTCATCTTGTCTCCTCACAATTTCTAGACAGGTCTGTTGGACAACCTGTTCGTTTGATGAATAATTTAAACAATCTGTTTTCAAGTCAAACAGATGATATTGAAGAAAATATTCAATATTACTTCTATTCTATCAAGAATTTCCCTTTTGTACATTAGAAAGTAAGAAAAATATTCTTTGAACGTCAAATTTTAATTTTCTACTAAAGTGGTCCTATTCCCTACAGGGATAGGTTTTAAAAAAAGACTTTGCTGATTTTTGCAAACGAGCAAAGTCCCAAATGAAATGGAGTCGGTTAAATGACTTTTTGACCTTTCTTGTAGACATCTGTCACGAGATTTGTCGCAAAGAAATAGAAGAGATAATCTAGATTTGGTGCATCAAAGATGGTAATGTCAGCCTGTTTGCCAACATCGAAAGAGCCGATTGTTTTAGCACGATCAACTGAATAGGCCGCATTAATGGTCACTGCATTGAGAATTTCTACTGGAGTTAGGCGCATCATGAAGCAACCCAGATGCATGGCAAACTGGAGATTGGCTGTTGGACAAGACCCTGGGTTGCTGTCCGTTGTTAGGTAATGGCCATGCCAGCATCCAACATCTTACGAGCCGGTGCATAGGTATCTTCCATGAGGCTGAAGGTTGTGGCTGGTAATAGATTGCCGATGACTTTGGCTTGCAGCTAGTTTTTGAATGCCTTCATCGGTAATCACCATCAAGTGTTCTGCACTAGTAGATTCCAATTCAGCCGCCACATCAACACCACCAATGGATTCGATTTCATCGGCATGGATCCGCAGTTTGAAGCCCATCTCCTTAGCTTTTGAAAGAAGATAGCGAGATTCATCTGCTGTAAAGACACCTTTTTCACAGAAGATATCACAGAACTCAGCTAGCTTTTCTTCCTTCACTTTGGGAAGCATTTGTTCCACAATGAGATCTAAATATTCTTGGGAACGGCCCTTGTATTCTGTGGGAATCGCATGGGCTGCCATAAAGGTTGATACCAAGTCTATTTGATGATCACGGTCCAGTGCAGCCACAACATCCAACTGGCGTTTTTCCGTTTCCCAATCCAAACCATAGCCACTCTTGGCTTCAACAGTAGTCACCCCATGACGCAACATGTAATCCAACAGTCGTTTGGACTTGTCATAGAGATTGTCAAAAGAAGCTTCCCGTGTCGCCCGAACCGTGCTCAGAATTCCACCGCCTTGGGCGAGGATGTCTAAGTAAGAAACACCTGCTAATTTTTTTTCGCAAATTCATGTTCACGACTGCCTCCATAGACCAAGTGGGTGTGGCAATCAATCAGGCCAGGAGTCGCAACTTTTCCTTCACAGGATTTGACTTCCGTATGATCATCGATCAGTTCTGGGTCTGGTTGACCTGTCCCAACTGCAAGAATTTTTCCATCCTTAATAGCAATATAAGCATCGGAAAGGATTTGCGCTTCTGCCATCTCTTTTCCATAGAGAGGATGGCCTAGATCATTCGGACAAAACAATTGGCTAAAGTGGGTTAATAGGATATCAGCAGACATATGAAACATTCCTTTCTATTTCCATTGTTATTCATTTTACAATTCTACAGGAAAAGCGTCAAAAAAAAAGTCAAAAAGTTTTTCCCTCATTTTTTTTGCTTTATTAAAAATTATATTTTTTTTTGACTCTTTATTGACGTTTCTTCGATACAATTAAGAAAATATAAATTCACAGTCCAACTATAAGGAGGGTTCTGCTATGTCATTTATAGACGAGAAAGAAATTGCAGCTGCTATGTCTGTCAAACTTGACTTTGATGTCCTACCCGAAAAGGCGACTTTTCAAGAAGGAATCCGTCGTGCACCTGATAGAGGCTTCCGCTTAACGCAAGCTCAGACTGAAATTGCCCTTAAAAAATGCTTTGCGTTACATTCCTAAAAAAATTCCACCAAGAGTTGATTCCAGAATTTCTGGAAGAACTAAAAACTCGTGGTCGGATCTATGGCTATCGCTTCCGCCCAAAAGATCGCATCTATGGAAAACCAATCGATGAGTACAAAGGAAAATGCACTGCTGCTAAGGCTATGCAGGTCATGATCGACAACAACTTGAGCTTTGAAATTGCTCTTTATCCATATGAATTGGTCACTTATGGGGAAACAGGATCTGTCTGTGCCAACTGGATGCAATACAACTTGATCAAGAAATACTTGGAAGTCATGACAGAAGACCAAACCTTGGTGGTTGAATCGGGTCACCCTCTTGGCCTCTTCAAATCAAAACCAGAAGCTCCTCGTGTCGTCATTACCAACGGTCTCTTGATCGGTGAATATGACAATATGCGCGACTGGGAAATCGCTGAAGAAATGGGCGTGACCAACTACGGTCAGATGACGGCTGGTGGCTGGATGTACATTGGTCCTCAAGGAATCGTTCACGGTACTTTCAACACCCTTCTCAATGCCGGTCGTCTCAAACTCGGTGTGCCTGATGACGGCGACTTGACAGGTAAACTCTTCATTTCATCTGGTCTAGGTGGAATGAGCGGAGCTCAAGGGAAAGCAGCTGAAATCGCAAAAGCGGTTGCCATCGTTGCAGAAGTGGACCGCTCTCGGATCGAAACTCGTCATTCTCAAGGCTGGATTAGCCAAGTGACAGACAGTGCTGAAGAAGCTGTGAAATTGGCTCAAGCAGCACTGGAAGCTGGTGAATCCACTTCGATTGCCTACCATGGTAATATCGTAGACTTGCTCGAATATGTCAATGAACACCAAGTCCATGTTCATCTCTTATCTGACCAAACCTCTTGTCACAACGTTTATGATGGTGGCTATTGCCCAGTTGGCATTAGTTTTGAAGAACGGACACGTTTGCTGGCAGAAGACAAAGAAACCTTCCGCCGTTTGGTTGATGAAACCTTGGCTCGTCACTTTGCAGTGATCAAAGCCTTGACAGCTAAGGGCACCTTACTTCTTCGACTACGGTAATGCCTTCATGAAATCTGTTTACGACTCAGGCATCAAGGAAATTTCTAAGAATGGTTGGATGACAAAGGACGGCTTCATTTGGCCATCTTATGTAGAAGATATCATGGGACCTATGCTCTTTGACTATGGTTATGGTCCATTCCGTTGGGTCTGCCTCAGCGGTAAACACGAAGACTTGATTGCAACTGACCATGCAGCCATGGAAGCGATCGATCCAACTCGTCGCTACCAAGACCGCGACAACTACAACTGGATTCGCGATGCTGAAAAGAACCAACTGGTGGTTGGTACACAAGCTCGTATCCTCTATCAAGATTGCATGGGCCGTGTCAACATTGCTTTGAAATTCAATGAACTCATTCGCCAAGGCAAGATCGGACCGGTCATGATCGGACGTGACCACCACGACGTATCTGGTACAGATGCTCCATTCCGTGAAACATCAAACATCAAAGATGGTTCGAACGTCACTTGTGACATGGCGGTTCAATGTTACGCTGGTAACGCTGCTCGCGGTATGAGTCTCGTCGCTCTCCACAACGGTGGTGGTACTGGTATTGGTAAAGCTATCAACGGTGGATTTGGTCTCGTCCTAGACGGTAGCCACCGGATCGATGAAATCATCAAGTCTGCCATTGCCTGGGATACCATGGGCGGGGTTGCTCGTCGGAACTGGGCACGGAATAACCATGCCATTGAAACAGCGATCGAGTACAACCGTCTCCATGCAGGAACAGACCACATCACCATTCCGTATCTGGCAGATGAAGATTTGGTCAAAGAAGCCGTTCAAAAATTGTTTTAACATCAAAAATAAAAACTGAGAAAGGGGAGGAAAATGCAAAGACTCCTCCTCCCCAACTTCTCCTATAAAAAGAGGTAATCATATGGCAAAAATTGTTGAGTGTATTCCAAACTTCTCTGAAGGACGCAATCAAGCTGTGATCGACGGATTAGCAGCCACAGCAAAAAGTATTCCAGGTGTCGCTTTACTGGACTACTCGTCTGATGCCAGCCACAACCGTAGCGTCTTTACACTCGTTGGGGATGAAGAAAGCATTCAGAAGTGGCTTTCCAATTGGTGAAATACGCTTCTGAAAACATCGATATGACCAAGCACGAAGGCGAACACCCTCGTATGGGGGCAACAGACGTTTGTCCATTCGTTCCGGTTAAAGATATCACTACAGCTGAATGCGTTGAGATCGCTAACAAAGTGGCCGAACGCATCAATCGTGAATTAGGTATTCCAATCTTCCTTTATGAAGATGCCGCAACTCGTCCAGAACGGAAGAACTTGGCAAAAGTGCGTAAAGGACAATTTGAAGGAATGCCAGAAAAATTGTTGGAAGAAGACTGGAAGCCAGACTACGGTGAACGCAAGATTCACCCAACTGCAGGGGTTACAGCTGTCGGTGTCCGTATGCCACTCGTTGCTTTCAATATCAACCTTGACACAGACGACCTAGAGATTGCCAATAAGATTTCTAAAATCATTCGTGGATCAAGCGGTGGATACAAATACTGTAAAGCGATCGGTGTCATGCTAGAAGATCGTAACATCGCCCAAGTCTCCATCAACATGGTCAACTTGGAACAATTCCCATTGTATCGTGTTGTGGAAACCGTTCGTTTCGAAGCACAACGCTATGGTGTTCGCATCATCGGAACAGAACTCATTGGACTGGCTCCTGCTAAGGCTTTGATCGACTCTGCTGAATACTACTTGCAATTAGAAGACTTTGACTACAGCAAACAAGTCTTGGAAAATCACTTGTTGGGTTAGAAAGGGAGTTCTATGAAACTAGTTGACTTAAGTATTACGGAGTTTGCCAAGGTCCTTGGTTCAGATGCTCCAGCTCCAGGTGGTGGTTCTGCTGCTGCTCTATCTGCTGCGAATGGGATTTCCCTTACAAAAATGGTCTGTGAACTGACCATTGGAAAGAAAAAATACGCAGAATTTGAAGACCACATAAAAGGGGTTCATGAAAAAGCGCTCAACTCAAGACCAATTACTAGAAGCCATCGACAAGGATACAGAAGCTTTCAACGTCGTATCAGCTGTCTTTGATCTTCCAAAAAAACGGAAGAAGAGAAAGCTGCTCGTCGTGAAGCCATGCAAAAAGCTCTGAAACATGCGACAGTTTCTCCCTTCTCTATGATGGAGCTCATCGTTGAGGCGCTTAAAACCACCAAAGAAGCTGTCGGCAAGTCCAACACCAATGCAGCTAGTGACCTAGGGGTAGCTGCTCTGAATCTTAAAGCTGGCCTTCAAGGGGCTTGGCTCAATGTCTTGATCAACATTTCAGGAATCAAGGACCAAGACTTTGTCCAAGAATACCACGGTAAGGGACTCAAACTCCTCCAAACCGGTTCTGATCTTGCAGACAACATTTACCAAACTATTTTAGAAAGTCTATCATAAACCTAACAAACAAAAAGAAAGAAAGAAGGGATTCTATGGTTTTATCGGATATTGAAATTGCCAATTCTGTCCAAATGAAGCCCATCACCGATATCGCTGCTGAACTTGGATTGACCGAAGACGATATTTCGCTCTACGGAAAATACAAGGCAAAAATTGATAGCAACCAACTGGAACAACTCAAGGATAAGGAAGATGGAAAGCTGATCCTCGTGACAGCCATCTCTCCAACACCTGCTGGAGAAGGAAAGACAACCACCTCTGTTGGCTTGGTCGATGCTCTTTCAGCTATTGGTGAAAAAGCCGTCATTGCCCTACGCGAACCTTCACTTGGCCCGGTCTTTGGGATCAAGGGTGGAGCTGCCGGTGGCGGGTACGCCCAAGTGGTTCCAATGGAAGATATCAACCTTCACTTTACCGGAGACTTCCATGCCATTGGGATTGCCAACAACCTCCTTGCAGCCTTGATTGACAACCATATCCATCACGGCAATGAGTTGGGCATCGATTCTCGTCGCATCACCTGGAAACGGGTGGTCGATATGAACGACCGTCAACTCCGTCATATTGTCGATGGCCTTCAAGGAAAAACAAACGGAGTTCCTCGTGAAGATGGCTTTGACATCACAGTGGCCTCCGAAATCATGGCCATTCTCTGTCTCTCAGAAAATATCCTTGATCTCAAAGAACGTCTTGATCGCATCATTATCGGGTACAACTACCAAGGACAACCGGTCACAGCTAAAGACCTCAAGGCTGGAGGGGCCATGGCAGCCGTCCTCAAAGATGCTATCCATCCAAACTTGGTGCAAACCTTGGAGCATACTCCTGCCATCATCCACGGCGGACCATTTGCCAATATTGCCCATGGCTGTAACAGTGTGCTGGCTACTAAACTAGCCCTCAAATATGCTGATTATGTCGTGACAGAAGCTGGTTTTGGAGCAGACCTCGGTGCTGAAAAATTCATCGATATCAAGTGCCGCATGGCCGGGCTCAAACCTGCTGCCGTTGTCCTCGTCGCAACCATCCGTGCCCTCAAGATGCATGGTGGGGTTGCCAAAGCAGACTTGGCTACTGAAAATGTCCAAGCCGTTATCGATGGTCTACCAAACCTAGACAAACACTTGGCCAACATCCAAGAAGTCTATGGACTACCTGTGGTCGTTGCCATTAACAAATTCCCACTGGATACAGAAGCCGAACTAGAAGCTGTCTATGAATCTTGTAAGAAACGCCATGTAGATGTGGTCATTTCAGATGTCTGGGCACATGGTGGAGCTGGTGGTCGTGACTTGGCTGAAAAGTCATTCAACTGGCTCAAGAAGAAAACCACTTCTCTTATGTCTATGACGAAGAAGACAGCATTGAAACAAAATTGACCAAGATCGTCACAAAAAGTCTATGGTGGTAAAGGCATCAGCTTAACACCAGCAGCCAAACGCGAACTGAAAGAATTGGAAGCTCTTGGCTTCTCAAACTACCCAATCTGTATGGCCCAAAACCCAATACTCCTTCTCAGATGATGCGAAGAAGATGGGAGCACCAAAAGACTTCACTGTTAAAATCAGTAACCTCAAGGTAGCTGCCGGAGCTGGCTTTCATCGTAGCTCTCACTGGTACCATTATGACCATGCCTGGCCTACCAAAAGTTCCTGCCAGTGAAAAGATTGATATCGATGCCCACGGCAATATCACTGGTCTCTTAAGAAAGAAAGAAGGCGTCCTATGGTGACTCTCCTTCATCTTACCCCCGCAGATTATCAAATTTCTACCTGGTCCGGTGGCCAAACCACCCAACTCTTTCTCTCCCCAGAGGGAGGAAGTTATCCAGATCGGACATTTGACTTCCGCCTCTCTACTGCAACGGTAGAGGTTGAAAAAAGTAACTTTACCGATCTTACCGGCTACTACCGAATCTTGATGCCCTTGAATGCCTCCATTAGGCTCACCCATCACCATAAAGAAGTGGTTTTGAACCCTTTTCAAAGCTACTTCTTTGATGGGGAGATCCTGTATCTAGCCAAGGGACTTGTCAAGACTTTAATTTGATTTACAAACCTTCTTATCAGGGGCATATGAGTGCTATATCCCCAAAAGAGAGTGTCAAAAGTCAGAGTCGCTATCAATTGATCTATGCTCTCTGTCCACTAACACTCAAATGGGGAAACAATCATTCTCAAACTCTCCAAACTCACGAGCTCCTGGTGATCGAACAAGCATCTCCTCTTCAAGAGATGACAATCACGTTTTTACCCCATCAGTCTGGGGAGCAACCGATTGCTATCTGGACTGGACTACAATAATGTTCACAAAGGAGAAACATTATGAACGGAGCACATAAACAGTCGATTGAGGAACAAGAAAAAGCGAAATTCAGCTTTAGTGGTGCCACTCTATACGGTATCAATGCCGTGATCGGATCTGGTATCTTCCTCCTTCCTCAAAAATATATTCTGGCCTTGGACCAGCTTCTCTAGCTGTCATGTTCGGGGTAGCCATTCTCGTCATGCTACTATCAGCCTGTCTGGCTGAAACAGCTGGCTACTTCGATAAAAACGGTGGAGCCATGCAATACTCAAAAGCCGCTTTTCGGAGATTTCGTTGGCTTTAACGTTGGGATTCTCGGTTGGGCCGTTACTGTTATCGCCTGGGCTGCCATGTTAGCCGGCTTTGCTAAGATCTTCATCATTACCTTCCCAGCATTTGAAGGCTACAACCTTCCGATCAGTGTCGGTATGCTGATTCTCTTGAGTCTGATGAACATCGCCGGTCTGAAAACCTCTAAGATGTTTACTCTGACAGCTACTGTTGCAAAATTAATTCCAATTGTCCTCTTCTCACTCTTTGCCATCTTCTTCATTTCCGGTGGCGTGAGCAAAGGGCAACTTCACACCTTTCCTTCAATTGGAAAGTGGAACAAACCTCTTCAGTTCTATTTCTAGTACAGCCGTCTACATCTTCTACGGTTTCATCGGATTTGAAACCATGTCTATCGTTGCAGGGGAAATGCGCAACCCTGAAAAGAACGTTCCCCGCGCTATTCTAGGTTCTATCAGTATTGTATCTGTTCTCTACATGTTGATCATCGCAGGAACAATCGCCATGCTTGGTGGTCGCATTATGCAAACCGGTGCACCGGTACAAGACGCATTTGTCGAAATGATTGGCCCTATCGGAGCTCCCCTCGTTTCTTACGGAGCCCTCATTTCAATCGCCGGTCTAAACATCGGTGAATCCATCATGGTCCCTCGTTTTGGTGCCGCATTAGCAACTGAAAAACTCTTGCCAGAAGGGCTTGGAAAAACAAACTCTAAGAATGCCCCTGTCATTGCCATTATCATTTCTGGTATCTTCGCTTTCTTACTCTTGTTATCTGGCTCTTTCGAATCATTAGCAACCTTCAGTGTTGTCTTCCGTTTCTTCAATACATTCCAACAGCTTTGGCAGCCATCAAACTCAGAAAAATGTACCCAGACAAAAAGGTTACCTTCCGAGTACCATTTGGTCCCGTTATCCCAGTTCTAGCTGTTGTGATCAGTATCTTGATGATTGCAGGGGACAACCTAATGAACTTTGTTTGGGGGCCATCGGTCTCGTGATTGCAAGTGGACTCTACTTTGTTTTCCACGGTGATAAACTACACAAATCTAAAACCCTTCCTCACTAATTTTCTTTTACACAGTAGATGGGAACAGAGACGGGAGCGAAGCTCGGTTTTGCTCCCTATCCCATCTAGGACTCCACGAATATCAAACCTGAGCCCTTTTCTCTATGACTCTTTTCAATTTTTTTAAGATCAATAGACAATGGGCCCATGTTTGGTATTCAAACTGAAGTAAACACATCTACTTCCCCAGAACAACTATTCATAATCGGAGGTTTTATATGACTCAATTGATTCATTTAGATGGCAATAGCTTAACACTCGAAGAAGTCATCGCTGTAGCTCGGCACGGTGCCCAATGTGAGCTTGATGAACAAGCCAAAGAAGCCGTTATCGCATCCCGTAAAATCGTTGATGACATTGTCCGGGAAAAACGAGTCGTCTATGGTGTAACCACTGGCTTTGGTTCCCTCTGTAATGTCAGCATCTCTCCAGAAGATACTGTTCAACTGCAAGAAAACCTGATCCGGACTCACTCATCTGGCTTCGGTGATCCACTTCCTGAAGATGCCGTTCGTGCCATCATGCTGATCCGTATTAACTCACTATTGAAAGGTTATTCTGGCATTCGTCTGTCAACCGTTGAAAAACTGTTAGAATTGCTCAACAAAGGAGTCACTCCTTATATCCCTGAAAAAGGCTCTCTCGGAGCTTCTGGAGACCTTGCTCCTCTTTCTCATATGGTTTTACCAATGTTGGGTCTTGGACGTGCCTATTACAAAGGAGAACTTCTCAGTGGTCAAGAAGCCCTAGATCGTGCTGGAATTGAAAAGATCCAATTGGCTGCCAAAGAAGGGCTTGCCTTGATCAACGGTACAACTGTCCTAACCGGTATCGGTGCTCTTGCGACTTATGATGGTATCCAATTGCTCAAACTCTCTGATATCGCTGGTGCTCTCTCAATGGAAGTTCACAATGGAATTACCAGTCCATTCGAAGAAGACCTTCATTCCATCCGCCCACAAAGTGGACAATTGGCAACTGCTCGAAACATCCGTAACCTTCTTGAAGGAAGCAAGAATACCACTGTTGCGACTCAACAACGGGTACAAGATCCTTATACACTTCGCTGTATCCCTCAAATACATGGAGCCAGCAAGGATTCTATTGCTTACGTAAAAGAAAAAGTTGAAATCGAAATCAACTCTGTCACAGATAACCCAATCATTACCAAAGAAGGACACGTCATCTCAGGAGGTAACTTCCACGGTGAACCAATGGCGCAACCATTTGACTTCTTAGGCATTGCCCTTTCTGAAATTGGGAACGTATCTGAACGTCGGGTGGAACGCTTGGTCAACAGCCAACTCAGTAAATTACCATCCTTCTTGGTCAAACACCCTGGACTCAACTCAGGCTTCATGATTACCCAGTATGCTTGTGCATCCCTTGCATCGGAAAATAAAATTTTGGCTCACCCTGCTAGTGTCGATTCTATTCCATCTTGTGAAAACCAAGAAGATTTCGTCAGCATGGGAACGACTGCCGCTCGTAAAGCAGCAGAAATTCTTAAAACTCACGTCGCATCGTTGCTACTGAAATCATGGCAGCTTGCCAAGCCTTGGATCTCAAGCCAGAAAATCATGAACTTGGTAAAGGTACAAAACCAGCTTATGAGCTGATTCGTCAAAAACTGAACTTCATTGAATTTGACAAAGATATCGAAATCTTTGAAGAACTTAATAAAGCATCTGCTGTTGTCGAAAGCGAAGAATTCTTAGCAACCATCGAAAAAAGCAGTTGACTTAAGCATTCAATACTGATACAGTAAGAATAAAGCAAAACAGAGGCTGGCGATCTTCTCAGCCTCTGCCTGCTTTCAGAAAAATAAGGGAGGCGACAAGCTTGCTCACAAACTACTATCCAATGACCTACAGCTACTACCAAGGTAGCATCGAGGACAATCCCTACACGGCCAAATGGGGAATGGTCACCAAATTTTTAGACCTAAACGACGAGACCCTCACTCCATTTGAGGGGATGACCTTTGGGATCATCGGCTTTAAGAGCGACAAAGGAGTCTATATCAATAATGGGCGTGTAGGAGCAGTCGAGGGTCCTACAGCCATCCGTTCTCAAATCGCTAAACTTCCATGGCACTGGGGAACCAATGTGACAGTGTATGATGTGGGAAATATTGACGGGCCTAACCATTCACTAGAAGAACTCCAAGAAAGTCTCTCACAAGCGATCCAGCGCATGTACCAATTAGGGATCCAACCCATTGTCCTAGGAGGCGGTCACGGAACTGCTTACGGCCACTATCTAGGGATTCAATCCAGTTTAGAAAAAGATGAACAACTGGCTGTGATCAATCTGGATGCCCACTTTGATTTGCGACCTTACGACCAAACCGGTCCCAATTCTGGAACAGGTTTTCGTCAAATGGCTGATCATGCTAAAGAAAAAGGTCAGGACTTCCCTTACCTCATCCTGGGGATCCAAGAGCACAATAATAACCTCTTCCTCTTTAATTACGTTGCTAAAACACCAAGCATTGATTTTTAACTGGGCAAGATCTCTTCCAGATGAGCCACCAAGCCATTCTGGATCGAATCGATCAATTTTTAGAAAACCAAACCGCGATCTATCTGTCTATTGATATGGATTGCTTTGCGGTCGGCTCTGCTCCTGGTGTTAGCGCCATCCAATCACTTGGTGTCGATCCTAAACTAGCCCTCCTGCTTCTCCAACACATTGCTGCTAGTGGTAAGCTAATCGGATTTGATGTCGTGGAAGTTTCTCCTCCTCATGACATTGACAATCATACTTCAAATCTTGCTGCGACCTTTATCTTTTACTTGACCCAAATATTGGCGCAACAAAAAACTGAACTAAGAAGATTTCTACACACATAAAAAGCATAGAAACACCCATTGCTTGGGTATTTCTATGCTTTTTCTTCATTTTCAGACACAATGATCTTTGCCTGAAAGGAGGACAGGCCTCTTAGCCCTTCTCTTATGATTTAGGCAAGAGACACTACAGGTCTTTTAATTTCTTAAGAAACTGACGATCTCTGTAGGGATTCAAGTGTTGTTCTGCCACCTTTTTGTAGTAATTCTTATCTTCTTTCAAGAAGGTGCTCAGGGCAGGAGCGAGCTCTTCTCCCTTCTCCTTTTGATTAGATAAGAAAGCCAATAGATAATGAACCATCCCCTTATCCCGCGAATTGGCAGATGGATTCATCGTCCTTTCTTTTCGAGCCAGATAATCCGCAACCTTCTCCTGATCCCTTGCTGACAAGCAATCAAGGATTGGTAAAATTCGAGCAATTCTTCCTTCCAAGGGAAGCGAACACTGGACAAAATCTTCTGAGCTCTGTCAAAACAGCGGCGAGCTTGGATCAAATCTCCTTCCAATAATAGGCGATCCCAAGATCAATATCAAAGACGACACGGACGGAATCAACAGCTTGATCTCCCACCAAACGCAGAACCTCTTCTAAGTGGGTGACCGCTACTTGAAATGGCCTCTCACTTGCTCGATTTCAGCGAGGTAGGCCAAAGAAGCCGCAATTTGAATGGCATACTTGGCCTGCATGCTATTGGTCAAACTAAAGCAATCAATGGAGCGATACAGATGCCGGGTCGCCTGCTCCTCATCCCCAACCATCAGGTGATACAAGCCTTTCAAACGCAACTGGATCGCGATGACCTCATGATTATTGGCTTGGATAGCATCTTCCAGAGCCAAATCTGTATAATAAGCCATCTCAGAGATATTCTCCGTTTGAATGCTATAATAAATGATTTGCCGATAACCCTCTAAGAGGAAGTCGGATTGCTTGAGTTCCCGCGCATAGGAGATGACTTTTTGGATATCATGAATCCCCTTTTGATACTCCCCACTCCGAATAAAATAGCGACCTTCTAGGTACAAGTAACGCAGTTGTAAATGCTTGTATTCTCTATCTCTTTGGTGCCTTGAAAAGAGGTTATCTAATTCTTGGCGAATGCGGGATAGCTCTCAAAAATGTCCAAATGGCTATTTGTACCATCTGATAGGAACCCCTCATCTACCTTGGAATAAATCGGAAACAGCTCATGCTCCAGCTGAAGGATTTCTTCTAAATAGGTCAACTCAAAAGATATGGAACGCAAAAGATTTTGGGATTGCTTGTATTGGTAGGCAATTTCCTTATAAAGAAGAAGGTCCGTCGAATCTTCTAAAGCTTTCTTCCAATTTTTGCGCAATTTGTTGGTGGAAGAGCCGCCGTCTAGCTGGCGAAAGAAGATGGTAAAAGTACATGGCTACCAATTGCTTGCAGAATTGAACCATGAGAGCCTCTCCTTCTTCTACGATTGAGACGATCGCTCTTTCAGATAAAGGCTCGATTAATTCTGTCAAAACAGGAAGCTCTGTAGCCGTCAATTCTGCCAAGATAGACAGAGAAATTGGCTTATGAAAACAAGATAGGTAGTGTAGAAGAGCCTCTTCCTCACTGCTCATATCCCCAAGTTCCTGAGAAAGATAGGCTTGAATGATATCAGGCAAGGGTTCTAAATTTTCATTTTCTTTCCACTCTTCGATATAGCTGGACAGCAAGAACGGACTGCCTTCACTCCATTCGACCATCTGCTCCATCACTGCCGGCTCTATTGCTCCCAGCTCCCCTTTCAAGAGAGCACGACTTTCACTTGGCTCAAAATTGGTCAACTCTAGTTGAGACAGCCGTTTCTCTACCTTTAAGCTCCCCAAGAAGTTGACGAAGGAAAGCTGGCAGAGGCTCTTCAGCTGTAAAAAATCAGTTGCCATTTCTCCTGGTTTCTTCTCTCCTCTAGTTGTTTCACTTTTTCTAGAGACACTGCATCGAACCACTGGGCATTTTCAAGCAGAATCAGGAGCGGTTTTTCTTTGCTAAGGATCTGAAGCTGATTCCATACCGAAATGAGATCATCCTCCTCTTCCAGAAGGGAAATCCCCATCTCATCCCCCAGTTTCTCTAGAGCTTGTCTGAGATCATTCCAGGTGCTTCCTTCGTAGCGTTGACTAGTAGCTTTTCCTTCAACCTTTGATAAAGTTAAAACTGCGATTGGACATCAAGACCAACTGCCGTAACAGACGTTTCTTACCTGTTCCAGATTGCCCCATCACGAGAAAAGGACCTACCGCCTCACCCGTCTCGACTAAGGAAAGGTATTCCTCGAGTTGCGAGAGTTCTTGTTTCCGACCAAAAAGGAAAGTTCACGAATATTCAAGCGATTGGTCAGTTTATGAGTTCGTTTGGCTTCCAAAACGGAGTGATAAAGTTCCTCAATCGCTCGACTGGGACGCACACTGAGCTCGCGATCCAATAAATCGACTAGCTTATAATAGGTCTCGAAAAAATTTTCCTAGCTGGTGGTGGAAGCTATAATACTCCATCAAGAGCTGGTAGTTTTTCTCTTCAAATTCATCCAGCTCTACCAAATGATGGAGCAAGAGTTCTATACTAGGATCTCCAAAACCGACCTTTTCAATTTTTGATAGCAACTTTCGACATAGAGCTTCCTATAAGCATCTCGTTTGCGAGAAGCCCACTGATCAAAGTCTTCATCATCCTTGACATAGAAGCCCTCTAAAAAGTCTCCCTGATAAAGATCCAAGGCACTTAGTGGATCTCTTTCAAAGAGCTGAACATCCAAAGAAAGACTCAAATCAGGATTAAGGGCCAAACTGCTCCGGCTTGGAGAGACAATGATATCTCCTTCAAAGATTTTATTGGCTTGGTAAACCGTATTCCGTAAGTTTTTGCGAGCTACTTGGTTTTCCTTATCTCCCCAAAGGATACCGGCTATTTCATCACGGTTAACTTGGCCCATGACCGCTAAATAATAAAGCAAGGCCTCCATCTTCGAAAAAGAAAACCGAATATCTTTCTGATTGAAAACAACCTTAGGGGTCCAAATAATTTTAACTTGAGATCTTTCTTCATTGCAAGCGCCTCCAAAAACTTCATATTAATACTATAAAAAAAAAGTTGGTTTTTAGCAAGTAATTGACCCGAATAAAAAGAGACTGAGAACTATTCTTTCTCAATCTCTACACTTCCTACTAAAAGTGTTGATTAATTCACTTCAAAATTCGGTTGATGAGCAAATAAAGCCTTTGTTGCTTGGTAGACGTGGTAAGCGACATCTTCATTGTTCATGGTGTAAAGATGGACCCCTGCCACATCTTGAGTAACCAAATCAACGATTTGATCGACTGCATAAGCCTAAGCCAGCTGCGCGAAGAGACTCTGGATCATGCTCATACTTGTCTAGAATGGCTTTAAACTTCCGTGGGATATGAACATTTTCACAAGTCTTAAGGAGACGAAGGGCCTGATTGCGATTGAGAATCGGCATCACTCCTGCATGAATAGGAACATTGATCCCAGCTAAAGTACACTTATCTTGAAAATCATAGAAACGCTCATTATCAAAGAAAAGTTGAGTGACCAAGCTAGAGCACCCTGCATCTACCTTCTTTTTAAGATTTTGAATATCTGAAATTTGGTTGGGAGAATCCGGATGTCCCTCAGGATAGCAAGCACCAATCACCTCAAAATGGGGAGCTTCTGTTTTAATAAATTCAATCAGATCCGTTGCATAACAAAAGTCTTTTAAAGGTTCCACACCAGGGATAATATCCCCACGCAGAGCCAAAATCCGATGAACCCCTACTTCATCTAACTCATGAAGAGTATCGGCCACTTTTTCCTTGCTCAAATAGACGGCTGGCAAGTGAGCAATCGTCGGAATAGACAATTCATTTTGAATGTAATTGGCTAAAGCAACCGTCGTCTCTTTGATATTGTATTTATTATTGCTAGCGGTCACACTAATAAAGTGAGGGGCTAGCTCCTGCATATTTGCCAAGGCACGTAAGAGTTTGGCATTGCCTACTTCAGGATTTGGAGGAAAAACTTCAAATGACAGAGACGGTGTGTGTTGTGACATATTCTATCCTTTTCTTTTGTTTCGTTGATCAAGAACTCTGAGCCACTATTTCTAGGATAAGGGAATGAGTCGAAAACCCTCTACACGATGATAGAAGGTCCTCGAAGCATTTCTTACAAGTGTTCACGCGCTTCTTTAGCGGCATTAACGAGTTTGATCAAGCTTTCTTTTGTTTCTTTAATTCCGCGAGTCTTCAAACCACAGTCAGGGTTGATCCAAACTTTGCCACTTGGTACTTTAGCCAAGATTGCTTCGATGGTGTGATCAATTTCACCGTCTTGTGGGACACGTGGTGAGTGGATATCGTAAACCCCAGGTCCAACTTCTGTTTGGAAGTTTTTCGCTTTCAACTCATCCAAGATTTCAAGGTTTGAACGGCTAGCTTCAAATGAGATGACGTCTGCATCCAAGTTGTCGATAGCTGGGATGATATCTGTAAATTCTGAGTAACACATGTGAGTGTGGATTTGTGTATCTGGTGCTACTGTTGAGTGTACCAAACGGAAGGCTGGAATAGCCCAGTCAAGGTAATCTTCGTACCAGTCGCTACGACGAAGTGGCAATTTTTCACGAAGAGCAGCCTCGTCGATTTGAATGATCTTCACGCCTGCAGCTTCAAGGTCAAGAACTTCATCCTTGATTGCAAGAGCGATTTGAAGAGTAGAATCCTTGATAGAGATATCTTCGCGTGGGAATGACCAGTTAAGAATGGTAACAGGTCCAGTCAACATCCCTTTAACAGGTTTGTCCGTACGACTTTGTGCGTAGCTAGACCATTTGACAGTGATTGGGTTAAGACGAGTCACATCACCCCAGATGATTGGTGGTTTCACCCCACGCATACCGTATGATTGTACCCAACCGTTTTTAGAGAAGAGGTAACCTGACAAGTTTTGACCGAAGTACTCAACCATGTCGTTCCGCTCAAATTCACCGTGTACAAGCACGTCAAATCCAACTTCTTCTTGCCATTTGATCCATTCGTCGATCGTTTCAGCAAGGAAGGCATCGTATTCTTCTTGTGTCAATTCACCCTTACGGAAGGCCAAACGTTTGGCACGAACTTCTTTAGTTTGAGGGAAGGATCCGATGGTAGTTGTTGGAAGTGCTGGAAGCTTGAAGGCTTCTTTTGGATTTCTTCCCGTTCTGCGAAAGCTGGCAAACGAGTGTAGTCTGCTTCTGTCAAAGCTGCGATGCGAGCATGAAGTTCAGCATTTGCTCCAACGCGTTCTGTTGCAAAGAGTTCTTTGTTGGCAGCAAGAGCTTCTGCACCTTGACCATTGCGGATGGCATCCAAGTCACGCAATTCACCCAATTTTTTCAACTGCAAAGGCGAAGTGGTTCAAAATAGCTGGTTCAAAATCTTCATTAGCAGTTGTAAATGGCACATGAAGAAGGGAGCAAGAAGTCGTCAAGACAACCTTTTCAGCTGGAACTTGATCCAAGATTTCTAAGCTCTTTTCATAGTTGTTGCGCCAGATGTTCTTCCCATTGACAATACCTGCATAAAGAGTCTTATCAGCTGGGAAGCCACCTTTCACCAATTCAAGTGTTTTCTTGCCTTCAACAAAGTCAAGACCAATACCATCTACTGGCAAGTTTACAAGGTCATTGTAGACATCACGAACATCACCAAAGTAAGTTTGGATCAAGACTTCAAGACCTTTCTTATCAGCCAAGAGTTTGTTGTAGAGGTTCAAGAAGAGAGCTTTTTCTTCGGCTGTCAAGTCTTTAACAAGAGCTGGCTCATCGAGTTGAATACGAGTCGCACCAAGCTCAGCCAATTTGGCAAAGACTTCTTGGTAAGCAGCAACCAAGCTGTCGACGAAGTCTTCAGCTTTCACACCATCTTCAAAGTCAGATAATTGAAGGAAAGTGAATGGTCCAACGACTACTGGACGAGTGTTGATCCCCAATTCTTTAGCTTCTTGGTACTCATCAAAAATCTTGTGACCAGCCAATTTCACTTCTGTTGTTTTTTCAAATTTTGGAACGATGTAGTGGTAGTTGGTGTTGAACCATTTCTTCATTGGAAGGGCACGAACATCCCCTTTTTTCTCCTTGGTAACCACGTCCCAAAGCGAAGTATTGTTCAAGGTCTGTCAAATCCAAGTTTTGAACAGATGCAGGCACGACGTTGAAAAGGAAGGCTGCATCAAGGAAATTGTCGTAATGTGAGAAGTCATTTGAAGGAATCTCTGAGATGCCTTGCTCTTTGACAATGTTCCAGTGTTTAGCACGCAATTCTTTGGCCGCAGCCAAGAGTTCTTCTTCTGAGATTTCTTTTCTAAAGTATTTTTCAGTTGTAAATTTTAATTCGCGGAATTCACCCAAACGAGGGAAACCGATAATTGTAGTTGACATGTTGTGTCCTCCAAAATTCTAATTGACACTATCATATCAGAAGATAGGCGTCTTGTATAATTGCTTTTACACGAATTTTGATATAGCCAAAAAACTATAACACAGATTTAATAGGCCTTGGGACCAGAGATCAAAAGCAAAAACTAGGACTACTTATAAATATTTCCTATAGCCCAAGCTCCCCCAAACCATTTTTGAGCGGATTTTGAGCGGATTCTGCTAGAAGAACAGCCCCAAAAAAGCAAAACAGGCCTTTTCTACTGAGAAAGACCTGTGCAAGCATAAACAAACTGCTTCTGTTTACAAATCGAATAAATTCTATAAAAATTTATTTGTTAGAATTATTCAATCATCTACTGAAACTTTCCGCTGTGAGAAAAGTGCTAGAAACACTTTTGTTTCTAGCACTCGGGAGTTTTGAGAGTAAAACAGTTTGGGAAACTGTTTTAGCCTGAGCCCAGAAATTAAAGAGCGAAGGGGCTCAATACAATTGAACACGGGCTGCGGATTGTGTCAAAAGATAAGTTCTCCTAGAATCAAAAGATTCTTCGTCAAACTTCCTATTTTGCCTTTATCCGCAGTCGCCCTTTGTATCTTGATTTAGTCTTGGAACTTCAAGGAAGTTCGCTGACGTCCGTACTCACTTACGGAAAGTTTTTAGATGACTTCGTCCTCATTCTGACAGGCCTTCTCTACTGAGAAAGACCTGCTTCTACGAGGAAGTAATTTCCTCTATTTTTTTACTTGCTTTATTAGGCTAATTTGACACAGAAGGCATCCCAAAGGGGCTAACTTGCCTGATTCGAGGACTTGTCCACCTTGGTATTGGCAATGAGAACCTCTTCAACTCCATTGACAAGCGGTAAGTCTTGCTCTTGACTGGAGAGATTGACAACCACCAAATAGGCTTGCTCTCCTTCTACCCGCTTGTAGGCAAAAACCTTGTCTGCTGCGTCCACCAATTCATAATCGGCTGTAACAAGCCAAGGGTACTCTTTTCTCAAAGCAATGAGGGCTTGATAGGTATAGAAAATAGAGTCTGGATCTGCCAGGGCAGCCTCCACATTGATCTCTTTGTAGTTTGGGTTGACCGCAAGCCATGGTTGACCTGTCGTAAAGCCAGCTTCTGCTTCATCATTCCACTGCATCGGTGTCCGCGCATTGTCCCGACCAATATGGCGGATCTGATCCATGATCACTTCGAGTGGCACCCTTTTTCCAAGGCTTCATGGGCATAGTTGATTGACTCGATATCTTCTACATCCTCGAGGGTCTTAAATGGATAGTTGGTCATCCCAATTTCCTCACCTTGGTAGATATAAGGAGTTCCCTTCATCAAGTGAAGCAGAATCGCTAAAGCCTTGGCAGATTTGACACGATAGTCCCCATCATCCCCCCAAGTGGACACAATCCGTGGCAAATCATGGTTGTTCCAAAAGAGGGAATTCCAGCCTTCCTCTTCTCCCAATTCCGTCTGCCACTTGGTGAAAATTTCCTTCAATTTAGGCACATCCAATTCCTTAGCGTAGTGCCACTTTGGTTGACCCGGTTGGTATTGAAGGCCGATGTGTTCAAATTGGAAAACCATGGACAATTCTTGATTTTTTGGATTGGAATATTGCTTAGCAATCTCTGGAGTCGCTCCCCAAGTTTCTCCCACGGTGAGCAGATCCTTATCGCCAAAGGTAGCTTGATTCATTTCCTTCAAATAAGGATGGAGCATGGGACCATTGCTGATGATTTCCTGATCTGGGATCTTACCGATCATATCGATGACATCCATACGGAAGCCACCAATTCCCTTGTCAATCCAGAAATTCATCATGTCATAGATCTGATGACGAAGCTCCTCGTTTTCCCAGTTGAGGTCTGGTTGCTTCTTACTGAAGTTATGCAGGTAGTATTGGCCTGATGCTTCATCCAATTCCCAAGCAGAGCCACTAAAAGCAGAAATAATGCCATTGGGCTCATCGCGCCAAATATAGAAATCCCGCTTTGGACTGTCTGGGTTTTCACGCGCCTCGATAAACCAAGCATGCTCATCAGAGGTATGGTTGACCACCAAATCCATGATGATTTTGATCTTGCGTTTATGGCCTTCTGCGATCAATTCTTCCATATCTTCCATGCTACCAAAGATGGATGCAATATCCTCGTAATCCGAGATGTCATAGCCGTTATCATCCATGGGACTCTTGTAGACTGGTGAGAGCCAGATCGCTGTAATCCCTAGCTTTTCCAGATAGTCTAGCTTGCTCGTGATCCCCTTGAGATCCCCGATGCCATCGCCATTACTATCCTTGAAACTTTTTGGATCAACTTGGTAAATTACGGCGTTATGCCACCATTTTTGTTCCATTTTTCTTCTCCTTTATGATTGTGAAATCACTTTCATCATACAAAAATAGGGGTGAAATTGCAAGAGTTTACAAGTCTTCATTCTCTTCACTGGAATAAATCACTTCAAAGAGACGTTGACGCAAGCCTTCCTCCAAAGGTGTGATGATCTTCATCAACTGTTTCCAATCCTTGGCTGTTGAACAAGCCGCAAATAATTCATTCTTCCTATCGTAGGCCAGGTTGGCAGATTTCAAGAACTCAAACATCCGATCTTCTTTTGGCAGTAGGACGCGATTGCAGCTCACCCATCGCAATTTCTTGACTTTGATTGTCTACTAAGATAGGGGCTGTCTCTAAGGTATGGAGCAAGAAACCGGTGCTGTCTCTTTTCAGGAAGCAGCGTTCGATCACCTGTTAAATCCAGCTTAATCTTTCTTTCATCCCAATTGACAGTTAGGCGGGTTTCAACCCTGTTATCTCCTTCTCCTTCAACGAGTACGAAGGAACGATTGTCACCTGGGAAAAGATGCCAGTCCAGCATTTCTGGGAGGCTCTACCCCTGTCTGCGGTTGTGCATCCATAGGGATGATGGCTCCTGCACGCGCAAAGACCTGGAATATCCTGGCTAGCTCTAAAGACTGTAAGCTTGCCTCTTCCTTCATACTTCCAATCATGGAAGAAATCATACCAAACTCCGTCTGGGAACCAAACACTCACAGAAGCACTATGAAAGACAGGATCCAGAGCCTCTGTAATTGGGGCCACCATGAGTTCACTGCCAAAGAAATATTGATTTTTAGCCTCATAAGCCTCTTCTTCGTTTGGATAGTGGTAATAGAGGGGTTGAACCAAAGGCAGGCCTTCTTCGTGCGTCGCCACATTCATGGTGTAGAGATAAGGCAGTAAGCTATGGCGCAGGCGCAAATACTGCTTCATCAAGCGACAGGTCTCAGACGAGTAAAACCACGGTTCCTTGCTGTTAAAGGCATTACAAGAACTATGAAGACGATTGATCGGGCTAAAAACCCCAAACTGCAACCAACGAAGAGCCAAGTCTTCATCATAGTAGTCCCGCATATGGCCACCGATATCATGACTCCACCAGGTGTAGCCGATATTGGAAGCTGTGCTAGTAAAATAGGGTTGAAAGGCTAGGGATTCCCAAGTCACAATAGTGTCCCCTGAAAAACCAATCGGATACCGATGGCTACCAGGACCCCCATAACGCGATAAGATGAGACCAGCTTGGCCTTTTCGGCAATTGTCTAGATAATGATAGTGATTTAACAACCAAAGGGGATCCATCTTGCCATGACTACCTTGCTGCCAATCAATCCACCAAAAGTCCACTCCTTGATCTTCCAAAGGATGGTGAACATCTTCAAAATAAGCTTCGCGAAAAGGCTGGACTGTAAAAGTCAAAGCTAGCCGCTTCTTCTTTTTTCCGCATCTAATCCCAAGCGTTTTTTGCGACCATGGGGTAAAGCATCCTCGAAGGCACGAATGCCATCTGCTGGATGGACATTTAAGGTCACCTTTAAACCACGCTCATGAAGACCATGTAAGAAAGCAGCTGGATCAGGAATCAAGTCCCGGTTCCAACTATAGCCCGTCCAACCACTTCCAAAGCGAGCAGGAATCGCTGTCTTGTGCCAGTCCATATCGATCACACTGACAGCCAAAGGCACCCCTTCAGCCTTGAAACGATCCATTAAATCTGTATACTCCTGACTGGTATAAGGCCAATACCGACTCCACCAGTTTCCCCAGAGCATAACGTGGCAAGAGGGGTGGCTGTCCTGTCAGATGGTAAAATCTTTTAAGGCGCCTAGATAATCGCGCCCATAACCGAAGAAATACAGATCCACTTCTGGACATGGCCGTGCTCTAAATCCGCTTTCGACATCATACAAGTAGGAAGCGGAATCGTCTAAAAAGAGCATAACCGGCCTTGCTCAAGATCCCATCTTGCAACTCCATAGCCCCATCGACCTCGTCAAGTGTCCGACTGGTCCCCTTTAAGGTCTCCGGCTGATCTCCATAGTGCCACCGGCTCCCATAGACTGCATACTGACCCTTGAGCTCGATATAAAAGCCGATCCGGTGCAAAAGGTCCCTTTTCAAAATGGAGGTGGAGATGCTCCGTATGAAGATCGAGGACCTCTTCTGTCTCTACGACCTCACAGGCAACAGGTCCAAAATCTCGATTTTGTACAACTTGCGTCTGACCATCTTCAAAAACACCATCCTCTGAGTATTCCAAGCGCACCAAAGATTCCGTTAATACGGAGATTCGGTAGTTCTCTCCGTGTATCACTGATCCTGCCATTTGTCTGTCCTTTTTTATAGGGCATCTCCCCTCTTTTATCTGCTTCGCCTTACTGTGTAAGCGTTTACGATTTTACTATAGCACTCAAAAAAAAGGCCTGTCAACACCTGACAGAGCCTTTCCTAAAATTTTATAAGATCAACTTCCCCAATGGATCAAGAGATACATGAGACTCGATCCAAACATATCTGCCAAGGCATGCATGAGGAAAAATGGCAAGAGATTCTTGACGACCTTGAGGACGGACGTTAGGTGAAATTATCCAGTGGATGATTTCAGCAATCCAGGAAGTTCTATGACTAAATTAAGATACAGAGGGCGTCTGCGGAGCAAAAATTAAAAATCATTTTTGGAGGAGAATCATTTCACCTATTTTAGTTAAAAATAGGTTGATCAACATTCTGAGGCTGGGACAAAAAGTCCTAGCCTCGGAATTGTTTTTGGATTGTAGAGCCAGCAAGATCAAGAGGTCATATTGCAGTGGTTGAGTATTGCTACTGGACTCTACTACGCTGATTTCATCAGCAATTTTACAGCCCTACCTCAAACCAACTCTTTTTAAGGGCTGGGACGACTATTAAAAAAATCGAATTCCCACAATGAATTACCGATTTCTGTCCCACTCTTAAAGAAGAGTTAACCTAGAAGAGAAAAAACGACCTTTCGATTAGTCTAACAAGTCTTGGATTCTATCCAGATACTGGTTGTCTGTCACCGCCATCACGCGCACCCCTTCTGGCCAGATAAAGTCGGGAGCAATCTGAATATGAAGCGGTTGATCTTCCGCATCTCGATAACCAATAATGTTGAGATGGTACTCCTCTCTGACAGCCAAGTCCTGAAGACTTTTTCCTACCCAGCAGATGGAACCGTAAACTCGACCACCACCACCTCTTCATCCAACTGAAAACTTCAATCCGGTGTTGGAAAAGAACCATTTTGGCGAGGGACATGCCTGCTTCTACCTCCGGCAGGATGACCAAATCAGCCCCAATCTTTTCCAGAATTTCTTTGGTCACTTCATTTTTGACCTTGGCAATGACGTGCTCGACACCTAGTGCCTTACAGTGCATGACAGCCAGCACACTGGACTCCAGGTTTTCACCCGTCGCGATCACGACTGTGTCACAGTTCCCAATATCTGCTGCATCCAAGAGGTCCAACTCCGTAATGTCTCCAACAATTCCAGTCGTAATCATAGGTTCATACTGGTTGATCACATCTTCATGATCGTCAATTGCAATGATATCCACATCCTGGTCCTGCAGGGTTTTTAAGACACTCTGTCCAAAAATCCCTAATCCCAGAATTCCAATGGTTCGATTTGCCATAAGTCTCTCCTATCCGATAATGATGTCTGCCTTGGCATATTGCAAGGCATCTGCTTTTTTGGCTTTGTAATTGTTCAAGCTGACCATAAGGGTCAAGGGGCCGATCCGACCGATAAACATGAGCACCATGATGATCCCCAGCCCTGCTCCATTTAAGGTCGAGGTCACATTGGCTGTCACGCCTACTGTCGCTAGAGCCGATACTGCCTCAAAGACCAGGTACAAAAACGTTGACCATCCGGAGTCACGAGACAAAGACCAAAGAGTCCAAGGATAAAGGTCAACTGGAAAATCACTGCCGTCCCCAAAGAGCGTTGGACCAAGTCTGGTGCGATGGTGCGTTTGCCTAGGTTGGTATGTGGCAACCCGAGCAATTCTTTGCGAGCTAAGAGGATCAAGACCAAGAAGGTGGTGATCTTCATCCCCCTGCTGTCCCACCTGGTGCCCCACCTAGGAACATCTGGAGGATATAGACAAAAAGAGTGTCACAGGTCGAACTGCTGTATAATCCAGTGAGGCAAAACCAGCCGTCCGCATGCTGACAGTTTGGAAGAAGCTGACCAAATCTTTCTCCCAATGGAAGGGACCCAATCGTTGCTGGATTATTAAACTCGGTCAAGAGACTGGTTACTGTCCCAAAGAGAAGGATCGCAGCTGTTAACCAGAGAACCACCTTGGTATGGAAAGCGAAGAGTCCGCCGTCCTGATTGATTGCGGGCCTTGGTGGCTAGGTCAAACCAGACCATAAAGCCCAAGCCCCCAGTAATGATCAGGGCAGATAAGGTCAGATTGACCAACCAATCGGTCTGGAAAGCTCATCATACTATCGCCCCCAAAATTATCAAAGCCCGCATTACAAAAGGCCGAGACCGCAACAAAGATGGAGTTAAAGATTCCATGGCCCCAGCCAAAGCGAGGAATAAAGCGAATCATGAGGAGCAAGGCCCCCAGTCCTTCGATGGTAAAGGTGGTAATGAAAATGGAGCGGACAAAACGGGGCAAGCTCTGGTTATTGCTAAAGCTAAAACTGTCCCGAATGGTCTGTCGGTCCTTGTAGCTGAGCTTTTGGCGACCTTCCATAAAGAAGAGACCGATAAAGGTCAAAATCCCTAGGCCCCCAATCTGGATCAAGAGCATACAAATCAATTGCCCCAAACCATTATAGGTCGAAGCCACCGACTGGGTAAAGAGCCCTGTCACACAGACCATGGAGACCGCTGTAAAGAGGTGGTCGATATAGCCTGCTTTTGAGCTCGCTTGCTGGACAAAGGGCAACTCAATAAGAGCGAGCCCACCAGGATAACCAAGGCAAAGCTGAGAAAGATCCGCCTTGCCGGAGACAGGCGAGTCAGTTTGGCCCGCCATTGTTTAAAAATATTTTGTCTAACATAGCTTCATTGTATCATAAAAAAAGAAAAGATTTATAAGTGATGAACCATCTCTAGGCATAATTCTAAGGCCTTCTCAAAAGCTTCTGAGCCCCCAGTCACGCTGGTCATAATTTTCCAGGTCTGCAAGAGAATCTGCGGTAAATAGGAGCAAGCCCCAAAATTACCTCACGAAGCTGGGCGACTGCTGCCAGTGAGGCGCACTCCATCTCCACCACACTACACCCTTCTTCAATGCGATAGGCCACCTTGTCAGGTGTTTCCCTATAAAAGCCGTCCGTCGACCAGGTCATGACCTCTTGATAAGGAATTTCTTTTCCTTTCAAGACAGTTTCAATGGCAGTCAGTGCACGACTATCCACTTCTATATAACGAGAAGGCGCGACATAATGGTAACTGGCTCCTTCATCTCGCAAGGCCTTGGTCGGGATTCAAAAAAGCATTTTCTTCTATATCCACCAAGACCCCACAGCTACCTGCCGATATAATCTTCTTCGCCCCATAGCCAATCAACCAATCCATGAATTGAGCAGCAGCTGCAGATCCAACTGGCGCTTGGGCCAAGCAAATTTCTCTCCTTGGTACTCCATAACATAGACCGGATAGACCTTGGTAGCTGAGACAAAGCTAGCTACTTGTTCGGCTCCGACAGTTTCCGCAAAGCGATCAATCTCATCCTCCAAGAAAGCATAAACACATTTTTCAGGTAGGTGCAGGTCTAACCCCTCATGGGTCGGCATAATGACTGCCTGCGGATTGTCGTCAAACTCTAAAATGGGAATTTCATGTTTATGGATCATTCCCTTCTCCTTTTTGACGGGTATTTCTTTAATGACACGGGCTGGATTTCCTGCAAGGACCACATTGTCTCCAAAAGACTTGGTGACCACTGCTCCTGCGCCAGCAACCACATTGTCACCCAGCGTCACACCCGGAAGAATGGTGACACCTCCTCCTGCCCAGAAGTTGTCTCCTATCGTAATCGGAGCTCCGTACTCAAGACCCGAGTTGCGCTCATCTGGATCCAGCGGGTGTAAGGGGGTCAAAAATTGGCAATTGGGACCAATCATGGCATTCTTTCCAATCGTAATGGGACAAATATCCAACATGGTCAAATTGTAATTGGCATAGAAATTTTCTCCCAGATGGATGTTGACCCCATAATCCACAAGAACCTGACGATTAAGATAGAGGTTTTCACCGGTTGAACCAAACCACTCTTTGATGATAGCTGCCCCTTTTTTAGGATCCACCTCTTGGTTAAAAGCTTCTTGTTTCTCCCGAGAGGCTTTGGGCCAAAGCCCGTAATTCAGGGTCCTGCAGGTCTATAATAGTCACCTGCAATCATTTTTTTCATATTCACTGGCCATAAGGAAACCTCCACGTTATTTTGACATATTATAGCAGAATTCCCCTTTAAAACAAACGTCAGAATAAGGGTTTGCAAGAAAAAGATCAAAAACACTTAAAAACACTTAAGAAAACTTGCACCACTTACAAAATGATGTACAATAAAGACAAGAACAGACAATAAGGAGCGAATTCATGTACCAGGAACAACGGCTTGAAAAAATCCTAGAACTTTTAGAAGAGCGAAAACAGCTATCCGCTAAAGAAATGGTCGATTATTTTAAGGTCTCAAAAGATACTATCCGCAGAGACTTTTGCCCTCCTGAGCCAACGCCAGCTAGTCCGTAGGACCCATGGTGGGCTTCTCCCCTTAAACAAAGAACCCGGCCCTTCTTACCTAGACCGCAGTCAGAAAGCCAACAAGGAAAAAGACCGCCATGGCTCAAAAGGCCCTGCAATTGATCCAAGATGGACAAGTGATCTTTCTCGACGTTTCTACCTCGATGACCCTGCTTGCTGGCTTGCTTAATAAGGAAGTCACAGTCTATTCGCATTCCCTTGACAATACCATCCAGCTCAGTAGCCATTCCCAGGTTGACTTTCATCTTTTAGGAGGAAAATTCTACCCTAAAAACCGCTTCTACTATGACGCGAATCAAGCACAAATACTGGACAATCTTCGCTTTGATCTCGCTTTTTTTGGAGCGAGTAGCTTAGCCAATGGCGAAGTCACCTTTGAGGATGCTGAAGACGTTGCCGTCAAGTCTCTCGTTTTTGAACGATCTCGTACCAAGGTGCTGGTGGCAGAAAGCAGCAAAGTTCCCGAAAAATGCCAACTACTATCTCGCTCGTCTCCAACAATTTGACTATTGGATTACTGATCAAAAACCAAGCCCTGAAATCCTTAAACAAGTCGGCAACGAAACCACTATTCTCTATTAGGAGGTAATCTTTATGTCTCACATTCGTCTCATCATCAGCGATATCGATGGCACCATCTTAAATGACCACCATCAGATTGACCCAGAGTTGGCATCATTGATCCCGGATTTAAAAGCGTGAAAGATTCCTTTCGTGCTGGCCTCTGCTCGCTCCCCAAAAGGGATGGCTCCCATTGCCAAAGAACTCGGCATAGAAGACTCCCCCATGGCTTGCTACAACGGGGCCTTGATTCCAAAAGGGCGAGCAGGTTCTGTTCGAGCATCCCTTGGACAAGAATGAAGCTCGTCAGTTTATCGACTGGGCCAACCAACACTTCCCTCAAGTTTCGATCAACCTCTATAGCGGAAAAGACTGGATGACCGATCATCTCGACCAATGGAGCCGAGAGGAAGCCCGGATTACAGGGGAAAAACCTCTTATTCTTCCCCTATTGGATCCTTTGCTGGATCCGACAAAGCCTCTCCACAAATTGCTCTTAATTGGAGAGCCAGAAGAGATCCAAGCTCTCTATCGCACTATTTCTGCCGACGACTTCCCTTCTACCGCCTTTTATCTCTCCAAAGCCAACTACCTAGAAGTCACTGCTAAGCACGTCTCTAAAGAGGATGCTCTGGTTGAGCTCGCCAACCACTACCACTTGAGCTTAGAAGAAGTCCTCACCATGGGGGACAACTTCAATGA
>VOFH01002659.1_pt1 | contig 80717 bp, 110 predicted proteins | sample 5384091 | NCBI WGS metagenome assembly VOFH01 (sample SAMN12384727, study PRJNA508395) | human gut metagenome | isolation source: healthy gut G | host: Homo sapiens
TTGCCGGTGCTGGCAAGGTTAAATGGTGCTGTTGCCGGAGCCGAAGGGAAACTAAAGTCTCAAATGGGCGTAAAGTCAGCACAGGCAGACCTGAAACCGCGACCTATCCATGTCCAGGATGAAGCGGAAGTAAAATTCCGTGGAGGTCCGGATCCACATCCGCTGAAAAAGGGTGGGAATGAGGGTGGATAGGGGAGAAATTCCAATCGAAACCCGGAGATAGCTGGTTCTCCCCGAAATAGCTTTGTGGCTAGCCCCGTATTAGTTTAGCGGAGGTAGAGCACTGAATTCCTAAGGGGGCGTCAAAGCTACTAATGATATCAAACTCCGAATGCCGCATAAATGATGTACGGGAGTCAGACTGCACGAGATAAGTTGGGCAGTCAAAGGGAAAGAGCCCAGACCTACAGCCAAGGGGTCCCAAAGTGTGTGTTATGGAAAAGGATGTGGGATTTGTGAGACAACTAGATGTTGGCTTAGAAGCAGCCACACATAGCGAGATGGAGGTGGGAATCCTCCAGGCCGAATATCCAAGGTTTCCAGAGTAAAGCTGATCTGCTCTGGGTAAGTCGGGGCCTAAGGCGAGGCTGAAAAGCGTAGTCGATGGACAACAGGTTGAAATTCCTGTACCGTGTATTATCAGAACTGTGGGGACACAGAAGGACAACACATCCTGGGAATGGGAATACCGGGGCAAGCGGGGTAGGAGTCCGGCTGGCAAATCCGCCGGACGATCCGAATACGTGATGCGGAGCGAACTGAAGTAGTGAAGTGTGTGATTCCGGCTGTCAAGAAAAGCCGCTATCGTGTGATACACGCCCGTACCGTAAACCGACACAGGTGGATGAGGAGAGAATCCTAAGGCCGGCGGGAGAAGCATTGTTAAGGAACTCGGCAAAATGACCCTGTAACTTCGGGAGAAAGGGTGCCTGGGAAACCAGGCCGCAGAGAATAGGCTCAAGCAACTGTTTAGCAAAAACACAGGTCTATGCAAAACCGTAAGGTGAGGTATATGGGCTGACGCCTGCCCGGTGCTGGAAGGTTAAGAGGAGGGTTAGCGCAAGCGAAGCTCTGAATTGAAGCCCCAGTAAACGGCGGCCGTAACTATAACGGTCCTAAGGTAGCGAAATTCCTTGTCGGGTAAGTTCCGACCCGCACGAAAGGCGTAATGATTTGAGCGCTGTCTCAACAATGCACCCGGTGAAATTGAAATACCAGTGAAGATGCTGGTTACCTGCGCCAGGACGGAAAGACCCCATGGAGCTTTACTCCAGCTTGATACTGGGATTCGGTACTGCATGTACAGGATAGGTGAGACTAAGAACTATGGAACGCCAGTTTGTAGGGAGTCGCTGTTGGGATACCACCCTTGCGGTATTGGATTTTAACCTGCAGCCGTGAACCGGCTGGGGGACAATGTCAGGCGGGAGTTTGACTGGGGCGGTCGCCTCCGGAAAGGGTATCGGAGGCGCTCAAAGGTTCCCTCATAATGGTTGGAAACCATTAGAAGAGTGCAAAGGCATAAGGGAGCTTGACTGCGACACCGACGGGTGGAGCAGGTAGGAAATATGTGTTACATAACAGAGATCTGCTGGATTATTATAAAACAGATCTGTCAGCTTATTGTAAACATTATATGGAAATTGGAAAGGCGGAAGGAAGAACCTGCCTGCCGACAGGGAGATAAACAAGGTCTGATCGGTACCTATTCGACCCATTATGATACAACCGTACCAAGGGCCGTAAATATAGGAATAGCAGTAGAACGGTTAAACGGAACGGTTATACAGCCGGGACAGCTTTTTTCTTACAGTCAGACGCTGTTACCGAGAATACCGGAAAATGGATACGTTATGGCGCCTGCTATCGGCCGCTATGAATACGGCGGTGGTATCTGTCAGGTATCGTCCACGCTTTATGCTGCCATGTGTGATGCCCTGCTCCCAGTTATAGAGCGCTATCCACATTCTTCCCATGTCTCCTACATCCCGGTGGGAATGGATGCCACTATATCAGAAGCAGGCGGCAAGGATCTGAAATTTATAAATATTGGTCAGGATCCTTTAAAGATCGTAGCAGAAACTAACGAAGGTACAATGACCGTTTCTATTTATTTAGTGTCAAAAGAGACGCTGGAAACAGTGATGTGCATGCAGTAACCGACAATGATTCCTGGGAAGAGTGGTCCGGAAAAATTTATCCGGCAGATCCGGCATATTATAATTTCACCATCAAAGGGGCAAGTAAAGAAAAGTATAAGATCGTTGTTGATGGAATGACTACCCTATCAGTTTATCAATGTAGATGGTGAATGGTATTATGATGTAAATGCAGATGGTGAAATAGATGAAGCTGAGATGGATAGAGAGATATTGAAAGTTCATACTATTATCCAGAGATTATATTCTTAAGTGACGGCAGAGTTGCCATGCAGATGGAGATCACTTTGAATTATACAGAGGAAGATGATGTAAATACTTATTATGGATGGCCTGCAAAAGGCAGTTTAGCAATCAATATTTTCTACACTAGAAAATAATTTTTCATTTGGATTATTGTTATAAAACATATCTGAAGTTAAAAGCGGGATCAGAAACTATCTTCTGGTCCTGCTTTTTTGAAGTATCGGATTATTTATGATCTCTCCAATCCCCATTCGCCAATTACCATTATTTCTGCTATAATAAGAAAAGATTACGTGAACGGAGACAGCATGTTACGTATTGGAGAAATGTGGAGAAAACAAATGAACATAAAGAAGATCGTATGCATAACAGCCCTTGCATCCCTGGCGATGACAGGTACGGCCTTTGCGGGTACCTGGAAAGGGGAGAAGGGGAAAATCAGAATAAATGGTGGTATGATAACGGCAACGGAAGCTATCCTTCAAACTGCTGGCAGTGGATCGATGGAAATGGGGATGGGACAGCGGAAAGTTATTATTTCGATCATAATGGCTGGCTGCTGACAGATACTACAACACCGGATGGCTATACAGTGAATGCAAGCGGTGCCTGGGTGCAGAATGGTGTTGTCAAACTAAAAAAACAGGACAGGCTGTAAATGAAGCAAAGATCAACGTAAATGCCAATCCCATTGATTATGAGGGGATTTATAGTTACAGTGGAGCTGCATCCTACGTTTACAATGAACAGACCCGGCAATATGTGCTGTGCGGGATAACAGAGGAAATTCCTGGGATGAATGGCTGAGAAGATCTATCCGTCCAAGCCTACATATGAGGAATTTGCCATCAAAAAAAACAGATGTGGACAGATACCGTTTTGTAGATAAGGTGAGAACTACCTATCGCTTTATCCGGGATGATGGGGAATGGTATTATGATATTAATTCAGACGGCCGTATTGATGAATATGAACGGGACCGGAAAAATGAACTGGAAAGATCTTATAATTACCCGGAAATTGAGTTTCTGGAAGATGGCCGGATCATGATGAACACAGAAAGATATCTGGATTATACAGGCAGTGATGGAAGCACAAGCAGCCGTTATGGCTGGCCATCTCAGGGCAAGTTTTTATTAAAGACAGAGATCTATTATACCAGGAGATAGCTGGGAAATACTGGAAGATAAGTTTGCATCCCTCTTGTCACCGCCATTCATTTGTATTATAATATCCAGAATGGTTTTAAGATGTCCTCTCAGGAGTCTTTCATGCACCTGCTCAGGCACAGAAAGATCCGAGAGAACATTATGCATATTTGGAGGAAATGAAAATGAAATTTGCAAAAAGGATGGATCGTTTTGGAGAAGGGATTTTCTCCAGATTGGCTGAGATCAAGAATAAAGGATCAGTGAAGGAAAAGAAGTGATTGACTTAAGCATCGGTGCACCTAACATCCCGCCGGCAGAGCATATCCGCAAGGCACTTTATGCGAGGAAGCCATGAAGCCGGAGAACTATGTTTATGCGATCAGCGATACCAAAAAAGATGTTAGATACAGTGGCAGACTGGTATAAGAGAAGATATGATGTGGAACTGGATCCGGATACAGAGATTTGTTCCCTTTTAGGTTCCCAGGAAGGTCTGGCTCACATTGCCCTGTCTATTGCAGATGAGGGAGACATCGTTATGGTGCCGGATCCATGTTACCCAGTATTCGGAGATGGTCCGCAGATCGCAGGGGCAGAGCTTTATTATATGCCTCTTAAGAAAGAAAATGACTATATTATCCAGCTTCAGGACATCCCGGAAGAAGTGGCAAGAAAAGCAAAACTGATGGTCGTTTCTTATCCAAACAACCCGACTACCGCTATGGCTCCTGCGCAGTTTTACAGAGACCTGGTAGCATTTGCAAAGAAATACGATATCATTGTTCTCCATGATAATGCATACAGCGAGCTTGTATTTGATGGAAAGACCTGCGGAAGCTTTTTAAGTTACCGGGCGCAAAAGAGATCGGTGTGGAATTTAATTCACTTTCCAAGACTTATGGCCTTGCAGGTGCAAGAATTGGTTTCTGCCTTGGAAATAAAGAGGTTGTAAAGCATCTTAAGATGTTAAAATCAATATGGACTATGGCATGTTCCTGCCGATCCAGGCAGCAGCAGTAGCAGCTCTTACCGGCGATCAGGACTGTGTTTATGATACCATGAAAGCCTATGAGGCAAGAAGAGACATTCTCTGTGACGGTCTTCCGTTCTATTGGCTGGGAAATGGACCGCCCGGTGGCAACTATGTTCGTATGGGCTCCGATCCCGAAGCAGTATGAGTCTTCCGAAGCCTTTGTTATGGATCTGGTAGAAAAGACAGGTGTTATGGTAACTCCGGGAAGTGCTTTCGGACCATCCGGCGAAGGCTTTGTGCGTATGCCTCTGGTACAGGACCGTGAGGCATTAGAACGTGCGATCCATGCAGTAGATGAAAGCGGAATTTTCTCAAAGGAGAATTCATGAAAACGTTCATGAAAAAATGGAAATGGAAGATCCTGATCCTGGTATATCTCTGCTTTATATATGGCAATTCTCTGACTCCTGCAGCTATTTCTTCTAAGGAGAGCGGATATTTTCTTGCGAAGATACAGGATTTCCTTGCAGGAGCGGGAATGGATGCCTGGTGGCTGACAGAGCATCTGGTGCGCAAAGCCGCCCATTTTACAGAATATGCAGGACTGGGATTTTTACTGGCGATGAATACAGGGGCTGGAATAGCGCCTGTATTTTGCCTTTTAAAAGGAAATGTGACGGCAGTACTTTTTATGCCTTTTGTAGATGAAACCATACAGCTGTTTGTAGAAGGCAGGTCCGGTCAGATATCCGATGTGTGGCTGGATATGGCGGGAATTGTTACCGGGATCATGGTTACGGCAGGTTTCATGAAAATGACGGGCGCTTTGAAAAAACTGGCAGAAAAGCTGCAAAGGGAAAGGGCAGCGGAAACAGGAGCAGGAATAATGAATTATAAAGTGGTAATGGCTTATGACGGAAGCCGGTATAATGGCTGGCAGAAACAGGGGAATACAGATAAGACCATTCAGGGAAAATTAGAACAGATCCTTTTTAAGATGACCGGGGAAGAGATCGAAGTCCATGGTTCCGGCCGGACCGATGCAGGAGTCCATGCCAGGGGCCAGGTAGCAAATTTTCACATAGACTGGAAAAAACTGGAAGTCCAGGAGAAGCGGGAACTGGAAAAAATGCCGGAAACCAGGCTGGACAGGGCTGTAAAAGGGAAAAATGTGGCGGAAAGAAAACGCCGGATCAGATCATGGAATATATCAATGAGTATCTGCCGGAGGATATTGCGGTTTTATCCTGTGAAGTGGCTCCGGAGCGTTTCCACAGCCGCCTTTCAGCAGTGAGAAAGACGTATTGCTATCAGCTGGAAATGGGACCGAAAAAAGATGTTTTTCAGAGAAATTATTATTATGGTCTGGGAGAACGGTTGGATGTTTCTGCCATGAAGGCAGCAGCCGGTCTTCTTACAGGCACCCATGATTTTAAAAGCTTTTGTGGCAATAAGAAGATGAAGAAATCAACGGTACGTACCATTGAAAAATAGAGTTTGAGCAGTCAGGAAGCCGCCTGCATATTTATTTTACAGGAAATGGATTTTTTACAGCAGATGGTACGTATCCTTACAGGCACGCTGATCGAAGTGGGATGGGAAAATGTGCACCGGATAAGATAACAAGGATCCTGGACGCACAGGACAGGCAGGCAGCAGGACCTACAGCACCGGCACAGGGACTGTTTCTGCTAAATGTAGAATATGAGGATAAGTGATGACTGATTTTTTAGTAAAATGTTTTGTGAAAGATCATGATAAGACAGAAGAGCCCCAGGTACGCACCAGCTATGGTATTCTGGCCAGTATCGTGGGCATCTGCTGTAATCTTTTGTTGTTTGCGTCCAAGCTGTTTATTGGCATTCTGGTAAATAGTGTGTCCGTTATGGCAGATGCATTTAATAACTTATCCGATGCTGCATCGTCCATTATCGGTTTTATCGGTGTGCGTATGGCAGGAAAACCGGCTGACAGCGATCACCCCTTTTGGGCATGGGCGGATTGAATATATTTCTGCTTTTATTGTGGCTTTCCTGGTTATTCAGGTGGGATTTTCCCTGTTTAAAACTTCTCTTGGAAAAGTGCTCCACCCGGAAGAAGTGTATTTTAAATGGATTTCTGTTCTGATCCTTCTTATTTCTGTGGGAGTAAAATTCTGGCTGTCCCAGTTTAATAAAAAACTGGGAAGCAGGATCAATTCCAAGGTAATGGAAGCTACGGCTGCAGATGCCATGGGAGATGTAATGACTACCAGTGCAGCCATTTTATCCCTTCTTGCTTTGAAATATTTAAACTGGAATATTGATGGCATTGTAGGTCTGGCAGTTTCCGTGGCTGTTATGTACGGCGGATTGAATATTGCAAAAGATACGTTGGAGCCGCTGATCGGAGAAGCCATTGAACCGGAGGTTTATGAGGAAATATCCAATTTTGTAGAAGGCTATGAAGGAATACTGGGAACCCATGACCTGATCGTTCACAATTATGGTCCGTCCCACAGTATGGCTTCTATCCATGCGGAAGTTCCAAGCAACTACGATCCGGAGTATTCCCATGAGATCATTGACCGGATCGAAAGGGATGCTGCAAAAAAATTTAACATGATGTTAGTGATCCACATGGACCCGGTAGAGCGGGATAATAAACGTCTGGCCCAGTACCGCTCCCTGATCAGCCGGGTGCTTATGGATATTGATATCCGCCTGTCGTTCCATGATTTTCGCATAGTAGGGTCAGGCAAAAATGTGTGTCTGGTGTTCGATCTGGTGGTTCCAAGAGAATATAAAGCATCGGCAGTGGGAAGACTGAAAAACAGGATCAATAATGAAGTCAGCCGCCGGGAGCCGGGATGCCGCTGTTCCATCACAGCAGAAAACAGTTTTCGTTCAGAGAAACATGGATCGGAGAAATAGGCATTGCCGCCATTTTAGTCCTGGCAGAAGGGATAATGGGAACTGGTATAATGGCAATGGAACTGGAAAACTGGATCTGTGACATGGCAAATGGAGATAAAGAAGGGCTGCGGCAGTTTTATGAGGAAACGGCCCGGTCTGTATACAGTTTTATTTTCTCAGTTTTAAAGGATCCACATGAGTCAGAAGATGTGATGCAGGAAACATTTCTGGCAGTGTGGGAACATGCAGGGGACTATGTTCCCTATGGAAAGCCGCTGGCGTGGGTATTTACCATTGCAAGGCGGCTTTGCTATATGCGTCTGCGGGAGAAAAAGCGGCAGGAAACTTTAGAAGACGGGGAGATCGATGATACCGGTGTGCCACAGCCACAGTTAGAACAGACAGCAGAGAGGACCGCTCTTTTACAGGCGTTAGACCAGTTAAATGAAACGGAACGGCAGATCGTGCTTTTGTATGCAGCTGCAGGATGAAGCACCGGGAGATCGCCCAGGTCTTAAATATGCCCCAGGCAACGGAACTTTCAAATACAGCCGCTCTGTGAAGAAACTGCAGAAAATATTATATGCGTCATAATTGCGAAAAATTTGCTGCAGGCCTGCCTTATGAACAGGAATAAAAACTTCGGTTAGCATTGCATTTTATATAGTATGCTGTTATAATAAGTAGTAATGAATACTACATGTTAGGATAATCGAACGACATGTTGGATAACCGGAGGATAGAAACATGACTTACAAGATCATTGGAGACAGCTGTCTTGATCTGACAGAAGAACTGAAAAGGGACCCGAGGTTTCAGATGATACCGCTGACACTGCAGGTAGGCAGTGCCCAGGTGGTGGATGATGAGACATTTGACCAGAAAGCTTTCATCCGTATGGTGAAGGAGTGCCCGGAATGCCCGAAGACAGCATGCCCTTCACCTGAGACATTTAAGCAAGCATATGAGGAAGCGGATGCAGAGGCTGTATTCGTGATCACTCTTTCCAGCCATTTAAGCGGAAGCTATAATTCAGCAGCTCTTGCAAAGCAGCTGTATGAAGAAGAAATGAAGGAAAAAGGAATTACGTCTTCTAAAAAGATCGAAATTCTGGACTCCGAATCTGCATCCGCAGGACAGTTAGATCAGGCCCTTTATATCAGGGATCTGTGTGAACAGGGATTAAACTTTGAAGAAGTAGTGGAAAAACTGAGAAAATTCCGTGACGAGATGCACACCTACTTTGTTCTTGAAAGCCTTGATACCTTACGCAAGAACGGCAGACTTTCCGGTTTGCAGGCATTCTTTGCAACAGCCTTAAATATCAAACCTGTTATGGGGGCTGACCATGGTGTGATCATCAAATTAGACCAGGCAAGAGGTATCAACAAGGGTCTTCAGAGAATGTGCGATATTGCCATTAAAGAAGCTGGGGATACCACAGGAAAACGTGCAGTTGTATGCCATGTAAATAATCCTGAAAGAGGAGAGTACGTAAAGCAGGAACTGGCAAAGCGTGCATCTTTTAAGGAGATCGTTGTTACAAATGCAGCTGGCGTTGCTACCGTATATGCAAATGACGGTGGTATCGTGCTGGCAATTGGTTAATATTGGTAAACAGGAATAAAAATGAACAGAAAAAATGGATATGCACAGCGGCCGCTATTACAGGGCTGCTGTTGGCAGTTATAGCGGGTTTATCGATCCGGCATATGAAAAACAGTTCTTATGTAAGTGCCAGTGAGCTGGCGGGGCAGAAGAGCGGGTCAGTGTCTGAAAAACTGGAAGAAAATGGAAATGAAGACCTGGCAGAAAGCAGTGAAAGCAAAATGGCCAGCCAGATGGTAAACAGGATCAGGAAAATGGTGCTGGTGCAGAAAAGAATGAGAACGGTGGAAATAGCAGCGCTGGACAGAACACGGATGAAGAAGCTGCCGAAAATGATAGCAGTACGGGTGAGTCAGAAAATGACAGCCAGGAGGTAAGACTGAGTCTGAAGCAGAGCCAACGGATCAGCTGGTAAATCTGGTCTTTTCCGGTGACATTCTTTTATCAGATCATGTGATGAATGCTTATAAAAAACGGAGGCATCCGCAGCGTACTGGACAGCCAGTTTCAGTCTGTGATCGATGAGTCGGATATTTTTATGGCAAATGAGGAATTTCCATTTAGTACCAGGGGAACGCCGGCAGAGGATAAACAGTTTACTTTCCGGGCGGCACCGTCTTTGACCTTTGTTTTTAAAGAACTGGGGATCGATATTGTGACACTGGCAAATAATCATGCCATGGATTATGGGACAGATGCTTTACTGGATACCTGCGATACTTTGGATGAAGCCGGTATCAGGAGAGTAGGAGCAGGAAAGAATTTAGATGAGGCAAAAGCACCGGTTATTTTAGAAGCCCAGGGTAAAAAAATCGGCTTTTTAGGAGCTTCCAGGTTATACCGGTAGGTTCCTGGAATGCAACTTCTACAAAGCCGGGTATGCTTACTACCTATGATCCGAAAATACTGGTGGATGAGATAAAGAAGCTGAGAGAGCAGTGTGATTATCTGGTGGTATATGTTCACTGGGGCATTGAACGTAAGGAAACGCCGGAAGACTATCAGAGATCTCTTGGAAAGCAGTATATAGATGCAGGGGCAGATATTGTTATCGGCAGTCATCCCCATGTGCTTCAGGGGGTGGAATATTATAAGGGAAAGCCGATCGTATACAGTCTGGGCAATTTCATTTTCGGAAGCAGTATCCCTAAGACGGCACTGCTTAAGGTGCAGTGGGATGGGCAGGCAAGCCAGCTTACCTTTGTGCCGGGAACGTCTTCCGCCGGATATACAAGAGTGCTTGAAAATGAAGCCCAGAAGGCAGACTTTGCCTCTTATATGACAGGGATTTCTTATGGTGTTACCATTGAGGATGACGGAACGGTAGTGCCGCAGGGATAAGCGGGAACACATAACACTGTCCCTGCCATGCCCCACGTTCTTTAAAACGTTTATGCAGCTGATTTAAAACAAGCCGTTTGTTTCCGCTCCACAAAGGCGCGATCAGGAGATTTTTCGGTCCGTCACCGGTCATGCGGTGAATGGTGATCCGGGGCGGTAAAAGCGTGATACAGTCGATCACAAGATCGATATATTCTTCTATAGAAAACACATGAAAGGGATCTGTCTGGTAGACATCTGCCAGATCGGTCCCTTTTTAATATATGGAGCAGCTGCAGCTTGATCCCGTCAATGGGCCGGTCTGCCAGATAGGTTACAGTTTCCTTCATCTGGTCTGTGGTTTCGCCGGGAAGTCCAAGGATTACATGGACGATCACAGTAATGCCGGCTTTTTTCAGCCGTTTTAAAGCATCCTCAAACACAGGAAGTTCATAACCTCTGCGGATAAAGCGGGCGGTTTTTTTCATGGATCGTCTGAAGCCCAAGCTCCACCCAGACCGGTTTCTTACTGTTTAACTCTTTTAACAGGTCTATAATATCATCCCCCAGGCAGTCAGGCCTTGTGGCAATGGAAAGAGCAGCGATATCCGGGTGGCTGATGGCACGTTCAAACAGTGGTTTTCAAATAAAAAACCGGTGCGTAGGTATTGGTAAAGGACTGAAAATAGCAATGTAATTGATATTTTTATCAGAACCGGTCTTATTGCTTACACGCTTCCTTTGGCAGCTTCGATCTGATCCCATACATCGGTCTGCAGGATTTCGGCAAAATCCCCGGAACCGCCTTCGCTGCAGAAAATGCATCCCCTGGTCCCACAGGTGCCGTCCCGGTTGGGACAGGTAAGACCTGCATCCAGTGACAGTTTATATACTTTATGTCCAAATGTATGTTTCAGCTCCCAGTCCAGACTGTGATAGGGGCGGCCGTTCCAGTTGTGTTCCAGTTCCTATGTAAGACTCCTTAAAAAAATAATTCCGGTCCGTATGTCCTGTTATAACAGGCAAAGCAGGAACCGTTGTCATATGTATGTCCAGTTATAACAGAAAAAATGTCAGCTGTCCATGAAAGAATGATGTCAATATCGAAAAATATTGTATTGTGACAGATGTTATCCTTTTGTGTTAACTGATAATAAGCATATCAGCAGAAAAAGGAGAGGGCAGCTATGAATGTATGTGAGACCATAAAACAGTTAAATAGTGAAAAAACAGATGCATTTATGCATGAACTTTATGGAAAAGGAGCAGCTGAAAATAAGGCAAGATATGAGAAAGTACTGAAGGGTTTTGAAGAGAATTTTGGAGATAATGAGGGGATCCTTCTTTTCTCATCACCGGGCCGTACAGAGATCAGCGGAAACCACACAGACCATAATCATGGCAAGGTGCTGGCTGGCAGTATCAATCTAGACTGCGTAGGCGCAGCTGCAAAAATTATTCCAGCCATGTGCGGATCATCAGCGAAACCTATAATCAGGACATTACTATTGAGTTAAATGATCTGGAGCCAAGTGCTAAAAAGCAGGAACGGTTGATCTGATCAAAGGTATTTTAAAGGGATTTGAAACATCAGGATATACAGTGTTGGCGGCTTTAATGCTTATATTACCAGCAATGTGATCAGCGCAGCCGGTGTCAGTTCCTCCGCTTCTTTTGAAATGTTATTATGCTCCATGTTAAATGCATTTTCAATGAAAGCCGTATGGACAATGTGGCTTATGCCCATATTGGAAAATTTGCGGAAAATAAATACTGGGACAAGGCATCAGGACTTCTTGACCAGATGGCATGTGCTGTGGGCGGCCTGATCACCATTGATTTTTGTAGAGCCTATGACTCCGGTAGTACAGAAGATCGATTTTGATTTCAAGGCACAGAACCACAGTCTGATCATTGTCCAGACCGGAAAAGGCCATGCTGATTTGAGTGCTGAGTATTCTGCTGTACCGGAAGAAATGAAAAAGGTTGCAAAATATTTTGGAAAAGATGTTTTAGCCCAGATCTCAGAAGAGAAGGTGATCCAGCATCTTCCTGAGATCCGGAAGTTTGCAGGAGACCGTGCAGTACTGCGTGCCCTTCATTTCTTTGAGGAAAATAAGAGAGTGGAAGCAGAGGTAGCAGCATTAAAAGAGGGCCGTTTTAATGATTTCCTGGAAAATATCACAGCATCCGGAAATTCTTCCTGGAAATGGCTGCAGAACTGCTTTACTACCAGCAATAGTGAAGAACAGGGGATAACCGTTGCCCATTAGCCTTTAACAGAGCTGTTTATCGCAAAGAAACAGAAAGGTGCCTGCCGGGTACACGGAGGCGGTTTCGCCGGTGTTATTATGGCAATGCTTGCCAAATGATGGTAGAAGAATATACAAAATATATGGAAAATGCCTGGGAGAAGGCTGCGCTTATAATATGAGCATCCGGCCTTATGGTGCGATCTGCGTAAGTGATTATTTATAATGTATACCAGGTCAAAAACAAAGAGGACATTTATACGAAATGGGCCGTCTGCGAAAACAGACGGCCTTGTTTGTTGCCAGCCATCATGCGCAAATCATATTCTTGAACATAGGCTATCATTTCTTATGATAGCTGTCCAGTAATTTCTGTTTCGTCTGCCACAATTCATTAGAAAGATCTACATGAACGGTGTGTGGATTTACCAGACGTTTGGACTCATCCCATAAGGTATCCAGTTCTTCCTTACAGTATTTCTGGATATCCATTACCTTTGGTGATTCATAAACGCATTCGCCGTTTAAGAAGACTGGTACTAACAGTTCGCGCATGGTGTAGCTGCCAGGTGCTAATAAGGTTTTCTTCCATGTTTCCTGTGGGTCGAAGAGAAGGAGAGAATTGTTAGTATCGAACTTCTCACCTACCAGACAGATCAGATCTGCGATGATCTTGCCGTTTTCCTTGTTATAAATACGATAAATGGTCTTATTTCCAGGATTTGTGATCTTTTCAGCATTTTCAGATAATTTGATCTTTGGAATGAACTCACCGGTGGTCTTGTCCTTTACAGCAGCTAACTTGTAAACACCGCCAAAGGATGGGCAGTCCTTCGCTGTGATCAGGTTGGTGCCAACGCCCCAGGAATTGATGGTAGCGCCCTGTACCTTTAAGCTGTCGATCAGGTACTCATCCAGGTCATTGGAAGCGGAGATAACTGCATCCGGGAAGCCTGCTGCGTCCAGCATCTTCTTTGCTTTCTTTGACAGGTATGCCAGGTCGCCGCTGTCCAGACGGATACCGTAGAAGGTCAGCGGAATGCCAGCTTCTCTCATTTCCTTAAATACTTTGATCGCATTTGGAACACCGGATTTTAAAGTATCATAAGTATCTACTAACAGGATACATGCAGATGGGTACAGCTTTGCATAGGTACGGAAAGCGGTCAGTTCATCCGGGAAGCTCACGATCCAGCTGTGTGCATGGGTTCCTTTTACCGGAACATCAAACATCTTTCCGCAGAGTACATTGGAAGTACCGATACAGCCTGCGATCATGGCAGCTCTTGCGCCGTAAGTACCGGCATCAGCTCCCTGGGCACGGCGGAGACCGAATTCCATAACGCCATCACCCTTTGCAGCGTGGAACAATACGCTCTGTTTTAGTTGCGATCAGACTCTGGTGGTTGATAATGGTAAGAAGTGCTGTTTCAACCAGCTGCGCCTGCATGATCGGTGCGATTACTTTAATTAAAGACTCTCTTGGGAATACAACGGTACCTTCCGGGATAGCGTAGATATCGCCTGTAAAACGGAAAGTACTAAGATACTCTAAGAAGTCTTCTGCAAATATATTTAAACTTCTTAAATATTCAATATCACTTTCGTCAAAATGGAGTCCTTTGATATATTCAATGGCCTGTTCCAGACCGGCACAAATGGCAAAACCATTTCCATGGGGATTGGTACGGTAGAACATATCGAAGATGACAGTTTCGTTTGCGTCTTTTTCCTTAAAATAGCCCTGCATCATCGTCAGTTCATACAGGTCAGTGAGTAATGTGAGATTTCTGTGATCCATAAGTTGGCTCCCTCCTGGTACACAGTCTTTGGTTTGAAATAAATGGCTGTGTGCGGTTGTTTGTAAAGTTTCCGTAACAATATAGCATATTTATGTAAAAAAGGAAATATATCGTTACAAATTTCACAATGCTATATTCACATGACAAGACACCTGTGCTGTCATATGAACCTAAATGTTTATTTTCTGCGTCCAAGCTGCCAGAAAGCAACAGCGCTGGCAGCTGCCACATTTAGTGAATCTACTCCGTGAAACATAGGGATGAGAACCGTGTAGTCGCAGGCTGCAATAGTCGCATTTTTCAGGCCTTCCCCTTCTGTGCCAAGGACGATAGCCAGCTTTTCATGGGAAGTTAAAACAGGATCGTCAATGGATACAGAGTCGGTTTTTAATGCCATGGCAGCAGTTTTAAAGCCCAAATTTTAAGGTATCCATGGAGTGGCATCTGGCCAGGAATTTTTGGGAAGAATGGTCCATGGGATCTGGAATACAGTTCCCATGCTCACACGGGAGGCGCGGCGGTATAATGGATCGGCGCAGCCATGGGTGAGGAGCACGGCGTCCATGCCAAGGGCAGCAGCGGAACGGATAATGGCTCCCACATTGGTTGGATTTACTACGTCTTCAAGAATGGCAATGCGGCTGGCATTTTTACATATTTCTTCCACAGAAGGAAGGACAATGCGCTTCATGGCACAGAGCATGCCCCGTGTCAGTGCAAATCCGGTAAGTTTTGTAAGCACATTGTATTCAGCAGTAAATACCGGTACATCCGGGTATTTTTCAAGAAGCTGTCTGGTTTCGCCTGCATCAGCTGTAACCAGGCGTTTCTCAGCCAGAAAAGAAATGGGAACATATCCTGCATGTAATGCCCGTTCAATCACCTTAGGGCTTTCAGCAATAAATACGCCGGGAGCCGGTTCAAAATAGTGGAGAAGCTGGGCTTCGTTGAAGCGGGCGTAGATGTCAAGCTCCGGGGAGTTAAAAGCTGTTATTTCAATTTCATTTAATTTCATAAAAATAAGTCCTTTAATGGGTGATATGTAGTTTAGTGATATATCATTTCCGCGATCCTGTAACTGCGGGAAAGCAGTTTTGCAAAAAATATATCTGTTTTCTAGTATAGAGGAAATGTATATTCTTGGCAACCGGACATAGTTACATGGTTTCAGGAAAAATGGTTATTCTAAATCTATCAAAGAATTATCAAAAATTTATTAGTGCAAAGGAGACCAGATCCATGGAAAATAAAATGTTCTGTTACCAGTGTCAGGAAACAGCCAACTGCACTGGCTGTACTTTAACCGGCGTCTGTGGCAAAAATCCCCAGGTTGCGGCAGCTCAGGATCTTTTTGGTGTATGTGACAAAGGGGTATTGTGAGGTAACAACCAGACTGCGTAAGGAAGGCACGAATATCAGTGATGCTGAAAACCGCATGGTGGTAATGAACCTGTTTATGACCATTACAAATGCTAATTTTGATAAAGAGGCCATTGAGAACCGGATCCATGACACTCTTCATGTGAAAAAAGAATTATTAAAGAAGGTAAAAGATACCTCCGGGCTTTCTGAGGCTGCTTTGTGGGACGGAAGCGGGGACTGGGAGGTGATCGCCGGAAAAGTGGGAGTTCTTTCCAATCCAGATGAGGATATCCGAAGCCTTCAGCAGTTGATCACCTATGGCATCAAAGGGACTTTGCGCTTATACCAAACATGCCAATGCCCTGATGCATACAGATCCCAAAGCTGGATGCGTTTATACAGGAAACTCTGGCAAAGACATTGGATAACAGCTTGTCGGCAGAGGAATTAGTGGCGTTGACCTTAAAAACAGGAGAATACGGTGTAAAGGGAATGGCCATGTTAGATGCTGCCAATACCGGGGCTTATGGAAATCCAGAGATCACAGCAGTGAATATCGGTGTAAGAAAAAATCCGGGCATTCTGGTTTCCGGTCATGACCTGCGGGACCTGGAAATGCTTTTGGAGCAGACAAAAGGAACAGGCGTGGATGTGTATACCCATTCAGAAATGCTTCCTGCCTGCAGTTATCCGGCCTTTAAGAAATATCCCCATTTTGTGGGGAATTATGGCAATGCCTGGTGGCAGCAGAAAGAAGAATTTGAGTCATTTAACGGGCCGATCCTTATGACTACTAACTGTATCGTGCCGCCAAAAGCCAGTTATAAAGACCGTCTTTACACCACCGGTGCAGCAGGATATCCGGGCTGTACCTATATTCCAGGGGGCTTAGGAGAAAAGAAGGATTTTTCACAGATCATAGAACAGGCAAAGAAATGTCCGCCGCCAAAAGAACTGGAATTTGGCACGATCCCAGGTGGTTTTGCCCACGCCCAGGTGATCGCGCTGTCAGATAAAGTAGTGGCAGCGGTAAAGTCCGGGAAGATCAAGAAATTCGTAGTTATGGCGGGCTGCGACGGACGTATGAAGAGCCGTGAATATTATACAGAATTTGCCAAAGCACTGCCAAAAGATACCGTGATCCTCACAGCAGGCTGCGCCAAGTACCGCTACAATAAATTAAAACTGGGAGACATTGACGGCATTCCAAGAGTCCTGGACGCAGGCCAGTGCAACGACTCCTATTCTCTGGCAGTAATCGCCATGAAGCTTCAGGAGATATTTGGCCTGGATGATATCAACGACCTTCCTATTATTTATAACATTGCCTGGTATGAGCAGAGAGCCGTGATCGTTTTCCTGGCCCTTGCTGTCTTTAGGTATCAAAAACATCCACCTGGGCCCAACACTGCCCGCCTTCCTGTCGCCGGCGGTGCTGAAAGTGCTGGTGGAAAAGTTTCATATTGCGGGAATCACGACGGTGGAAGAGGATATGAAGTTGTTTTTTTTTGGATAGATACCGTGTATTTTTAAAGTTTTCTCCTCAGTTTAGCCGTCTGAGAAAGTATATTGATTTCCATCCCCAGTCATTTAGCCGTTGAATGTAACTGTTATGGAATCGTTGTAAAGAATTTATAAAAGAAAAGCCAAGAAGGAGACAGTATCCTTTTCCAAACATCACAGAGAGCCGGTGCAGGTGGGAATCCGGTATTAGTAGGAGAGAGGAGAAGATCACTCCGGAGCTGCCAGCTGAAGGTTTAAGTAGGCCGGGCCGCATTTCCTGCGTTAAGGGAACTCATATGATGGTATGCAGTAACAGGTGGTTGAACGAATCTAAGCTTTCGTCCTTTTACGGGGATGGAAGCTTTTTTTTTTATGGTGATGCACCGTCAGGTAAACCTTGAAAAGTACCTGTGAGACATTCTTCAAAATCTAGAAATGGAGGAAAAGCAAGGATGTATGACAAAGTCTCCACAGACCTTAAGTTTGTGGAAAGAGAAAAAGAAGTTGAAAAGTTCTGGGAAGATGAACACATTTTTGAGAAGAGTATTAAGATGCGTGAAGGCTGCCAGCCATATGTATTCTATGATGGACCGCCAACCGCAAACGGTAAGCCCCATATCGGTCATGTTGAGACCCGTGTAATCAAGGATATGATCCCGAGATTTCGCGCTATGAAGGGCTATATGGTTCCAAGAAAGGCCGGCTGGGATACTCACGGACTTCCTGTAGAACTGGAAGTAGAAAAGAAGTTAGGCCTTGACGGAAAAGGACCAGATCGAAAAAATGCGGTCTGGAGCCATTTATCAAGCAGTGTAAGGAAAGTGTCTGGAAATATAAGGGCATGTGGGAAGATTTCTCCGGCACTGTTGGTTTCTGGGCAGATATGGACAACCCATATGTTACTTACCACAATTCCTTTATTGAGTCTGAATGGTGGGCACTGAAAAAAATCTGGGACAAAGGCCTGTTATACAAGGGCTTTAAGGTAGTTCCTTATTGCCCACGCTGCGGTACCCCGCTTTCCTCCCATGAGGTAGCACAGGGATACAAAGATGTCAAAGAACGTTCTGCAGTGGTTCGTTTCAAAGTAAAAGATGAGGATGCATATTTCCTTGCATGGACCACAACACCATGGACCCTTCAAGCAACCTGGCACTTTGCGTAAACCCAAATGAAGAATACGTAAAAGTGAAGGCAGCAGACGGCTATACCTATTACATTGCACATGCATTAATGGAAAAGGTATTAGGAGAAGGCTGTGAGGTTCTGGAAACTTATGTAGGTAAGGATCTGGAATTCAAGGAATATGAGCCATTATATGACTGCTCCGTTCCATACTGCGAGAAGCAGCACAAAAAAGGCGTTCTATGTTGTATGTGATACCTATGTAACCTTAACAGATGGTACCGGAATCGTACACATTGCTCCTGCATTTGGTGAAGACGATGCCAATGTAGGCCGTAAGTACAACCTGCCTTTCGTCCAGTTAGTTGATGCAAAGGGTGATATGTCAGCAGATACCCCATTTGCAGGCAAGTTTGTAAAAGATGCTGATCCATTAGTATTAAAAGACTTAAAGAAAAGGCCTGTTATTTGACGCTCCTGCATTTGAGCACAGCTATCCACACTGCTGGAGATGCGGTACTCCACTGATCTACTATGCAAGAGAATCTTGGTTCATCAAGATGACTGCTGTTAAGGATGACCTGATCCGCAATAACAACACCATTAACTGGGTACCTGAGTCTATTGGTAAAGGCCGTTTCGGTGACTGGCTGGAGAACATTCAGGACTGGGGCATTTCCAGAAACAGATACTGGGGAACTCCATTAAATATCTGGGAGTGCGAGTGCGGACATCAGCATTCCATCGGAAGCATTGAAGAATTAAAGAGCATGTCTGACAACTGCCCGGATGATATTGAACTTCACCGTCCATACATTGACGCTGTTACCATCCGCTGCCCGAAGTGCGGCAAGCAGATGAAGCGTGTACCGGAAGTTATTGACTGCTGGTTTGACTCTGGTGCAATGCCATTTGCACAGCATCATTATCCATTTGAAAATAAGGAACTGTTTGAGTCCCAGTTCCCGGCACAGTTTATTTCTGAGGCTGTAGACCAGACCCGTGGATGGTTCTATTCCCTGTTAGCTGAGTCTACCTTACTGTTCAATAAGGCTCCTTACGAAAATGTAGTTGTAATGGGTCTGGTTCTGGATGAGAACGGACAGAAGATGAGTAAGTCCAAGGGAAATGCAGTTGACCCATTTGATACATTACAGAAGCATGGCGCAGACGCCATCAGATGGTTCTTCTATACCTGCTCCGCTCCATGGATCCCTAAGAGATACCAGGATAAGGCAGTGACTGAAGGACAGAGAAAATTCATGGGTACTTTATGGAATACTTATGCATTCTGGGTACTGTATGCAAATATCGACAACTTTGACGCTACCAAATACAGCTTAGAATATGATAAGCTGCCGGTAATGGATAAGTGGCTGCTTTCCAAGATGAACTCTATGGTCAAGGCAGTAGATGACAACCTGATGAACTACCGTATCCCTGAGGCTGCAAAGGCTCTTCAGGAATTCGTAGATGATATGAGTAACTGGTACGTGCGCAGAAGCCGTGAGCGTTTCTGGGCAAAGGGCATGGAGCAGGATAAGATCAATGCCTATATGACCCTGTACACCGCTCTTGTAACTGTTGCAAAGGCAGCTGCTCCTATGATCCCGTTCATGACAGAGCAGATCTACCAGAACCTGGTAAGAAAGATCGACAAGACCGCTCCGGAAAGCGTTCATCTGTGCGACTTCCCTGTAGTAAAGGAAGAGTGGATCGATGAGAAGTTAGAAGCAGATATGGATGAAGTCCTTGATACGGTTGTTATGGGCCGCGCAGCCAGAAATACAGCCAATATCAAGAATCGTCAGCCAATTGCCCAGATGTATGTAAAGGCAGACCATGCATTATCTGATTTCTATGTAAAGATCATTGAAGAAGAGTTAAATGTAAAGAAAGTAACCTTTACAGATGACGTAAGAGCCTTTACTTCTTATACATTTAAGCCACAGTTAAAGACTGTAGGACCAAAATACGGCAAGCTGTTAGGAAAGATCCGTGAAGCACTGACCAACTTAGACGGAAGTGCTGCTATGGATACTTTAAATAATACCGGTGCTTTAACCTTCGACTTTGATGGACAGGAAGTTGTTCTTACAAAGGATGACCTGCTGATCGATGTAGCAAAGAAAGATGGCTATGTAACAGAAGAAGATAATTATGTAACAGTTGTCCTGGATACCAACCTGACTCCAGAGCTGATCGAAGAAGGCTTTGTCCGCGAAGTTATCAGCAAGATCCAGACCATGCGTAAGGAAGCTGGCTTTGAGGTTATGGACCACATCGGCGTATACCAGGCGGCAACGACAAGATCGCTGAGCTGATGAAGAGTAACGCAGATGAGATCAAGAACGAGGTTATGGCTGATCATATCCACTTAGGTGAGATGAAGGGCTTCACCAAAGGAATGGAATATCAACGGCGAGACTGTTATGTTAGGTGTGGAAAAGCTGTAAAGTAGCCATATAATAATGGTAAAATATGGTTTAATATCCGTATTTAAGTTGAAATAGACTGGAAAACATGGTAATATGAGGGGCAGGACAGAATTGTTACCTGTCCCTTGTTTTATCATTTATTTGTCAAACAGATCAGCTTTTGGTGCAGGCGTGTATGGGTCAAAATATGGGTACACTTTCTGTAAAGGGGGCATATGGGAAAATGAGGAGGAAGGCTATGAAAAATACAGGCTTTGACAAGGCTTTGTTCAAAAATGCAGTAACCTTTAATGTAAAAACATGTTCCGTCGTACCGTCGACGAAGCAACCCCTCAGCAGATCTTCCAGGCTGTGGCTTATACAGTAAAGGACGATATCATTGACCAGTGGATAACAACCCACAAGGAATATGAGAAAAAGATGTAAAGACCCTTTATTATCTGTCTATGGAGTTTTTAATGGGTCGTGCCCTTGGAAACAATATGATCAATCTCCGTGAATATAAGGAGATCGCAGAAGCATTAGACGAAATGGGCTTTGACTTAAATGCTATCGAAGACCAGGAACCGGATGCAGCATTAGGAAATGGTGGTTTAGGACGTTTAGCAGCATGCTTCCTTGACTCTTTAGCAACCTTGGGCTATCCGGCATATGGCTGCGGTATCCGTTACCGTTATGGTATGTTTAAACAGAAGATCGAAGATGGTTATCAGGTAGAAGTTCCGGATAACTGGCTGGAAAATGGCAATCCATTTGAGATCCGTCGTCCGGAGTATGCAGTAGAAGTAAAATTCGGCGGCTATGTACGTATTGAAGACCGCAATGGTATGAGCCATTTCGTACAGGAAGGTTATCAGTCTGTAAAGGCTGTTCCATATGACCTGCCAGTTGTAGGCTATGGCAATCACATTGTAAATACACTTCGTATCTGGGATGCAGAACCGGTTAATACCTTTAATCTGGATTCCTTTGACCGCGGTGATTATCAGAAGGCAGTTGAACAGGAAAATCTGGCTAAAAATATTGTTGAAGTTCTTTATCCAAATGATAACCATTATGCAGGTAAAGGAACTGCGTTTAAAACAGCAGTATTTCTTTATTTCTGCCAGTGTCCAGAGAGCTGTCCAGAAATTTAAAGAAAAACATGATGATATCCACCAGTTCCCTGAGAAGGTGGTATTCCAGTTAAATGATACACATCCAACTGTAGCAATCCCTGAGTTAATGCGTATCCTCTTAGACGATGAAGGCCTTACCTGGGAAGAAGCATGGGATATTACTACAAGAACCTGTGCATACACCAACCATACTATCATGTCTGAGGCACTGGAGAAGTGGCCGGTAGACTTATTCTCCCGTCTGCTCCCACGTATCTATCAGATCGTAGAAGAGATCAACCGCCGTTTTGTAAATGAGATCCAGCAGAGATATCCTGGTGATCAGGACAAGATCGCAAAGATGGCAGTTGTATACAGTGGTCAGGTAAGAATGGCTTACATGGCTATTGTAGCAGGCTTCTCTGTAAACGGTGTTGCAAGACTGCATACAGAGATCTTAAAGCATGAGGAGTTAAAAGACTTCTATGAGATGATGCCTGAGAAATTCAACAACAAGACTAATGGTATTACCCAGAGACGTTTCTTGCTTCACGGCAATCCGTTATTAGCTGACTGGGTAACAGATAAGATCGGTGATGACTGGATCACAAATCTGCCTCATATTAAAGAACTGGCAGCATTTGTAGATGATAAGGAATGCCAGAAGGAATTCCTGGATATTAAATATAAGAATAAAGTACGTCTGGCTAAGTACATTAAGGAGCACAACGGCATTGACGTTGATCCAAACTCAATTTTCGATGTGCAGGTAAAAAGAGACTTCATGAGTATAAGCGTCAGCTGATGAACATCCTTCATGTGATGTATCTCTACAACCAGTTAAAAGATAACCCGAATATGGACATCGTTCCGAGAACCTTCATCTTCGGCGCAAAGGCAGCAGCAGGCTACCGCCGCGCAAAACTGACTATTAAGCTGATCAATTCAGTAGCAGATGTGATCAACAATGATAAGTCCATTAATGGAAAGATCAAGGTTGTATTTATTGAAGATTACCGCGTATCCAACGCAGAGATCATCTTTGCAGCAGCAGATGTCAGCGAGCAGATCTCCACAGCCAGCAAGGAGGCTTCCGGTACCGGTAACATGAAATTCATGTTAAACGGTGCTCTTACACTGGGAACTATGGATGGTGCAAACGTTGAGATCGTAGAAGAAGTTGGACAGGAAAATGCCTTTATCTTCGGTCTTTCCGCAGACGAAGTTATCAATTATGAGAATAACGGCGGCTACAATCCGATGGATATCTTCAACAATGATCCTCAGATACGCAGAGTCCTGATGCAGCTGACCAATGGATATTATTCTCCAAAGGAACCACAGCTGTTTAAGGAAATCTATGATTCTCTGTTAAATAACTTTGGCGGCAGCCGTCCGGATACTTACTTTATCCTGAAAGACTTCCGCTCTTATGCAGAGGCTCATGAGAAGATCGACAAGGCTTACAGAGACAGACAGTGGTGGGCAAAAGCAGCTCTTATTAATGTTTCCCATAGCGGTAAGTTTACATCTGATCGTACCATTGAAGAGTATGTAAGAGATATCTGGCGTCTGAAAAAGGTGACATTAGAGCAGTAAGACCCGTTCGTGCAGCGCATGAATGGTAATAAAAACTGTGATTTAGGGGGATGCTGCAGAAGCCTGCGTTTTTGCGGCATCCCTTTATTGAAAAATGATTTTTCAAATGTGTTCTGGAAATATGTTCCTGAAACGTATCCCCAGAATACATTTGAAGATATGTTTTATGAAAGAAAGGATCTACATTATGAAGATAAAAGATATACTGGCAGAGGGCAGACCAACCCTTTCATTTGAAGTATTCCCTCCAAAGACAGCAGATGCTTATGAATCTGTGGAGAAGGCAGCTTCAAGATCGCTGAGTTAAAGCCGGATTTTATGAGTGTTACTTACGGTGCCGGAGGCGGAACCAGTGATTATACAGTAAAGATCGCTTCTACTATTAAAGAAGAGTATGGCGTGACACCACTGGCTCATCTTACCTGTGTTTCTTCTACAAGAGAGAAAGTACATCATGTATTGGAGGAATTAAAGGCACATAAGATCGAAAATGTCCTGGCACTGAGAGGAGATATCCCACAGGACGGAAAAACACCGGAAGTTTATCACTATGCTTCTGAGCTGATCCATGAGATCAAAGGAAGCCGGAGATTTCTGCATCGGTGCAGCCTGCTATCCGGAAGGACATCCGGAATCTTCTAATAAATCTGTGGATATGGACTATTTAAAGCAGAAGGTGGACGCCGGCTGTGATTTTGTCACTACCCAGATGTTTTTTGACAACAGTCTTCTTTACAGCTATTTATACCGCATCCGTGAGAAGGGCATCACCATTCCTGTGATCGCAGGTATCATGCCTGTTACCAGCGGAAGCCAGTTAAAGCGTATTGCACAGATGTCCGGAAGCTATATGCCGGCACGTTTCTTATCTTTAGTCGATAAATACGGAGATAATCCGGCAGCTATGAAGCAGGCTGGTATCGCTTATGCTACAGATCAGATCATCGACCTTCTGGCAAATGGCATTAAGGGAATCCACGTATATACCATGAATAAGCCAGATGTGGCTGCACAGATCCAGAGCAATATTTCAGAGTTATTGAAGTAACGTAATGAGTCCAAAAGAAAAACAAGCCATTAACGAAGGTTCCGCCTGCGAATGCAGGCAGTAGAGCACGATAGTGCGGGAATCTGAGTGGAACGGTTTGGGACAGGAGGACATACAGGAAAATGGAACTGGCAGATATTAACAGAAGAGAGGTTTTACGCTATCTGGGGTATAAAAACCAGGAGGCAGACGAAAATGTAAGCAGGATCGTGGAAGACTGCCTGGAGCTTTTTGTGGAAAAAAATGTTTCGCCTAAATACCGGGTACGGGAATTTTCACTTACTCTTGGAGAAGATAACATGATCGACGGGGAGGTTTTTCAGGCAAAAAGCAAGAACCTTTCTGTTAATTTAAAAGACTGTGAAAAAATACTGGTTTTGCCGCAACGTTGGGTGTGGGAGCGGATTACCTGATCCAGAAGTACAACCGCCTGGAAATGAGCAGGGCAGTGATCTTACAGGCAGCTTCCGCTGCTATGATCGAGGAATATTGTGACCAGGTATGTGAAGGCCTGAAAAGAGTATGAAGAAAAGGGCCTGTACCTGCGTCCAAGGTTCAGTCCCGGATATGGGGATTTTTCTTTAAGCTGCCAGAGCGCTGTTTTAGATGCACTGGATGCAGGAAAGCACCTGGGGATCAAACTGACAGACAGTTTTCTGATGATGCCTTCCAAATCCGTAACAGCAGTGATCGGAGTGAGCCAAAAGCCCCACCGCTGTGACGTAAAGGGCTGTGAGGCCTGCGGAAAAACAGACTGCCTGTACAGGCGGTAGCGGACAGAGTCATTATGAACTGTTACGCTTAAATAGAAGATAAAATAGATCAAAAGAGGTTTAATATGAGCATTTTAGATGAAATGAAAGAACACCGCCTGTTTTGTGACGGCGGTATGGGAAGCCTGCTTCAGGCGGCGGGCCTTGCAGCTGGAGAATTGCCAGAGCGCTGGAATCTTTCCCACCCGGAAGTTATTACAGATGTGCACAGAAAATACCTGGCAGCAGGTGCGGATATTATGACTACCAATACCTTTGGCGCCAACCGGTTAAAATATGACAAGGACGGGGAGCTAAAGGCCATTGTAGAGGCAGCTATTGCCAATGCAAGAAAAGCGGTAGAGGAAGCTGGCAGAGGCTATGTAGCCCTGGATCTGGGGCCTACAGGAAAGCTTTTAAAGCCACTGGGCGATCTACCTTTTGAGGCAGCAGTATCTTTGTATAAAGAAGTAGTTTCTATTGGTGCGGCAGCAGGCGCTGATCTTGTGCTTATCGAGACCATGGTGACAGCTATGAGTTAAAGGCTGCTGTTTTAGCTGCAAAAGAGGCGGGCATTATCCAAAAACAGGAGAAAGACTGCCTATTTTTGCTACGGTCATTTATGATGAAAAGGCAAATTGCTTACTGGCGGAAATGTAGAGTCCACCGTAGCGCTGTTAGAAGGTCTGGGAGTAGACGTTCTGGGCGTAAACTGCGGTCTGGGACCGGAACAGATGAAGGGGATCGTAAAAGATATCCTGAAAGTTTCCTCTACACCGGTACTGGTAAACCCAAATGCAGGACTTCCAAGAAGTGAAAATGGAAAAACGGTTTATGACGTAGATCCAGAAGATTTTGCTGCTGTTATGGAAGAAATTGTAAAAATGGGTGCTGTGGTAACCGGTGGCTGCTGCGGTACTACCCCAGATCACATCCATGCCATGGTAGAACTGACAAAGGATATTCCGGTACAGCTGCCGGAAAAGAAGCACCGTACTGTTATTTCTTCTTATTCCCAGGCTGTTGTATTTGATAAAAAGACCATTATTATTGGAGAACGTATTAATCCTACAGGAAAATCCAAGTTTAAACAGGCTCTGCGTGATCATGATCTGGAATACATCCTTCGTGAAGGCGTGACCCAGCAGGATAATGGTGCAGATGTCCTTGATGTTAATGTTGGTCTTCCGGAGATTGATGAGCCTTCTATGATGGAAGATGTAGTAAAAGAACTGCAGGCGGTCATTGATCTGCCATTACAGTTAGATACCTCCAGTGCAGAGGCAATGGAGCGGGGCCTTCGTGTATACAACGGAAAGCCTCTGATCAACTCTGTCAACGGTAAAAAAGAGGTTATGGAACAGATCTTCCCGCTGGTTGCAAAATACGGCGGTGTTGTTGTAGGACTTTGTCTGGATGAAGACGGCATTCCTGAGACTGCAGAGGGAAGAATTGCAGTAGGAAAGAAGATCATTGATACAGCTGCCACTTACGGAATTGGGCCGGAAGATATTATTTTAGATGGTCTTTGCATGACTGTAAGTTCTGACAGCCAGGGAGCTATTGTTACTCTTGAAACCCTTAGAAAGATCAGGGACGAACTGGGCGGAAAGTCTGTTTTAGGTGTATCCAATATTTCCTTTGGACTTCCACAGAGAGATCATCAACGGCGCTTTCTTTACCATGGCAATGGAAAGCGGTTTTAAGTGCTGCCATTATCAATCGAACTCTGGAAGCTATGATGCGGGCTTATTATAGCTTTAACGCATTGATGAACCTGGATCCTCAGTGCAGTGAATATATCAGCATTTACAGTGGCCAGACTGCAGGTCTGGGCCAGACCATTGGAAAAGGTGGAAATGGTGCCGGAGGTTCGGTGCAGCCGGAAATGGCGGTGCAGGGAGTGCAGGAAGTCTTGGAAATGCCATTGAAAGAGGTTTAAAAGAAGTAGCAGTAGAAAGCGTAACTGCTCTTTTAAAGGAAAAAGAAGCCCTGGATGTGATCAATGAAGAGATCATCCGGCACTGGACCATGTAGGAAAAGGCTTTGAGAAAGGTACTGTTTTCCTTCCACAGCTGTTAATGAGTGCGGAAGCAGCCAAAGCAGCCTTTGAAGTGATCAAAATGCCATGGCAGGCAGCGGAGAGACCCAGGAAAAGAAAGGTACCATTATCCTTGCAACTGTCAAAGGCGATATCCATGACATTGGAAAGAACATAGTAAAGGTTCTTCTGGAAAACTACAGCTACGATGTGATCGATCTTGGAAAAGATGTTCCGCCGGAGACAGTAGTAGAAGAAGCTGTAAGCCGCCATGTACCATTAGTAGGCTTAAGCGCCCTGATGACTACTACAGTTCCAAGCATGGAGGAGACCATTAAGCAGCTGCGTGAAAGCGCCCCGTGGGTAAAAGTCATGGTAGGCGGAGCAGTGCTCACTCAGGAGTATGCAGATACCATTGGAGCAGATGCGTATTGCAAAGATGCTATGGCATCTGTACACTATCGGAGACAGTTATATAATGTAATGAGTCCAAAAGAAAAGCAAGCCGTTAACGAAGGTTCGTGAAACTACCATTTATTACCAGGTAATTTTCCAGAAAAATGTGATAATATAGTTTTGTAACATAAATGAAATAAATTTGTAACAAAATGAAAGCGAGGACAAAACTATGTTATCAGTATCCACAATGGCACTTGCAGCAATGATCGGCTCCGCATGCGTACCTAACGCAAATCAGGCGTGTAACGTAAACAGCTGTACATATGATCAGGCAAACTGCATTCAGGCAGAATGCGCTGCAAACGGCGGACAGGACTTAAACTGCCTGTTAAATGGTCTTGGTGCATGCCTTCAGGATGGCTGCCAGAATGGAAATGTAAGACCAGCCGGAGTATCCGGCCTGGGAAGCTGCAGAAGATAAGAGCATTGGATTTTGCAATAAGCAATGTTACAAAAGAAAAATAGATAAATAAGTATGAGAAAAGACCGTCTGTTCAAAAGAAAGAGCAGGCGGTCTTTCACGATATCATTAGTAAAGAACTGTGTTGGGTGGTTTTGCGGGCTGAGTTATCGATCACAGAAAAGTGCTGGCCTGTTTCTCACTGATCCAGATTTTTCCCTTGTTTAAATGAATGATCTCTTCATCCACAAGTTCCTGAACCGTCCTGTTTACTGTCCGTACCGAGCAGCCAAGATGTGCTGCGATCTCCGGCCTGGTGAAGGGGATACGGATGGGATAGACGGAACCGGGGTTTGGATTACCATTGCTGTTTTCCGTATGTGTGCTGTCATTTACAGCCTGTGTCACCTGTTCTTTCAGAAAGACCAGCATGCGGGTGCGGTTGTCCGCAAAAAGGTTCTGGCGCTGGAACTGGGCCTGGGCTACCAGCTGGGTGATGATCATGCGGCTTCTGAGAAAAAGAGCGTGGGGTCGCTCCGCAGCCAGGTCATATATTCCGCTGCAGGGATCACCAGGCAGAGAGTCTTCCAGCATGGTCAGTGTTACCAGACGGGGCTGTTTTCAGTGAAAAATTCGTAATCACCAACTATGTCCAGAGCACGTATCTCCGTAAAATGATAAGGTATATTTGCCACATGTTCCTCAACCGCTTCCAACCGGCCTTTTAAAAGGATATACACATGAGCGCAGCTGTCCCCTGCAGCTACCAGACGGCTGCCTTTTTTATAAGAGCGCAGCATCAGCACCGTCTGTATATAAGGCGGTGCAAATTTAAAGAAATTTTCTAAAAAGCTTTTTTGTTTTAAGGTAAATGGATAATTAAATTTATTGATATTCAACAAAACTGCCACATGTCCTTTTTTTAATTATGATATCATTTTATAATATAAGTGTCAAAAGGTCTTTTGATATAGGTACATTGAAAGACTCCGGGAGTACATAAATTAAAAAAGGAGGAAGTTTATTATGGGAACACCACACAATCAGGCGGAAAAAGGTGAGATTGCAAAAAGGTATTGATGCCGGGGGGATCCTCTTCGTGCTAAATTCATTGCAGAGAAATTCCTTACAGATGCGAAGCTGGTCAATGAAGTCCGTGGGGCATATGCATACACAGGTACTTATAAAGGGAAAAAGTAACTGTTATGGCAAGCGGAATGGGAATGCCGTCTATAGGAATTTATTCCTATGAGCTGTTTTCTGTTTATGATGTAGACCAGATCATACGTATTGGTTCTGCAGGCGCTTATGTACCGGAATTGAATTTAGGTGATGTAGTGCTGGAAGAAAGTGCATGGAGTGAGTCTACTTTTGCACATACCCAGAATGGCTACGATAAAGATACCATCTATCCGGATCCGGAATTAAACGCTCATATTTTAGAGGCTGCAAAAGCGTAATCATATTACTGTAAAGCCTGTAAAAGTACATTCCAGTGATGTATTTTATACAGAGCCAAATGTAACGGCTACAAAGAGATCAGCGCAAAACATGGTTGTGCCTGCGTGGAAATGGAAAGCTTTGCACTGCTCCACAATGCAAATGTGCTTCATAAAAAAGCAACCTGTATGCTGACTATTTCTGATTCTATGCCAAAGAATGAGCATGCCACAGCAGCAGAACGCCAGACTTCCTTTACAGATATGATGACTGTCGCATTAGAGGCTTGTCTGGACCAGTAAGGAAGGTTCTGCCTGCGTCAGCAGGCAGTAAAGCAATAAGCATGAGGTTCGTAGGTCTGATGTATAAAATCCTGTAATTTTCCATAAAATCCCATAAAGAGTAAATTATGCTCTGGCAATGCAAATGTGTCAGAGGCAAAAAGGGGATCATATAAAATGGAAAAAAATGGAAAAACTTTCATCAAAGGCCTTGTGATCGGCGCAACCATGACGGTACCAGGCGTCAGCGGCGGTTCTATGGCTATGGTCTTAGGGATCTATGACCGTCTTTTTAAAACATGTCAGTGAAATAACAAAATATCCAAAAGAAAGTCTCACATTTCTGCTCTGGTTTGCAGCCGGAGCAGGAAGCGGGGCTTTTTGTTTTCCAGAGGATCAGCTGGCTTTTAACCACAAGGGCAGAAGGAATTTTATGTTTCTTCTTCCTGGGAGCAGTATCAGGGGAATTCCCATGATCTTAAAAGCGCCAGTGTAAGCCGTATCAGGGAAGAGAGATGATCTGTATCCTTACAGGGATCCTCACAGCCCCTTCTTATCGCCCTGATCCCTCAGGGATATTTGCTCCTGGAACAGAAAACACTCCCATGCATCTGCTTTTCCAGCTTGCAGGAGGCTTTATCATAGCAGTTGCCTTAGTCCTTCCGGGCATCAGCGCCTCCCAGATGCTCTATATGCTTGGAATTTATGAAAGTACCTTAAAAGCCATCAGCAGTCTGGATATTTTGGCGCTTCTTCCCTTAGCTGTTGGCGGGATTCTTGGAACATATCTCACAGCCCATATTCCGGAACAGCTGATCAAAAAGCACAGGGAAGACACATTTTTAATGATCCTGGGCTTTATGCTGGCATCGCTGCCTGAACTTCTGCCAGGTCATTTAGCACAAGAAAACCTGCTGTTTTGCGTGATGGCGCTGGCAGCAGGTTTTATAGGTGTTTATTTTGTTACATTAAAATGAAAGCGGGTAAAGTCACCAAGCCAGGTAGTGCTGGAATACTCAATGGCCTTTAAGAGGCTGCTACACCATGGATGAAGCCATGGATATGCGCTTTGACATGGTAGCACAGGAAAGGCTCTGGGTGAGCTGCTTCCTGATATGTGCAGACAGGTTTACGATATTGCTGAAAAATGGAAAAATATGGAAGCTTATGACTTCGTAGGAACGGGCTTTGACTATGCTGCTGCATGGTTTGGACATGCAAAAGTATTTGAGGCACTGGGAAAATATGCCATGCACATTAATTCAGAAGAATGGCTCCATATGAATTTCTTTATGAGAAATGTGGACAAGATCGGAACCATTATCGTTGCAAACACGACTAACCCGGCCATGAGCCGCAACAAAGAACTGATCAAGTTTGCCCATAATCTGACACGCCCGTTAATGGTGATCACAGATGGGGGTAAAGAAGATTTCGGCGTAGATACCAACTATGTAAAGGTTCCTAAGACAAAATATGCCATTAATATGCCACTGACCCAGTTTGCGCCGATCTGTCTGTTATGCGGTTATATCATGGATATGATCGGAGAAGAGGACGGCAGAGGCTGCAAGGGCGTATGGAAGATCGCAGACGGCGCAAGATGCATCCGCGAAAGCGAAATGATCGTGCAATAGAGTACGAATGCACTAGAAGAGAAAACAAAGGGGAACATTATGTTAAAAAAGATAAATATTTCTACAAAAAATGATATTTTTGAGATCACGTCTGATGTAAAAAAAAGATCGTGGAAGAGTCCGGTGTAAAAGAGGGAACCTGTGTGGTGTACACACCTCATACTACAGCAGCGATTGTATACAACTCCGGTGTGAACCTGGTAGCCATCGGTCTGGACGTTGCAACCCATTTTGATGTAAATTTGACAGAAAATGATATTGCAGCTTTGGATAAAAGTGATAAAATGGAAGCAGGATTTCTCCGCTAGGCTATCCGATTTGTCAATAGAAGAGGTTTTGAGGCTTATTGTACGGTCATTGACTGTATGGCTGTTGCCTATGCCATTGACGAATCACTGATCGAAACCTTTGAAGGAAGAGCAGGAATTGAGACGAAAGATGGTCTTACACTGGGAAATACAGTGGTTGACTACCGTTATCACCATGTATGGGAAGATCTTCCGAAAGTTAAGATTGCAAGGACCGCACGGAAAAGAGGCTCCTTATAAAGACCTTCCATTCAGTCCATGTATCATTGCTTCTACAAAGATCGCAGAAGGGGATTACGGCGATTGTCTGAAAATGCTGATGACAGACATTGAGGAAGAGAAGAAATATAAGGGACTGCGGGGATACAGCGTGGATTATACCGCTGCAAAGACTTACAAGTCAGACCGTCCGGTAGTTTATCTGGCTGGGCCGGAGCGTTATGACAAGGATGCCAAAGAACTCTATAAGAAGAGAAAAGAGTTATGTGCTTCTTATGGACTGCAGGCTTTACACCGGCAGACTGGGCAGAAGGCGTGGAAAAAATGGATACGGACTGCCCTTATACAGCAGCCGCAAACCAGTTTGACAGCTGGCAGCAGCATGTACGTAACTGTGACGCTATTATTGCAGACTTAAATGATTATCGGGGATATGAGTGCAGCAATGATGTGGCTTTTGAGTGCGGAATGGCCTTTCAGTTAGGCAAAAAAATGTACGGCTATGTAGATGATATCCGTCCGGCAAAGGAGAAGGTTCCTAATCTGGGGCCGGAACATGAATACAGGGATATGACCGGAGCTAATGTAGAGGATTTTAACTATCCGGTCAATCTTATGTTCTCCTGTTCCATGGACATTAGAGAGGAAAATTTGAAGAAGTTATCAAAGAAATAGCAAAAGATCTATATAAATAATGTACTCCCAGGTGCAGTATTACTCTTAGAAACTTTACATTTTAGGGGAAAAGAATTCGGGGGTATATACGAGAGGAGGGGGATACATGAAAACATGTAAGTTGCTCAGAGAGCAGGTGGCAGCTGCCACAGGAAGCAAAAAAGCAGAACTGGTGCTGAAAAATGCACAGATCGTCAATGTATTTACCCAGTCAGTGGAAACAGGGGACATTGCCATTGAGGGCGGATACATAGTAGGAATTGGAAATTATGAGGGAATAACAGAAAAGATCTGGGCGGAGCTTATGTGTGTCCCGGCTTTTTAGACGGACATATCCACATTGAAAGCTCCATGACCTCCCCAGGGGAGTTTGAACGGGCTGTTGTTCCACATGGCACCATTGCCGTGATCACAGATGCCCATGAGATCGCCAATGTGGCAGGAACGGCAGGGATCCGGTTTATGATGCAGTCAGCGCAGAAGCTGGATCTGGATGTGTATTTTATGCTGCCTTCCTGTGTGCCTGCTACCGATTTAGACGAGTCAGGGGCAGAACTTCTGGCAAGAGATCTGGAGCCATTTTACGCAGATGAAAAGGTTCTGGGCCTTGCAGAAATGATGAATGCCTTTGGCGTGACCCACGGGGATAAGGGGTGCTTTGAAAAGCTTGTACAGGCACGTTCCCTGAAAAAAGCCATTGATGGCCATGCGCCGGCTCTTTCCGGAAAAGAGCTAAATGCCTATGTTACTGCAGGAATCCGCTCTGACCATGAGTGTTCGGATTTTGAAGAGGCAAAGGAAAAATTTGCCAGAGGCCAGTGGATCATGATCCGTCAGGGAACAGCGGCAAAGAACTTAAAAGCTCTTATGGGAATGTTTGAGGACCCCTATTATCAGCGGTGTCTGCTGGTAACAGATGATAAGCATCCGGGAGACTTGATCCGTATTGGTCATATTGATGCCATTATCAGAGAAGCAGTTTCCATGGGTGCTGATCCCATCCGGGCGATCCGCATGGGCACTTTAAATGCAGCAGCTTATTTTGGACTGCATGATATGGGCGCTGTGGCACCTGGTTATAAGGCAGATCTGGCAGTTTTTGATGATCTGAGAACTCTTAATGTAAAACAGGTATACAAAGGTGGAAAACTGGTGGCAGAAAATGGAAAAATGCTCCATCAGAAAAAAAAAATACAGACTGGTCCACAGAGATCAAAGAACGTGTATTCCATTCCTTCCACAGAGGTCCTGTTTCAGTGGAAGAATTGCAGTTAAAAGAAACCACAGGAACCCATCAGCGGGTTATTGACATGGTAGCCCATGAACTGATCACAAAAAGAGCGGATCGAAGAGTGGAAAGAACTGCCAGGCGTTGCTCCCGGTGTAGATATAAGCCGCGACATCGTAAAACTGGCTGCCATTGAACGGCACAAAAATACAGGCCATGTAGGACTGGGATTTTTAGGAAAATACGGCTTAAAGAAAGGTGCCGTAGCCACCAGCATCGGACACGATTCCCACAATCTTGTCATCGCCGGAGTTACAGACGAAGACATGGTCCTTGCAGGCAATCGTGTGATCGAAAATGGAGGGGGACTTGCCATTGCCCTTGATGGAAAAGTATTAGCAGACCTGCCGCTGCCCATCGGCGGTCTCATGGCAGACGAACCGGTAGAAGTGGTAGATGAAAAGCTGGAGCATATGAAGAAGCTTTCTGTAGAGCTGGGCATTTCAGAAGATATTGATGCTTTCATGACACTGGCATTTATCAGCCTTCCGGTGATCCCTAAACTGAGGCTGAATACATATGGAATTGTGGATGTGGAGAAGCATCAGGTGGTAAAAGCCAGGTTTTAAATCTTCTTCTTTACATTTAATCCTACTTTCCAATAATAAATAATAAGCAAAATACTGCATAATACCCATCCTAAAGGATATCCAAGGGCAGTAGCGGTAATATTATTGAAGTATTTTGAAATAAAGTAAAGATAGATCTGACGGAAGACAATAAAGCTTCCCATCATAATGACCATAGGGGTGACGGAATTTCCGGCGCCCCTTAATGCGTTTGCAAAAATCTGGTTAAAACTGATCGCCAGATAGAATGGCATCATTAAACGGATAAAATGGATACCGTAGGTCAGCACTTCCGGTTCATTGGTGAACAGAGAAGCAAGGAATGGGGCAAAAATGATCACAGGTGCCATCAGGATCAGGGCTGTTGCAATGGAGATGAATAATGCAACCGTGGTTCCCTTTCTGGCACGTTTCATATTGTCAGCGCCAAGGTTCTGTCCTACAAAGGTGGTAACTGCCAGACCGATACTCTGGATCGGAAGCAGACAGAACTTATCCAGTTTTCCATAGGTTGTCCAGCCAGCCATGCAGGAGGAGCCGAAATGGTTGATATAGGACTGAACAAATACATTGGAAAAAGAAGTAACAGCGATCTGAAGTCCTGCAGGAAAGCCAATACGGAAGATAGACATGGCAGTTCCTTTGTGGATATGCAGGTCTTTCCATATCAGATGGTATGAGCTTCTTTTCCCGAGTAAGGATCGCAAGTACCAGCACAGCGGAGATCCACTGTGAAAGGATGGTAGCGTAGGCAACGCCTTCCACACCTGCATGGAAAACAATCACAAACAGCAGGTCAAAAAAGATATTCCAAGAGCGCAGATTATAAGTATGTATAAAGGACGTCTGGAATCTCCTACAGCCCGCAGGATACCGGAACCCATATTGTAGAGCATCAAACCTGATACGCCTGCAAAATAAATGCGCAGATACTGGGATGCCTCCGGAAGAACATCTTCCGGTGTATCCATTAACTGGAGAAATACAGGGGATAAAAGCAGTCCGGCAATGGTAAAGACTACAGATAATACAAGGGTCAGTGCAATGGTAGTATGTACAGCGCGATGAAGAGCCTTGTCATTCCCGCTGCCAAAACTGTGGGCGATCACTACACCTGCGCCGGTAGAAAGACCGGTAAAGAACCCGATGATCGTATTGATGATACAGTCTGTGGAACCAACCGCTGCCAGAGCTGTTTTACTGACAAAATTTCCCACAACAATACTGTCAACCGTGTTATAAAATTGCTGGAACAGGTTGCCTACAAAGAGGGGAAGGGCGAACGTGATCAGGAGTTTGGTGATATTGCCTTCGGTCATTTTCTGGCTTTTCGGTGATGGGGTAGAAGACATGGTGGTTTGTTCCTTTCTGTAGTATGTAGGTGTGTCTTGTTTTTCTTTCGGGACCATTATAGTATAACATACTTTAAGCTGAAAAAAATCAGTTCTGGAAAAAATCTTTATTTCTATGCTATGATTACCCCTGATACGATTTCGACAAAAATAGAAACAGCAGATAGAAAAAGAAAGGTGTGATCATCATGTATAAATGCTGTATATTTGATCTGGACGGAACATTGGTGAACTCTATTTATGCTTTGAAACGTTCTGTAGACCTGACACTGGGCCATTTTGGACTGGGGCCGATCTCTATTGAAGATACCGAAAGCAGTTTGTAGGAGATGGCTATAAAAGCTGGTAGAACGTTCCCTGATGGCATATGGGGATAAAGAACTGACTCATTATAAGGAAGCGTTGGATGTATATAACGAGGTTTTTAAAGACTGCTGTCTTTATAAAGTACAAGCTTATGAGGGCATTCCACACTTCTGGATTTTTAAAAGAACATGGCATACTGGCAACAGTACTGTCCAATAAACCTCATCAGAGAGCCCTTGAGAATGTAGCCCATGTATTTGGAGATCATACATTTGACAAGGTATACGGAGAGAGAGAAGCATTAGGCATCCGCAAGAAACCGGCTCCCTGACGGTGAAGTGGCTCTGATCGAAGAACTGGGGCTTGAAAAAGAAGACTGTTTGTATCTGGGAGATACTAATACAGATATGGAAAACAGGACAGGCAGCCCAGGTAGATACAGTAGGTGTGACCTGGGGCTTTCGTCCGAGAGAAGAGCTGGAGGCATTTAAGCCAAAGCTTGTAGCAGAGTCTCCTTTCCAGGTGATTGATTATATAAAGGCAGTGAATCATATTGAATAAATTTGAAGTGAATAATTTAAAACGTAATTTAAATAAGAAGAAACGCAGTTAAAAACATATATCGTGAGCATTTTTCTCACGATGTGTTGCATCCTTCTTTCCGGCTGCGGTATATCTGGTACAGTGGGACAGAATTCGTCAAAGGTATCCGATGAAAAAGATACCCGCCCATTGGTAGTGACCACTATTTTCCCATACTATGATTTTGTCCGCCAGATAGCAGGGGGACAGAGTAAGACTGAAAATGGTAGTTCCTGCAGGAATGGACAGTCATTCATTTGAGCCGACGCCTGCAGATATGATCACCATGCAGCAGGCAGACCTGATGGTGTGCAATGGTGGTGAGATGGAGCAGTGGGTAGAAAAAAGTAGTAGCTTCCCTGGATACGGAGAACATGAAAGTCCTTACGATGATGGACTATGTAGATGTACTGGAAGAGAGATCGTGGAAGGAATGGAAGATAATGAACATTCCCATGATGACCATGGTCACGCTCACGAAAATGAGGAAGAAGATCATGATCACAGTGAAATGGATCATATCGTCCTGACGATGAGATAAAAACTCATGAGAATTTATCTCAAATTACTTTTGACGATCATGATGGTCATGAAATGGACATTGAATATGATGAACACATCTGGACATCACCTGCCAATGCCATGAAGTTAGTGGAAGTGATCACAGAAACTTTAAAAGAAGTATCTCCGGAGAATGCTTCTTATTTTGAAGAAAACAAAAACAGCTATGAAACAGAACTGAAAAAGTCTGGATGATGAGTTTAAGGATATTGTGGCAAATGGCCGTCACCGTATGATCGTGGTAGCGGACAAGTTTCCGTTCCGGTACTTTGCCCAGGAATATGGTCTGTCTTACAGAGCAGCATTTTCCGGCTGCAGTACGGATACAGAGCCAAGTGCAAAGACCATTGCCTATCTTATTGACCGTATAAGGGAAAAACAGATCCAGGCAGTATTTTATCTGGAACTGTCCAGTCACCGCACCGCAGATATCATCAGTGAAGAAACCGGAGCAAAACCCCTTCTCCTTCATTCCTGCCATAATGTAACAAGGCGGCAGTTTGATGAAGGGGTCACCTATCTGCAGCTGATGAAGCAGAATGCAAAAAAATCTGCGGGAAGCGCTTTTATAGGAGGAATGATCAAAATGGAACCATTGATCAAATGTGAGCATGTTGATCTTGGATATGAGAATCAGGATGCGGTTATAAATGTAAACATGGAAGTCTGCCCTGGAGATTATCTGTGCATCGTAGGTGAAAATGGATCTGGTAAGAGTACCCTGATCAAAGGGGACTTCTGGGACTTTTAAAGCCATCAGGCGGCAAACTGACTGTAGCAGAAGGGCTGAAAACAACGGGGATCGGTTATCTGCCCCAGCAGACAGCAGCCCAGAAAGATTTTCCGGCTTCTGTAAGAGAAGTAGTTTTAAGCGGCTGTTTAAGCAGAAGGAAGGCGTCCCTTCTATTCAAAAAAAACAGAAAAAGATATTGCAGCTGCCAATATGGAAAAACTGGGTATTACCCAGCTGGCTGGCCAGTGCTACAGAGAATTGTCCGGCGGACAGCAGCAGAGAGTGCTGATCGCCAGAGCTCTCTGCGCTACCAGGGAGCTTCTTATTTTAGATGAGCCTATTACCGGATTAGATCCAATGGCGATCCAGGATTTCTATTCTATGATCCGGAAGCTGAACAGGGAAGACAAAGTAGCCATTATCATGGTCTCCCATGACCTGAGAAATGCAGTAGAGGAAGCCAACAAGATCCTCCACCTTCAGAAACAGGTGCTTTTCTACGGCCCGGCCCATGATTATATGAACAGTAAGGCAGCAGGCCATTTCTTCCATGAAAAAGAGCAGGGCGAGTGTCTGCCAACGGCAGCCTGCCATATGGCAAAAAAATGTGGATGGTCTGGAAAACAATGAACAGAAAGTGTTCCTGCGGACATACCCACGCACATAGTCACCAGAAGATAGAAGGAGGAAATACCCATGAACGTGCTTAGTGAAATGCTGTCTTATCCATTTATGGTGCGGGCATTATTCGGCGGTATGCTTGTATCCTTGTGCGCCTCTCTTTTTAGGCGTAAGCCTGGTGTTAAAGCGCTATTCTATGATCGGTGACGGACTTTCACATGTATCCTTTGGAGCCGCTTTCTATTGCCCTGGCTATGGGGTGGTCGCCTTTAAAGGTATCCATTCCGGTAGTTGTGCTGGCTGCCTTTTTCCTGCTTCGCATTACGGAAAACAGCCGGATCAAAAGTGATGCTGCCATTGCTATGATCTCTGCCAGCTCTCTGGCTATCGGTATTATCGTTACATCCTTAACAACAGGAATGACCACAGATGTAAGCAGCTATATGTTTGGAAGCATTTTAGCCATGACCAAAGAAGACGTGGTCTTATCAGCAGTATTGTGCATCATTGTACTGGGCCTGTTTGTACTTTGCTACAACCAGGTATTTGCAGTTACCTTTGATGAAAACTTTGCAAAAGCAACCGGTGTAAATGTAGGTGCCTACAATATGCTTATTTCCGTGCTTACAGCCGTTACCATTGTCCTTGGCATGCGTATGATGGGAGCCATGCTGATCTCAAGCCTTGTGATCTTCCCATGCCTTACCTCTATGCGCGTGTTTAAAAGCTTTACCAGCGTGGTGGTATCTTCAGGAATCCGTTCACTGGTATACTTTTTGCTGGGGATGATTGCTTCCTTATCAGTTTTCCACACCAGCAGGCGCCAGTGTAGTAGTGGTAAATCTTATTGCCTTTGGCCTGTTTTCCATGTGGCAGGTATTAGGAAAGAAACGGTAAAAAGCATAAAATCAGCATAAAACCAACAGGAAAACCAGTGTTAATGAGAAAGAGGGGCCCATTACTTGACATTAAGGTCAGGTTGTGCCAAAATATCTAATTGACAGATTGAACAAACAGGGGATCATAAGATCCCATTGCAAAATGCTTTTCTAATTCTAATTTTAAAGAAGGCATTAATAAAGAAAGAAGGAACATACGATGACAAAAATCGATATTATTTCCGGTTTCCTTGGAGCTGGAAAAACTACTTTTATTAAGAAACTTTTACAGGAGGCTATTTCCGGTGAGCAGGTAGTTCTCATTGAAAATGAATTTGGAGAGATCGGTATCGACGGAGGATTCTTAAAGGACTCCGGTATTGAGATCCGTGAGATGAACTCCGGATGTATCTGCTGTTCCCTGGTAGGTGATTTCGGAAAGTCCTTATCTGAGGTACTGACTAAGTACAAGCCAGACCGTATCATTATCGAGCCATCAGGTGTTGGCAAGCTTTCTGATGTTATGAAGGCTGTTATTGATGTATCTGCAGATATGGACGTTGCATTAAACAGCGCAGTTACCATCGTAGATGCTGCAAAGTGCAAAATGTATATGAAGAACTTCGGTGAATTTCTTTAACAATCAGATTGAGAATGCGGGAACCGTTGTACTCAGCCGTACAGATATCACAGATACTGCAAAGATCCAGAAAGATGTTGAGATGATCCGTGAGAAAAATCCTAAGGCTGCTATCGTTACCACTCCATTAGCAGAACTGGGCGGAAGCCAGCTTCTTGAGATTATCGAGAAGAGAGATACTATGTTAGATGATCTGTTAGAGGAAGTAAGAGAGAGCCATCATCACCATGACGATGATGAGATTGCTGCTGCGGTCACGACCACGAGCATGAGCATCATCACCATGATCATGATGAAGACGAAGAACACGAGCACATCACCATGACCATCATCATGACCACGATGACGATTGCTGCTGTGGCCATGATGATGAGCACCATCATCACGATCATGATGAGGACGAAGAACATGAACATCACCATCATCATGACCACGACGGCGAGTGTTGCTGCGGCCATGACCATGATCACGAGCATCATCATCACCATCATGCAGACGAAGTATTTACCAGCTGGGGAATGGAGACCATCGTTCCTGTAACAAAGGATCAGCTGGAAGATATCTTAAAGCGTCTGGCAGAGACCAAGGAATTTGGTGATGTTTTAAGAGCAAAGGGAATGCTTCCTACAGAGAATCCTGGTGAATGGCTGTACTTTGACCTGGTACCGGAGCAGTATGAGATCCGTGTCGGAAAGCCGGATTACACAGGTAAGGTTTGTGTCATCGGTGCCAGCCTGAAGGAAGAAGAATTAAACAAAGTATTCGGAAGAGGCTAATGAGGTTTAAGAATGGGAAATAACGAGATAGATGAAGATGTAATGCCCGTATTTCTGATCAACGGTTTTCTGGAAGCTGGAAAAACCCAGTTTCTGGAATTTACCATGGACCAGGAATACTTCCAGACAGAGGGAAAAACACTTCTGAGCGTCTGCGAAGAAGGGATACAGAATATGATGAAAAGAAGTTAAAAAAGCATCAGACTGCTGTTGTATATGTAGATGAACTTTCCAAACTGACACCGGCTTACTTAAATGAGCTGGAAGTGATGTACCGCCCGGAGCGTGTGCTCTTAGAGTGGAACGGTATGTGGAACCAGGACGAGCTGAAACTGCCGGATGACTGGAACATTTACCAGCAGATCACCATTATCGATGGTTCTACCTTTGATCTGTACATCCAGAATATGAAGCCGCTCCTTGGTGCAATGCTTCGTAATTCGAACTGGTCATTGTAAACCGCTGCGATGGCATTGCAGATGAGAAGCTGACTTCTTACCGCCGTACCATCCGTGCCATGAGCCGCGAAAGCGAGATTGTTCTGGAAGACAAGAATGGCGAGATCGAGCAGGCAACTCTGGAAGAAGACCTTCCATACGATATCAATGCAGATGTAATTGAGATCAAGCCTGCAGACTACGGTATCTGGTACATCGACTGTATGGATCAGCCGGAGCGATACAAAGGAAAGACCGTTGAGTTTACTGCCATGGTATTAAAAAGCCCTAAATTTCCAAAGGGGCAGTTTGTTCCGGGACGTATGGCTATGACCTGCTGTGAGGCAGATATGACATTTTTAGGCTTTATGTGCAAATGGAAAGATGCAGAAAAGTATAAGACCAAAGAATGGGTAAAGGTACGCGCCAAGGTTGGCGTAGAATACCAGAGAGATTACCACGGCGAAGGACCTGTCCTCTATGCCGAAAATGTGGAAAAAGCCGCTGAGATCAAGGACATTGTGCAGTTCTAGTGATGTTCTTGTGAAAATGCTATTTTCAGGAAGTGTAAGGAAGAACAGTTGTGTAAGTTCTTACATTGACATGAAAACAAAACTCTGATATAGTTATTGATTGTACGAAAGTGAGAGGATGAAAGGCCTGCATGTGCGTGCCTGTTTCACCTCTCATTTTCTTGCTATTGCATATTAAAAACATATGGTAACTTCGATTGCACTAAGTTCGTGAAATACCTCACTAAGTGCAACGAAGTGCTTTCGCACGTAAGCGTTCTGGAAGACGAACGCTTAAGTGCTCAATGCAGGAATATGGGCCGTTTTCAACCTGTCGATTGTCCACATCCTGAGTGCAGATGTACGAATGTGGCGGATGTAATCCGACACAGGCGAACATGTGCAAACCGAAGGCCAGTGGACAATGACATGTTGAAAAGTTAAGGCCCATATTCCTGCTGGAAGAGAAGATTAAGAATAGAAATGAGGATATTAACAATTAATGGATGTTACAAAATTTGAAGAATTACAGTTAGATGACCGTATCATAAGAGCCATTACAGAGATGGGCTTTGAAGAAGCTTCTCAATTCAGGCCCAGGCGATTCCTGTTGTATTAGAAGGCAGAGATATGATCGGTCAGGCTCAGACGGGAACAGGAAAGACAGCTGCTTTCGGACTTCCTCTGTTGCAGAAGGTTGACCCGAAGGTAAAGAAGCTTCAGGCCGTTGTCCTTCTCCCAACCAGAGAACTTGCGATCCAGGTTGCTGAGGAACTACGCCGTTTTGCCAAATTCATGCACGGCATCAAGGTCCTGCCTGTATACGGCGGCCAGGACATTGTACGCCAGATCCGCGCCTTAAAAAGACGGCACCCAGATCGTAGTAGGTACTCCGGGACGTGTTATGGACCATATGCGCCGTAAAACCGTAAAAATGGACCATGTACATACTGTTGTATTAGACGAAGCAGACGAAATGTTAAACATGGGCTTTTTAGAGGATATGGAAACCATCTTAAGCCAGCTGCCTGAGGAGCGCCAGACACTGATGTTCTCTGCAACCATGCCTCAGGCCATTGCAGACATTGCAAAGAAGTTCCAGAAAGATCCGGTAACAGTCCGCGTGATTAAAAAAGAACTGACTGTACCGAAAGTGACCCAGTATTATTATGAAGTAAAGCCAAAAAACAAAGTAGAGGTTATGTGCCGTCTGTTAGACATGTACTCCCCAAAGCTGTCTATCATATTCTGCAACACCAAGCGCCAGGTAGATGAACTGGTTCAGGCACTTCAGGAAGAGGTTATTTTGCAGAAGGCCTTCATGGTGATTTAAAGCAGGTACAGCGTGACCGCGTTATGGAAAGCTTTAGAAACGGACTTACCGATATCCTGATTGCTACAGACGTGGCAGCAAGAGGCATTGACGTAGGAAATGTAGAAGCTGTATTTAACTACGATATCCCACAGGATGATGAATATTATGTACACCGTATCGGTCGTACCGGAAGAGCAGGAAGAGAAGGAAAGGCATTCAGCCTGGTAGTTGGCAAGGAAGTTTACAAGCTTCGTGACATCCAGCGCTACTGCAAGACCAAGATCATCCCACAGGCCATCCCGTCCTTAAATGACATTACCGAGATCAAGGCAGACAAGATCTTAGACCAGGTTCAGGACATTTTAAATGATACAGATCTGACAAAGATCGTAAATATCATTGAAAAGAAGCTGATGGAAGATGATTATACTTCTTTAGATCTGGCAGCAGCCCTTTTAAAAATGAGCATGGGTGATGACAATGAAGATATCATTGATAACTATATGCCTGCAAGATCCTTAGACGATCTGGACAGCTATGGCAGAAATGCCAGAGGCAGAGACCGTGGCAGGAACAGTGGCCGTCGTAAAGGGGCTACCGACCGTGCAGCCGTTGATTATGTATTAAACGGTGGACAAGAGCGCATGGCAAGACTGTTTATCAATATCGGTAAGTCCCAGCGTGTAACACCGGGAGATATCCTGGGCGCAGTTGCAGGAGAGTCCGGTATTCCAGGACGTCTGGTAGGAAGTATTGATATGTATGACGGCTATACTTTCGTAGATGTACCGGCTGAATATGCAGAAGATGTATTAAATGCCATGAGCCATGCCCGCATTAAAGGCAAACATATCCATGTAGAAAAGCAAATTCCAAGAGATAATAGGTAAATAATAAAAAATAAAAGACACTCTGAAAAACGCAGGGTGTCTTTACAATATGCAGGGAGTGATAAGTTTGAAAGGAAAAAAAGCAGAATCAGAAGTAAGGACCAATGTAATGAGGCTGTTGGACGCAGCAGGGATCCATTATGAGACAGGAACATATGAAGTAGATGAAAATGACCTTTCCGGCAGCCATGCTGCCGACCTCATGGGGATCGATCATGACCAGATGTATAAGACCCTTGTGTTAAAAGGGGAGAAAAAGGGATATCTTGTATGCTGTATCCCGGTAGATGAAGAACTGGACTTAAAAGAAAGTGGCAAAAGCAGCGGGGAGAAAAAAAAAGTGGAGATGATCCACGTAAAAGATATGTTAGGCATTACCGGTTACATCCGGGGTGGCTGTTCTCCAATCGGAATGAAGAAAAAATTTCCAACATATATTGAAGAAACTGCCCAGTTATATGATACAATTATGGTAAGCGCAGGACAGAGGGGTGTACAGGTCACTGTAAGCCCTGAGGACCTGCGGGAGTATGTAGACGGAATCTTTGTTGGACTTGTGTAGGTGATGGTTACGATCGTCTCAAAACGGTCTCAAAAGATAGAATACCTTAATGCAGGTTTGTAAATGAAATCAGGTATCACGGAAAACGGACGGCGCTTTTGATGGCATATTATGCAGATAACATCCGAAAGGAGAAGCGCAATATGGAAAAAAACAGGCAGTTGTTACCTCAGACACCCTTACAAAAAGAGCAGATCAGGGAACTGGCGGTAAAATCCCTTGCAGGTATTAAAAACTCCTATGCCCCCTTATTCTCATTTCCACGTATCAGCCGTACTTCTTTGTGAAAACGGCAATGTCTATACAGGAAATAACATAGAAAACTCCGCGTATACCCCTTCTGTATGTGCAGAGCGCTGCGCCTTCTTTTTAAGGCAGTCAGTGAAGGAGAACGTGATTTTACAGCCATTGCCCTTTGCGGCGGCTTAAAGGGAGTAGTAAAGGATTACTGTGCCCCCCTGCGGGGTCTGCCGTCAGGTGATGCGGGAATTCTGTAAGCCGGATTTTAAGATCATTCTGGTAAAGTCCGAAGAAGAGTGGAAGGTATATACCTTTATCCCAATTGTTGCCGGAAGGTTTTGGACCGGAAAATCTTCGGGCGTAGATCCGGCAGGACAATACAGGTGTTACAGTTCAGCTTAATACCTGAAATCAAGACGCAAATACTAACAATATATAACAATATTAACTAAAAAACAGGCTTGAAAAACATAAAATGTTGGGTTATAATAGCACCATAATAAATGAAGCACATATGTGATACCTGGGATGTGCGATACTCTTACCAATTTTGAACCTACATTCGACTACAGGGATTCCAATATTTTTAGGCGGATGTCAGGCCTCCTTTTTACGAGTGGAAGGCAGAAGTCTAAGTGAGGTTGCCCACCTAGCATTGCTAGGCGTCAATAAGTAAGAGACGGCATCTTGGGGTTACAGAAGACAAAAAGCAGCGAGGTTCTCGCTGCTTTCTTTTTGTTTGCAGTACATGGGCTTGCTAAAAAGGAATATACCTTGTATTCATTGTGCGAATAAGGTGACAGATATTATGAAAATGATCGGGAAGTTAAATGAAAAGGATCTAAAGATCAACAAAAAACAGATGATTTTGTGGATGGGAGGAATACTGGCGGCAGTGATCCTGCTTATGGTGTTCATTGTAAAAGTGGAACCTCCTGCAGAAGGAATATCCAGGGCAGAAGCAGCCAAAGCCCTGGCTCTGGTTTTGAAGATCCCCAGACCTTGGAAAGATATGGCTTCTGAACGGGAAAATTCCTCTTTACAGACAAGGAAAAAGGGAAACTGGTTTGTAAAATATATGGATTATCTTTATGAAAAAGGTTATCTGGATACAGAAGGTGACACCGGCGACTCTTATATCGGCCCAGGGAAATCTTACATATGAAGGATGTAAATATGATGGGGAAAAGCTGTCATCCGGCGACTTGAAAAACAGGTGGGAATGACCGAGGGAATAAGAAAAAACATTTTCAAGAAATGACTGGTGGGAGCTTTATAAGGCCATTGTAAAAAGACGGACAAAGATGGAAATATGAAAGAAAGTTTCCGCTGTTTTGTTTGGCACACCTTCTAATATGGAACAGGCCGAAAGCTGCACTGCTTATACAACAGAAGGTACCTTTGGCTTTCAGGGACTGGCTCTGGACGCATATCTTGACTGCGAGATCCGTTTCTGGGCCAGAGGCCAGGAAATGGCAGGTATGACCCAGATCGTAAGCGAGGAGCCTGTTTATAAGAATATATGGGTCTCTGATGTAAAAAAAGATCAGTTTACGGTTTACATCGGCAAATATGTAAGAACTTTTACAGCAGAAGGTAAACTGGCATCCCAGGCAGAAGAGAAGAATGAAGAACTGAGATCCTGTGTGGCTGACCTGCATATGGAAAAGGGAAAGCTGAAAAAGATCACTGTGAAAAAGAACGGGTCCGTGGAAAGGTCCTTGCAGTGACGGATGAGTCTATTGAACTGGAAGGCTATGGCTGCGTACCCATCGATGACAATTTTCATGTATACAAGACCTATGGGGATTTCAGGTCCTTGAAAAGGAAGCATCTTGGTAGGTTATGACTTACAGGAGTTTGTGGCAGCAGACGGAAGCTTTGTGCGGCGATCCTGGAGCAGCCTTTAGATGCAGAAACTATCCGCGTCCTGATCATGGATAATGGTTTTAAGCAGATCTTTCATGATACCATAGAACTTACTGCAAATTGCGATGGGGAAACTGATCTACGAAAAGGAAAACGGAGAAAATCAGGAAAGCAGTTCATTTAAAAAAGGAGATACATTTACCTTTGAAGCAACAGATAAAAAGCTGGAAAACGGCCGTATGACCTTAAAACCGGAGGACAGTGAAGGCATTACCGTTACTTCCTTAGAACGTGGCCAGGGACAGCCTACTTACAGTGGTTCTATAGAAGTGAAAGCAGAAGAGGGCGGCTTAGTCCTTATTAACGAATTGTATCTGGAAGATTATTTAAAGAAAGGTAGTCCCAAGTGAAATGCCTGCTTCTTATGAAAAAAGAGGCGTTAAAGGCACAGGCAGTATGCGCCAGTACCTACGCTTATCGCCAGATCCAGGGAAACTCATACAGCCAGTACGGTGCCCACGTGGATGACAGCACCAATTTCCAGGTGTACAACAATATAAGTACCAGCGAGCGTACAGACCAGGCAGTAAATGAGACCTGTGGACAGATGCTTTTCTATAATGATAAGCCCATAGAAGCCTTTTTATTATTCCACTTCCTGCGGTCATGGGGCAGATGGAAGCGTATGGGGGCAAAGAAGGAGAAGCATTGCCATATCTGCGTTCTATGCAGATCAAAAAAGGCGCCAGGGAGCTGACTGCGGAAGATAATGATACCTTTGATGAATACATACGTTCCAGAATATTACTTCTTATGATGCTTCTTATCCAATGTTCCGGTGGCATGTAGATATAAAGGCAGGTATTCTTTCAGAACAGATCCCGGATGTGGGAAATGTGACGGATGTAAATGTAGTATCCAGAGGTTTAGGCGGCATTGCTTCTGAAGTAGAAGTAAAAGGCGATGGAGGAAGCTACAAGATCAAAGGCCAGAGCCAGGTAAGAAGTATGCTTGGAAATACGGAACTTGTAATAAAGAAGCAGGACGGAACGGAAATGACAGGAACAGCGTCCCTTCCAAGTGCTTTTATTTCCATTGAAAAGCGTACAGCAGAGGACGGAAGTATTGTATTCCGTGTATACGGCGGTGGCTTTGGACATGGTGTTGGAATGAGCCAGAACGGTGCCCACAGTATGGCGAAGGCAGGAAAGACATATAAAGATATCCTTGATTTCTTCTACCATGGAGCGGAGCACAGGACAGAATAAGACCGATGTGTCCGGCTGGCAGCCGGAGGCAGAGACCTGGTTTGGGAAAACAGAATACGGGCATAAAAAACACGGTGTAGGAAACGGAAATATTTCCTGACCGTGTTTTTAGTTGTTATGTATCTGGAAGCAGCTGCCGGTGACTGCCAATATCTTGTTAGCCACTGCCAAAGGCAGCTGGCAGACTGGCTTTTATATATTATTTAATCATATGGTTAGGATAATAATGAAAACCTCTACATTCTGTATTCCGTGATTTTTTGATTCTGCGTGTGTATCATAAAAAATATCAATGTGATGGCCTTTTACACCGCCGCCTTTGTCCTCGGCAATGTAAACCACTCCGTTGATCATAACCCTGGTTCCATAAGGGATAACTCTTGGGTCAACAGCAATAGTGTGACGGGAGCTGGCAACAGCACCGGTACAGGTGTTTCTTCCCCAGCCTGCGGAGCAGCTTCTGCAAGGGCAGTAACCGGTAGTTTTAAAACACCCAGGGAAACCAACTGGGAAGCCGGTTCTTCAACGTTTTCGGCAGCTTCTGTTTCCTGCTGATCCTGATCGTTTGCAGCTTCTTCTGTTTGCTGTGCCTGTTCAGGAACTGTCATTTTCAGAAGCGAATGCACAAAAGGCAGAGCCAATTATAAAAAAATGCAGTGATAAAAGTCGTGGTTAATAGTTTCTTCATGGTCATTTCTACCGCCGTTTGCAGTCGGAAAGGACAAGGACTGCGGTCGTTCACAATGCTTCATAATATTTGCAATGTATTTTTAATACATTATAAATATATGTAACACTTTTGTAATATATGAACGATAAAGTAATATTTACCACATTTTTTTAAATTTGTCAATAAAAATACAAAAAGCGCAAAAAGCCCTTGACAAATCCCTTATAAAGGAATATATTATGAAATGTAGATGTTAGCACTCTGAAGAGTTGAGTGCTAATAACAAAAGAAACAGCGAACAGGAGGCAGGAACACATGGATGCGCAGTTGGATGAGCGTAAGGTCACTATATTAAAAGCGATCATAAAGACTTATCTGGAAACAGGCGAGCCGGTGGGTTCCCGGACGATTTCCAAGTATTCGGACCTTAAGCTCAGCTCTGCCACCATCCGAAATGAGATGTCAGACCTGGAAGAGATGGGGTATATCATTCAGCCCCATACCTCAGCGGGACGGATTCCTTCTGATAAGGGATACAGGTTCTACGTTGACCAGATCATGCAGGAGAAAGAAAATGAAGTCACAGAATTTAAGGATGTGATGGTCCAGAAAGTAGATAAACTGGAACTGGTCCTTAAGAAAATGGCTCAGGCTCTTGCAGCAAATACCAATTATGCAGCGATGATCAGCGGCCCCAGTTATCACAAAACAAAGCTTAAGTTCATACAGCTTTCCAGAGTGGAAGCAAATAAGCTTCTGGTGGTAGTAGTAGTTGAGGGAAACATCATCAAGAATACCATGATCGATATTGGCGAAGATCTTGGGGAACAGGAACTTCTCAATCTGAACATCCTCTTTAAACAGCAGCTTAAACGGACTGACCATTGAAGAGATCAATCTTGGGATTATCAGCAAGCTGAAAGAAGATGCAGGCATTCACAGCAAGGTGATCGAACTGGTACTGAATGAAGTCGCCGAAGCAATTAAGGCCGGCGGAGAGGACCTGCAGATCTATACCAGTGGAGCGACCAACATTTTCCGGTATCCGGAACTGGCTGAAGGAGAAAAGGCCAGCAAGCTGATCGGAACATTAGAACAAAAAGAAGTGCTGCAGGAATTTGTTTCCGATGTGAACGCAGACCAGCAGGGCGATGGAGGCATTCAGGTATACATTGGTGATGAAACACCGATCCAGTCCATGAAGGACTGCAGCGTGGTCACAGCCAATTATGATCTGGGCGGGGGCCTTCGGGGAACCGTAGGAATTATCGGTCCTAAGCGAATGGATTATGAAAAGTTCTTGGAACTTTGAAAAATCTCATGAACCAGCTGGATGCAGCATTTAAAAAGGATGAAAGGTGATAGCAGTGAGCGAAGAAATGAAAAATGAAGATCTGAAGGATCCGTCCAATATGGAACAGGAAGCTTCTGAGGAGACTGCTTCTGAGAAACACTGAAGCAAGTGCAGAAGAGAAAACCAAGGAAAAGGCACCTGAGAAAGAGGGCTTCTTTAAAAAAAAGAAAAAAGATCCTAAGGATGAAAAAAATAGAAGAACTGACCGACCGGGTAAAACGCCAGATGGCTGAATTTGACAATTTCCGCAAGAGAACGGAAAAAAGAAAAATCCACCATGTACGAGATGGGTGCAAAAAGACATCATCGAGAGCGTATGCTTCCGGTAATTGATAATTTTGAAAGAGGCTTAGCTTCCATTCCGGAGAGCGAAAAAAAATACAGCTTTTGCTGAGGGAATGGAAAAAATATATAAGCAGTTCCAGAAAAAGTCTTAGAAGACGCCGGTGTAAAAGCTATTGAGGCAGCCGGACAGCCATTCGATCCTAACTTCCATAATGCAGTGATGCATGTAGAAGATGAAAGTTTCGGAGAGAATATTGTAGCTGAGGAACTTCAGAAAGGCTATATGTACCGTGACAGCGTTGTAAGACACAGCATGGTAAAAGTAGCAAACTGACATTGAGCACTTAACGATTCGAGTTTAGTGCGAAAGTCGTTTGGCGAGGTCTTTTCGAGCCTTAGTTGAGTGGAACATTTATTATGATTTTTCATCAAACATATATAACAGGAGGAAAAAACTATGGGTAAGATTATTGGTATCGACTTAGGTACAACATAATAGCTGCGTAGCTGTTATGGAAGGTGGAAACCAACCGTTATCGCTAAGCAGAGGGCGTAAGAACCACACCATCCGTTGTGGCATTTACAAAGACAGGAGAAAGACTGGTAGGCGAGCCTGCTAAGCGCCAGGCAGTTACCAACGCAGAGAAGACCATTGCTTCTATCAAGAGACACATGGGCAGCGACTATAAGGTAGACATTGATGACAAGAAATACTCGCCGCAGGAGATCTCCGCGATGATTCTTCAGAAGCTGAAAGCAGATGCCGAAAGCTATCTGGGCGAGAACTGTTAGCGAAGCAGTTATCACAGTTCCGGCATACTTCAACGATGCACAGCGTCAGGCAACCAAGGATGCCGGTAAGATCGCTGGTCTGGATGTAAAGAGAATTATCAACGAGCCGACGGCAGCAGCGCTTGCGTATGGCCTTGACAATGAGAAAGAACAGAAGATCATGGTATATGACTTAGGCGGCGGCACATTCGATGTTTCTATCATTGAGATCGGTGATGGCGTTATTGAAGTTCTGGCAACCAACGGCGATACACACCTGGGCGGCGATGACTTCGATAACCGTATTACCCACTGGATGATCTACGAGTTCAAGAAAGCAGAGGGCGTAGACCTTTCCGCCGATAAGATGGCGCTTCAGAGACTGAAAGAAGCAGCTGAGAAAGCTAAGAAAGAACTTTCTTCCGCAACTACAACCAATATCAACCTTCCGTTCATCACTGCAACCAGCGAGGGACCAAAGCATCTGGATATGAACCTGACCAGAGCTAAATTTGATGAGCTGACCAGAGACCTAATCGAGAGAACCGCAATCCCGGTACAGAACGCATTGAAGGATGCGGTATTACCGCAGCTGAGCTTGGCAAGGTACTTGTTAGTTGGTGGTTCCACACGTATGCTCTCAGCACAGGAAGAAGTAAAACGTCTAACTGGTAAAGAGCCGAGCAAGTCCTTGAACCCAGATGAGTGCGTAGCCATCGGTGCAGCTATCCAGGGTGGTAAGCTTGCTGGCGATGCTGGTGCCGGTGATATCCTTCTTCTGGATGTAACGCCGCTGTCCCTGTCCATTGAGACTATGGGCGGTGTCGCTACCAGACTGATTGAGAGAAATACCACAATCCCGACCAGGAAGAGCCAGATCTTCTCTACTGCAGCTGATAATCAGACCGCTGTTGATATCCACGTTGTACAGGGCGAGCGTCAGTTTGCAAGAGATAACAAGACCTTAGGACCAGTTCCGTCTGGATGGTATCCCACCAGCAAGAAGAGGTGTTCCGCAGATTGAAGTTACCTTCGATATCGATGCAAACGGTATTGTAAATGTATCTGCTAAGGATCTTGGTACAGGTAAAGAGCAGCATATTACGATTACTTCCGGATCTAACATGTCTGATTCCGATATCGATAAGGCAGTCAAAGAGGCAGCTGAGTACGAGGCACAGGATAAGAAGAGTAGAGGGCATTGATGCAAGAAATGAAGCTGACTCTATGGTATTCCAGACTGAGAAAGCTCTGCAGGAAGTAGGCGATAAGATTGATGCAAACGACAAGGCTGAGGTTGAGGCTGACTTAAATGCACTGAAAGAAGCTATCAACAGAGCACCGGTTGATCAGATGACTGATGCACAGGTTGAAGAAATCAAGTCAGGTAAAGAAAAACTGATGAACAGTGCCCAGAAGCTGTTTGCAAAGGTTTATGAGCAGGCACAGCAGGCTGGTGCAGGTGCAGGTCCAAACATGGGTGGCGCAAATGCAGGCAATGCAGGAAGCTCCAAGCCAGATGATGATGTAGTTGACGCTGACTTCAAAGAAGTGTAAGATTATATAACAGTTCAGACATGCTGTTTTGGACGGAAAGTGTGTTGCAAGCTAGCATGTCTGAACTAACGGGCGGGTCCGAAGGGGAGATATCCCCTTCCGGGCCTTACCGTCTGTTTAAACAAAGGGCAATTTTGCAGCCTGCGAGAAAGAATAGCAGTGATAAGAGGTAAACAACATGGCAGAGAATAAGAGAGATTACTATGAAGTTCTGGGTGTTTCAAAAGACGCTGATGAAGATACCCTGAAAAAAGCATACAGAAAACTTGCCAAGAAATACCATCCTGATGCAAATCCTGGTGAAAGGAGGCAGAGGCCAAATTTAAGGAAGCTTCCGAGGCTTACAGTGTGCTCAGCGATCCTCAGAAACGTCAGCAGTACGACCAGTTCGGCCATGCTGCATTTGAGCAGGGCGGCGGCGCTGGTTATGGCGGCGGTTTCGGCGGCTTTGATTTTAACGGCGGAGATATGGGAGATATCTTTGGCGATATTTTCGGTGATATTTTCGGCGGCGGCCGTTCCAGATCCAGAAGCGGTCCTATGAAGGGGGCAAATGTAAGAACAGCAGTCCGCATTACCTTTGAGGAAGCTGTATTTGGCTGCGAAAAAGAGATTGAGATCAACTATAAGGAAGTATGTTCAAGCTGTAACGGGACTGGCGCAAAGCCAGGTACTTCCCCACAGACCTGTACCAAGTGTAATGGTAAAGGTAAGATCATGTATACACAGCAGTCTTTCTTTGGAACGGTGCAGAATGTCCAGACCTGTCCGGATTGTAATGGTACCGGTAAAGTCATTAAGGAAAAATGCCCTAACTGTTATGGTACCGGATACAAGACTGTCCGTAAGAAATTTAAAGTTTCTATTCCGGCAGGTATTGACAATGGCCAGTGCATCCGTATGGCTGGCGGCGGTGAGCCGGGAACAAACGGCGGCGAGAGAGGCGACCTGTTAGTAGAGGCAGTAGTATCCCAGCATCCAATCTTCAAGCGTCAGGACACCAGCATTTATTCTACTGTACCGATTTCCTTTGCAAAGGCTGCGTTAGGCGGCCCGATCCGTATCAAGACCGTGGATGGGGAAGTGGAGTATGAGGTAAAGCCTGGCACCCAGACCGATACCAAGGTACGTTTAAAAGGGAAAAGGCGTTCCATCCCTGCGTAACCGCAATGTGCGCGGCGATCATTATGTAACACTGGTAGTCAAGGTGCCGGAGCGTATGAATCAGGCTCAGAAGGATGCATTATAGCGCTATGATGACCTGATGAATGGAATTGAACCGGAAGAAGAGAAGCCAAAGAAGAAAGGGCTTTTTAAATAGACTAACAAGTGAGAACTGCTGCAAGTATGCTGATCAAAAAGAGAAAAAATACAGTGCCGCCCTGGAAGATATTTATTCTGACAGTGGTAGGTTTCGGACTGATGCTTGCAATCGCAGTACACAGCCGGAATGAGGCATTAAACCGGTTAAGCCAGGAATATACTATTACAGATGACGCAAAGCCAAGGCATATCAAATTTGAGTCCATGCCGGTAGGTGAAGCAGAACAGGCAGTGGGAATGTATCTGCGGTATAATGCAATGGTCCAGTTTGAGGAAAGCGGGAAAATCCTTTCTGATGATCTGGCAAAAAATGTTCCTTTTGATAGTATGCAGGCTGATTTTGAAAATGGTATTTATCCACAGGACGTTCTGGTGCATGGTTTTAAGACCTTATCCGAAGAGGAATACGGGGATGAAAAATCCCAGTATGACAACCAGGCTACACTTCTTGGCTATACTTCCTATAAAGTAGTCCAGGTTTCCTTAGATGAACAGTGGCCGGATGAAACAAAGGAAAATATCACAAGGCAGTATGCAGTGGGACGAAGCCGGAAAAGCTGGAAGATATTTGAGATCACAGAGAAATAAATGAATCTAAGATAGATCAAAAAAACGAGAAGAGGATGAGATATGCCTCTTCTTGTTTTTTGTTGTCATACCATATTGAAAGTGCGCAGTGAGGCGCTCACGGATCTGCAAATTATTTCCGTGTATTACATTGCGTTCATAATTAAAGATATACTGCTGCATGACTCCCGGCATAGCCCTTATAACATCCAAAAGAGTCGGTGATCATCTGGTCATAAAGTCTGGCTTTAGGCAGATCTTTGTATTTTTCAGCATCATAATAATGTTCGTTTAGGATCTTCTCAATCCAGGTATCCACAGGGAAAGCATTAATGTGATGCAGACCGAAAAGGCAGACGCAGTTGGCTACTTTTTTGCCAATGCCGTAAAAGCCGGTAAGATACTCCATGGCAGCGGTCATAATCCACCTTGCTTAAATAGGCGCCAGGTCCAGACGTCCGGCTACAGCGTCCCGGCAGAGGCGGTAGATATATTTTGGCCCGGTAGCCAAGTTTCAGGGCAAAGGAGATCTTCTAAAGAAGCCTGACACAGCTGTTCAGGTGTGGGAAATGCATAAAGCTGGTCAATCTTTGTCGTCAGTAAATAAAAGTTTTGTCCCATACCGGCTGCAGAGGGCTTCCACCAACGCCCGGATCGCAGGGATCGTCTTTTGCTGTGAGATCACAAAAGTAATGATCATTTCCCATGTATCCTGACGAAGGATGCGGATGCCCTGTCCGGCTTTAGAGGCTGCTTTCAGATAGTGATCGTCCGGTGTGATGGATGCGATCATTTTCTCATAATCTGTATTTAAGTCAAAATAGTTCTTCCAGAAAATTTTCTAAATCCGGTCCACATTCCAGAAAAAAGATGTCATTTTCCTGTCGAATAAAGCAAACATGACCCTGGCTTATAACCTGCCAGGTGTTTGCACTGCCCAGGCGCTGGTATCATTCGAAAGACCTGTCCTGACCCGGCAGTCTGTTCCAGATCAAAACAGGGGATCTTATATGTAAATGTCATAAAATGCCTCCAAACAGTTTTGTGTTTATAAAACAGTTGTTTTAGGAATATCATCAATGGTATCATAAATACGGAAGAAAAACAGATACGTTTTTGGCAGATCCGTTGCTGGTCATGCAGCGCATGAACCGCATGAATTTTAACAAACAGTTTGATAGTACATAAAAGGGTTGGTGTAAAATACGATGAAAAAATTGCAGTTGTGGCGCTGGATCCGTTGGCCGGTGCTTCCTATACAAAAGAAGTAAGAGACCTTTTTGGTGAATATGCGGAAGTAGTGGGTTATAGCGTAAGAGATGGATCAGCTGCCGGAGTTCTTCCAAGAGCGGATCTGTTTGCTATATCTACAGATGCCTATGGTTCTGCAGAAGAAGAGGCCCGCCATGTGCCTATTGATAGTCAGATCATGTCCATTGAGGTTACTTTTTACTGGGAAACCCTAAAAAACTGTTTGAGATACCACAAGGAACGAAAGTGTTGTTTGTGAATGTTACCAGTAATATGGCAAGAGAGGCTATTACCCAGTTAAGCTCTCTTGGAGTAAACCATCTGCAGTTCATTCCTTATTATCCCGGCGCTGTTTTAGAAGAACCGGTGGATATTGCGGTAACTCCCGGTGAATCCGTTTTGTGCCGCCTTCTGTAAAAACAGTGATCGACTGTGATCACCGTCCCTGTTCCTATGGAATGATGGTAGAAATAGCTTTGCGTCTGGGACTGGAATATCTGCCGGAAACAGAAAGCTTTATGAATTATGCCAAGGTAGTGGCCTCCAATCACTACAGCTTTGACCTGATGTATGCTAAAAGCCGCAGGCAGGAAAGCCAGATGCATATTCTGGCGGAAAGCCTGGATGAAGGTCTGATCGGTGTGAACGAAACAGGAGATATTTTTGTATGCAATAAAAAGGCATGTCAGATCGCCCGCATTTCTGAAGAACTTACTATGGGGAAAAAGGGGGAAGAGGTTTTTCCTTATATTCCTTTTTATCAGGTCCTTCGTGAGAAAAAAGCCGTTCCTGAGAAAGTGATCCGCCTGTTTGGAACCAATGTCTCCCTGGCAGTGGTGCCGGTGGTGCGAAAAAAGGACTGTATCGGCGCCTTTGCCATGCTACAGAAGTTTAATGAGCAGGAGTCCCGCCAGAATGCCCTACGAAGACAGCTGATGCAGAAAGGCCATTATGCCCGTTATACCTTCGATGACGTAATAGGAAATTCAGATGCTATTACAGAAACCATTAATATTTTAAGGAAAATGGCAGCAACTGAAAGCCCTGTGCTTCTCATTGGAGAGACAGGTACTGGAAAAGAGCTGATGGCACATGCAGTCCATCAGGCTTCCGGGCGGGCAGCCGGTCCTTTTATTGCCATTAATGTGGCTGCCATGCCGGAAAATCTTCTGGAAAGCGAGTTGTTCGGCTATGAAGAAGGCGCCTTTACAGGAGCCAAAAAGGCGGCCGTCCCGGTCTTTTTTGAATTTGCCCACCACGGAACTTTATTTTTAGATGAAGTGGAAGGAATGAGCCTTTCCATGCAGGTAAAACTTCTGCGTGTCCTTCAGGAAGGGGAGATCATGCGTGTAGGCGGCGGCAGCATTATCCGTGTGGATGTGCGTATTGTGGCAGCTACCAATGAATCCCTGGAAGAAAAGATACAGGATGGAAGTTTTAGGAAAGACCTGTATTATCGTTTAAATGCACTGACAGTAGAGATACCGCCTCTCAGAAAGCGGGGAGATGATATTTTTTTGCTGTTGGATTATTTTATGCGAAAAATGGGCGGGGACTTTTTACTTTGTCAGAAGGTGTTAAGGCATTTTTACGCAGGCATCCATGGCCGGGAAATATCAGAGAACTTCAGAATGCAGTAGAGTATTTTAATTATCTGGCAAAACCGGTGATCGAGCTTTCCGACCTGCCGCCTACCATGACCAGAGTAGTAGGAGTGGGGCTGGATGTAGTAGGACCAGGTGAAAGCAGTGGGGAAAATGAAAACGTGAAAACAGGAACCACACAGCTGAAAGAAGGTTCAACCTATTCCGGTCATATGGATACAGAGGCTAAAAAAGCAGTTTGTATTAAAACAGCTGGCACTTTCCTGGAAAGCTGGAGAAACAGTGGGAAGGGAGAAAATATTAGAGGCAGCAAAAAAGATCACATTCCTATGACCCAGAAACAGGCAAGAGATCTTTTGAAAGAGTTGGAAAAAAGAAGGGCTGCTCCAGGTTGGAAGGGGCAGAGGCGGAAGTCGGATCACGGAAAAAAGGGTTGAAAAAACTGGAAAAACAGAAATGATCCTTTGAATCATTTATAAAAAGGTCACAACCAATTAGGCAACCATTTAATAACTAATAAATCAACCAATATAACCAATTAACCATTTAATACCTGAAAATGACTTGTCCTTAAATTACCAAAATTTTCCAAAAGCCAGAAAATAAGTGGAAAAACCATTGTTTTAACAAAAAACAATAAAAAATCGGGGAAAATAAAAGTTGGCATGGAACTTGCTTAATATATAAGTATCAACCGGAAAGGGGAAAGAAAGGATACGAAACAGCAATGAAGTACAACTTTGATGAAGTGATCGACAGAAGCAACAACCGTTCTTCTAAATATGATGAAAGACTTAAGAAGTTCGGAACCGAAGATGTGATCCCATTATGGGTAGCTGATATGGATTTTAAGACTGCCCAGCCGATCATTGATGCATGCAAAAAAGAAAGCAGAAGAAGGGATCTGGGGATATACTTCCAGACCGGCAAGCTACTTTGAGGCAGTACAGGAATGGGAAGAAAAATATTATGGCTGGAAGCCTGAAACTTCCCACATGAGCTGGTGCCTTGGTGTTGTTCAGACTATGGCAGCTCTGATGAAGATCTACACCATGCCAGGAGATAAGGTCCTGATCCAGACTCCTGTATATTCTGAGTTTTATGACATTCCAGAGGCAATTGGCCGTGTAGTAGTAGAAAATCCTCTGGTAGAAGAAAATGGAAGCTGGCATGTAGATTACGAGGACTTTGAACGTAAGGTAAAAGCGTGTAAAGTATTCTTACTGTGCAACCCTCACAACCCATTAGGCCTTGTATGGGATAAAGAAGATCTGGAAAAATGGCAAAGATCTGTATGGAAAATGGCGTAATGCTCATCTCCGATGAGATCCATTCCGACCTGATCTTCCACGGAAAGAAGCACACCAGAACCGCTACCATTTCCAAAGAGATCCATGATTACGTAGTAACCTGTGTTTCCGTAACAAAGACCTTCAACCTGGCTGGTCTTCAGGCATCTACCACTATTTTCCCAAATCTGAGAATGAAGGCAGATTTTGACCGCTACTGGAGTTCCATGGATATCCACAGAAACAATGCATTCAGCTCTGTTGCCATTGAGGCTGCTTACAGAGAAGGCCGCGAGTGGTTAGACCAGTTACTTCCTTATCTGTCTGCAAACTTTGATTTTGTTAAGGAATACTGTGAAAAGAACATTCCTCAGATCAAGCCAAACATCCCGGATGCAACCTTACCTTGTATGGTTAGACTGCCGTGATCTGGGAATGAGCAATGAAGAATTAAGAAAGTTTATGATCGAGAAGGCTAAGATCGGATTAAATGAAGGATATACCTTTGGAAGAAGCCTGACTGGATTTATGCGTCTGAATGTAGCATGCCCACGCAGCGTACTGGAAAAAGCTCTGAGACAGTTAAAAGATGCTGTAGATGCACTGGACAAATAAAATACAGTGTAATTTTAAACAGTACAATTTAAAACAATATAATTTAAACAATACAAAACGAGATAATTTTGGGGGAAATTATGGACAAGAAGAAAATCTGGGAAAGCTACCGCTTTCCGCTGATCCTTTTAGGAGGAATTATTTTAGGAGCGATCCTTGGAGCAATTTTAGGAGAGAAAGCAACTATACTTGCACCAATTGGTAATGTATTCATCAACCTGCTGTTTATGGTCGTAGTACCTATGGTTTTGTTTCTATTGTTAATGCAGTAGGAAGTATGTTAAATATGAACCGTCTTGGAAAGATCCTTGGCTCCCTGATCGGTGTATTTATTGTAACCGGACTGATCGCATCTGTTCTGGTACTGGTAGTTGTAAATGTATTCCCACCAGCTGCAAACACCACTATTGAGATGACCAGCGGTGAAATGGGAGAAATGGCAAGTGTTGGTGATATGATCGTTAGTACACTGACTGTAGATGATTTCTCCGGTCTGATGAGCAGAAAGAATATGCTTCCGATCATTGTTGCAGCTATCTTTACCGGTCTTGCAGTAGCAAAGTGCGGCGGACAGGAAAGCCCATTTGGTAAAGTAATGTGCAACTTAAATGACATTATCATGAAGATCGTGGATATGATCATGAAATTTGCTCCTCTTGGTCTTGGCGCATATTTTGCAAACCTGGTAGGTGAATTTGGTCCTCAGCTGATCGGTGATTATGGCCGCTGCATGCTGATCTACTATCCAATGTGTATTGTTTACGGCGTTGTATTCTTCCCGTTATATGCTTACTTTGCAGGCGGAAAGAAAGGCGTAAAAGCCATGGCAAAGAACATCTTCAACCCAGCTATTACTGCATTTGCAACACAGAGTTCATGTGCAACCATCCCTGTAAACCAGGAAGCATGTGATAAGATGGGTGTGCCTCAGGATATCAGTAATATCGTTCTTCCTATGGGTGCTACCATGCATATGGACGGTTCTGTATTATCTGCTATTACAAAGATCGCTTTCCTGTACGGTGTATTCAACATGCAGTTTACAGGTGTTGGAACCTATGCAATGGCAATCGCAGTAGCAGTTTTAAGTGCATTCGTATTATCTGGAGCTCCAGGCGGCGGCCTTGTAGGTGAAATGCTCATTGTCAGCCTGTTCGGTTTCCCAGGAGAAGCATTCCCACTGATCGCAACCATTGGTTTCTTAGTAGACCCAATGGCTACCTGCTTAAATGCATCTGGTGATGCTGTTGCTTCTATGATGATCACACGTGTTGTAGAAGGCAAGGACTGGATCAATAAAAAAATCAATGGGTGATCCATTTAATGGATAAGCTGCCTGCCAGTGCAGGCAGTGGAGCGCATCAGCACGGATTTATGCATACAATACAAAAATACATAAAAGACGAAGGAAAAATCACTATGAAAGTTACAGTAATCGGCAGTCATCTTTGCCCAGACACTCTTTATGCTTTACATCAGCTTGCTGCAGCAGGGGCTGAAATTGATTTTAAAGACATTTTATCCTGCCATGCAGATCTTAAAGCATACTTAAACCTGCGTGATAACTCTGATCTGTATGCACAGATCCGCGGTACAGAGCGTCTTGGAATCCCGTGCTTCATAAGAGAAGATGGAAATATCACATTAGATCTGGCAGAAGTTTTAAAGTAATTAAAGAGATCTTTATTTAGGATCGTTCATTAGGATACGATATAAAAAATGTAAATGATCGCGTAAGCGATGTCAGAGTGAGTAAAGGAGGGTGCTGTGAAATGATAACAACATTTTGCAGTATCCTTTTTGCGAAAGTCTGTTGTATCATAGAATTTAGGAGAAAAATATGATGCATGCATTAACAGAACTGATAAAAAGTGATATGAAACCAGCTCTTGGTGTTACAGAACGGGAGCCATTGCTTTTGCTGTATCCACAGCAAAAGCCCATATAAAAGGCACTGTAAAAAGGGTGGGTTTAAGATTAAACAGCGGTATGTATAAAAATGCCTTTACCTGCGGTATTCCGGGAACAAGTGAGGTGGGAAATTATTACGCTGCTGCTTTAGGCGCTGTTGCTGCAGATCCAAAGAAGGGCCTGGAATGTCTGGAAGGTATTGGAAAGGCAGAGGAAGATGCTGCAGGCGAAATGATCAAAGCGGGAATGATATCAGTTTCCATGAGCAGTATTACCAGCCGCATTTTCATTGAAGCAACTGTAACAGGTGAGACTTCAGAGGCAGTTGTTACTATTCAGGATGCCCACACAAATATTACAAAGATCACAGAAAATGGAACTGTAGTATTTGAAAAGGAAGCAAAAGCAGCACAGGAGAGCAAAGAGGCTACACCGCTGATCCATCAGTATACCCTGGCGCAGATGGTAGAGTATGTAAATACTGTTTCTGCACAGGAACTGGATTTTATCAAAGAAGCATATAAAGTAAACTACGAGCTGCTTCAGGAAGGCTTAAAGAGTCCAAAGACTACCTACGGACCATATCTGTTAAAGAAGAATGGTGGGTTTCTGGTATCAGAAGATGAAAGAAAGACTGCTTCATTATTCTGCAATGGAGCGATTGAGGCGAGAGTCATCGGTCTTTCAAAACCAGCTATGAGCATCACCGGTTCCGGTGCCCATGGTATTATTGCAACTATGCCGTTATATGCTGTATACAAGATCAATAACTATACAGATGAGCAGCTTCTTCGTGCTACTGCATTAAGCTATCTGGTATGTATGTACATTAAGGAATACTCCGGCAAGCTGTCTGCCTTCTGCGGCTGTGCTATTGCAGCAGGAACGGGAATGGCCTGTGCACTGGCATGGTTAAAAGGCGCCGGCGCAGAGACTATGGAAAAAGTTATCAATAACATGGCAAGCAGTATTACAGGTATGATCTGTGACGGCGGCAATCATGGGGGATGTGCCATGAAAGGCATTGTGGCAGTAGATGCAGCTTTGACTCTGTAGAACTGGCTATGGACGATGTATATATTTACAATGCCCATGGTATCAACGGTGCAACTCCGGAAGAGACCATGCACAATATGGGACTGATTGCGTCACCTGGTATGACAGGAACAGAGAAGACCATTGTGGATATTCTTGACGGAAAGAATAAGTAATATTGTGCAAAAACCTTTGGAAGGAGGAATTCTATGGAGTTTTGGAAAATGAACGGTGCTGGAAATGATTTTATAGTTACGTTTTAAAACAGACTTTGAATTGCGATATAGCTCTGACTGAATCAGATCACATTCTTCTGAAAGAACATTCAATGCCCGGTAAGTCAGATAAAATACATTAGTAAGTCTGAAATAAAGAAACTCTAAATATTCCATAAATTCTGAAGAGAAAAGGAATATTTAGAGATTTCTTTTGCGTAACAATCATTGCGCGGCTGCAGCAACTTCTTTCATGAGCGGGAGACAGGCGTCGAAAAACATTTTATAACTTTCGCAGAAATAATTTACATAAAGTCCACTTGCCATATCCAGATCACGGTTTCTCTGGCATCCGCCGCGACAGATGGAAAAATATGGACAGGACAGGCAGCTCTTCTTCAGTTTTTTGGAGCGTTCAATAAAACCGATTTCCGTCCGCTTCCTGTCAATCGAATCCAACTGATCTGTATTAAAATTTCCTAGTTTATACTCATCCAGTACATAGAAGTCGCAGGGATACACACTGCCGTCTGCTTCCACGGCATTTTGTATGTTGCAGATACCGCACTGGTCGCAGGCCTCCGGGCGGTATCCCATTAGGATGCCGATGTAGTTTTCAAACTGGCGGATGTACGGCTGGCGGCCCCTTTTCCAGTCTTTATACCATAGGTGGAATAGTGTGATCAGAAACTCCCATACTGTTTCGGTGAGAGAGCATAAGGATTTTGCCCATGAGGTTCCTCTAAGGGATCCAGACAGGCGATATACTGCTGATATCCTAAGCCGTTTTTGCGGTAAAAATCATAGATTTCAGGATATGTGCAGCGGTATTTCCCGTTACAACGGTAAGAATATTAAAGTCTACGCCATGCTTTTGCAGAAGTCTGGCAGCACCGAAAATGCGCTCAAACACGGATTCATACCCGGCAGCATGGCGGTAAATATCATTGGTTTCTCTGATACCGTCTAAGGAAAGCCCAACTAAAAAGTGGTTTTCCTTGAAAAATGCACACCATTCATCATCCAAAAGATACCCATTTGTCTGAAAAGCATTCTGCACCTTGATGTGATTGCGGTTATACTGTTTTTCATAGGCAACCGCCTTCTTGAAAAATCGAGTCCCCGAAGGGTAGGTTCGCCACCCTGAAAAGCATAGGAAATAACGCCTTCCGCCCGCAGGATGGTCTTTCGTATTACATTTTTAGTGTCTCATCCGACATGAACCCGTAGGACTTCTGCAGGCGTTTCTGGGCCTCATCACAATAAAAGCAATAGTCGCAGTGCATGTTGCACATGCCGGATGATGGTTTCATAAGCACGCTGATTGGTGGCATGATAAAACTCCTAACGTTTTTCTTTTTATATTCTTCCGGGGAGACGCCCCAGTATTTTTTAAAAGCTTTTCCGAAGTATCCGCCATTGGAATATCCCGTCTTTTCAGCAACTTCATAAATGAGCATGTCTGGGGATTTTAAAAGTTTGCCTGCTGCCTGCATCCGCACATCGGTGAGGTAGGAAGAGAAGTTGGTGCCGGTTTCTTTCTTAAAAGATTGCTTAAATGGGATGGAGTGACATTCACGAGACCGGCAACAAGGTTTAAGTCGATATTTTCGCTATAGTGAAGCTGGACATATTCCTTTATCTTCAAAATTTCAGACCTCTCTCCGGAATGCTTATCGCGGACCAATTCTGAAAACTCCATAATAAAATCAGACAGGATTTTCTGGCAGGTCCGTAAGGTATGGGCCTGGCGGATGCGCCTTAGAATGTCATTTTCATCCGCTGTCATCTGGTAAAGGGAAAAATTCAGTTCCCTGGCAACCCGGATGAAAATGTTCAGGATCTCTTCCATATAAGAGTAACACTGAAAAGGATAGAATAGGCCGCTTTTAAGCCATAGTAAAAAGCGCTGGACCAGTTCCGAAGATTTTTCACTGTTTCCGGAGTGAAAGGGCAATATAAAGTTCCTGGGCCTGTGAATCCGTAATGAATGGAAAGCCTACGGAGGTAAGCAGCGGATAAGGCAGCGGTTCACTTCGCTCATAAAAAATGCAGGCAGAAAGGGCTTCTTCGGCCTGTTTCATTCCGGCTTTAAAAGAAGTTTCATCCTTTAATAAAGGACTGATACCGAAATATACGGTCTGATTGGCGTATTGTTTCATGGCAGCTCCGATCTGGCGGCAGAGGAGAAGATCTTTCTTTGTGTTGGATATAAGAAGGTATCCTTTTTCATCAAGGGAAAACAGTTCCTGTCCTGAGTAACGTTCGCAGATCTGGTTTAACAGGTTATAGATCATGTTTTTGCGATTGGTATCCGTAATCGGAGCAGTATCTGGTTCAAAGGAAAAACGGATCAGGTGATAATCCTGAATGGAAATATCCAGTTTGATGTTATGGAGTACATTCTCCACCTGCTCGTGATCCTCAAACCCCTGATTTTGAAGGCGCTTGATAAAAGATATTTCAGATCGTCTGTATTTAAAGAAAAGGAAGTGTTCTTTTCCGGCTGGTCAGAGATGGCCTCTTTCATTTCCTTTAAGACTTCCAGCAGCTTGGCCGGATCAATAGAAAGCTTTCGGATATAATCATGGGCACCGTACTTCATAGCTTCACGGACCAGTTCAAACTCATCAAAGCAGCTTAGGACTAGAGACTGGATGGATATTTTTTTCCTGTTTCAGGCGTTTGAGTAAAGTTATTCCGTCCATTCCCGGCATTTTGATGTCGGTGATCAGAATGTCGGGTTTGAGTTTTAAGATTTTTCGTAAGCTTCTTTGCCATCGGCCGCTTCTGAGATCACATCGAAACCATACATATTCCATGGAAGGACGGTTTTGATGCCGGCCCTTACCAATGGTTCATCATCTGCAATCAGTACCTTTATCATTGTTCTCTCTCCTTTTGGACAGAAGGCTGTCTATCTGTTTATGTTGCGGGGAGCGGATCGTCACGGTTGTAAAAGAGTTGCCGTCGCTGTCATATTGTAAGCCGTAATCAGGACCATAAGCCAGCTGTATGCGTTCCTGGACATTGCTCACGCCGAGACCGGAGAAGACATACCCCTTTTTACCCTGCTTTTTGGGTTTTAGGATTTCTTTCATAGTATCTGCATCCATGCCTGTTCCATTATCCTGAACCTGCAGGATGATAATGCCGTTTTCACACCGGCCGGAAATATCAATCATGAGAAAATCCCGTGCTTCAATATTGTGGAGAATGGAGTTTTCCACCAGGGGCTGTAGAATCAGTTTTAAGGTGTGCTCTTTTTAAAATTCCCTCCTCTATGTGGTAGGCCACATCGAAACGGCCGGGATAGCGCACCTGCTGGATCTTGATATAACTTTTGATGTTTTCCAACTCTTCTTCAATAGGAAGCACGTCATTGACCTTATTCATGCTGATCTCAAGAAGCCGGCCAAGAGCGGTAATGGTGTTGGTGATGTGTTCTGTCCCGGACATTACGGACATCCATTTGATGGAGTTTAGGGTATTAAAGAGAAAATGGGGATTGATCTGGGCCAGAAGCATTTCAAAGCGCAGCTCACTTTCCCGTTTCTGAGTGACCTGTATTTCCTCAATCAGATGGCCAATCTCTGTAACCATGTTGTTGAAGGTTCGGGAAAGACTGCTGATCTCATCTTTGGAATCGGTAGTGGCGATTTCGGCATTCAGGTTCCCAGCCATAACCTGCTGCATCTGTTCTTTCAGCTTAAAAGTGGACGCAGCTGCGAATAAATAGCGAAAAATGTGGCCAGAAGACATATCATTAATAGTCCCAGGGATACAACAAACATGAAAGTGCGCAGTTCATAGATATCCTGATAGAGAAATTCCGTAGAAATGGTATCCGTCAGGCGCCAGCCTGAAAGTGGAATGGAGATTTCTTCCTGGAAATATTTAACATCTTTGGGAGTATGGATCCCGCAGATGGAATAACCGGAAGTATCCCATAATTCCATGTTCCCTGCTGCAGCTCCTAACAGACGGGAAAAACTGCTGGCAGGAAGGAGATGACCAGATAAAAGCTTTTCGGTGAAAATGGCGGGAGCTTTCTAATATAGGAAACGAAAGTTTGATTGCTTTCAAAACGGCGGTAACTCTGGTGGGCGTTCGTAAAATATACCGACGGAACTACCTGCTCCGCAAAAAAATCCTCAAAGCGGAATTTCTGTTGGGGAAGCGTGGAGTAGAGCAGTTGGTCATTGGATAAAACACTGATGTCAGCATTGGAACTTAACAGGGAATTATTTACATTCTGAATCTGCTCATTGGCATCCTGCCAGCATTTTAAATAGGAATATCCCTTTGTTGCAGATTCACGGTAAAGAACACCGTAATTATTTAAGGATATCAGATAATCAGAAGCCTGGATCATGTTTAGGCAGAGACTTTCGATGTCATTTTTGTTTGGTTCAGATTTTCTCGTTCCAGTGACTGAGCCTTGTCTCGGATAATGGTTTCAGCTTTTTTGTACACCCATGAAAATAGGGTCAGATAAGGAACGAGGAACAGAACAATAATAATGAGGAATAAACGGCATGATAGGTTTAATTTCATAAAAGTATGTTTTATCACGATAAATTCCCCTATTCTTTCTGCTTTTAAGACCCCGAAGCGGCATCTAATGCTTTAAAGTATACAATAGGGAACGTGAAAAAAAGTGCCTTTGAGAATTACGTAAAAAATACTAATTTTCAAAAAATATTACCACAAGCGTAAAAAAATACCAATTTGCCTTTTCATTCTCCATTCAAAAATACGGAATACCTGGCCTATAATAAGGGCATCAATCAGAAATCAGAAGGAGGAAGGTATTATGAGAACAAGAAGAACAGTTGCATTGGGGTTATCAGCAGTGATGGCAGTTTCCGTACTGTCCGGCTGCGGAAGTTCCAGTTCTAGCACAACAGCAGATACAAAGGGGGAAAGCAATGCATCCGCAGAAAGCTCCACAGAGCCGGTCGTACTTCACTGGTGGGGATCCTTTGCAGAGAATATGGGCCCAGAACAGGTATGTGAAGCTTTTTAATAAAATAGATCCCAATCTCCAGGTGGAGTACACAAGATATGTCAATGATGATGCCGGAAATACAAAACTGGATATGACACTGATGTCCGATGATTCCATTGATGTATTCCTGAACATGAATGACGTTCTTTTAATGAAGAGGATTGAGAACGGATATATGTATCCACTGGACGAACTGTTTGAAGGCGCCGGCTTCAGTCTGGAAGATGATTATGATGAAAACATTAAACAGAAGGAGATCAATGGTCATTATTACAGCCTTCCGGCAAAGCGTATTACCTCCACCATCCTTTACAACCAGCAGATGTTTGATGATGCCGGAATTCCATATCCAAGCGATGACTGGACCTACGATGAGTTCATTGATACAGCCAGAAAGCTGACAAAGGGAGAAGGAAACGATAAGGTTTATGGTTGGTTCTTCCCAGGATATGATGCTGGTCAGCCGGCTCTTCGTATGATCGAGAGCAAGCTGGGACTTGACTGGATGTACGCTCCAGACGGAAAATCCGCAGCAATTGATACAGACGATGTAAAAGATCTTACCGAGAAGTACTTACAGCGTGTAGAAGAAGGAATTGAGCCAAGTTATGTAGATGTAACCACACAGAAAATGGAGCCTGCAAATATGCTCTTAACTGGCAAGGCTGCCATGGTATTTGGTGACTGGGTCGTAAGAAATGTAAAGGATACAGACAATTATCCTCACGATTTCAAGGTTGGTTTTGCAAGAATGCCAAGACTGTCTGCAGATCAGGAAAATAACTATACCACTTCTTACAGCGATGACTTAAGCATCAATTCCAAATCTCAGCATCCACAGGAAGCTATGAAGTTCATAAAATGGTATCTGGAAGAAGGTATGGATTATGTTGCGCCATATGCAAGAATCCCAGCGTGCAAGAAATATGATGCAGATAAAGTGGCTTCTCTGATCTTTGGAGAGCAGTCTGATCTGTTTGATATGGAAAGTGCTAAAAATATCTATCTGACACCAACTGACTTTTATGTACGTAAGAACATGCCAGTTGCAACAGAGATCAATACTATTCTGACTGAGGAATTTGATAAGGTATTTGCAGGTGCCCAGTCTGTAGAAGAGACCTTACAAAATGCCCAAAAGAGAGCGGATGAGAAGATCGCTCAGGAACAGTAGTGCAGGTGATGACTTATGGATAAACAAAAGCGCAAGAAACTTAAAACTGCCGCAAAGGGCTATGCTTTTATCGGCATCAACCTGATTGGTGTGCTTATATTCTGGACCGTTCCCATGCTTTTCAGCTTTATTATAAGTATCTCGAAGTGGGACTTTTCCAAAGGATTTAAAGGCATTAAGATCGTAGGATTTTCCAACTACATTGAAATATGGAGGGATGCGTGGTTTCGCGCTTCCCTCATCAATAACATTGTGTTCACGGTTAGCTATGTGGTGATTTTAATCGTACTGTCTTTCATTGTGGCTTATCTCTTAAATGAATATGTAGTCGGAAAGAAATTTGTACAGTTGGGACTGTATCTGCCATATATCGTAAATATTGTAGCGATCTCCGCAGTATGGCTGGCTCTTTTTTTTCTAATAATGGACCGATTTTGAATTTACTTAGAAAACTTGGAATGTCAAATCCGCCGGTCTTTATTTCAGATCTTCACTGGGCATTGCCGACGATTGTGATGATCTGTGTATGGCAGAACCTGGGCTATACCGTGATCCTGTTCCTTTCCGGTATGATCAATGTATCTAAAGATCTGTATGAAGCAGCTGCCATTGACGGAGCAAACGGGCTTGCCCGTATCTGGTATGTAACGATCCCTATGCTTTCAGGAACCACCTTTTTATCGTCATCACATCGGTGATCAACTCTTTCAAGGTGTTTGGACTAATCAACCTGATGACCCACGGTGGACCTGGAACGGCCACAACCATGTTGGTATACAACATTTACCGTACAGCTTTCCAGTTTGGTAAACTTGAATTCGCATCTGCTCAGGGAATCGTCCTGTTAGCGATCATCTTCTTCATTACCTGGCTGCAGTTCCGCATCCAGAAGCGTAATGAAGAGTAAGGGGGCATGATGAAATGAAGAACAATAAAAGAATCGCAAAAATAATATGTAGCCTCTGTCTCTGGTCACTAGTACTGCTGTGTATTGTTCCTTTTATCTGGATGGTTTCTGCCAGTTTTAAGAGAGAGGCGGATATATTCGCAGTGCCATTCCGACTGATTCCGGATTATCTGAACCTTCAGAATTTCAAAGAAGTCTGGTTTGGTAAATACAGTTATTCATTGATGTTTTTAAACTCAGCGAAGGTAACACTGCTTTCCGTTGGGTTTGCAGTAACAACTTCCATCCTTGCGGGATATGGATTTTCCAAGATAAAGTTTCCAGGAAGGGATAAGATCTTTCTTCTTTATCTGGCGACCATGATGATTCCCCATCAGCTTTTAATGGTGCCCAAAATGTTGATGTTTAAGGAAATGGGCATTTACAATACCCATTGGGCACTGATCCTTCCGGCTGCATTTTCCATTTACGGCGTGTTTATGGTGCGCCAGTACATGCTGCAGATACCGGAGGAACTTTCTGAAGCAGCTCGCATTGACGGGGCGGGAGATATGCGCATCTGTTTCCAGATTATAGCACCCCTTTGCAAGCCGGCGCTGGTAACACTGGTCATTCTGTTCTTTACATGGAGTTGGAATGATTATGATAATGCACTTATCTTCATCAATAATAAAAAAATCTCTACACCATCAACCTGGGACTGGTAAACTTCATGGATGAAACTGGATTAAAATACAGCCTGATCATGGCTGCCAGCGTTATCTCCATTTTACCGATCTTTGCCATTTTCCTGGCAGCGCAGAAGTATTATATCGGCGGTCTTACAGCAGGTGGTGTGAAAGGATAAAGGAAAGGATAAAGGATTGATTATGAAAAAGAAACCAAATATCATTTTTATCATTACGGATGATCAGGGGGCATGGGCAGTAGAATCGGAGACAAACCATGACATTAAGACTCGAATTTAACACGGTTGGCAGCGCAGGGAACCACTTTTGATGAGTTTTACTGCACATCTCCGGTGTGTTCACCGGCCAGAGCCAGCATTGTAACTGGAAAAATCCCTTCCTGCCATGGTATCCAAGACTGGCTGAAAAAAGGCAATCTGGATGCATGGAAATACCCCATATGGCTGTGATGGACGGTTTCGACATGGAAGATAAAGCCATTGATTATTTAAAAGGCCACAAGACTTATATGGAGTATCTGGCTGAAAATGGTTACCATTGTGCGTTAAGTGGAAAATGGCACATGGGTGATAACATCAACAAGAAAAAAGGATTTGAGTACTATTTCACCGTTGGAAGAGGCGGCTGCCATTATTATGATGCAGATATTTTTGAAAACGGAGTGCTTTCCATTTCTCATGAATATATCACTGACACCATTACAAACCATGCTCTTGAGTATCTGGATAAAATGTCCGGTGAAGGCGCACCGTTTTATTTAAGTGTCCATTACACAGCGCCACACAGCCCGTGGGAAGAAAATGAACATCCAAAGGAATTTAGGAATCTTTACAAGGACTGCGAATTCAAGGATACGCCGGATCTGCCGATCCACCCGTGGCAGGCAAATACCTGTCCGATCGGGGATACACCGGAGAAGAGACGGGAATACTTAACCGGCTATTATGCGGCAATTTCTGCCATGGATGCGGGTGTCGGCAAGATCATGGATTGGGTAGAGGGCCATGGCTTGGAGGACGATACGGTGATCATCTTTGCTTCTGACAATGGTATGAACTTAGGACAGCATGGTATCTGGGGTAAAGGAAACGGAACCTACCCACCAAATATGTATGATTCTTCTGTAAAAGTACCGTTCATCATCAAAGTACCTGGCTGCGAGGCACCAGGAAGCACTTGCTCTGCTATGGCAGGACAGTACGATATTTTCCCAACCATTCTGTCCCTGGCCGGCTGTGAATATGAATTGGAGCCAAAGCAACCTGGAAAGAGTCTGCTGGAACAGATCAATCATCCAACTGCTGAATATGAGGATCGTATTGTAGTTTTTGATGAATACAGCAAGACCCGTATGATCAAGAAGGGAAAATTAAAATATATCCACCGCTACGGTGATGGCCCCTGCGAATTTTATGACCTTTCCACGGATCCAGACGATGAAGGAAAACAACCTTTATGGAAACCCAGCCTGGGAAGAGCAGATCCAGCGCTTAAAGTTGAAATGGAGGAGTGGTTTGACCGCTACACCGACCCGAAGATGGATGCCAGAAAAGGCGGGGCTGTAGGCCGCGGACAGGAAAAAATGTGTTATGAGGAAAATGCATTTGATAAGTCCATAGAGTTATACTATAGAGATAAAGAAAATGTAGAGTTTGACAAACAGCAGGCACTTTTGGAATCGAAAGTGCCTATCTGCATGTACATGTGAATTTAATGTCATGGACAATATGAAATCAAGTATGAACAAAAAACCTATGCGACATACCCCCACTTAGCAAACGCTTGAAGTGGGGGATTTTCGTTCGTTTGTTTGATAGGGCAAAGCATAGGCGAGCTATCCACTTGTGTCCCACGGTTTTATCATTCACTAGACAATATGTTAATATGGATAGAATTACTTCCGCGAAGATCAGGAAACTTTCTTTTCTGTATCAAGTGATACTCCAGATATTCGAATATCTTCTCTGCATATATTGTCTGGTCATATTAATGTGCTCTGACTTGCCGTCCCATCAGTATATCATAGGATCATGCGCTCGGCGATCATATCATATTCAATTTCTTGACATCACATCATATTCCAATTTCTAACAAATGTTTTCCGGTATTCACTGGGGGAAGTTTTGAACTTTTCCTTAAACGCACGGTTAAAGGTGCGCAAACTTTTAAATCCACTGTCAAGGCAGAGCTCCGTGATTGTATCATTGGTATTTTCAAGTCGCTGACATGCATATCCCAACCGGGCATCATTCAGGTACTGGTTGAAGTTTTTATGGAATGTTTTAGAAAAAATCCTGGACAGAACATACTTGCTGACACCCAGATCTCTGGCCATGCTTTCCAGAGTAATGGAATGCTTAAAATTCCCGGAGACATAAGATACCGTGCGGTAGATCAGGTCCGTGCTTCCGACAGAACCTTTCTCAACCAGCTGAAATTTCGGGATACATCTTGCCAGGATAATCTGCAGATACGCCTGGACCAATATAATGTCGCCTTTTGTGCGCCGAGAATGGAATTAAATGCATGATAAACATCAGGTTCTATAGAGGAAGCTTTTTATTACGGGTGGCTTTGGCGCTTTGTTTGCCAAAATATCTGTAAACCGGTCAACCAGGAATGGAGAAGCATTTAAATAAATTGCCTGATTGTGCTGACATGAAAATACTTGATAGTGGTGAATGATATTTGGAAAGATAAAACCAATATCGCCTTGATCCATATGAAAAAGTTCTTCTCCAACACCGAGTTCAACGCATCCCTCTGTAACATATACAATTTCCAGCGCATTATGCAGATGCGGTGGCCGATGGACCGGTGTCTTTTTATTGCAATAATCTCTTCCTTTGTATTTTCGTATACTAAATGCATTTCAAAATTCTCCTAAATTAAGATAAGAAGCGTATCGCCCTGATGCAAGATTTGGCTAATAGTTACTGCGATTTGACAAGCACGCAAAGTGAAATGGTTTTATAATGAACCTGCAAACAAAAAGAAAGGGGATATTTAGGATGAATAGAATTCATAATTATATCAACGAGCTTTTAATGTTTTATGCAGATTTTTTCAATCATTTATATCGTGCGTAAAAGGGATACTGTTACTGTATCGGTAATCCGAAATAACAATGCCCCATAATCAGAAAATAATCATTTTTAGCCTTTGGAAAATGGAACCAAAGTAAATTCTAGCTGGAAAGAAGTATCATCAAACTGATATTTTTCCAGAAGAGCAGGACCACAGCTGTTGGAGCCAATGCCATTTAATGCATAGTCAAGACAGAATACGGTACTGTCGGATTCTTCCAGTTCATAGTTATGCGCGGTGTTCTCCAATTCCTCCTGTGTGTAGCAGGATGCATTGAAGGAGAATGGCTTTTCTGCTGCTGCAGCAATACCAAACTGGGCTGCTGAGAACACCACATAATCGCAATCAAAATGGGATCCATTTTCCTGAGGCCGTATATAATTTTCATGCAAATCGTTTACTTTGGTACGGAATAAGGCATGGTAAGCGCCTTGGTGCTTATCACGATAGCTTTCCTGTGGCCCCATACCATAAAAAACTCACATTTTTCAGTCTTTTATCTAAAAACATCCGGATGCCAAACCTTGGCAGTACCGGGAATTCATCATCTTTTTCCACATACATTACAGAACTGAGTTTTCCATCGTTGTCAATCTTCCAGTTGATCGTGATATCCAGGATTTTTTGAATGGAGTCAGCAACAACAGCAACGTGAGAAACGATAAAGATACCATGCATATTCTGAATGGTTTCTACAGTGTAGGCCCTGGTGTATGCTTTATCATAGCGTGCTCTTTTCCATTCGGACTTCAGGTACATATCATTATCCGTAGGGGCTCTCCAGATATTTAGTTCCATTGGATGGATAAGATAGTTGCGGCCGGAAAACTGCATCTGTTCAAAAAGACCGGTCCTTCTGTCCAGGGTATAAGTGAAATCTTTTGAGTTTATAGTCACTTCTGTGTCTGTTTCATGTACCCGGATCTCTTTTACCTGGTCCGTTTTTTCAAGCCAGCTTAAAGCCATCTGGTTTCTTCCGTCTTCATTTTTAAGCAGGATCTCATCAAATCCAAGAATGAAATTTTTCTTCAGGAAAGGTGTTTCCTTCTTTAAACGGTATATCAGTTTCAAATAGATTTTTCCTTCGCTGGGAATGGTTACGTTTAACTCGGTCACGCCGTCTGTATGTGGCATTACAGAGAATGGAGAAAGTTCTCCTTTTTTGTACGGTGGACAGCCCGTCCTTGATTACCTCAAAGCGAATATCCAGATAATCTTTTAGATCATCAAAATCCAGGTAATTATGTAAAACCAGTTTTCCAGTTTCCTGATCATAAGAGACAACCCGCACTGGTCGGTAAACATTTTTGTATTCTAAAATCCCAGTATGAGGAGTACGGTCTGGGAATACCAGGCCATCCATACAAAAATTTCCATCGTGAAGTTCTTCATCGTGGTCGCCACCATAATAATAAATGGTTTTACCGCTTTCCGTTTTTCCGTGGGCAATGGCATGATCACACCATTCCCAGACAAATCCTCCGCACATACGGTCGTCTTTCTGGATGAGCTGGAAATAATCCTCTAAATCGCCAGGGCCGTTTCCCATGGCATGGCAGTATTCCACAAGAAGGAATGGTTTGCTTCCGTCTTCTTCAAGATATTCTTCGATTTCGTTCATGGCCGGATACATACGGCTGTACAGGTCCAGATTGGAATAATCGTAGGTCACGTCATAATTGCGGTATCTGGCGCTTTCGTATTGGGTGAGCCGGTATGGATCAAATTTTTTGGTCCACCGCAGCGCTTTTTCAAAATTACATCCATACGCACTTTCATTACCTATGGACCACATCACGATACAGAAGCGGTTCTTATCGCGCTGGACCATATGCTGAACACGGTCAAGAATTGATTCCTCCCAGATTGGATCATCCGCGATCTTTTCATTCCAGCGCTTGAAACGGTTATAATCGGTATCTTCTTTCCGGTACAGCATGTATGGGCCATGTGCTTCGATATCTGCTTCTTCAATGACCATAAAACCATATAGATCGCACATCTGATAGAAGTAAGGGGCATTTGGATAATGGCTGGAGCGTATGGAATTGAAATTGTGCTGCTTCATCAGAGACAGGTCCTTTTTTGATCTGTGGCACACTAACGGTAAAACCGGTTTCTGGATCGGAATCGTGGCGGTTTACACCCCGGAATTTGATTTTTTTGTCCGTTGAAGTAAATTACTTTATCACGGATTTCAATGGTCCTAAGAGCAATGTAATCGACGATGGTTTCATAACTGCTTTGTAGGGTGAGAGTGTAAAGATATGGATGCTCTGTATTCCACAGAGTAGGATTTGGAATCTTAAATTCTATGGATCCGTCATCTGAGATTGTGCCGGTAGCAACTACGGCTCTGGCCTGGTCTTCAATGGTAAAAGAGACCGGGATTGAAAATCAAAGGTCACATTCAGTTTGACCTTTGCAGTATTTTCCTTGATCTGGGTAGTGATATGATAATCCCAGATGGCCCGCTCTGGGCGTTTTAAGAGGTAAACATCACGGAAAATACCGTTCATGCGGAACATGTCCTGGTCTTCCAGATATGAGCCATCGCACCATTTTAAGACCAGAACTGCAATGGTATTTTCTCCCTCTTTCAGAAATTCTGTAACATCAAATTCTGCGGTTGCATGAGGAACCTGGCTGTAGCCGGTATATTTTCCATTGAGCCAGACAAAAAGCAGCTGTCAACGCCTTCAAAATTCAGATAAATTCTTGGCGCATCGATATTTTCATGGTAAGTAAATTTTCGGACGTAGGCTCCACAGGGAATATCCTGCGGGAGATAAGGCGGATCAAATGGAAAAGGGTAGCGGATGTTGGTGTACTGGGGGGAATCATATCCGGCAATCTGCCAGACTCCGGGAACAGTAATGTCATCAAAATCTTTTGTATTAAAGCTGGTCCTGTAAAATGCTTCTTTTAGGTCATAAACACTTTTATAATACTGGAATTTCCAGACTCCATTTAATAACTGAAAGCGGTCGGAATCTTCCCGGTGTTCGATCAGCGTGTTCATTTTCTGCGATGCCGGAATATAATAGGACCTCATCGGCATTGTGTTATCATGCAGGATGCTTAAATCTTCATAATAACGCGGTATCATCATGGTTAACCCCTCCTGATGTGCTGTGGGCCTTCTTCAAAAGAAGGCGGATTATATAGTTCTGCAATCGTATAAGGATATTCTACAGAATTATGCTGTGCATGTACATGAATAGAAATAGACGAAATATGCACAAAATGATATACTATTACAAAGGGGGTATGCAAATGTACATGAATACTGGGTATCTGAACCAGTCCCGCCAGGATTTTAAGGATAAACGGCAGCCACTCGTTGTTGGCAGCTGTGGCTGTTACCGCTTATCAACATATCCGAAATTGCCAACGTATCGGCCACGAGGCCGTCTGGATTATCAGATCATTTATATTGCTTCAGGAAAGGGATACTTTCATTTTGATTCTCCAGAAAATGAAACGATTGTCCCGGCCGGCAATATCGTGTTGTTTCGACCGAAGGAACTTCAAAAGTATGAATACTATGGAAAAGATAAGACTGAGGTGTATTGGATCCATTTCACTGGAGGCAATATAAAGAATCTTCTCAGAAGGTATGGATTCGCGGATAAGAAGAGAATCTTTCCTGTAGGAACATCACCAGAGTATGAGCGCCTTTTTAAGAGGATTATCCTGGAACTGCAAAAGTGCCAGGAAGAGTACGAAGAGACGCTTGTTCATTTGCTGCAGCTTCTTTTTGATCGAATTTGAACGGGAACTGACAAGAGAGCATGTCCTGAAGGATGAATATATGGATCGCGAAATGGAAGTGGCTATTTCTTATTTCAGTTCCTCATACAATCTGGAGATTAATGTTAAAGAATATGCATATTCAAAGGGAATGAGCACAAGCTGGTTCATTCGCAACTTTAAAAAATATACAGGGGGAAACACCCATACAGTTTATTACATCAGTGCGTATCATGAATGCACAAATTTTATTAGAAACAACGGCTTATTCAGTCAATGAAATTTCGCAGATTGTAGGATACAGCAATCCATCCTATTTCAGCCGTGCATTCCGCAGTAAGAAGGGATACTCCCCACAGCAGTATCGAAACAGAATGCGGGAGATGGAATAAGCTGCAGGAACATAGAAGCGACAAAACGTAAATGCCCCGCCTTTTTGGCATGAAAATGCCTTTTTTGGCATGAAAAAAAATAAATCAGAAATTGATTGTATTTTTTAGGATGCAGGATGATTTTGCCAGATCCTATAACGTGTGTTCCTTTAGGACAATAAGCGGGAATCCTAGGCAATTCAATTACTGAGATGAAAGTTTCAGGAGTGTGCATATCTGCACAAAGTAAATAATATAATAATCCTCATTCTTTGGTATTAATGCCGTAACTGGCATACAATAAAAAAAAACGAAAATATACTATATGTATGAAAGTTCGAATAATGATATGTGTGAAATACAGACAATTCAATATGAAATACTAGGAATGTATGAAAGAAAATCCGTTATACATTATATGTTCACTGTTTTGTATCAGTGTGTCAATATCAACTACCATATGGTATGGTTCGAACGTTTTCCGGAAATACAGACGGAAGATATTAACCCCAGAAGTTGAGAAATACAAGTCGTATTAATTCAATGGTAAATATTCAAACGACGTGCAGGGGAAGGATAGCTGACGAAAAGGTCAATACTGAGTATTCATTTATAGGGCAAGAAGCTGCTACCATGGAATTGTCAATATTAGTTGACACATTTTCCACAAGGCTTTTGAACCCTATGCTGCTTCCTTCAGGGAAGCGTAATATTGTTGTCTTTGATCATTGGGGAAGACCTCTATTAGTGGAGCAGATCCTCCTGATATTCCAGTAACTGGTGAAATATCTCCAGATGATTGTCTTAAGTTCATCCGTAGTCATTTTCTCTGTATCATAACGATCATATAGCAGTTCTGTTTTCATTCTTGCCCACATGCTCTCACACCGGACATTATCGTGGCACCTGCCACCTGCGCTGTTCATACTTTGTTGTATGCCATATTTCTGTATCGCAACCTCCTTGGAAACTGAACCATATTGACGAATTTGGCAATCACCTGTGCATCACGGGGTGCCCGCTGTTTGCGACGAACAGTGACGGCATTGTCCGCACGGAAAAAGTGTTCGTAAGGCACAAAGACGGATATCGGCAATTCCCATTTTGACAAACGGTATATCCAATTAAGGAAAATGGGGCGATCAGGGTCTGTGGAAGTGTTCACCCGCAACTCGCCCAAAGCCTATGGAGACGATCTCATTGAAAAACCTGACAGAGAAGGCGATGCACGATTCTCTGACCCATCTGCCCAACCGGTCTTATCTGGAGAGCTTTTTGAACTATAAATTGTCCGAGTATCAGCGCTTTGGGAAGAAGTTTGCTCTGCTTTGCCGACATTGACCACTTTAGGGTCTTTAATAATACTTACGGACATGATGTTGGCGATTTGGTTTTGACCGATATCGCGAGCATATCACATACCATTAAGAAGGACGATATGTTTTGGAAGATGGGGCGGGGAAGAATTTGTAAGGTGTCTTTGCCATCAACAGAGTATGAGGCAACCATCGTCGCGGAACGGATCCGGCATCTGGTCGAAAACACAGTGTTCGCATAAATACAGATGGTCAAGAGCTCAAGGTCACGCATCAGTGTGGGCATCACCATCACGGCCGCAGGACACACTTGAAACTATGCTCAAAAGAGCGGACTCCCTCATGTATCAAAGCAAGCGGAATGGCAGAAACAAGGTCATGACCGATATATCCGCCGAGGATATTTGAGCGCAAAATCAAGAAAATGTTGACGAAGAAAGAGTTTTTGATAAAAATAAAAAGAGTATCATTGCAATAAAGAGCAGTGTGGGGAGAGAGCTATGAGTCAGGATAGATTTACGCTATTTGAAAAAAGTGACAATGGGAAAACTGATGGAAGCTATTTCAGAAAGAGCATGGACGATTTCCTATATATTTGACATACAGAATAGTAAATTGGAGCTTTCTGAGGCTGCGGTGGATCGCTTTATGATACCCGGCAGATTTTGGATGATCCTTTCTGACAGTCTATGAGGAAGACCGTGAGATGCTTGAAGGACCTTTCGAAGTGGCGCAGGAAAGGAAAAAAACACATGATCTTCATTACAGATGGATTGACAAAGAGGAAGACCTGTCTGGATCGACTGCCGGGGTGTTGTGGTAGATGACGATGAAGAAATCCGGCTTATCTGGTCGGCTGCTTGAATGAGACGGGAAATCAGCAGAGAGCGGATAATGTTACCGGGCTTTTGGGTGAGAGCGAGTTCCGCGCGTATCTGTATTCGCAAAAGGAGCCTATTTCAGCAGGCTTTTTAATGCACATAAGCATTGACGATTTTTCGGGGATCAACAGTTCCTGTGGATATGATGACTATGTGCTTAAACGCGTGGCACTGAATGTCGGATCGACAGCGCCTGTATCGTCTTGTGGGAGACCAATATATCATTGTAGCAGACTGCATGGAAGACGCGGCGCAGCTTGAAAAAAGATCGACAAAAAATATATGAGTTTATTGTGTCGGAGCAATATAAAGCAGTCTTTACTGTCTCTGCCGCTAGATGCACGATTTGCGCTGGAAGGCTATGAAGAATGCAGAAGAAAGTTTGACTTTTCCCTGCGATATGCCAAGGCGATGGGAAAAATAGTTTTTATTCTTTCAACAAGAGGACTATAATGCCTTTTGCGAAAAAAGAAAAAATCATAAGCGCGCTTCGCTGCTCAATCTTGAACGGTATAAAGGGATTTAACGTGTATTATCAGCCCATCATGGATTGCGCAACGAAACAATCACCGGGGCGGAGGCTCTCATAAGATTTACGATGGATTCAGAAGAAGGGCCGGAAGTGATTTCGCCGATAGAATTTATCCGCTGCTGGAGGAAACCGGCGATCATTCCGGCGGGAAATTTGTCTAAAAAAGCAGCAAAGATGTGTTGCGAGATTCGGCGATTTATTCAGGTTTCAGATGAATATAAATGTTTCTTATGCGCAGATCGCGGGGAAATGTTGAGATGACATCATTGAGACAATAAAAGAACATGCCTTAGATCCGCGAATATCTGCGTAGAGATGACGGAAGCAGACTTATAGATATGACGATACCGTTTATCAGGTT